>Ga0265299_10003979_pt1 | contig 14170 bp, 18 predicted proteins | sample AusTroGonzalo_MG_4_FD_193485 | JGI IMG/M metagenome (GOLD analysis project Ga0265299, IMG submission 193485) | Bovine rumen microbial communities from tropical cattle in Woodstock, Queensland, Australia - Gonzalo_02 | ecosystem: Host-associated > Mammals > Digestive system > Stomach > Rumen ...
TGGGCGAATACGTTACCGTTTCGTTACCGGATTTGGTCGTAGTCCGTTCGGGTTGCAGCAGCGTTAGCCGGTATTTCATACGTCCCGCTTGCATCTTACTGGGCTTTGTCGTCCGCTAATTTTCGATAGGGTTTAACTAAGGCTTGCAGCGACGCTGGTACTTCGTGCATTTGCACGGTGCTTGCGCTTTCGCGCTGGTTGTACCAGTGCGCGCCCAGCATAAAGATAGCCTGGATAATGCCGTGCGGCATTTCGCCGCCGCCCATTTCCTCTAACTCTGCTACCGTCCTGTTAGTGGCGCGTATAACGGTTTCTTCCGCTGCGTCCAGCAGGTGGTACAGGTAGTCGTCGTCGGCTGTAAAGTCGTCGGCGTGTACGTGCTTCTTAAAAAGTACCAGTGTCGCTACGTGGGCCATAGTTAAGTAATCTTAGTGCGTCGTAGGTTCGGTTTAGGCAGACTTAAGCGCGTCGGCGATAGCGTCGGCGATAGCGTCGGCGATCTTTTCGGCTGCGTCGTCTGCGCGCACGTCAGCAGCGGGGGCCGGGTTAGCGGTCTTAGCTGCGGCCAGCAGGAAAGCTTCGGGGCGCAGGGTCTTAGTAGCGTAGTCGGCGTTAAGCACGAAGTCTACAGCGTCCTTGCGGGCCTGGCTGTAAGGATCGACGACGAAACGCAGGGCGTTAAACAGACCCATAGGCTGGTAGCCCCAGTCGCCGATGCCGATATATTCGGTAACGGTGGTAATCTTGGCCACCTTGTTGCTGGCGGCGCAGTTCAGTGCAGCCAGGGCAGCGGCTTCGCCGTTCGGGGTAACGACCACTTCGTAGTCGGGTTCGTCCACTGCGGTAGTGGCGGCCCAGGTGCAAACACCCTCGCTGTAAGTGGAAATCTTGTACGTTACCACGGCCTTGCGCATAACGTTGCTGGTGTGGATAGGCAGACCGCACAGCTTGCCGTCCTGTACCATAGGCACGAACACGCCGTTTTCGTTGATCGGCGTACCCTCTAAGACGGCCTGCATAGATTTGGTCATAACCCAGCACAGGTGGTTACCCTCGATACCGGTTTCCAGTACCTTAGCTTTCATACCGGCGTTAAGGTCGGCAAAGCTGGGCGTTTCGTGTACCTCGATAAGGTCGGCGAAGCGGGCCTGTTCGGTGGTAGGGGTCTGGCCGGCAGCCTGCTTAGCAGCCTTACCCATAATGTTTGCGTAAGGGCCGACCAGGTAGCTGGCACCAGAAACCTTATCCAGACCGAAAACGATCTTGTTAAGCAGCTGGGCCACGGCCTGCGGCATAACGGTTTTTACCAGGGTCTCGATAAGACCAGCGGACTGGTTAATAGCCTGGTGGGTAACAGGGATAGCGATACCGATACGTTCGGGGGTAGCGGTAAGCTTGGACAGGTTAATTTTGCTGTCAGAAAGGGCTACACCCTCGCCAGCGATACTGGCTTCGGCCATATCGTAGATAGGCCAAACGAAGTCGCCGACCAGACCGGTAGGCATAGGCAGGCCCACTTTGTCCAGGATAAAGCCCTCTTGCAAAGGCTTAATGAAGTCCTGCACGTTAAGCGGGATAATGCCGCCACTGGCAGCGTCGGACACCATAATACCGTTAAATTCCCTTTCGTGGATAAGGGTAATTTCGGTCTGGCGGCCGTTCTTCACGTTCTCGCGGATCAGCTTTTCTGCGTCAGCCACGGCGTTGGGGTTCTCGCGCAGGTGTTCGGCAGTTGCCGCCTGCATACGCATAGTAAGCAGCTGGTTCTCACGTGCCAGGGCTTCAAACTCTTTGGTTTCGGCCTCTGTGCGTTCGCGCTGCTCTTTCTCGCACGTATCAGCAATAGCGTTGATACGCTCGCAGTTCGCCTGGTATTTCTCTACCAGTTCACGGACGTTGATAGTGTTTTTCTTCATCGCTGAAAAACTTTTGAGGTTAAACAAAAAACTTAGTATTAGCAGCGTTTCGCATTTCGCGCAGCTGCGCTCTTACTTTCTCTTTATCTACTTCCGGGGCTGCCGGTGCTTTCGGCTTAGCTGCTTCGCGCAGTTCGGCCGCAAATTCGCGGGCTTCTACGGAAGTATCCGGGTATGCAGGATCGGCGGCCAGGGTAAAGTCGTACACGCCGGTAACCGCCTTAACGGTGTAGGTTACATAGGCGCGGCCGTCGCGCACTTCGACAGTGCGGCTTACAAAGGCTTCGTCCCAGTAGTGGGTCGTAAACGCGAAGCTGCACCCGGCCAGGTCGCCACGGCGTACCAGTTCCAGGGCTTTGTCGCCGTCCACGGTGTTAGGGGCTTCAAATTCGAAGCTAACGCCGTCTTCGTCCACTTCGTAGGACAGGGTGCCGCTTCCGTTCTTAGACCGGGCCAGAATAAGCTGCCGGTCGTGGAACATAGTAAATTTAATATCGCAGCCGTCCAGCAGTTCTTTGGTAATGGCAGACGGCGCGATAATTTCACGCGCTTCTTCGTCTTCGTCCGACCACAGGGGCGCAGACGGCGTGTTAAACAGGATCGCACGGCCCGCGATAATACGGCTGGGTGCTTCGCCCTCGCCGGCTTCGCGTACGTGCAGGCCAGCACAGGTAACGACGACTTCGCGCCGCACCAGGTCGTTTTTATTCCTCTTTTCCATTTTCGGTAGTGGTTGCAGCCGGGGCCGGGGCCGCCAGCTCGTTAATGCCTTTTAGGTTAGCAGACACCAGCACGGTGTCGCCGCCCTGTACAGCGGGTTTGTTTTCTTCTTTGCGCCACTCGTTTACAGTGTAAAGACCGGCGGCTATAGTGTCCGTCTGGTACTTTACGCGGCTTTCCAGGTCGCAGGCGTACAGGCCGCGCCGGTCGAACTGGATTTTACGCCTGCCATACTGGCCAGCACTAAACAGCTTTCTTTGCAGTTCGCTTTCGATCTTCCGCAGCAGCGGGTTAAGCGTGTTGGACAGGAAAGCTACGTTAGCCATTTCGGCCGATTTGTAGTTATTACTGGTGTCGTCGAAGACAAAGGACGGGTGTACGCCGAAGAACCGGCAAATATCGCGTACGGTAAACTTGCGGCTTTCCAAAAACTGCATATCCGTACTGCTTAGCGAAATTTGCTTAAAGTCTACCTGGCCAGGCAGGCTTACGATCCTTTCGCCGTGTCTAAAGCGGTCGTCGATATTTTCGGCCGTCTTTTCCAGTTCCTTATCCTGGTATTCGCCGAAGCCGCGCACGCTGGTATCGTTAGACACGATCCCGCGCACGTTACCACCGTTCTTAAAGCGGTCGTAGGTTTCAGCGTCGCCGACGGCGGCTATATCCAGGGTAAGCCGGGCAAAGGTAAGGACGGACACGCCGGTTTTAGGGTCGCCCACGGACAGGCCCTTAATGTGTATAATTTCGTCTTCGCTGTAACGCCCATAGATGCCGTTTGCAGTGTCGCAAACGTCGTAGGTGTCGTTTACGGTGTCGTGGCTCACGGTACCACGCCCGCACAGGGCCAGCCGGTCGAAGTCCATAGTAACCGGGCTATAAAGCGGCACGATATAGGCGTTTCCGTCCAGCAGTACGTTTTGTACTACCTGCACCCAAAAATCGAAAGCGTTTATAGCATAATCCGGCTGGACGTTCAGCAGGTAAGACAGGCGGCTGTCCAGGTCTTCTACAAAGATGCCGCCTTTCTGGCGCATATACTGCACGTTGAGGTTAGCGACACTTTCGGACAGCAGCTTTACGCACCGGTACACGGTAGCCACGCACAGCGCAGCATAGCCGGTATAGGCTGGCCAGATCGTGCCGCCCAGACGTGGCGACACCGCGCCACCGTTAGCCCCTTGCTGGCTTTCAGCGGGGGCCACGGCTTCGCGCTTTTTGAAGTAGTCCAGTATGTACCCAAAAAATCCCATTTGCGTAGATGCTTCTACTATAATGGGAAAAAGGGCGCATTTTGGCACCCAAAAATTTGGCGTAAATAGTTATATTTCGGTAAATTACGGTAAAGTGCGGTAATAGTGGGCGCAAAAAAGTTAAAAAATTTTGCCGGGCCAGAATTTCGCCCTATTTTTGTAGTCGAAATATCGCGGGTTAGAGCAGTCCGGTAGCTCGTTTGGCTCATAACCAAAAGGTCGCAGGTTCAATTCCTGCACCCGCTACAAAGGGGTATTACTCATAGGCACCCTTACGACCGGCTGGATTAGCGGCTTTACGCTATTCTGGCCGGCCGGCTTTTTATCGTCTGGCCAGGTAGGCTTCCAGGCTAACCGGCGCGTCGCAGATCATAAGCGTACTGCCGTCCATTTGCAGGTCGTGGCCGATGCTTTCGCGCAGTCGCGTAAAGTCGTCGATCGTTTCCAGGTTAATTACGACCGCCCGCTTTTCCATACTGGCCCAGCTGTCGCGGTACGGTGTCAGCTGCTGGCCGTAGACGGCCGCCACGTCCAGGTATTTGCGGCTGTAAACACAGAACTGCATAGGCTTACCGTTCGTAGTCAATAAACAGGCGCAGGGACATAAGGGCCGTAATAACGCCGTCGATCTTAGCCGTAGCCTTGCGCTTTATCGGCTTGCAGTTTTCCAGCTTATCCGTGTCCAGCACGGCGTTACCGAAGCAGTAAGCGTTAATCGGGTTATCGTTAATAAAGACGTGGCCGGTTTTCGCGCCGTGTTCGAAGCTTTCCACCGGGGCTGTAAAGTTACCGTACGTCTGGCGCACGCCCTTTATAACGTTACCGGCACCGCTGGCCGACAGCATATTTATAACTTCTTGCGACTTCCAGGGATCGTAGCCGATACCCAGTATACGGACTATGCCGTTAAGGTACAGTATGTAGTCCACGATCGCGCGGTAGTCGATAACGTCGCCGTGGGTAAGATGCAGGTAGCCTTTGTCGGCCCAGGTACGGTACAGCTTTTCGTTAGGGTGTCCGGGCAGCGCGCCGTCTGGAAAGAAGTACGCGGTATGGAAGTAAAAGGACTTTTGGCCCGCGTCGTACAGGCCCATAGTAACCGCGCTAAAGTCGTCGCTTTCCGACAGGTCTATAGCTACCATAGCGTCCGGCCGGCCCTTAATAGCGTCCAGTGGCATAGGCTTGGAAATGCTGCGCGCCAGGGTGCTGCTTATCCAGCTGCGTTGTTCGTTTTCGGCGTACACGTTCAGCAGCTTAGTACGGAAAGCCAGCATAGCTTCCGAACCGTTACGGCGGGCTTTGGTGTATTCCGATCTGTAGAAGTCCATAGACACCGTTACGCCCAGGTGCGGGTGTACCTTGCGCCAGGTGTCTTCGCTGTCTTCCGGGTCGTCCATATCCGGTTCGAATATGTGAGCAAAAACGCTGTCGTCTTCGTATTCGCCCAGCAGCAGGGCTTTGTAGCCTTGCAGCATTTCGTAAAAGGGGCCGTCGAAAACGTCCGAAGCCGTGGTAATAATAACCGTAAGCGGGTTTTCGCGCACGCCCATAGACGTAGTAAGGACGGTAAGCAGGTCGCTGTCCGTGGCCTGGCTAAATTCGTCCATAATAACCGTACTGGCGTTAAGGCCGTCTTTGGTGCGGGCGTTCGCAGTAAGACACTGGCAGAAAGCCTGCCGGTCGCTGCGCTTCGACTTTATGCTTTCTTCGTTAATCCGGTACCGGCGTTCCAGCGGGTCTAACTTCCGCACGCAGCCACGGATTACGTCGAAACACTTTTTAGCCTGGTCGTTACTGTTAGCACCGGTGTAGCACTCTGCGTTAGCGTCGCCGTACAGCAGATCGAAGACGGCCAGCGACGCGCTACTGGTAGTCTTACTGTACTTTCTGGGTACGTACAGCAGCACTTCGCGCACGACGCGCCGGCCGTCCTGCCAGAAAGCAAAGATATGCGCAAACTGGAAAGCCTGCACCGGCGTAAGGCGGTACGTCTGTAGCCCGGCTTTGCCAGGAAAGTACAGGCTTTCGTACAGGGTAAAGAACCGCTGGACTTCCGTAACGTTCACGCCGTACCGGCGGCAGAAACCAAAGAAGCGCAGCACGGCCAGCTGTTCGTACAGGTTGTGGCCGTCCGGGTTAGTGGCCACTTCGCGCACGTAGTCTTCTATACGTGCGTCCACTTCGCCCAGGCGGTAGTCGGCTATACGGACAGCAGCCAGTGCAGCGGTAACGTCCGCTTTGGCCTGCCGCAGTCTATCTTTGTCGTCTTCTGTCATTATTCAGCATCTACCGGCTTTACTACTACCGGCTTCTTTTTGCCGGCCTTTACTACTTTCTTCGTTAGGTCTACCAGCGGGTCTGTTTCGTCCGTGCCGGCCAGCAGTTCCGTGGTCAGTCCTAAAATTTTCATTTGGCGCGTTATACTATCCTGCGCGTCTTTCTGGACTTTAAAGGCCGGGTGCGGTGCCAGCTTCCAGCCGTATCGGGTTTCTTCGGTAACCGTTACTTCGGTTAGTCCGTCGATCTGGGCGTTAGCCAGGTCTAAGGTTCGCAGCGCAGTGGCCAGGTTCTGCACCTGCATATCTACGCCCTTACTGTAAGTGCCGGCCGCCTTTAGGGCCTTAACTATCTGTTTCCGGTAGTCGTCTACCGATTTTACGTTTTCTGCCATAAAAACTGTGTTTTAGTAAAATTTATAGGCGTTTTTATCAATTTTTTACAATTTTTGGAAATAAACCGGCGGTTTTCGTCAATTTTGGGCCAAAGTTCCGGAAACCCGAAAATCCAGAAAATCCCGCACAAGATTGGGGGCGAGGTTTAACGGCATACCCCCTACTTTTAAAAAATACCCCCCCCCTTATCCAAAAAATTTATTAACCACCGCCGCCACTTGTTCTTCGTTCCGTCGCTTCGTCGCAGCCCTGCCGCAGCGTCCCAGCTCTGTGTGCGTAAGAACGTGGCAGGCGTGGCACAGCGCACGCAGGTTATGCGGGTCGTACATTAACCGAACCTTTGCGCTGTAGGTCAGTCCGTCTTCTACAGGGGTAACGTGGTGTACTTCCGTAGCCGGCGTTAAGATACCCTGCGCTTCGCAGCGTTCGCACACTGGCTGCGCAGTAAGCTTAGCTTTGCGTAGTTGCAGCCACCTTTCCGTGTGGATCAGCTGCACGTAGTCTTTATCCTTTGCCATTTCTCTGTACGTTTTCGGGTGTGGTTTCCCAGTCGCCCAGGTCGTTAAACATATCCAATATATCGTCGCCCACAGATGCCGGCTTGCGCTGCCTACGACCGGCCGCCGCGTCTGTATACTGGGTTAGTATATTCAGCAGTGCGCGGGTCAGTTCGCACACGTTCTTAAAGCCGTAAGCACGTTGCAGCTCTTGCAGCCGCTGGTACTGCTGGCAGTCTACGGATACGTTTATACGTTTTCGGTTCTTCATTACTGGTTATCCTGGTTATATTTCCGCAGCAGGTAGTTAAGACTGTCCAGCAAAGACTGCTGTACGCCTTTCTTACTTTCCAGTGCTGCGTTAGCTCTTTCGTCTACGGTGTGGCTGCACAGCAGTTTGTACACGGTTACCGGGTGCTGCTGGCCCTGGCGGTGCAGGCGTGCGTTAGCCTGCTGGTATAGTTCCAGGTTCCAGCCGGTACCGAACCACACGATATAGTGGCCACCGGCCTGCATATTTAAGCCGTAAGCCGTGCTGGCCGGGTGCGCCAGCAGTACGTCTATGTTACCGGCGTTCCAGTCCAGCAGCTGTGCTTCGCCCTGGTAGGACACGACGCGGTAGCCCTTAAGCTTTTTTACGATCCTGTCTACGTCGTGCTTATACTGGTAGAAGACCAGCACAGGGCTGTTAGCCGCTTCCACCAGTTCTGCCAGCCTGTCCAGCTTTTCGTCGTGGACTTCGTGTACGTTACGTTCGTCGTCGTAAACTGCGCCGTTTGCAAACTGGCTTAGCTTGTTCATAAGGCCGGCCGCAGAATTAGCCAGGACGTTAGCCGGTTCGTCGCCGTGTTCCTGCTGAAACTCTAAGACTTTTTCACGCTCAAAGGTCGCGTATTTGTCCATAATGGTTTTAGACAGTTCGACACGTTCGGTATGTACCAGCAGGTCTGGCAGCTGCAAATAATCCTTAGCCTGCATAGACAGGCAAATATCTGCGATCTTATCGCGGATTATCTTTTCGCAGCCGGTCTTGCAGGTCGCACGTACTTCTATGTTATTCCACTTATGCACGTCGAAGTAGGTTTCCTTATACCTGGTAACGGACTTACCCAGACGTTCGCCCATATCCAGGCAGTATATCTGCGCCCACAGGTCTACCAGGCCGTTAGGGGCCGGCGTGCCGGTAAGGCCGATAACGCGCTGCACGGTCGGCGTGGCTATACGCATAGCCTTAAACCGCTGCGACTTGCTGGACTTAAAGCTGGTTAGTTCGTCGATTACCAGCACGTCGAAAGGTAGCATACCGCCGTAGATGCCGCACAGCCATACGAAGCTGTCGCGGCCGATAACGTACACGTCGCCCGGCCGATCCAGGGCCAGTTTGCGCTGCTTTTCGGTACCCATAACCTTTACCACGCGAAGACCGCCCAGGTGTTCCCACTTTTCGGCTTCCGTCGTCCAGGTCGTTTCGGCCACTTTCTTAGGGGCCACGACCAGCACCTTTTCCACTTCGCAGTCGTCGATAAGCTGCTGCACGGCGGTAAGGGTCGATACCGTCTTACCCAGGCCCATATCCAGAAACAGGCCGCAGCGCGGGTGTTCCAGTATCCAGCGGGTCGCCGTCCTTTGGTAGTCGTAAGGTCTGTACAGCATACTATAAGTCTTTTACGAAGTCTGCGGCCAGTAGCAGTACGTCCACCTGGTCTTTACTGTCGATTACCGCTACGTCGTGGCCCATTTCGCGCAGCTGGGCTATACGCAGCTGCTGCACCCTGGTAGGCTTCTTTCCTTTACTCTTAAGTTCCACCCATACCGTAACACCACCGGGCAGCAGCACCACACGATCCGGGTACCCTACCACGCCAGGATTACTGTACTTTAGGCACACGCCGCCCAGGTCTTTTACCTTACGCACCAGGTAGGCTTCGACCGCCTTTTCCGAAACGTCGGCGTGGTTCACTATGTTTGCTATCTTTTTGTCCATTTTTCCGGGTTGTAAACTAAACTGTAAACCTCGCGCGCACGCGCGGGACTATACGCAGATACGGCGCAGGGGTATTTTTTCCTATATTTTTACTATAAAACATAATATTACTAATTATACAATATTTATAGTTTACATAGTTTACAATTAGTATAATAATATAATTTTCAGCACTTTAACCTGTAAACCGAAGTGTAAACCAAAGGTTTTTTGTTCAGTTTACGTTTACACTGCCTAACAGCTGTAAACCGAAGTAAAACCCACTTTGTAAACTTGGTTTACACCAGTTCGGTTTACAAATCCGCGTCGTCCGGCGGCAGGTCTTCGCAGTCTTCCGTGCTTCGACGGAAAGCCTTTTGTACGCCGTAGATCGCTGCGGCGTGCCGGCTGCTGCTTACCCTTTCCCAGCCGGGGGTGTCGTCCAGCATCTTGCATATTTTCCTGGACAGGTACTTATATTCCTTATCGGCCATTTCGCGGCCCATACGTTCGCAGATAAATTCGGCTGCGCACACGCGGGTACGCTGCTGGCTGCCGCTTGCGTCCAGGGGGTCTGGGTTACGCCAGTACGCCTGCCTGCGCTTCAAATCCCAGCTGTCCCAGTCGGCCGGCAGCTTCGCTTCCAGGAAAGTGGCCAGCATATCGCGCAGCGGGTCGTCTGCGTCGTCGTTAAAGGCTTCCTGCCTGGCCCGCGCTTCTTTTTCCAGGTCGCTGGAAAGGTACAGCGTTTCGCCGTCGCGCCAGTTCTGGACGGCTTCGGCCCACAGCTGGTTACGATCTGCGACCAGGGCCTGTAGCCAGTTACCGTACCGGCGCAGCTGCGGGTCTGTAGGGATTACCCAGAACCGGCGGTTACCGGTATCGCCCTTTAGGAAATTCGCTTCGTTTGTAGTGCCGCAGAAAACGCACTGACGCGGGTACTTTTCGACGACGTGGCCAAAGGCTGCGCGGTATATGTCTTCGCGCCTGGTAATATAGTTCTTTACCTGTTCTACGTCGGATCGCTTAATGCTGCTTAGTTCGGCCAGCTCGATTATCCAGCCCATACGCAACTGTTCCATACCGCCTTTACCCTCTGTGGTAGTAAGGCTGTCGTTAAACCAGTCGCCGCCCATAACGGCAAACAGGGTGCTTTTGCCTATACCCTCTGGGCCGGCCACGATAAGGCAGTAGTCGTATTTGCAGCCGGGGTTCATAACGCGGGCCACGGCAGCGGTAAAGTGCTTACGTGTCATAGCCCTATTAAGGGGCGTGTCTTCCGCGCCGATATAGTCGATAATAAGCCGATCCAGGCGCGGCACGCCGTCCCACTGTAGGCCGCTAAGGTAGTCGCGGATAGGGTGCGACCGGTGCCTGGTAAGCACCGCGTCTTTAGCGTCCTTAATTTTGTTCTTACCGCTAATACCGTAGTTTTCGTCCAGGTATACGCGCAGGTTAGCGTCGTCGCGGTCGCCCCACTGCGTAGCCTTATGATCCCACGGCAGACCGCCTTTAACCAGGTCGAAGCTGCTAAACAGATCGTGCCAGATATGGCCCTTAAGCAGGGGGTCGTTTTCCAGGATCGTAATAATATTTTTGGTCGTGGCTTTCGGCGCGCCCTTGCGGTCGTATTCCAGCTGTTCTGTCCATTTGTCGCTGTCCGGGTCTTTGTCTGCGTCGTCTTCGTAGCTATCGGCTATACCCTCAAAGTCCGCGTCGGCAGACGCCTTGCGTTCTTTGGTCAGTAGGCGGCGCACGGCAGCGTCAGCAGCAGCAAAGTCTGCCATTTTGAGACTGGACGGCAGGCGGGTAATATCGGTTACGCGGCTGTCTTCGTCGTAGATGCCAAACAGATGGATACGCACCAGGTCGTAGGCGTTGCAAAGCTGCATACTGGCCGGGTCGGTTTCGTGGTGGCTGTAGGCAAATTTACCCTCATAGCAGACCAGGCCACCGGCCACGCTTCCTTTGCGGTAGGTGTACCGGCCGTCCGTAGCCGTCTTTTCGTAGGCGTCCTGTAGGAAAGTGTCTATAGCGTCTTCTATCGTGTAGGCACGGCAGAAAGCGCCTATTAGGCCGGGTTTTTCCAGCGGGTCGCCGGCCTTGCGCAGTTCGTGCGCGATCGCGTCGCCCTCTCTGGAAGACGTGGGCCACTGGCTGGCGTCGTTTATGTCTTTATAGGTCGCCAGTATGGCGTCCACGTCGCACGCGGGGCCGTCCTGGTACTGGAAGACGTACTGGCCGTCGCGGCTGGTGCTGGGCCAGTAGAAAAGGCGCGGCAGCTGGTAGGTGGTAATATCAAAAAGTTCTATACCGATTTCCGCAGCGATCCTGCGGCAAAGCGGTTCGTATTCGGCCGGGGTAACCTGGCGCGATAGGGGAAACACCAGCCGGTACCGGGGCTTTTCTGCCGTGTGCTTGTGCGTGCTGTACAGCATAGCTGCAAAGCCGTAAGCCATAGTAAAATCGTCCCAGACGTCGGCGGTGCCGTAGTCTATATCCAGCGTGGCCACTGTCCGGTACATAACGTTAGGAGTTTTCCGCACGCCACCAGACAGGTAACCACCCACAAAGCCGCCGACGTCCTTAACGTCGCTTTGTTCTTCGCGGCTCATTTTTAGGTACTCTTTGACGCTTTCGCCGGTGCGCTTTGTGGTGGCGCACTTGCTTACTACTTCGCTCCACTTCCACGTCCGGTTCTTCCATTTCTTGGATAACCGGCTGTGCGCGGTAGCTAAGTCCACGTCAAAGTCATATTGTAGTTTAATCGCCACTGAAATTTCGTCTTATTATTATTAGTTGGTCGCTACAGGTCGTTTAGGTCAAATAAACTACCCTGCTGCTTATTGTCGAAGTACCACTGCTTAATACCCTTTTTGCTAATCCACCAGGCAAAAATATCGTCGTCGGTTAAGTCCGGGTAAAGGTTCATATAACCGTTTTCGCGCAGCCTGTGGATAAGCCGCATTATTATAGCTTTGTACTTCGGGTACGCCGCCCCCTGCCGCAGTATTTCTTTCGTCGATGCCATAGGGCAAAACATACAGCCGATACGGCGCCAGCCCCTGGAATAAAGCACGCAGCTTTCCACCTTGACGACTTCTTTAAGGAAGTACCATACATCTTCTTCCGTCCAGTCGATAATAGGGTTAATTACGATCTTGTCTTTACCCTTTATGCACTGCACGCCCTCTACTTCTTTGCTTCGGGTAAATTCGTCAAACTGTTCCAGGGAGCCACTAAACTTATGGCTGGTAATTTCGGCTTCGTTACGTTTGGCCCGCTTCGTGCTTTCTTCGCGGCGTACGCCGGTCAGCGTTACGGTGCCTGCGCCTTTGGTCTCTTTCAGTTCAGCACAGCAGAAACGCATACGCATAGTCGGCAGCGCTTTTTTCTTTATGCACAGCTGGGCGTAGTTTAGTTCGGGTCGATCTACTACGACGTCGGGGTAATTGTTTCGGATAAAGTAAACCAGTTCCGGCGGGTCTAAGGTTGTTAGCGCGTAGTGAGCTTCAAACCGGACACCGGCCAGCTTTGCGACGTGGTACAGCGCCTGGCTATCTTTCCCGCCGCTAAAGGCCAGGTAGAAGCCAGCAGGATAGTACCGCAGCGCCAGTCTTTCGGACTTGCGCAGCAGGTCTATGCTGTGCTGCAAAACGTCGTCGAAGTCGTACGGTTTGTCCATTACTCTTTACCGGTTTTAGCGTTACGGTAGTCGATGCAGGCAGACTGGGTACCGGCAGTAATAATTTCCATTATTTCGCAGGTGCCGTTATCTTCGTCGTCTTGGTGCCAAAACAGGCAGTTTTCGCAGCGCTTGTATTTACTTCTGTCTCTCATTTTCTTTACCTTTTTTCCGTCCCCCCCCCTGCCACACTTCCACTTTGTCCGGGACGGTGGCAGGGAATAAGGACAGGGTTATTACGTTCTTTCTCATAGGCCGGTGCAGCTAAGGGTATCGGCCAGTTCCTGCGCCCTCTTATTTACGGCTTCCACGTTTTCGTCCGTAAACTCTACGGTGGCAGACCATACCGTAATCCAGATAAAGCAAAGCAGGCAAATTTGCACCTTAACGAAATACCGGTCTGGCAGGTCTAAGCGGGGCTGCGGCTGCGGGATTTCGTCGTTAGGATTGAAGAAATACAAATTAGGGTCTACAGTACCGCCGACTACGCGGGCTTTACTGTGGGTACTACTGTAAATTTTCATACGGCAAATGGGATTATAGGGTTTTTAAGTGTTCAGCGATTGCAGCCACTGCGAAGCCGGTAAGGATCGTGCGCAGTTCGTCGTCGAAAAGTTCTTCCGCTGGCAGTTCCGTGCAGTCGGCGGCTTCGGCCTTTCTAATCGCTTCGGCCAGCTTTGCCACTTCGTCCGGGGTCTTCCGCGAAGCTTCCACTACGGCGGCCGCTACGGCCACGTATTCGGCAGGGATTGTAAAAGATACTTTCATAGGATTATAAGGGTTACTGGTTCAGCATATAAAAGGAAATGCGGCCGTAAACGTCCGGGTCTACGGCGAAGTTAGCGGCTTCGCCGTTTTCGCCCAGCAGTTCGTCTTCCGGGCCGGTGCCGTAGCCGTGGAAGTATACCAGCAGCTTTGTGCCGTTCGACAGTTCGATAAAAAACGGACGGTCTGTACCGTTATCGTAGATGCCGGTAATTTCGCACTGGCCGACGGATACCACGTAATTAGTATTTATTTCGATCGCGCCCTGCTGGACAGTCCAGCGTCTGGCACCGTACCGCCTAATAGCGGCGTAGCGATAATGCAGGAAAATAGCCATAGTGTCTTAATCTTTAAGGTAGTAAGGGGTGCTGTAGCCTGCGCCCTTTAGCGGCAGATCGCGGCACCAGTCGATAGGTTTACTAAACAGGGCTTCCACCTGTTCCAGCGTCTGGCCGGGTGCGGCTTCCACCACGATTTCGTCGTGGATATGGAAAACGACCGGCAGGCCGGCTTCGCGGGCGCGCAGGATAACGATACCAAGTATATCGCGGGCTATCGCCTGCACTACGTTTTCGGTAAGCTTACCGCCGTAGGTACGGATTTTACCCCACTTCTTAGTCGTCTGGTTCGTACCCTCATATTCGATAATTTCGTGGTCGCCGCGCCAGCCGTCGTTACGTTCTATTCCGATGCTGACACGCG
>Ga0265299_10003986_pt1 | contig 14143 bp, 12 predicted proteins | sample AusTroGonzalo_MG_4_FD_193485 | JGI IMG/M metagenome (GOLD analysis project Ga0265299, IMG submission 193485) | Bovine rumen microbial communities from tropical cattle in Woodstock, Queensland, Australia - Gonzalo_02 | ecosystem: Host-associated > Mammals > Digestive system > Stomach > Rumen ...
ACGAAGAAAAGGTGCGCCTGCGCCAGCACTGCAAGTATTTCATGGAAGTAATTGACCAGGAACCCTATCCCGGCAAAAAACTGGGCTTCATCATCCAGGAGATGGGCCGGGAAATCAACACCACCGGTTCCAAGGCCAACCATGCCGGCATTCAGCAGCTGGTGGTACGGATGAAGGACGAACTGGAGAAAATCCGGGAACAGTCCATGAATATTCTGTAAAAAGCCGTTTCGTTTTTTAACGCCATAACGGCCTTGCAGCATGCTGCAGGGCCGTTTTCTTTTTCCGTAAAAGTTATTTGGAAGGTTTTACGCCGCCGGCAGGCTCAAAAATCGGCCTTCCAGGGACGTACAAGACCGCTTTTAATAGTAAACGTTTCCATTTTTGCCAACACGGATAATCTTGTATTCCTTTGCAAAAAACAACAGGAGACATGAAACAGTTACTTCAAATTCAGGTAGATGACAACGGCGAACTCTTCTTCCATTCCGATTATGAGTTTCCGGAAGTATTAAAACGCCGTCCCCCCGTAAACTGGGAGGACGGCCTTTACAGGGAATTATCCTATTTCATTTCCCACAGCGGGATAAACATCCGGCGCGCAGCGAACTTTGTGGGCTATGCGGCCAATGATCCGCGGGCCAACTATCTGGAACTGCATCCGGAGCTGGAAAAGGCGCTTACCCTCTGGCGGAGGGAAAAGGCCCGGGAGCAGGGTGTTCCCGCCTATCACATCCTTCATCAGCGCGTTTTGCTGGCCATTGCCGATGCAGCCCCCATCTCGGAAATGGAACTGCTGGACATACCGGGATTCGGCACAGCCATGCTCAGGCGCTACGGCCAGGAGATCCTGGACCTGGTAGACCGGGAACTGGCAGCCTGCTAGCTACTTGTTCCAGTGCATTTCCCCCACATAGGCGCCGCACTCATAGGCGGTGACGATGGGGATCTTTACGCCGTCCAGGTTCTCTTTCCAACCGGTCTCGCTCAGGAAGGTATGGGAGTGTCCGCCCACAAACAAATCGATGTTGCGGGTTTTCGAGCACAGCTCCGGGTCTGTCATTTCTCCGGGTCCGTGTTCCGTATAACCCAGGTGCGTGAGGGCAATCACCACATCGCACTGGGGACGGAGCAGATCGGCATACTTCTGTACGGTGGGAATCATGTCGAATTCCGGCACCCGGTTGGCGGTTTCGCCAGACACTACGCCCTTCAGGCTGCATACTACGCCGATAATGCCAATCTTGCGGCCGGCTTTCTCTAGAATAACGTAAGGCTTGATGTACTTTCCAGCCTCAAAGGGCGAGAAGTCCAGGTTGCAGCAGACCACCGGAACCTCCACCCCGGAGAGCATGGTGCCCAGGGCTTCCAGGCCATTGTCAAACTCATGATTGCCCAGCGTTATGGCATCGTACTTCATTACGTTGATGGCCTGCACCTCCACCTTTCCCTTGAACTCCGAGAAATAGGTGGTACCCTGGCAGTAATCCCCCGCATGCAGCAGCAGCACGTTCTCCGGACCGTCGGCCCTGCGTACGCTGTCCACAAAGGCGGCGCGTTCCAGCAGGCCGCCCAGGCCAGCGTCGGGGCCGCTGCGGATGGGTTCCATCTGGCTGTGCGTGTCGTTGGAATGCAGGATGGTGAGCACGGGCTTTGCCTTTTGGGCCTTCTTGACACCCAGGCCGATACACCAGCCCGCTACAAAGCAGCTAAGGACAATCAGTCCAATCTTTATGATATTCGAAGTCTTCATGGCTTAGTCCTCCATCACTACGCGTCCGTCCGGCGCAGAATCAATTGCGATACCCTTGGCCTCGCACTCCCGGATATAGTCCAGCATCACATCCTTGAGCAGCACGCGGGAAAGCTTTACGCTTTCGGCCATGGCGCCGATACGGATGCCGTCGCCGCCGTCCAGCAGGAAGTCGATGGTGGTAACGTTATAAAGCTTTTGGGGATCGATGGGCTTGCCGCCGATAAGGGCGCTTTCCAGCTTATGCCCTTTCACCTTTACCTGTACACCGCTCACCGCCTGGAAAGCTTCCGTCTCCGACAGCTGCTCCAGCAAACGGGTAAGCTCGCTTCCGCGCATCTTTACGTAGCACATATAGTTCTGGAAAGGGAACATGGAAGCGATGTCGTCCAGGGTAATGGCGCCTTCCGGCATGGGCACACGAATGCCGCCGTAGTTGGTGATAGCAAAATCCATCGGCACCTTGAAATACTTGGAACCGGCCTGCCGGAGCACATCCACAAACAGGTTGGAGAGGGGCATGTCCAGTTCACGCGCATTGTCCATCATACGGGCGCTGTGCCCAACCACCTCCTTCAGCGGAGCCAGCTGCGGCTGCACTTCCATCAGGATTTCGGCGGCCTGGGGCACCGGGGAATCTTCGTCGAAGGCCACGCCGTTGGGCGCTACATAGCCGTCGTCTTCAAACACACCCAGGGCGGTATTCACATTTTCCTGCGTGATGCTCCGGGCACCCGTACGATGCCCGTCCATCTTCACAAGTTTCCAGGAGATTTCCTCTCCGCGGGGCTGCATGGCGGCCTGGGCGGCGAAGAATACACCCACCAGGATAAGCAGCCACGCCGCGTATCCCAGATACGTTTTTACTTCTGTTTTAGCCATTTCCAAAGGTCTTTAAACGTAGATTTTTTGCCATACATCAGAATACCAACCTTGTAGATCTTGGCCGATGCCCAGGCGCAGACGATAAACGTACCCACCAGCAGGACAATGGACAGGACAAGTTCCCAGGTGGCCACGCCGAACGGGATACGGGCCAGCATTACTATGGGGCTGGTGAACGGAATCATGGAGAACCAGAACACCAGCGGGCTGTCGGGTGCCTTGAAGGCATACAGGGCCACAAAGAAGCCCAGCATCAGCGGAATGGTTACGGGCAGCTGAAGCTGGCTGCTGTCTCCCTCATTCTCCACGCCCGAGCCGATGGCCGCAAACATGGATGCATACAGCAGATAGCCGAAGATGAAGAAGAACAGGAAAGCGATGACAATCTGACCCACGTTGATATTGCCCAGGGTGCTCATGATCACCTCCATGCCGGAAGGTTCGCCGGCAGCCACGGCAGTAGTATCCGTAGCGGCCATGGCGTCCTCCAGGGAGAGGTCCGTAACACCCGGAATATTCATGCCGGGAGACATCTGCTGCACCATTTCGGTGGTAGTATCCTCATCCATCATGCCCATGATCTTATCCTTGCCGATAATACCCATGGCCACGCCCACCAACAGCAGCGTAAGCAGAATCCAAAGCACAAACTGGGTAAGGGCCACCAGCGCCACGCCGATGATTTTGCCGAACATCAGCTCGCTGGCCTTGACGGAGCTCACCAGCACTTCCACCACGCGGGAGCTCTTTTCCTCGATGACCGAGCTCATGACCATACCGGAGAACAGGGCGATGAACATGTAGATAGCGATGCCCAGAATCATGGACAGGGCCATGTAAATGCCGGATTCCGAGATGGTTTCCTTTCCGCTTTCATCTATGGTATAGCTATGGAGCTTCACATTGGACTTGACGCCGGCCATAATCTCCTCCAGGTTCTCGATTCCGTAGGATTCAATGCGGTAGGCCTCTACTGCGTCGTTGATACGGCCTTCGATCATGGAACCGGTGTCCATGCCCAGCGGCTTCTCGCTGTAGCAGTCGGCATACACGGTCCGGGACAGGGTGTCCAGTTCCGAGACGGTAAGGAGCACATCCACGCCGGAGGCCTTGAAATCGGCCTTTACAGCTTCGGGGGAAGCATCGGCACCCAGGTCCTTGAAAATGGTAACGTCGTTGTCGGTAAGATACGGCAACACAATGCCGGAGCGGTCGATAACGCCGATTTGCTTGGCCTCCTCCTTGGTGCCCATCATGATGATGGTAGGCAGGATGCACATGGCCGCAAAGAAGATAGGGGCCAGGAAGGTGATGAGAAGGAAGCTCTTTTTCTTAACCTTGTTAAGATACTCGCGCTGGATAATAATTCCTAATTTCTTGATGTTCATAGCCTATTCCTCCTCCGTTACCAATTTGATAAAAATGTCGTTCATGCGCGGCACCACTTCCTTGAAGGAATTGATGCGGATGCCGGCCTGGATGAATCCCATCAGTTTCTCGTTCACATCGGCGCGGGGCACAACGATGGTTTTGCGCACCAGGTCTTCCGTGTACTCGATTTCCACGTTGTCTTCTCCGTGCTGACGGCGGATCTCGTCTGTGGGACCTGTAACCACCAGTCTGGCCTTGTTGATAAGGGCAATCTCGTCACAGAGTTCCTCCACGGATTCCATGTTGTGGGTGGAAAGGATGATGGTGGCGCCTTCCTCCTTCAAGCGAAGGATTTCCTTGCGGATAAGGTCGGCATTCACCGGGTCGAAGCCGGAGAAAGGCTCGTCCAGGATCATGAGGGAAGGTTTGTGCACCACCGTAGTGATGAACTGGAGCTTCTGGGCCATACCCTTGGACAGCTCTTCCACCTTCTTGTTCCACCAGTCCTGGATGCCGAAGCGCACGAACCACTTCTTCAGTTCGGCGGCGGCCTCCGAGGCGCTCATTCCCTTGAGCTGGGCCAGGTACATGGCCTGGTCGCCCACTTTCATCTTGCGGTAAAGGCCCCGCTCCTCCGGCAGATAGCCGATGCGGGCCACGTCCTCTTCCGAGATGGGGTGTCCCTTGAAGAGAATCTGGCCTTCCGTAGCGATGGTGATACGGTTGATGATGCGGATGAGGGTACTCTTACCCGCTCCGTTCGGCCCCAGCAGGCCGAAGATCTTTCCTTCCGGAATTTCCAGCGACACATGGTCCAGTGCCACTTTTTCCCCGAAGGTCTTTGTTACGTTCTTTACTTCAATGATTGCCATAATTCATTCGTCATCCCGGGCCTAAGCCGGAATCTCTTTGCAAATATAATAATAATTTATTGAGTCGCAATAAATTTTGTTAAAAATTCAATATTTTCACTACAAGTTCCGTCAACAGTTCCGCCGGAGTTGCTTCGCCGGCATCTCCGCCCTTTCCCTTATAGTCGTACTCGCACAGGAGGGAGATGGCCGCCTGGCAGCGCTGGAAGGGATAATTGCGTACGGCCATGTCGTATTCCTTCAGAAAAAAGGGATTCACGCCCAGTTCCCTGGCGGCATCGGCAGGTGCCGGCCGACCCTTCTGCAGCAGGGCATGATACTTCAGGATCCGGTAAAAATGGGTAAAGAGCGGCGCCACGGCCATGGGAAGGGCAAAGCGGGGCGCCTCGCCGATATGGGCGGCTATCTTGAGCGCCCGGGCGGCATCCCGGTAACTCAGGCACTTGGTAAGCTCGAAAATGCTGAATTGGCGGCTTACACCCACGTTCTTTTCCACATCGGCCACGGAAACCTCCTGCACGCCTTCCGGCAGGTTTTTGAGCATTTTGTCCGTCTCTACGGCAATCTTGCCCAGGTCCGTGCCCACCGATTCGGCCAGCAGCATGGCGGCCTCCGGATGGATGCGCAGTCCCCGGCCCTCGTAGTAGGCCTGGATCCACTGCGGCAGCTCATAGTCCCGGAGGGCGGTGGATTCCACCACCACACCGGTTTTCAGAACGGTTTTGTACAGGGATTTGCGTTTATCGGCCGATGCCCCGTGCAGCAGGATTACCAGCACGGTGCTGTCCAGCGGCTGCTGGCAATAGAGCGCCAGATCCTCCAGGCCCTTCATTTGCTGGGCCTCCTTCACCACCACCAGCTGCCGTTCGGCCATCATGGGGAAGCGGCGGGCGGCGGTAATTACGGTATCGGCCGTTACGTCGGCGCCGTAGCAGATGGTTTCGTTGAAATCTTTTTCCCAGTCCTGCAGGCAGTTGTCGATGATGGCGTTGCAGATGAGGTCCGGATAATAGGGCTCCTCCCCCATCAGCAGATAAACAGACTTGAAGATGCCGCTACGGACATCTTCAAGAATACTTTTGACCTGACGGTCGAGCTCTATGTAGGACTTGCCTGCCACCTGTTATTTGGAGAACTTCTTCTCCTTGGAACGAACAATCTTCTCCTTGAGGGCGTCGGCGGCATCCGTTACGGCCTCTTCGAAAGTACGGGCCTGACGCTCGATGACCATATCTTCCCCGGGGAAACGGGTTTGGAGTTTGACGCACTTGTTATCGGCGTCCGGAAGCAGGGACAGCGTGACATCGATGTCACCCAGGTTGTCGAAGAACTTCTCTACCTTTCCAACTTTCTTCTCGATAAAGTCCAGCAGCTTCTCGTCTGCATCGAACTTAAGGGACTTGACGTTAATCATGACTGTCTTGGTTTTTTGCCCTTGGATGGGCGTTAATGTATTGTGCCTTGAGCCGTTCGATGGAATTGTGGGTATAGACCTCCGTGGCGGCGAGGCTCTCGTGGCCCAGCATCTCCTTGATGGCGTTCAGGTCGGCTCCCCTGTCCAGCAGGGCTGTGGCGAGCGAATGCCTGAGCACGTGGGGGGATTTCCTCCCGCTGATGCCTTCGCGGTCCTGAAGCTCCGCCTTTACCGCCCGGTCTACGTATTCCGGATACAGGGGACGCCCTTTTTCCGTTACGAAAAGCGGTGCATCGGAGGGTCTGGGACCCCCGGTCATCGAACTAGCTGCTTGTAAATATAAGGATATTTCCTGACTTAACGAAAGAATCAGGGGAATTTCGCGCATTTTATCTCCCTTTCCGTGGACGTGCAGGGTATGGCGCGCCGGATCTATGCTGCCCACTTCCAGGCCGATCAGCTCGGCCCGGCGGATGCCGGTTCCGTACAGCAGCGAAATAATGAGCCGGCGAAGCCTGCGCCGGTACAGCTCCACGGCGGTTTTGTCGGCCGGTCCCAGCTGCAGCAACAGGTCCAGGGTGTCCTGCCCCGCATCGGCTTGGGTGGCCTCCAGATAGGCTTCCATGGTATTGGCCGTATAGTACTCCGGCAGGCGCTTTTCCATCTTGGGACGCCGCACGGTGCGCACGGGATTGGACTGGAGTTCCCCGCTTTTCACCAGAAAGTTGCAAAGGCCGCTGAGGGCGCTCAGGTGCAGGTGCACGGTCCGGGCCTTGAAGCCTTTGTCAATCAGGTGCGCTTCGTATTCGCGGATTCTGGAGGGAATGAGATCCATCTCTCCCCCGGCCCATTCGGCAAAATCCTTCAGCGCATCGGCATACAACGCCTGTGTCCGCGGCGAGTACCGTCGGACATCCCGAAGATAAGCTATATATCTCTCTATCAGCATTTTGCAGTTTTCTCCCTGTGTAAAGAATCACAGGGAGAAACAACTAAGTCATTGATTATCAGCTATGGGGTGAAGGCCCAGCTCTGCAGCCTTTGAGCGCAGGTAGGCATCGGCGGCTTCGAAGGTGTAGGGAATCTCGCCATCCAGGATGGCGTTTTTAATCATTTCCTTCAGCTTGCCGATGGTGTTGCAGGGCTCCAGGCCGAACACTTCCATTATATAGTCGCCGGTGATGGGGTTCTTCCAGTTGCGGATTTCGTCCTTGGCTTCCACTTCGGCCATCTTTTCCTTCACCAGTTCAAAGTTCCGGCGCAGGCGGGCCACCTTTGCGGGATTCTTGGAAGTGATGTCGGCGTTGCACAGCAGCATGAGGTCGTCTATGTCGTTGCCGGCGTCGAACAGCAGGCGGCGTACGGCGCTGTCCGTGACTTCATCATCCACCAGCGCAATGGGCCTCAGGTGCAGGTTCACCAGCTTCTGGACGTACTTCATCTTTTCGTTCAGCGGCATGCGGAGGCGCTCGAAGATTTTGGGTACCATGCGGGCGCCAACCACCTCATGGCCATGGAAGGTCCATCCCTGCCCGGCCACGTAGCGCTTGCTGGCAGGCTTGCCGATATCGTGCAGGAGCGCCGCCCAGCGGAGCCACACGTCCGGAGCCGTACGAAGGGTGGCGTTTCCGTCGGCATCGTAATCCTTAAGTTCTTCCCTTTCAATGGCTTCCTTCTCAAACAGGGCCACGTTGTCCAACACCTGCAAACTATGGCTGAAGTTTTCCTTGTGCCCCTTTCCGTCCACGGTTTCCACGCCCTTGAGCCTGCTCACCTCCGGCAGGAACTGCGGCAGCAGGCCGGTCTCTTCCATAAGCTCGAAAGCCCGGGAAGGCCGGTCCGTCACCAGCATCTTGTTCACCTCCTCCACAATGCGCTCGCGGGAAAGGATCTGAAGCCGGTCGGCCATCTCTCTCATGGCCTGAAGACTCTCCGGCACAATGGTAAATTCCTGCTCCGGAGTACTCAGACGGGTAGCGAAGCGGATGGCACGGAGCATCCGGAGCGGATCGTCGGAATAGGTTTGCTGAGGTTCCAGCGGGGTTCTGATAATGCCCGATGCCAGGTCCCGGATGCCGCCGAAAGGGTCTATCAGGGCACCGAAATCCTCTTCCTGCAGGCTGAAAGCCATGGCGTTGATGGTAAAATCGCGCCGAAGCTGATCCTCCTCCAAGGTTCCGTCCTCCACAATGGGTTTCCGGGAATCCCGGTTGTAGCTTTCCTTACGGGCACCCACGAACTCCACCTCTATGCCATGGTATTTGAGCATGGCCGTGCCAAAGTTCCGGAATACGCTCACATGGGCGTGCGTTTTGGCGGCAACGGCTTCGGCCAGCGCAATACCGCTCCCCTCCACCACAATATCTATATCCTTGTTGGGATTCCCCAGGAAGCAGTCGCGCACGTACCCTCCAATCACAAAGGCCCGCACGCCCAACTCCCTGGCCGTTTCACTTACCAGCTTGAATACCGGATGATCCAAAAAACCTTCTGTTATCGTCATGCCAACAACTCTTCCCACATGGGGGCCTTCTGCATAAACTCCCAGCCATCGGCCGTGCGGGCAAAGATAAAGGTCTTTACGCCGCTTGTAATGGCTATATACTTTACATTCAGTTCGTTATTGTACCTTAAGGCCTGGTCTACCACCTCCTGGTCCAATGCTACTTCCGGCCTTTTGCACTCCACTATCATTACGGGAGCGGCATTGCGGTCATAAACTACTATATCGGCCCGGTACTCCTTGGCGCCGTGCTTCAGGGCCACCTCACTGCCCATCATATGCTCCGGCACACCCATGCCCTCGTGCAGTACGGAAATGAACCATTGCCGCACCTGCTCCTCGGGCGTATTGCGCACGCTTTTCTTGCGCAACGGGTCCCATATGTAGTCTGATTCCACGGCCCAAATTTACCCTTTTTCCCCTGCATTTGCAAATACCTCCCCGCCTGCCCAAAGTACTAAAGCACACTTTCGGCCTTCCAGCACTCAGACTGTGCTTTGGCCCCGGTCTACTAAAGGCTCTAAAGCACACGTTCCGTCTTCTATTGCTCAGACCGTGCTTTAGACCGGGGCCGAACTATAGTCTAAAGCACACTTCCGCCCACAAAATGGCGAAAGTGTGCTTTAGACAGTGACCTATGACCGGATGGATTACTCTCCTTTCAGATACCTGAGCCAGAAGTCCTGGTTGGCGGTGTTGAAATGGATGCCCTGGTAGCCGCGGTAGCCGTGCATGCCGTCGGGGTAGATCATGAATTCGAAATCGGCCCCCTGCTTGTGCAGGGCATCAATCAGCTGCAGCGTGTTCTGGAAGTGCACATTGTCGTCGCCGGTGCCGTGGGTGAGTTTGAGCATTACGGAACCGTCGCTCTTGCCCACCTTGGCGGGATAAGGGCTTATCCGATCTATTACGCGGGTTGCAGCATAGCCTTCCGGATTGTCCTGCGGCGTGGACATGAAACGTTCTGTGTAGTGCGTGTCGTAGAGCATCCAGTCGTACACGCCGCCGCCGGCAATGCCGTAATGATAGTAGTCCGAAGCGGTAGCAACCAGCAGGGCCGTCATGGTGCCGCCAAAGCTGAAGCCTTCCACGCCGATTTTTTCGGCCTTGACGTAAGGCAGGCTCTGAAGCCATTTGGCCCATTCCACAAAGTCGGAGACCTCTACGCTGGCCAGCTGCCTGTAAATGGCGTCGGTGCCGGCCCGGCCGTTGTGTCCTGAAGCCCGGTTGTCGGCGATGAACTCGATGATGCCGTTTTCGGCATACCAGGCATAACGGGAGGGAGCTACCCAGCGGTCAAATACCTGCGGGGAGTCGGGTCCGCCGTAAATATCCACGTGAACGGGGTATTTCTGCGAAGGGTCAAAATCTTTGGGATAGTAGATGAGACCGGGCAGTTCCAAGCCGTCTACCGTAATGGTAACCAGCTCTCCCACAGTTCCTTCCGGCTTGGGCGCCGACGCTACCGTATAGCTCTTTTCCGGTTTGCGGGTATCGTAGACAGCCAGCCTGGGAGGCGTTTGCAGATTGGAAGTGGTGGCCACAAAGTGCCTTCCGTCCGGGGCAAAGGATACCCCCTGCACATGCATGGCCGGGTCTGTGAGCGCTGTAATCTTCCCCTTCTTATCCACCTTATACAGGGCGCTTTTCACGCGGGAATCACGTTCGGCCGTAAAGTACACGCTGCCGTCGGTATCGGCCTTTACCAGGCTCATCCGCCAGTTGGGGCCGTCGGTAAGGCGCTTAAGCTGCGTGCCGTCGTAGCTGAGGAAGTAGATTTGCTGCCAGCCGCTCTCAAAGCTCCTTACCATGTACAAGCCGTTGTCGCTAAAGAGCATGCCGTCTATCCAATCCAGCCAGGTGGACACTTCTTCGTGATAGATGGCCTTCTTGGAACCGTCCTTGGGGTTCACGGCAAACAGGTCCAGCGTGTTCTGGATGCGGGGTTCGCGGGCTACGAAGAAGGATTGGCTGTCGGCGCCCCAGAACGGGATGCCGAAATACTGGTCTTCCTTTTCGTCAAAATCGGCCCAGGTAATGCTGCCGTCGGAAAGGCTGGCGAAGCCGATTTTTACCTCCGGATTGCGTTCTCCGCACTTGGGGTAATGGGTGCGCCGGATGCTCCCGTCCTGGCCGAAGGGCGAATAGATGGGGAACATGGGAACTTCCGTATCGTCAAAGTGATAAAAGGCGATGGTGTGGCTGTCGGGGCTCCACCAGAAGGCCCGGTAGCGGGAAGGGCGGCCCAGGATTTCCTCGTAATAAACCCAGCTGGCATAGCCGCTCATAACGGTTTCCGTGCCGTCGAAGGTGAGCCGGGTTTCCTTGCCGCTGGCGATGTCCACTACCCACAGATCATTGGCGCGGGTAAAGGCGAGCTTGGTGGAGTCCGGTGAATAAGTGAGGTTAACGGCGCCTTCCGGTTTCAGCGGGAAGTCGGCATACTTCTCGGGAGCCTGTACTCCCTCTGTCACCTTCCATTTGTTGCCCTTTGTGTTTACGGTAAAGGCATCGGTGAAGGATCCGTCATAGGTAAAAGCTACCTCGTTGTTATTCAGCCATTTATTGGCGGCAGGCATGCGGTTTTGCGCCTGTACGCCGGCCCCCGCCGCTCCCAGCAGCAGTAAAGCCAGAATGAGTTTTGTCGCTTTCATGCCTTAAAGTTACGAAAAAAACGGAAATTCGTTGTTTTTTCGTATATTTGGAATTGAATCTTAACAACAGTTCCTTATGAAAGCCAGCATTTTACTGGGCATCGCCCTAGCTGCAGGCCTACTTACGGCCTGTGGCCAGCCCAAAGACGTGGAGGTGGGCCCTTACACCGTTTCCGTAATCGGCAAGAACATCTACCACATCCAGGATTACAACAGCAGTAACCCCGCGGGGGAATCTTTTGATGCCGAGGGTAAGCTCACTCATTTCAATAATTGCTCCGACATTTACCTGCTGGTGGGGAAACGGGAAGCGCTGATGATCGACCTGTCCAACCCCATCAACTGGGCCGATAATGCCGCGGAATCCCTGCAGAGCCTTGTGGCAGAGCGCATCGGGGACAAGCCGCTCACCATCACCTTCACCCATAACCACGGGGACCATACGGGCATGATACCCGCTTTCGTGGATAACCCGGAGGTGCGTTTTGCCCTGCCGGAGGCAGATTTTGAGCGTCTGGCCGAGCGTTTTCCGGAGTCGCAGCGCTATTTCATCGACGAAGGACAGGTTTTTGACCTCGGCGGCCTGGAGGTGGCAACCATCGCCGTTCCCGGCCATACGCCCGGCTCCCTGGTATATCTGGCCAAGGGGCAGGACCTGCTTTTTACCGGCGATGCCATCGGCTCGGGCCATGGTGTGTGGATCTTTAATGAAGATGGCTTCAACAGCTACGTTACTGCCGTTCCTCACCTGATTGAGATGCTGGATAATCTGGGAGTGAGGAAGGACCGCCTGAAAGTTTACGGCGGCCATTACTGGCAGAAAGACTGGCTGGAGCTGCCGGGAAACCGCGAGCTGGGCATGGAGTATATAAATGACATGCAGGCACTTCTGTGGGAGATGGAAGCCGGAACGGCCGCCACGGAGCCTTCCAATCTGGGACGTCCGGGGCTGGACACCTACTTCCGCCACGGCCAGGCCATCGTCACCTGGAGTGCCAAGCAGGCCGAAAAATACCGCAAGCAGTATCCCGAAACCTTTGTCTATCGCGATGCCGACGTGGTTTTCCGCCAGATTGACGAGCATACCTGGGAAGGCAACGGTCACCTGGTGTACAACGAGTCCGTGTATCTCATTGAGGGGGAGGAACGTGCCCTGTTAATAGATGCAGGTACCTGGATGCCGCATCTGGACCAGGCTGTAGCAGCGCTCACCAATAAGCCCGTGACGCTGGCCCTTACCCATGGTCACGGAGATCATGTGGGCGGGGCGGTCTGTTTCCCTGAACTGTGGATCAATCCGGCCGATACCGCCCTGTTTACCAGGCAGACCGGCGGACGGTACGAAGGCGAAATCAAATACCTCACCGACGGCCAGATTTTCAATCTGGGCGGCCGTCAGATAGAGGTTCTTTTCACTCCGGGGCATACTTCCGGGTCCACTACCTTCTTCGACAATGCCCATCATTACGGTTTCAGCGGTGATTCCTTCGGCTCCACCAACCTGCTGCTCTTCGTTGCTTCTTTCAGCGGGCTGATAGAAACCACCTCCCGTACGGCGGATTATATGCAGCGCAAGGGCATTGAGAAGCTCTATCCGGGTCATTATCATGGAGATAACCCTGAAACGCTCCAGCGTGTCCTGAACGAGAAACTGATGTCGGAAGAGGTCCTCTCCGGTAAGCGTACGGGTACGCCCGAACCGGCCAACGGCCTTAACAGTTACATCCGCGACTATGGCGTAACCATCCGCTACAACTACCCGGAGGCGCTGCAGTAACCGGTCATATTTAAGATACTAAAGCACACTTTCGCCATTTTACGGGCCAAAGTGTGCTTTATCCTATCTATCGGCCAGGGGGTAAAGCACAGTTTAAGCGTTGGGCGCCCGAAAATGTGCTTTAGAGCTTGTGACACCTTACGTAACTCCACTACCCGCGTAAAAAAGTTTTATATCACGTTTTTCTTTCATAAGAGGGGCACAAAACAGGCATAGAAGCCCCTATAAAGGCTTTTTTTAATATTATCCGTGTTATTTTTGATAACACGGATAACTATTGTGACCTTTATCACAAAAACGGTTATGGATAATCAATGGACACCAAAACCTGTCAAAGACTGCTTCCATATATATTCGGACGGTACCTTGGTCTATTCTCTTTATGAGACAGAGGAAGATCATGTTTACATGATGAACCGGATAGTTATATCGGCCCACTCCTGTCATCTCTCCGTGATTATCCCGGAGGTAATGCGTACTCATTTCCATGTGATAGTAAAGGGAGCTGCCGGGAATATCGAAAAATACAAACGTGAGCTTAAAAGGCTGATTGTTAGATATTTCAGGAGAATCGGAAAGCCTGAATCCGTAAAAGACACCATCAGCATCCGGGCCGACCCCATTCTGGACGAAGATGAGCTGAAACGCAAAATAATCTATGTCTTTAGAAACTGCACCGAGGCGGGATTTCCGTTCTTGCCCGAAAACTATCCATGGGGACCAGGACGAGTCTTCTTCCAACAGAATGAGCCAACACTCTTTAGACATAGGGTGGGCAACCTGTCTTATCGGGAGCAATGCCGATTATTCCATACCCGGATTAAATTACCGGAAGAATGGGAATATGACGGCAAGGGCATGCTAATTCCTAGAAGTTATATAGATAAAGAGTATATTTATAGTGAGGTGTTTAC
>Ga0265299_10003987_pt1 | contig 14138 bp, 10 predicted proteins | sample AusTroGonzalo_MG_4_FD_193485 | JGI IMG/M metagenome (GOLD analysis project Ga0265299, IMG submission 193485) | Bovine rumen microbial communities from tropical cattle in Woodstock, Queensland, Australia - Gonzalo_02 | ecosystem: Host-associated > Mammals > Digestive system > Stomach > Rumen ...
TTTAGTGGTTTTTGTAGATAAAGGTAGCAAAACAATATCTGTACTGTGCAAAAATATTGTCGATGACAGAGAACAAAATAGCTTTTCTGTTATCCATATAGTATGTCTTTATGGTGTCTATTACCATTATCAATATTATTCAACAAATCATATAAATATATTTTTAAGAATGGTTTGCAATAATAATCAAATATCAGTATCGGATATAAAATTTTTATAGATTATGTGTTATTTTATGCTTTTTTTATGTAAAAAATCCGCCTCCAAAAAGCCGTTTTTGTAAAATGTGACCCAGGCACCACCAACCACTATCACTAACCACCAATCACCAACATTACCCCTTGACAAAAAATATTTTTTGGTTATATTATATAGTAACAAAACAAGGGGATGTTATTATGTTTGATAAATTAAAGGTTAAATTGTCGGCTCGTCGTGTACAACGCCAAAAGGATTTTGCGGCTGCTGACAAGCGTATAAATAAAAATGATTCCAAATTGAAAAAGATTTTATTGTGGCCTTTCCGTATGATTGGTCGCGTGTTGCGCTGGTGTTGGGACACGATTGTATGTGTGTTGTCTTGGTTATGGGAATTGATTTGTGGTATAAATTTAGTTGGATTGTTAAATTTGGCGCTTATTGTTGCAATTATCGTTTTATTTTCTATGTTGATTTTGGATATTGTAAATGTTTCTAAAAAGCCAGTCGTTGTTATGATGCCGGCAAATCAAGCAAAAGTTGAATATAATAATGTAGTGAAAAATACCAATAATAAAGTTGCGAAAGATACTATTACGTTGCCATTAAAACGCAATGCAAAAACAAATAAATTGGAACATGGCGAAGTTGTTCGTGTCGCAAAGTATGATACAAATATTACGCCGTCAAAAAAGATTCAAGGTGATGTTATTATTGAATCCCGTCAAGAAAGTGCCGTTTTAACAAATGGAACAAATATTGACGGGAATCTTTATATCCAAAATATGCGCAAATATGTTTTGCCATGTGATATTTCCGTAAATGGCAGTTTGTTCTTGCGCAATGTTGGCATGGTTCAATTTTGTGGTGAATTTAATGTAGCAGGGAATATTTATGTCACACCAAAATCTTCGTTTGGTCCATTACCACGTCGTGCGAAAATCGGTGGTCAAATAATAATGTAAAAAATGGGTGTGAAAAATGAAAGTTTTGACTAAGTTAGCGGTTATTTCTGGTATCGGTTTGGCGATTGCGGGTGCAAGTGCCAACGGTTTGAAAGCACAACAAAATACGGTACTTGAAAAAAGTAAAAAAGAAATTCGTAAAATTAAACACGATAATCGTATTGCTTTGCGTGATTCACTGATTTCCTTGAAAGATGATGCATGTTTTTTTCTGAACAGAACGGTGGACAACTATAATGATGCAAAAACACCGAAACAAAAGCAAAAAACATTGGAAGTTATGCTTGGGTTTTATAAAAGTTATTTGGTGGAATTTAACGAACTTTATAATGAATACCTTAAACAAGTCGTTTATTTTGGTGGTAAAAAGGATGTCATCGCAAAAGTTGTTCTTGATGTTAATGTTGATGCCAACAGAATTATATTTAATGTTGATACTGATGAAATCAAATTTAAAAGTAATAAATATTTCAAAGAAAACTTTAAACAGATAACTGGAAAATCTCTTTAATAAAACAAGGTCCCAGAAAAACACTGGGATTTTTTTTACGCTTTATTTATAATGTCCCACATGAAGTTAGATTCCGTGGGACTTTTAATATCATTGCGACCGTTTGATGAAAAAAATGCCATCGGTGCGATTTTTTCACGTGACCACGGTGTGATGAGTGGTGTTTTGCGTGGCGCCGTCGTTGCGACAAAGAATAAACCGCTTGTGGGTCAGGTCGGTAATGTATCTTGGAATGCGCGTTTGGATTCGGCACTTGGGGTGTTCCATTGGGAAGCTGAAAAAAATCTTGGCGCGGCGATAATGGTCAAACCGCGTGCATTGGCATGTATGAATGCCGCGTTTGATTTAATATCTTGTTTTTTACCCGAACGTGAAAATTACGAAAAACTTTATGATTCGACGGTTAATCTTTTACAAAGGTTAGGGGGCGAAAACGAATCGGACAATGTCTATCTTGATTGGGAAATGGATTTGTTGCGTGATTTGGGGTATGCGTTGGATCTGCGTCGTTGTTCGGGTTGTGGCACAACCGAAAATTTATCTTATTTGTCACCAAAAACGGGGCGGGCGGTTTGTGTTGATTGCGCCGCGCCATATCTGGACAAGGTTTATTCTTTACCAATTACATTGAATACGACGTTCCGATTTCTTGAAAATATATGTCTGCAACAGGATGCAAAATTGCCACGGTCACGACTTTTTTTGACCCCGAAAAAAAATTAAGAATATTGTTGCAAAATCAAATTTTTTTTTGCTACCATTAGAACGTTCAACAACAAAGGAGAAAAACTATGATTTGGACAATATTACTTTTGGTTGTTGGTATTGCTTTGTTCATGGCGGGCGGCATGCTTGTTGCGGACAACGGTAAAAAACCTTCAATCGTCACAACAATGATAAAGAAAGCTATCAAATTGGTTGCTATCATTTTGGTCGCTGCTTGTGTATGCCGTATCGTTACACCTTATTACTTGACTAAGGTAAATCCGGCTATCTTGCAAACTATGGTTACCGCGATGCAGGAACAACAACAAGCGGAAAAGAACAAAGCGATTCGTTCTTATGTAAGATCCAATATGGACAAAATGATTGCTGACGCTCCGGTTTGGGGTAAAGAAGATGCCAAGAAAACAATTTTCTTGTGGTCTGACTACTCTTGCCCATACTGCCGTCGTGTTCATGCGGAATTGGCACGTGTTATGGAAGCACGCGATGACGTCCGCGTTGTGTTGAAAAACTTCTCTATTCACGGCGAATTGTCCGATGCACCAGCAAAAGCGGTTATCGCTGCTAAATTGCAAGGCAACGACAAAGCAGCGGCTTTGGACAGAAAGTTGATGGATAAAGAATATTTCTCTCATGATGATATGAAAGATCGTTCTAAACTTGGCGACAAGATTCACAAAAACGTCATGGCTTTGGCAAAAGAAGTCGGTTTGGACGTTGAACAACTTGAACGCGATATGAAAGGCGAAGTTGTTGCTCGTGAAATGGCGAACGTTCGTGAATTGGCCCAGGAATTTGAAATCAGCGGAACACCGTATTTAATCATCGGTGAACAAGCGTTCCCTGGCGCAATCCCATACGACAAGATTATCGAAGCGTTGGGTAAATAATTCGCAATACACAAAGTAAAAAACACCGCTATCTGCGGTGTTTTTTGTTGCCTAGATAAAGCGGGCACATGGTTGGAATAATGTGCAAAAAAAAATCGCCCCCGATGGGCGATTTTTATAAACTTGGTTTTTAATGGTTATCTGCTACGTGTTGTGTCGGCACGTTGGATTTTAAACCCATATTTTGCAAGTGCCGCACTATCTTCGGCAGTCATACCAAGTTCATTTGTGCTTGATTCTGGAAGTTGGGCACCACTATTTGCATTTACGCGAATAGTGCCATTACCAACAACGTTATCATAAGCGTCATAATAAATACCTAAAATCAAACGCTTCTTGTTAAATTGTGATGCTGTAAAGTTGGCGGTAGCATCCGTTGAATCAACGTAATTTAAAATAACCCACTTTACATCATCATGATTTGCTAAATAGATTAGCGTGTCATCAGTCAATTTATCCCAATCGTTTGTAAAATTGAAATCCAAGGTCATATCTTGGGTTCCAATATGACGTTCTGGGCGTGTCGGTTGTTCCTGTTTGTCGCACGAATTTACAAATGGTAAAAGTGCGAGCATTGTCATCGGAACACAACTGACAAATAAATTGCGTGCTTTACGTAAATTATTTTTCATTTTGTATCCTTTTACCTTTATGACAATTTGTGAATAACCAAACCGCTGCGCAATTTTGGTTCAAACCAAGTTGTCTTTGGTGGCATGATGTTGCCCGTATCAGCGATATCAATGATTTGACGCATTGTCACGGGATATAATGCAAATGCCGCGACCATTTCGCCACTGTCTACGCGTTTCTGTAATTCGCCAAGACCACGAATACCACCAACGAAGTCAATACGTTTACTTGTACGCAAATCGCCAAGGTTCAAAATTTTATCAAACACCAAGTTAGATAAAACGGTCACATCCAACACACCAATTGGGTCGTTGTCGTTATATGTTCCTGGTTTCGCGGTCAACGAATACCATTTGCCATTCAAATACATACCAAAATTATGTAATTTGGTTGGTTTATAAATTTCCGTTCCCATTTCGCGAACTTCGAAAGATTTTTCAAGTTCAGCAATAAATTGTTCGGGTGTCAAACCGTTCAAATCTTTGACAACGCGGTTATAGTCAATAACTTTCAATTGGCTTTCTGGGAATATTACCGCCAAAAAGTAATTGTATTCTTCATTTCCGGTGTGATTTGGGTTTTGTTCACGTTTTTCCGCACCAACGCGTGCTGCTGCCGCGGTACGATGATGTCCGTCCGCAACATAAAGTGCCGGAATGTTTTTAAATATTTCCGTGATACGTGCGTTAATAGCATCGTCGCGAATTGCCCAAAACTTGTGTCCAAAACCATCGGCTGCAACAAAATCGTATTCTGGCGCATTGTTTTTAACAAAGGTTTCAACGATTTCGTTCATTTCCGCGACATCAGGATATGCGAAGAATACTGGTTCAATGTTTGCATTTTGAATACGAACGTGAATCATACGGTCGTCTTCTTTGTCCTTGCGGGTCAATTCATGCTTTTTAATTTTGCCCGTCATATAGTCATCAACATTGGCGGCAGCAACAAGTCCGTATTGGGTGCGACCATCCATTGTTTGGGCATAAATGTAATACATTTCCTTATCATCTTGGACCAACCAACCGCGGTCTTGCCACAATTTAAAGTTTTCAACCGCTTTGTCGTACACAGGTGCCGAATGTTCATCTGCGATTGGGTCAAAATCAATTTCGGGTTTAATAATATGCAACAAAGATTTTTCACCCGCTTCGAGTTTCGCTTCCGCGGAATTTAAAACGTCATATGGACGGGATGCAACCTCGGCTGCAAGGTCTTTTGGGGGACGAACGCCCGCAAATGGTTTAATTTTCAAAGCTGACTCCTTCTGTTTAACCAGGGGCAATTATAACCCCATTTTCCAAAAAGGCAACATATTAAAAATCACTATTCGCGGGCGTTAATATTTGTATGTTATTGCTGTAAATTTACATCAAAAATAGTTTCGTCTTGTGTTGCATCCAATGGTTTATATTGATATGGGACCGTAGCAAAATCTATATCATTCATATTTATACGGCGAATTGTCCGATTGAACATGGTATGATAATAAATGACACGGTTTGTTATATCGCTTGCAATTGTCCATTGGGTTGCCGAAGGCATATCAAATTTGTTTTTACCCGTTGCAAAGTCCGTTCCAAATGGAACATCAAGATTGTTTAGCAGATGGAAAGATTGCATCGCGGTTTTATATCCCGTATCTTGGGTAATGGAATATGTTTTCAAAAATGCGGCACGAACAAATCGTGATGGTGATGAAAAATCGCCGGGTAAGCCCAAAAGTCCTGTTCCGCCACTAAGTGATTGAAGTTTAATCGGTCCAAATTTTGTTGGTCCCGCTGTTCCGGGTTCAAGATTAACGTAATTATTCAAATTAGTTAAATGCCAATTTATGTTCGGTGCGTTGGCTATAACCCCAACAGGATTTTCATATATCATGGGAACACCATCTATGACTTCTAAAACAACTTGGCGACCGCTTGGTTCGGTAATACGCCAATGGGTTGTTGAAGCACTTGGGTCTATGTTTATGATTCGGACATTGTCGATTTCGCGTTCAAGTTCATCAATACTTGAAAATTGCGAAAGTATCCAAGATACGAATTGAAAATCGGCGATGGATTTGCTTTTCGCTTCGGGGGAATAGGGGCGATATTTTCCAAATTTTGGGAAATAGAAAAGTCCGGCGGATAATCCCGCTTCGTTTGTTCCATCTATGACAAATTCGGGTTGTTGTACCCCAAGACCGACGAAACCGTATTTTGCGGTAAATTTCATTCCGTCCATTTTACCATTGGGTAACAAAGATTGGCTTGTATGACCACGCGGAACGACCACATATATATTGTTCATTTCGGAACCTGCCCAATCTATGGTTCGTGCCACGACCACCGATTTGTCACGTGCGGTCATGGTGATGCCCGTACAGGCATCCGATTGTTCGGGGTTAAATAGAATAGCAAGCAAAGTAGCAATTGTTGGATAAAAAGTTTTTTTCATTTTTATTCTCTCTTGGTTGGGTTAATAAATTTTATGCACAAATGTTTTTTGAAAACCATAGGAACGACTTGCTAACAAAAAACTTGCATTTTGCAATTTTGGGGTTTAGCATAATTTGTGGAAAAAGGAAGGAGTCATTATGTCCAAGACATTTCATAGATTTTTAGTTGGTGTTTCGGTTTTGCCGGTGTTTCTTGTTATGCCTGGGTTTGCGGATGAACGTATTGTTATAAGTGGTGATAGGGATGCTTCATTTGCGACTGGTTTTTCTTTGACCGGGGTTTCAACATCTGCAAATGGTGGTGGTATTTCAATTGAAAATCTTTCGACACTTACTTTTGAAGGAACTTCTTCTTTTACAAATAATTCTTCTACGAATGCTGGTGGTCTTGGTGGTGCGATATTTATAAATAATAACAATGGTGGCGCAGGTCCAAATGACAACCAAGTCAATTTTAATGGTGCGGCTACATTTACTGGAAATGACGCCAATGGCGGTGGTGCTGGTTTGTATAGTGAAGGCATAGTTATATTTGATGATACTGCGACATTCAGTGACAATACCACAACGGGGGGCAGTGGCGCCGCAATCGGTGCAAATGAATTGTCAGATATTACTTTTAATGGTGCTGCGACTTTTACTGGTAATGGTGTCGGAACGACCACGACTGGTGGCGCTATATCTAATAGTGGAAATATGGTATTCAATGATACCGCAACGTTTGACGGAAATCATGCAACAACAAATGGTGCCGCTATCAATAATGGCGGGACGATGATTTTTAGGAATGGTCTTTCTTTGACTAATAATGTTGGTGGTTCTAACAGTGGCGCGGTAAGCAATGGTGGCGACTTTTTCGCATACGGTGGTGATATTATTGTGACCGGAAATACTGCGAACAAGGGCAGTGGCTTATTCCTTGGATTGGGGTCAAGAACATTTTTAGGGGCGGATGAAAATGGTGTGGCAAGTCCCGTTGAAAATATCACATTTAGTAATAATACTGCTAATGATGTAAATGCGGCGGCGTTGGCGGTCCAAGATGGCGTAGATACCGTTGAAATGCGTGCAACAAACATAACTTTTGATGGTAATGTTTCGGCAACTAAATATGGTGGTGCAATATTTAACGCATCGGAATTGAAAATACTTGGAACAAACAATACGTTTTCTAATAATGAATTACACGACTCTACTGGTGGCAAAACAGGTGGTGGCGCGATTCATAACCGTGGGGTTTTAAAAAATGGCAAAACTGCGGATTTAACAATCGGTACCGAAACAAGTACGAATTTATTTGAAAATAATACTTCGGAATCGTTTGGTGGTGCGATTGCGGCGCGTGCCGTTGATGGTGCGGGGCAAGATTCGTCCGTCACAATAAACGGGGCAACGACTTTTAATTCTAATCATGCCGACATGAATGGTGGCGCGATTTGGAATCAAGTAGCACAAAAAGATGGTACGACTGGTGAAGCATTGGTCACCGTAAACGGCGCATCCACATTCACTTCGAACACTGCGGGTGATTTGGGTGGTGCGATTTTCAATAACGGTGAAACTGTATTTAATGGTGCTACAACATTTACCGATAACCAAGCAGGTGGTTTAGGTGGTGCTATCTATAATACCGGTGTAACCACAATTAATGGTTCGGGGACGTTTAGTGGTAATAAATCAAATTATGTTGATTCTACTAACTTTACATTAAACGATATTTATAACACAAATACCGTGAATTTAAACGCGACTTCGGGGCAAAACATTTCGTTTGCCAGTGGTATTGACGGTGTCAACGGAACTTTAAACATAAATGCTACCGATGGTTACACGGGGGCTGTTGTGTTTAATGCCAATGTTTCGGGCAATAGCGTGAATGTTGCGCGTGGAACGTTGACCAATAACGCGGTGTTGGATGGCGCGTTAGCGATTAATGGCGGTACGGTTGAAAATCAAAACGGGGCCAGTGAAATCACAGGTTCTGTGACCATAGCCGATGGCGCGTCTTTATCAACAAAAGCCGATAAATTTGCGACGGATAATGCCGCGACGGTTTCAAATGCTGGAACTTTGACACTTAAAGGTGGTATATCATCAAATCCAGTTGAATTGTCAAAGGATATAACTGGTGACGGTTCGTTGGTAATTGATGGGGTCGTTTCTAATAATGGCGGTGAAATTTATAATGCCGTAACTATCAACAATAATAAATCGTTTACAACCGATGCCGATTTGCTTAAGAACACGGTTGCAAATGCAGGTAGTAACGGAAAATTGACATTGATTGGTGGGACTTTGGAACACAATGTGACCGGTGGGGGCAAATTGTACATTGCTGGTGACGTTGTAAACACCGCTAATATATCGAATACCGTGACCATAAATAGTGGTAATTCATTGACAACGGCTGCTGGGTTGTTGGGGAATACGGTTGCCAACAATTCTGGCAGTTTGGTATTGACAGATGGAACTTTGGAACACAATGTGACGGGTGACGGTTCGTTGGTTGTTGATGGAGCGGTTATAAATACTGGCAACATCGATAATACTGTGACGATTAATTCTGGAACTGGTAAATCGTTAGAAACGAATGCCAGTTTGTTAAATAATACCATCACAAATGCTGGTTTGTTGACGTTGACCGGTGGAACATTGGCGCATAATGTGTCTGGTACTGGTAATTTGAATGTAACAGGTGAAGTGAATTCAAGTGCATCATATTTAGGTATGGATGTAAATAATACAGGTACATTGAATTTAACTGGTGGGACATTGGCACATAACGTAGCTGGTACTGGTAATTTGAATGTAACTGGTGAAGTAGACTCAAGTGCATCATATTTAGGTATGGATGTAAACAACACAGGTACATTGAATTTAACTGGTGGAACGTTGGCGCATAACGTGGCTGGTACTGGTAATTTGAATGTAACTGGTGGGGTGGATTCAAATGCATCATATTTAGGTATGGATGTAAATAATACAGGTACATTGAATTTAACTGGTGGGACATTGGCACATAACGTATCTGGTACTGGTAATTTGAATGTGACTGGTGCGGTAGATTCAAGCGCATCATATTTAGGTATGGATGTAAACAACACAGGTACATTGAATTTAACTGGTGGAACGTTGGCGCATAACGTGGCTGGTACAGGTATTTTGAATGTAACTGGTGAAGTGGATTCAAGCGCATCATATTTAGGTATGAATGTAAATAACACGGGTACATTGACATTGACCAGTGGAACTTTGGAACACAATGTGACTGGTGGTGGTTCGTTGGTTGTTGATGGGATCGTTTCTAACAATGGCGGTGAAATTTATAACGCCGTAACTATCAACAATAATAAATCGTTTACAACCAATGCCGATTTGCTTAAGAATACGGTTGAAAACTCAGGTAGTAACGGAAAATTGACATTGACTGGTGGAACTTTGGAACACAATGTAACAGGTGGGGGTAAATTGTACATTGCTGGTGACGTTGTAAACACCGCTAATATATCGAATACCGTGACCATAAACAGTGGTAAGTCATTGACAACGGCTGCTGGGTTGTTAGGAAATACGGTTGCCAATTCTGGCAGTTTGACTTTGACAAGTGGAACTTTGGGAAAGAGTGTGACGGGTAATGGAATTATTTATGTCACGGGCAATGTTTCATCCAATGCAAACTTTTTGGGAAACAACGTGAATAATAGTGGAACTTTGACATTAACGAGTGGAACTTTGTCAAAAGATGTTTCCGGAAATGGTGGTTTGGTTATTAATGGAGCGATTACCAACAATGGTGGTAATATCGGAAATGCTGTGACCATCAACAGTGGTAAATCTTTAACCACATCCGCAAGTTTGCTTGGCAACAATGTGTCTAATTCGGGGACCTTGACATTGACCGCTGGTTCTTTGACGCATGATGTTTCTGGAAGTGGAACGGTTAATGTATCTGGGGTTGTGAGTAACAGCGGAAACTTGAATAATCTTGTGAATATTCAAAGCTCGGGTGAATTGACAACCCTCGCGGACAAGTTAAAGAAAACCGTCACAAACAATGGTGATTTGATTTTGACGGGTAATGCTTTGTCACAAAACGTAAACGGTACTGGTGACTTATTTATTACTGGTGCTGTTTCCAACACTGGGACTATTGCAAATGCTGTGACAATAAGGGATACGGGTTCGTTCACAACAAACGCGGGTAAATTGCAAAACACCGTTGCGAATGCTGGAATATTGACTTTGAACGGTGGCACTTTGGCTCATGCTGTAAGCGGTCAGGGTGACGTAAATGTGACGGGTAATGTTGTGAATAATTCAAGCATTGCGGCGCATAGCATCGATATTCAAAATGGTGGTGCACTTACATCGAACGCTAACCGTTTGTCGGGTGCATTGAATAATGATGGTACATTGACATTGACTGGTAATGGTGCTTTGTCCCAAGATATTACTGGTAATGGAACTTTGAATATTGCCGAAGGTGGCACATTGGATGTTGGTCTAAGAAATATCGAACAAGGCACAATCAATCTTAATGGAACGATGGTTGCCGAATTGGATGACAGTGTCGCAGGACCACGCTTTACGGCGACGAATTTCAATGGTGCGGGGACTTTGCGTTTGACAATGCGCGAAGCGGGAACATATAACATATTTGGTGACGATATGTTTGATACACGGTTGATTGAATTCGATCCTGCGGGCATAGATGTCAATAGCCCTGTGTATAATTTGGTTTGGGGAGCCGATGGCACAATCACGGCACAACAAAAGACCGCCGAAGAAATTTCACTTGATAACCATGTTAGTGAAGATGCTGGTTTGATGGTTTCCAATCTTATGAATTCGACGGATGCAAAGTTGAACGATTTGGCGCTTGTTGCCCAAAATCGTTTAGCAAATGATGACAAAGTCGCCGTGGAACGTGCAAGTTTGGCATTGGCACCCGAAAGTATGCCAATTGTTCAAGCCGTTGGAACAACCATGCAAAACACATTGTCCACTTTGACGGCAAATCGCTTGTCTATGCCACTTAAACGTGACAATTATGGCGATTTACATCGTGATGCTATGTGGGTCCAAGGTTTGTATAACCGCACAAAACAAAATGATGGATTTGATGGTTATACACGTGGTGTCGCCGTTGGTTTTGATGGTATGGTTAAAAACACATGGACATTTGGTGCGGGTTATGTTTATGCCCAATCTGATATTGTAGGAACGGAACGTGATATAGACATTGATTCATTAGCTGTTATGCTTTACGGACAATATAAAGCGGCTGCGTGGTATGTCAATGCGTTCATAGATTACAATATGTCAAATTATACCGAAAATGGTTTTGTGTTTAATGCGCCAGTTAACGCCGAATACAAGGTTAACGGTTTCGGTGGTCAAATCTCTACTGGGTACAACTTTAATGGTGGTTTTGCCCCAGAACTTGGTTTGCGTTATACACACTTGTCGGTTGATGAATACAAGAATTCTTTGGGTGTATCTGTCATAACAGATGACAAGAATTTTGTAACCGCTTCTCTTGGCGCAAGATATGGTTATGGATTCGAAGTCAGAAAGAATCTTATTTTACGTCCGGAATTAAGTTATGCTGTAAAGTATGACGTTGTTGCGGATGATATGTCAGCGACCATTATGATACCGGGGGTTGATTCTTATTCGGTTTATAACGATGGTTTGTCACGTGTTGCAACCGAACTTAATGCCGGATTAGGTGTAAGGTATCGTGGTGTGGATGTATCGGTTGGTTATGAAATCGAAGCACGTGAAGCATACACATCGCAAACAGGTCGTGCAAGATTTAGAATTGAATTCTAATGAAATAAAAAGACCGCTTTAGCGGTCTTTTTCATGACGGAAAAAACTTTTTGATTGCAATAAAAAATCAAAATAATATAATACCGTCCAATTGGGGCATAGTTTAATGGTAGAACTCCGGACTCTGACTCCGTCAGTGTTGGTTCGAATCCAGCTGCCCCAACCAAGATAAAATAAAAAATGTCCCGATAGGGGCATTTTTATTATTGTGTATCGAGGCACTCAGCTACCCCAACCAAAGTTTTTGTTTGGTTTGTAATATTTTCACCGATTTCGAAATTTGATAAGAATCGCAATTTATGATAGAATCTAAGACGAATGATAAATTTGAGGGGGGTAAATATAATGCGTTTATATCACTATGCACCGAAAGATAATAATATCTTGAAAACAGGGTTGTATTCATATTCAAAACACCCGCGTGGATTAAAAAGAAATTATAGTTTGCCAGCGGGATCGAACAAGAAAAAAGACATAGTTGCGTGGCTGGAAAAATTATTTCCGGGGCGTAGTAGAGCCGTTTCTTGTTTAACAGAACCGATAAAATGGCGTGGTAATGACAATTTTTTAAAAGGGATGGTTAAACGTTCTGTTTTATTATCTTTTGAGCTGGATGATTTAATCAAAGCGGGACTTGTCGAATCTATTTGGTGTCGGGATGATATTGCACGCAAAGGTCGTAAATACACATGGAGGGATGTTACACAATATTTTTACAAAGTGTCTCCTAAAAACATTGATGTTTCGCCATTGCCATGGGAAAAGGTGAGTGTTAAAAATCAAATAATATGGGGGGCGGTTCGTCACTATATGATAGTTTTGAAAAAAGGTGTTATTCCACCGGAATATTTAAGAGTAGAAAGAACTAATTTGGGATTTTTCTATAATTTATCGCAATCGTTAAAGGGGTTGTTTGTTCATAAAAAATAGATTTTAACCTTGCGGCTTCTTTTAGTGATGTAATTGTGAACATGAAAAAAATATAAAGAGATGTTGTTATGGATTCACAAGTTTTTATAAAAGCAACTTCAAAAATAAAAGTATTAAACGCGATTGAAAAACTAAAACAGGTCTCCACATTTCATGCGGGTCATTGGTCTTCTGCAAAATATTTTGATGAAGATTTACATAAAAGGGGTATTGTTTCACCCATAGAGATTTACCATCAATATAAAATGCCTAATGGATATTCAGAGAAAGAATATGAAGATTATATAATGTGGTTATCGGAATTAGTTTTTTTTGAACCAGACAGAATTTTAAACATACCAAAATATGTTGAGAAAGCAACATATGGCTCAAATATGTCTGTTCAAGAAAAGCAAGATTATAAAAATTTATTAAATAAACCACTCGAAGATTTAAATGATTTGGAAAAACAAGACCTTGTGGCAATATTATTGAAACAAAAAGCATCTGTAGATTATGAAATACAAAATCAGATTAATATTATCAAAAAACTTAATCCTGAATTAAAAGACATAATTATACCACGTGGCAAAGAATTGGATTTTTTAATCGGTGTAACCTCTGAATTTCATCAAGACGATATAAATTATTTTCTTCATATCAAAGAGATGAACAAGGAACATGCAGAACAAGAAAAATTCCGTAAAACTATTGGGATGAAAACATATGCATTGTTTATTGAACCAAGTCGCAGACAAAAAATAATAAACGCCGTACGTATGAATATAAAATCCATCCTTGATAACCAGAATTTACAAAATCGTCCATAGTGACGGTTCCTTGTCAGATTTCCAATATCTGTATAAGATTCGAAAGTTGAAATAATGTTGTTTTTTGCACTTGGAAACGCTGTGTGATATAATTTGTAAAAAGGTTATAATATGGAAATAAAAATTAGGGACGCGGTTCCCGAAGATGCAAAAGCAATTCAACAAATTATTGCGGCTGGATACCGTCGTTCTTTTGCT
>Ga0265299_10003989_pt1 | contig 14135 bp, 10 predicted proteins | sample AusTroGonzalo_MG_4_FD_193485 | JGI IMG/M metagenome (GOLD analysis project Ga0265299, IMG submission 193485) | Bovine rumen microbial communities from tropical cattle in Woodstock, Queensland, Australia - Gonzalo_02 | ecosystem: Host-associated > Mammals > Digestive system > Stomach > Rumen ...
TCGTCGATGGTCAGATTTTCGTTGGGCACGAGAGTTGATATATCAACAGTTCGAATTGTTCCGACTCCGTTACATTTCGGACATGCTCCCTGCGAATTGAAAGCCAGTTCTTCAGCTCCCGGAGCAAAAACCTGCGCTTTACACTCGGGGCATACGAGTTCCTTTTCCGCTGCAACATTTAACGATGGTTCTAAATAATGACCGTTTGGACATCTATGATTCGCGAGCCTGGAAAACATCAACCTTATGCTGTTCAGAAGTTCTGTTCCCGTTCCGAAAGTTGAGCGAATTCCAGGAACAGCAGGCCTTTGATGCAGAGCTAAAGACGCCGGAACGTACAAAATTTCGTCAACATTCGCTTTTGCTGCTTGAGTCATCCTTCTTCTTGTATAAGTTGAAAGAGATTCCAGATACCGCCTCGAACCCTCGGCATACAGAACTCCGAGAGCCAGAGAGGATTTTCCTGAGCCTGAAACTCCGGCGATTCCGACGATCTTATTCAACGGAATATCAACATTAATATTCTTAAGATTGTGGACCTTTGCCCCTCGAACAAGGATCTTATCAGGTTTGGTGTTCGTCATTTGTCTTGCTCCCATCACTTGAATATTATCATAAAAAAAGAGGCTTTTTTGTTTGCTTTTTGATAAAAGAATACTTGTCTGAAATTTTTTGTTTTTTAAGGAAAGAATAAATCATGAAAAAGTTCTTAATTGTTTCGAACATGCTGTTTGCGTCAACTGTTGTGTTTGGGATGGATCAGCGTCAGGCGATAAGTGATCAACAGCTCTGCTCAATGGTAGTTACTGCGTTTCAACAACAAAAATCAGACAATAACGTTCCGCAAAGTAAATGGTCTCCTGAGTTATGGGAAAAGATTATTTCCAAGGCCTCACAAGAGAAGGAATATTTTAATATCCCTAGAAATTCAGAAGAGTGGACTCTGTTGATGTACGCGACTAAATATTCTACGCTTGAAATAGTTGAAAAGCTTTTGAAGCTAAAAGATTCTAGCGGATGCAAGCTTATAGATATTGATGCCCAGCGCAAAAAAATGACTGCATTAGCGATAGCGATTTTTAACAAAGATATCGATAAAATAAGACTGTTGTTAAAATATGGGGCTGATGTTTATAAAAATCATTTATTTGATATAGATGCTCCGAAGTTAGCGGTTATGAGGGGATGTCCAAAAATTTTATCAATATTTGAAGATCAGGTGAATAATGATCTCCAACTGATAAGTAGTGCTGCGTTTTGTGAAGCACAGGATGTAAATGCAATAAAAGAGCTTTTAAAATCTGGAGCATACATCAATTATCAGTACTTACAAAAGGAAACGCTGATGATAGATCGGTAGTGCCTCAAATGACAGCCAATATGAAAGGGTTTTTATTCGCGGATAAAGGGTACATCAGTAAGAAATTGTTTCTTCGCTTGATGTCTCGAGGTTTGAAAATAATCACCGGAGTAAAATGCACCATGAAGAACATTTTGATGTCATTTGAAGAGAAAGTTCTCCTGCGCAAACGCTCTCTCGTCGAGACGGTTTTCGATTATCTCAAAAACAAATTTATGCTGGAACACTCCAGGCACAGGTCTTTTATCAATATGCTCGTGCACATCATTTCCACGCTCTCTGCTTACCAATTGAAGTCGACTAATCCTTTAATTTCTGACCAGTACCTGCCTCTTTCTAATCCATAATTGGGGTTAATAATTAGACGATAATGAGTCTAACTTAAAGATAGGCTACACACTGTGTAGCTAATTTTCGTTAATTTTTGAGGAGAAAATTAGCGGAAGGCTAAGCAGAAATTAGATTCATAAACAGAAAGTTAATTAGGCAAAAGCCTTCTCAGTAAATTTTATTCAAGTTTCCAGTGATTTTGGATATGAAAAACGGCATCAGTTCTCGATGATATATGTACGATTTTAGTTAAACAAAGACTTAATATTCAATAAACAATGTTCGATAAAATACTTAGATCTCAGTGATAAATATGGCGGAAAGAGAGAGATTCGAACTCTCGATACGGTTCCCCGCATACACCCTTTCCAGGGGTGCGCCTTCAACCACTCGGCCACCTTTCCGCATTCGACTGGCGGAGAGAGGGGGATTCGAACCCCCGATACGCTTTTATAAACGTATGACGGTTTAGCAAACCGTTGCCTTCAGCCTCTCGGCCATCTCTCCGAATGTCAGACATAGGAAACCATTATCGCGGCTTATTGTCAAGACTTTTCATGAGATCTCTTCGGATTCTTTCAGCTTTTTTCTGCGCTTTTTTTCTTGCTCTGGCTTTCATCAAATCCACATAACCTGATTGTGCGCTATCATTCCTGTTTTTTACTTTCGGGAACTCTTTCTGTCGTTGCGTTTGTGGAACATTTGCGGATGAGTTTTTCTTGACGGAGAATTTTGATATTAAGTTGGTAAGATAATTTTTGCTATCTTTCTCACCTGTCGGGCTGGGAGGAGTTTCTGTATTTTTCTTTGGCTGCTCTTTGGCAAGACGCTCCGTTTCTTTTACACTGTTATTTTGAAGCCAGTTTTTGTTGATTGGGTACGAGGTAAATTTACGACTGGCCTTCTGAATACTTATTATTTTAGGTAACAGACAACTAGTCGAATCAATTAACAACGGGGTTATTTTGGAATTTGCGATAAATTCACGTTTCATATCGAGCACATTGAATATAATTGCGAAAATACAGAGAGCAATGAGAATTAAAAATCCTCTAATTAATCCGTAAAGAGCTCCGAATGCTCTGTCCAATTCGGAGAGTGCCGTACTTTTTACGGTTTTGGATACAATGCCGACTGCCAATTTTAGAACTATCAAAATCACGACGAAAGAAAAAACAATCGCAACGATTTTAGCATAAGCAGGATTGTATATTATGCCGTTTTTTTGTATATGGTCTGCGACATACGGAAATGTAAATGCTGAAGCGAAACCGCTTCCTAACCAGGAGCAAGTGCTGAAAAAATCCTTAATGAAACCCCGAAAGAATCCGATTAAACATGAAATTAATGTCAGCGATATATAAAAATAATCCAACGAATTAAAAAAACTATCCGTCATGTCTTATTTCCTCTCCCAGAAAAGTGACCAAGTCAATTATTGTATTTATTCTTTTAAACTTTACCTCGGGGAAATCTTTTTCATCTACGTTTGATAATCCAGGAAGAATAATGTGTTTAAATCCTAATTTTGAAGATTCTTTCACTCTTTCCAAGCACTTCGGAATGGATCTGATTTCTCCCGTCAATCCTATTTCTCCAATTGCGCAGATACTGTTTGGGATTACAACATTCTTTCTTGATGATAGTAAACTCAACGCAACAGCAAGATCGCACGCGGGTTCGGAAATTTTCAATCCTCCGACAATGCTGAGATAAACGTCTTTGTCCGAAAAAGATATTTTCGTTTTGGATTCCAGAACCGCCAGTATCATGAATAACCGATTTATGTCCCAGCCGACTACCGTTCGACGAGGGGATGTCAGATAGCTTTTCGATACCAAGGATTGCACTTCTACCAACATTGGACGAGTACCTTCCATTCCGGCAAATGTCACGGTGCCGGGGATGTCATCGGATCTTGATGTTAGAAACAAAGATGAAGGATTTTCGATATTTACCAAACCCGACTGGCTCATTTCAAAAATTCCGAGTTCGTCGCAAGAACCGTATCTGTTTTTTACTGTTCTTAAAACACGGCACGAATTTCCTTTTTCTCCTTCAAAATATAGGACGCAATCAACCATATGCTCTAAAATTTTCGGTCCGGCAATGACTCCGTCTTTTGTTACATGTCCGACCAAAAAAACCGTTGTATTTGTTGTTTTCGCGAAATTGATTAATGCATATGCACAGGTCCGCAGTTGATTTACCGTGCCGGGGATCGAATCAATGCTTTTGCAGCACAAAGTCTGTATGGAATCGATTACCAAAAAATCAGTATCCTTTCCTACCGAAGAGATAATAACATCTACGTTTGTTTCGCAGGCCAATTTTACATTAGATGACGAAAGACCTAATCGTTCAGCTCTGAGGCAAATTTGCTCGGCGGATTCCTCTCCGGAGATGTAAACGCAACGATGCTTTTCGGAAAATGCCGCCAATATTTGCAAAAGTATTGTAGATTTTCCAATGCCTGGTTCACCTCCGATCAAGACAACGGACCCCGGAACGGCGCCGCCTCCTAAAACTCTGTCAAACTCCGCTAAACCGCTTTTTATTCTTCGGGTGGATTTTCCCTCAGCGGACAGCCCCTGAAATTCAATATGATCCTTTCCGAAAATGGTTTTTTCTCTGCTTGGTACGTTCTCAACTATAGTATTCCATTGACCACAGTCCTCGCACCGTCCAAGCCACTTTGGATATCTGGCTCCGCACTCAGAACAATAAAAAACTTTTTCATTTTTTGCCATTATATTTCCGAAACAACTCAATTCCCCTTGATTCTACGATAATTTATTTTCGAATAGAAGGGGGGGAATACTTATGTCGGAACTTCGTATTTTTCAAAATAAAATCGTTCCACTGTTAAGTTAAATCTCAAAGCGTTGCGGGTGTCGGATCCAAATAAAATTTAAGAACAATAATGCCGATTGCTACACAACCGAACTTGTGAACTCTCGAAGCTCCTGGAAAAGAGTTATAAACATCGATGCCTTTAGCCAATTCGTGATCATCCAAAAAGGGCAACATATTGCTTACCCCTTTCGAGTTCAGCATTTTTTCAAAAGACGTATATTCGTGCTTAAATTTTATTTTTCCATATATATATTGTCCAGATTTCTTTTCATAAAACGAAATAGTGTCTCCGATTTGCATCGCTCTGTATTTGGGCGTGTTAACCCGTCCTTCCGCTGTTTTTTTCCCATTCGCAAGCCAGCTTAAATAGGGACGGTCCGCCGTATTGATCATAGACAGATTATGCTTTGCTTTCGGATAAACTTCCATGTGGTTGGGACTCATTTTCTATTATTTTTGCTTTTTATACATCTGTTGTTTGAAAATGCAAATCCGTGTCGTGTTAACCTATTCTTAATTAATAGTTGGGATCATGTTTCAGTATAAGTTTTTGTGATAGAGCGTATGATTAGGTATTTTTCAAAAAAATTGTCTGTTTTTATGAATAAGTTACGAACAACGCGTCGAAAACTCGAGATTTTTCTAGCAGTTTCTCTCTGTGTTTTTCTGTTTTTATTATTTCGGATTTTAATTTATCACGCAGGGTTTGGAGCGAAACTGGGACAGCAAATATATCTGACTGCTCCTAAAAATGTACTCGTCGAAAGAACCATAGACATAGTTATGGCGTCTGATGATGCGTACGCCCAACACAGCGCAGCGGCGATTGCTTCAATTTTGCTGAATTGCGATGCGACGTCCAACTTCAGATTTCATATTTTGGACGGGGGGATATCCGAATCTAAAAAAGAGAAGTTGGTAAAAATAAAGAAAGTCAGAGACTTTGAAATCAAATTTTATGACATGACGAAATACGATTGGTCGATGTTTCCAAACTTTCATATACATACGAGTGTGGCAGCATATTACAGATTGCGAATTGCCGATATCTTGCCTAGAAATATTTCAAGAGCATTATATTTAGACGGAGATGTGATAGTTGAACAAGATCTGAAAGAATTATGGGATACTGATTTGTCTGGTTCAGTGTTGGGTGCCGTTGAAGACGCCAATGGCGTTACTTTCGGAAAACGACTCGGATTAGCCAGACGGTATTTTAACTCAGGAGTACTTCTTTTAAGCCTGGACAAACTCAGACAAACCAACTTAATGAAAAAAATAGTAAAATATGTAAATGAGAATAAACAGCGAATACTTTGTCATGATCAGGACATTTTGAATGGATTGTTTAATGATCAATATAAGGAAATTTCGCTCAAGTGGAATGTAAATAATCTTATGTACAGTCCTACCATCGATATGAGACATACTTACAGTGATCAAGATGCCAGAATTGCGAGACAAAATCCTGGAATAATCCACTTTACTGGAGACAAACCGTGGCATTGGGGATGGATTCCTCATCCGTTGGCGGATGAATACTGGAAATACCTGAAATATACCGAATTCTCCTCTTGCGCAGAAAGAGAGTTTGTCTCGGCTAGGATAATACCAGTATATGTTGCTTGGATAAAATGTTATTTCAACGATGTTGTGAAAAAACTAAAGAGTTGTCTCTCTTTTGAAACGTGAGTCTGAATTTTCGTGAAAGGCCAACATAAAAAAATGGCTCCTCGGGACGGGCTCGAACCGCCGACCCAGTGGTTAACAGCCACTTGCTCTACCAACTGAGCTACCGAGGAACACTAAGCACATATATATCAAAAAAACTCCGTATACGCCAGTAGTTTTTTTAGAAATTTAGATAAAAAAACTACTTATCAATCTCGCACATAATCGGAGCATGATCCGACGGGCGCTCCAGAGTTCGGATATCCAGTAAAACTTCTCCGCCTTTGAACAGCTTTTGCGAATGTTGGTTCATGTAAAATTGGTCCAATCGGAAACCGTTATTTTTTTTGAATCCGCGCTGACGATAGCTCCACCAAGTGTAGCCTCCGGTTTCCAGCATATCTTTGTAGCCGGCAGCCCGAATTTCCGCGATTGCATACCTCTCACGCTGACTTCCCGCGATGCCGTCATATCCTTTTATATAGATGTCTTGCGGATAAGGTCCGACGTTGAAATCTCCACCAATAATGAAAACTTCATCGCGAAATTTCTCAAGGTAATTTATCAAATTTCTCAGAAATTCCAGCTTGTAATAATATTGCGGACAATCTACTTCCTGACCATTGGGTACGTAAATCGATGCGATAAAAATTCCTCCGGTAAATGCCTCTATATAGCGAGCCTCTTCGCAAAAATCCGAATAAACTTCTTCAAGCGGATATTTTGAGCAGATCGCAACACCATTGCGACCCTTCTGCCCTTTGATCGCGAGGTTGTACCCAAGATCTTCTATTACTTCGCGTGGAAACTGATGATCTTCGACCCTAGTTTCCTGAAGTAAGATAATATCAGGGTTGTGAACCTCCGCCAGCTTTGCAAAACTTTCCAACCGTGCCCTTATGGAATTGGCATTCCAAGAAACTATTTTCATATGATCTCCCGGCAAATTTAAACCACAACTTGATTATTAGCAGAATATAAGTAACAATTCCGATTGTAAAGTATTGGAGAATGAAATGAAAGTCTATCCGTCTATGTTGTCAGCAAATCCTTGTTGTTTGGGGGATGAATTGCGGGAACTTGTTGAGGCCGACGGCATTCATTGGGATATAATGGATGGAAATTTCGTCAATGCTATCACTTTTGGGGCTCAGATAATCAGGGCACATAGAGAGATTACCAGTCAGATTTTTGATGTTCATTTGATGGTGGCGAATCCTGAGAATCATATAGAAAATTTTGCGAAGGCAGGGGCGGACATTATCACAATACATGCGGAAGCTACCGCTCATCTGCATGCGGCATTGAATTTTATCAAGTCTTGCGGATGCAAAGCAGGGGTTGCATTGAATCCGTCAACATCTCCTGATTTTTTGCAATATATAATGGATGTTGTGGATGTGATCTTGGTGATGACTGTGAATCCAGGACGTGCGGGGCAAACTTTTCTGTATTCGCAGTTAGAGAAAATTCGGGATATTGCGGAAATGATTTCCGACGATATAGAAATTTGTGTCGATGGGGGAATTAATTCAGAGACAGCAAAAGCTTGTGAACAGATGGGAGCATCCTCGTGCGTGGCGGGATCTTATATTTTCAAGAGTGATAATTATTCGGAAGCCATTCGGGAACTGGCGAATAAGCGCTATTGAGGATATAGTAAAACCTACGCGGATATTCCTATTTCCTTCCAATTTTCATTATAAATCGAGAACTTTTTTCGTAGTTTTTATCTTTTCTCAAGACTATTTGCAAAATACGATTGTCCAATATATACATGTTGTACATCATATGTTTTTTTATCAACTTTTTTGAACGATATTTAGGCTCGTAAAAAAACACATCCTTATCTTTAATTAATCTCTTACTCAACTCATGATGAGAAAGTCCAAGTCTATAGTATGCCAGCATCCTGAAATTTTCTGTGATGAACCTGTTTGTTATCGGATATAATTTAAAAAAGTTTTTGTTTGTTTGTGTTTTTATTTCTCCGATTATTCCGAAATGGCTAATTTCAGAATACGTTTTGGATATTTCAAACACATCCTTCGCAATGTCGTATTCTAACAAACTCCGAGCTTTAAAATTCTCCCTCATAATATTCACAGCTGAATTAATAAACATGAGGTTCCATATAACAGTCAGGCACAATGTCGTTTTTATGATGAGATCCGTTACTTTCGTTTTTTTCAGCAGCAGATATACCTCATAATGAACGATTGCGATAAACACGCCCGCTCCGCAAAGCAGTCTCGGGGGAACTGATGCAGTTTCCTTATATTTAAGACATATGTAAAGACCCGACGGACAAATTGTAAGAACAAAAATGCAGAAGAAAACCAAAAGCATCGATTTCCCGGATTTAGTTGTTTTGGCTGTTTCGATTAAGCTGGTTATTATAAAAATGCAAATCATTATCAGAAAAATCAATCCGATAGTGCTATGAGACCAATCATTATGTAGGGTATTGAAATATCCGAAAATATTGTTAATGATCGCTTTCGTATTTTCCAGATTGTAGGGAAGAGCGAGGACACTTCCGTCTTTCGCTTTGTAGTAAGTTAAATACCTCAACAATGGAGCATATCCCAAAGCGGTAGTAACAAGGGTGTAAACCCAGTATTTCATTCGATGAATAACGGAGAAAAATCCGTTACCTGATCGAATTTTTTTCATGAATTCATACATAAATATTGTGAGATATATTGAAATCGCCACCTGATATACAAAAAGACTGAGAAATAACAACAATGTTTGTACAATAAAGCAGTCTTTCCTGTTCAGAGATGATATATAAGCAGCAATTGAAACTATCAACAGGCTTAATGCCATGAAAAAATTATCAAATCTGAATAGCATAATTTCCAGCAGATAAGGATTGACTACAATCGGAGCAAAACAAATTATCTTCCATTTGTTTTCGATATCAACTTTTAATATTCTCAAAATAATGCAAGCCAAGTACGCCAATACCATACAAGACAATATCTGGGAGAAAGGGGCTGCGTCGGTGGTTATATTTGAAAGATAAAAGAGATACTCGATAAGTGCGGTTCCTCCTCTTAACGCTTCAGATCCCCCTACATGACTATTCCAAAAATATCTATACCAATCATCGCGGTACGGAACAGATAAAATCATCACGGACAAATATCCGCAAATCGCTATTGCAAGAAAGAAGAGAAAGCAACGGTACAGCTGTCTGTTTTCGGGTTTTAAAATATTTATTTCCGTGAAAGGATTTTTTTCGGAGGAGAAATTTTTGTTGTTTAACGAAAATTTCCTTATATTTCTGTGGATATAGTCAATCGATTCTTTTAATTCGGGGCAGATGTCTTCTTTTCTATTGAAAATTGTTCGAAAGAAACTCTTCATCAACTACTCCACCCATACTTTTCGCATTCTCTCCGAAAAAAGTTAAAAAATCGTCAATAGAAAGGAAATACATCGAGTAATCAACAGATTAAATATGTTTTTGATTTAGGGATGTGTAAAAAAGTTATCCACAGATTATCCAAGAAAATCAAGTGGCTAAAAATTCATGTAAATTTGGGAATAAACAACTCTCTGAATTATCTAAAAATTTTATTTTCCAAGAAAATATTGTTATTTTTCAATAAGTTACAAATTTTGGTTAGAATAGCCTTTAAAACTGCTGAAATTTTAAGCACCAATGGAAGATTGCTAAAAAATAAGATAATCCACAGAGTTATCCACAACCTTATCCACAGTTTCAGTGGATAAGTATTAAGAGAAAGTTAATTTTCGTATAACCAAATTTATCTTCGATGGAATTAATTCAGCAAAAGCTTCAGTTTCGGGAAATAATTCTTGAAATTTTTCTTATATAGAGTTTCGATTTTTAAAACGAATCTCAAATATTTTTGTTCGAACAAGTTATGGGAAAAACATGCTTTCTCTTCATTGGAACTGTGCAACAATTTGTGTTCTCTCGGACTCAACGGGGTTAGATTCCACCAATAATTTATTCCTCCCGCGTTTATGGGAACTATGTGATGTGCTTCGAATGACAGCTCCTTAGTTACTCCTTTTTTCGTAATGGTCAGTCTTGGCCAGACCATACTATATTGCGCTTCCCATTTTTGTTTTAAAGAAGATTTTTGTTTATTAAACTCTCGACGCGTCATGTGTCGGCATTCTTTGGAAGGGTGTCTATTGCTGTTATGCAAGTAAAAATTTCTTACGGACATAATTTGATCCGTGTGAATTTTATGTTCCGACACCGACTGTAGTTTTTGAATATACAGGTCTATGGCTTCACCGTCGTCAATTCCAGCGAAGATACAGATTACCGTGCCGAAAATCATCAAACATATTGATGAAAGAGAACTTTTTCTAACATACTTACGAAAACCAGAAAATAATATCTTATTTAAATGCTTCATATTAACGATATATCAACTAACCTCCTCTATGATATTACAGTTAGGTGTCCGTGCGCTATCGGAATATTTACTTTTTTGTAATAAAAGTAAACAAAAAGTTAAAATTCCCTTAAAAATCAATGGGTTACTTGACATGGTCATTATTTTATGGTAATCTTGATCAGAATAGTTGAGGAAGAGGAAATGAAAAAGAAAGTGTTTTTGTGTCTGGTTGTTTCTCTCATGGTTTTTGAGACCATGGCGAAGGCGAAAGATAAACAACCTGTCGATGGGCAAAATGAGGAGCCGATTATCAACATAAAAAACGAAAAATATACCGCTAACGCGCCGAAAAAACTCGGCCTTATAGATTTTTTTAAGAGCGGTTCAAAAAAACAGGAGAAAAACGGGGAAACCTATGAAGTGAAAACTTCTGGTTTGAAGTCCAATGCTGCACCGGAAAATACCTCTGTTGAAATATCACCCGTTGTTCCGATCAATCAAGTTTCTACCATTTTCGATAAGAATAAGAAATCCTCTTCAGTTACTAAACCAAAAAAGGATAAAACTTTGTCGAAGGTATCAGTAGAAAATAAAGTCGACGAGGTATTTGTAAATTCTTTCCGAGGAGTTACAAACCTGACTGATCTTTTGAAAAATATACAGTCCAATGTTGAAAGTTTGACTTTTGGAAGAATGTCAAATGCCGACTACAACAAGTTAATTCAAAAAAAGAGAAATATTTCGGTATCGAAGAATCAGTATACGAATTCAACTTTAGCATATGATAAAATTTGCGCCATGGAAAAAATTTTGATGAATTATAATTCCGTAAGCGAAATTTCAGTTCATTTCCTCTCCGATATACGTAAGCATGAGATACACAAAGTTCAAGAAGCTTTGTTCTTATCCGAAATTGATTCATTGAGCGATGGTTTGACCTATACTTTCAAGACTCAGATCAGTAATAATTTGAAAAATTCCATATCAAATGTTCATGAAGAGATCGCAAGTTACGAAATCAAAGAGTTTTTGAATAACTTGTTGAAAGAAGTCGAGAAAATTCCTAGTGAATTGCTAGATCCAGCGCAATATGTAAAAGTTGAAAAAATTTTAAAGGATCTTCGTAAGCCGATAGTCGGAAATTTCGAATCTAAGTGTACGACCTTAAAATATTTGGTGGAGTCTTACAATGATCTGAAGACCATTCCGTTTAGGTTGAAAAAGATTTCTTCCGAGAGTGTGAAAAAACTGGTGTTGAGGGCTATTGAAGATATTTTCTTTGAGAAAATGTTGAATACTCTGCGAATTATGGATGAGGAGCATTATTCGGCAACGGCGGATAATGATTCCGAAGCATTAGCTGCTTTGAACATAAAAAAAGCGCTGTGCAAGATGTTGGGAGGGAGTTCTTATTCCGGTAAAGAGTACAAAAGTAATATTGAGCTTTTCAGGACGGTGGCGTCTCTGTCGGAAAAGCAAAGTCTGTTGAAAGATTCAATATCTCAATTTAATAAAGCTGTTGATCTCTTTAAGATTGCCGTAGCTTCTCTGAAATCGGAAGGGCGTCGACCAAAACTGAGAAATATAGACGAAATAAACACGATAAATGAAGATATTGATAAAATCTTCGAGAAAATTGCTATCTATGATAAAAATGCGAAAAAAGAAGATAGTGAAAATTTTCAGGAAGTTGTCATAGATAAGGATGTATTAAATCCTGCACAAACTCAAAACCAGGAAGTTCCGAACAATTCTTCCAACGAGAAGAAATTAGATAACGAACCGGAAGATGCTCCATCAGAGAACACAGGAGAGACCTCGTTTGATAAATCAGATCAATGGACAGACTCAGCTGTAGACTTAACGGAAGACTCAGAGGACGCTATTTATATGCCTGAAAGATAATTTCACACTAACTCACGATGTGTGAAATTACAACAGGCTTTTTCCCTCGATGGTCTAAGAATATTGTTTTCACAATCTTTTTTATTAGATCCTTTGCCTTTCCTTCATCCAAAGTTTTTTCTCGGACGATGTTTTCCAAAGACAACTTTATTTCCGATTTAATATCCGCCTCAATGTCTTTCATTTCTTGCTTTTCAGAATCCTCAAAAATTCCGATATAATCGATACCGACTAGCTTAAATATACCTTTTGAATGTTTTATGCACAGGCTCACAACTCCGTCTGTCGAAAGTTTTTCACGAGACTTATAGATGTTTCCGTCCATAGGTACCAACTGAGTTCCATCCACGGCCAAGATCTTGTTTTCTTTTTCTTGGATAACTTTCACTCCATCTTTGCAGATATTTATCACGTAACCGTCGTGAGGAATCAAGATATTTTCAATACCGATTTTCTTTGCGATTTCAGCCTGTTTGTGAAGATGCATTCTTTCTCCGTGAATCGGAATCAAGATTTTCGGCTTTACCAATTTATACAGGTGTTCTAAGTCTTCCTGACTTGGATGACCTGATGCATGAATGTCGTGATCAAGATCCGTGACAATCTGAACGCCTTTTTCAACCATCAGATTTTGGATTTCGGAGACAGCTTTTTCGTTTCCGGGAATTGTCCTCGATGAGAAAATTACTACGTCATCGCGATCGAGCTTTATGTACCGATGTGCGTTGTTAGCTATTTTGTTCAAGGCCGAACTCATTTCTCCTTGGCTGCCGGTGCAGACTATTAACACTTCTGCGGGATCAAAATCTTTTATCGATTTGTCTCCGTAAAAAGCAGGAATATCCGAAAAATACCCGGCCGCTTTCGCCACTCTTTCTATTTTTTTCAAAGAGCGTCCTGCGACAATTAATTTTCTGCCGCTCTCTTGCGCCGCGTAGTAACATGATTCCAGTCGAGCCAAGTTCGAAGCGAAGCACGTGATTAAAATTCGGTGCCCCTTGTGCTGTTTCACTAAATCTATCAGATTTTTTCGAACTTCTTTTTCCGTTCGGTAATTTTCCTCTTTGAATACGTTGGTGGAATCGCAAATTAATGCCAAAACACCTTTTTCTCCGTAAGCCTTCAACTTTTTTTCATCCGTTTTTGTTCCCAACACAGGATCGTTATCGATACGCCAGTCTCCCGAGTGAATAACAGTGCCTTCCGGGGTTTTGATCGCGAAAGCACAAGACTCCGGAGTGGAGTGGGCGACCGAGATAAATTCAACATCAAACGGACCGACCTTTATCTCTTTCTGATGCAAGGAAACCTTGATAAGCGGAACTTCTTGCGCAAGATTGAATTCCTCCAATTTGGATCGGATCATTTCAATAGCAAAAGGACGTGCATAAATAGGACACTCGACCATAGGCCACAAATAAGGAATGGCTCCGATGTGATCTTCGTGAGAATGTGTAATAAAAAGTGCCTTTATTTTGGATTTATTTTTAATTAATTCATCAGGTGAGGGGACTATCAATTCACGTCCGAGACTGCTGTCGAATCCCATTCCCATGTCGACTAAAATCCATTGGTCATTATAAATGTATGCGTACAAATTCATTCCGATTTCCGAACATCCTCCG
>Ga0265299_10003991_pt1 | contig 14134 bp, 15 predicted proteins | sample AusTroGonzalo_MG_4_FD_193485 | JGI IMG/M metagenome (GOLD analysis project Ga0265299, IMG submission 193485) | Bovine rumen microbial communities from tropical cattle in Woodstock, Queensland, Australia - Gonzalo_02 | ecosystem: Host-associated > Mammals > Digestive system > Stomach > Rumen ...
CGCACATGGGACTCCGTCCTCTTCAGGGAAGAGCTGGCGGAAATCGCCGGGCAGACGGACAAGGTGAAGGTGATCGATGTCCTGTCGGACGAGGAACATGAAGGAACCGAGCACGGATTGATGAATGCGGACATCATCCGGAGATATGCACCTGAGGAGTATTCGCTGTTCATATGCGGTCCGGAAGGCCTCCACAGGCTCATGGACAAGGTTGTGGAGGAACTGGGTCTGCCTCAGAGACGCGTCAGGCATGAGGTCTCCGGCGTACCCGCTGCGGTGCATGAGGAGCGTTCATTCCACCTCAGGGTGATACAGGGACCGCATGAACATGTCATGACGGCATCGTCCCGTGAGACACTGCTGACCACCATGGAGTGGGCGGGGATCCGTGTCCCGTCACGATGCAGGAGCGGTGAGTGCGGCTTCTGCAGGAGCCTGCTGGTTTCCGGTGAGGTCTTCATCCCGGAACACTCCGACAGGAGGCGGATGATGGACAAACAGACAAGGCGCATCCATCCCTGTTGTGCCTTCCCGGTGTCGGATGTCGTGCTGGAGGTTCCGGCGGATGATATGGACGCGGATTTCTGATACAATACGTTGGAAAACGGAGATTTCTGATGAAAGAGATACTTAAGGAAATAGAACTGCAGGACTGCCCCCTGTGCAGGGGAACCGGAATCGTCGAGGAAGAGGGCGGATGGTGCTTCTACGTGTCCTGTCTGGACTGCGGATGCCATACGGCCGAGATCCCCTACAGGAGCGCTGAGGAGAGGCTGACGGCCGCGAAGAACGCCGCACACCTCTGGAACATCGGCAAGGTCCTGAGAAGCGACCCGGGGGAGTGATCCGTGAGGGACGTCCGGATAACCGTCATGCGTATGGCCTGCTACAGGGACCTGATGGAGAAGTACGAGAACCCCATCGAACACGCGTGCGGAATGCGGGAAGGTATGGTTTTCGTCTCGAAAAACGGGGAAAAACCGCCCGAAATGTGCGAAAGTGCATGGATCAGCATGCAGCCTTTCGTGTTTGAACTTGCAAACGGCGGTGGAAACTTTTATGATGGATGGATGAAGGACAGGGATTCCGCGATGATTTCCTGCAACGACGGCTTCCGTCCCGTCAGTTTCTATGTTGAGGCATTGCGGTAGGGAGTACAGGGGAGAAGATGTCGTATTTCTACACTGGAATGATAATTCTGGCCATACTGGCGTGCTCGCTCATGTGCGTCCTCATAGGATGCAGCCCGCTTCTTCCCGGAGTGAAGAAGCGACAGTTCTGCATGGGTTTCATCGTCGTCGCCGCCGGTGCCATGCTCGAATGGCTCTCCCTGCTTCTGGAGCACACCGGATGCCCCGTCTGGTTCCATACCGGCATCAAGGCCCTTGAGCTCATCATGGCCCCGCTCATCCCGTTATTCCTGATGATACCCATCGCAACGAACCGCAGGATCCTGAAGCTCATGCTTGCCGGAGTCATAGTCAACTCCATCCTGATCATGGTGTCGTGTGTGACCAAGAGCATCTTCTACATGGACAGCGCCAACGTGTACCACCACGGAAGGCTTTATTTCCTGTTCATCACCAGCTACACCTTCGAGGGCATCTGCCTGGTCATCGGGACATACGCGATCCGCAAGCAGTACCGCAGCAAGAACTCGTGGATACTCTACCTCATCTTCCTGTACATGATGATCGGAATCGGAATGCACAACGTCATCACCGAAATCCGTGCCGACTATCTTGCACTGACGATCACGCCGATCCTCTTCTACATCTCCTACGTCGACCTGATCCAGAGTTCCGATAGCCTGACGAAGCTCCTGAACAGGAACTGCTACGACAGCTACATCAGCAGGATCGAGGACGCCGCGGTGATCATCACGGTGGACGTCGACTACTTCAAGCAGTGCAACGACAACTACGGCCATCTCTTCGGAGACGAGGTCCTGAGGAAGGTCGCCCAGGTGATCGCCACCACCGCCCCCAGGAAGGCCAACTGCTACAGGACCGGAGGAGACGAGTTCTGCATCATCGTCCCCGGAAGGGTCAACAATCCCGACCGCATCCTTGAGGAAATACATCATGAGATGGATGCCATCCGTGCCGAGGATTCCAGAATCCCGTTCATCTCAACCGGATACGCGGTCTTCCATCCCGAGGCGGACAGCATAATCGATACCATCGAGAGTGCCGATGCGATGATGTACAGGTTCAAGAACCTCCGCAAGCAGCATCTCGCGGAAGGAAAGGTCGTCGGCTTCATCGACATCCAGAAGATCCTTCTCTCGAAGCCCGTGATCCACTGAGAAAAACCCTCAGGAGTCCTTTTCCTCTTTCTTCTTCTTTCTTCTGAACGGTCTGAAGATACGCAGGAAGCGCTCGTTCTCACGCGAGCGCTTTTCGATATTGGAGGACAATGTCCTGAAAACCGTATAGATGAATCCGGAACCTGCGATGAACATCAGGAACCTGCAGTGCGGGAAGAACGATGCCCCCAGCAGCACGAAGCACAGTACGTACAGGAAGAGCCCGAGCTCATCGTCCCCGTACCGTCTGCCGAACCAGTTCCGGATCCTGCCCCTGATGCTCATTTGTTGCGGCTCCACCAGTGCTTCTTCGGCTCACCTTTGGCATCATGCCTGTGTAGCTTCTGCTCCGCGGCATCGCGCTTCTCCCTGTCGGAGGTGAAGTTCACCGCTGCATCGTGGATGGCCTTCTGGATGTCCTCCTCGGACATCTTGCCGTTCTCCGTGATGGTGATCGACTGGCTCCTTCCCGTGTCCAGGTCCTTTGCGGAAACCGTGAGGATGCCGTTGGCGTCGATGTCGAACGTGACCTCGATCTGAGGTACCCCTGCAGGAGCGGCCTTGATTCCGTTCAGTCTGAACTTGCCGATTGTCTTGTTGTCCGAGGCCATCGGGCGCTCGCCCTGAAGGACGTGGATCTCGACGCTCCTCTGGTACGGGGCGGCCGTCGTGAAGACCTGCGAGTAGTGGACGGGAAGGGTGGTGTTCCTTTCCACAAGCCTTGTGGCAACTCCTCCGACGGTCTCGATGGAGAGGCTCAGCGGGGTGACGTCCAGAAGGAGGATCATGCCCTGTCCGTTGGAGATCTCAAGCGGATTGCCGCTAAGGGTCTCACCCTGGATGGCCGCTCCCTGTGCGACACATTCATCCGGATTGATGGTCTTGGATGGCTCGATACCCGTAAGATCCTTGACCTTCTTCTGCACGGAGGGCATTCTTGTCGATCCTCCGACAAGCAGGACCTTCCCGAGTTCCGAGGCCGCGATACCGGCATCGGTAAGTGCGTTGAGCACCGGGATGGCGGTCCTGTCGACCAGTGGTTTCGTCAGTTCGTTGAACTTGGCACGGGTCAATGTGTATTCGAAATTGACCGTCTGTCCGTTCTTCTGTGCGAGGTAGGGAAGCATGATTGAAGTGCTCTCGTTCGCCGAAAGGTCCTTCTTGGCGTTCTCCGCCGCCTCCCTGATCCTCTGGAGCGCAGCCATGTCGTTCCTGAGGTTGACCGAGTGTGCCTTCTTTATCTCGTCCAGCAGGTGGTCGACCACGATCCGGTCGAAATCGTCTCCGCCAAGATGGTTGTCGCCGTTGGTGGCAAGGACCTCTATGACACCGTCTCCGATTTCGATGATGGAGACATCGAACGTGCCTCCACCAAGGTCGAAGACCATGATCTTCTGGGGCTGGCCGTTGTTCAGGCCGTAGGCGAGTGCGGCGCTGGTGGGCTCGTTGATGATCCTCTTCACGTTCAGGCCGGCGATCCTTCCGGCATCCTTTGTAGCCTGTCTCTGGATGTCGTTGAAGTAGGCCGGGACGGTGATGACGGCATCGGTCACTTCCTCGCCGAGATAGCGTTCGGCGTCCTCGCGGAGCTTGCGGAGGATCAGGGCGCTGATCTCCTGCGGGATGAAGGCCCTTCCGTCGATCTCCATCTCCCAATCGGTACCCATCTCGCGTTTGATGGAGGAGATCGTCCTGCCGCTGTTGACGATGGCCTGGTTCTGCGCGGCGTCACCCACAAGGACCGTTCCGTCCTTCGTGAAGGCCACCACGCTCGGGGTCGTGCGTTTTCCGTTCTCGTTGGGGATGATCACAGGCTTTCCGCCTTCCACAACCGCCACGCAGCTGTTCGTGGTTCCGAGATCGATTCCTATTGTCTTACCCACGTGTATCCTCCTCAGGGCATCCTGTAATAGTAGTAGTACTGCTGCGATCTGTTTCCGGACGACGAAGAGCTTCCGGACGATCCGCACGTTATGATCCATCCGAGGGCCAGCTGGATGAACAGGAAGATCCCGACGAACCTGATCAGCCTTCTGAACGGGTTGTATCCGGTGGTCCTGTAGCCCTGGCTCTGCTGTGCACTGTATGTGCGTGCGCTGTAGCGGTATTCCTGCATCAGCTGCAGGTACATCCTGTTCTCCGGCTCAAGCTGGATGGCTTTGGTGAGCAGGTCCATGGCCCTGGCGTTGTTGCCCGACCCGTGGTAGGCCACCGAAGCGATGTAGTACCACCTTCCGTTGCGCAGCGTGCTGACCACCCTGGCCAGTACGGCGATGGCCTCCTGGAACCTTCCGCTGTCGATCAGGTCTATCGCGCTGCGTATCTCTGCACTGTCCGAACCCTCGGCACGCGGACGGGTGTCGTAGCGGGTGCTTCCGCCTCCGAATCCGAAGAAGTCGTAGAAGCCGTAGCCGAAATCGCTGGACCATCCGCCCTGGTCGGACGAATAGGTGGACGAATACCTGCTTGCGTTGCTCTGATACTGCTGCTGTTGCTGCTGTTGCTGTTGCTGGGCCCTTCTGGAAGCATATTTGTCCGGGTTCGTCAGCATGTCGTATGCCTCGTTGACCTCGTTCATCTTCCTTGCGGCTTCCGGGTCGTCGGGATGGAAGTCGGGATGATAGAGCTTGGCCTTCTGTCTGTAGGCCTTCTTTATCTCCTGCTCCGTGGCATCTTTCGAGACTCCGAGTACGCTGTATGGATCCTGTACCATGTCACTGACACTCCATGATAAGAAGTTACGCCAAAAAACGGCAAATGGCAAATGGTCAGGGCCATTTCTCCACACTACTTCATAGTTTTTTCCGAAAGCCCTTGTGCCATTATGTTTGTTCAGATAAAATGGGAAAACGCAGGAGGTTCCATTGTCACGTAAGCCGGTCGCCAAAGTTCTAGTCCTCGGAATCGTGACCGTTGTGGTCGCTATCGTGGCATTGGGGACAGGAAGATACTGGCTCAGTCCGCTGCAGATTGTGAGAGTTCTGATACAGCAGATCTTCGGTGCTGACATGGGCATGGACAGGAACGCAGTTGCGGTCGTCATGAACATCCGGCTTCCAAGGATCCTGACTTCGTTGCTTCTTGGCGCAGGGCTGGCCCTGAGCGGACAGACGTTCCAGATGATATTCCGCAATCCGCTGGTTTCTCCTGATGTATTGGGTACAAGCACCGCGGCATCGTTCGGGGCATCGCTCTCGCTGCTTCTGGGACTGTCGTCGTTCCTTGTGAGCGTCAACGCCTTCGTGGCGGGCATTGTGGCGCTGATGCTGATCTATGCGATCGCCTCGAGGACGAAGAGGGAGCAGACGCTGGCGCTGATCCTTGTCGGAATGGTCGTATCGTCGCTTTTCTCCTCCGCTACCAGTTTCGTCAAGCTGATTGCCGACCCCAACAACGTGCTTCCTGCAATCACATACTTCCTCATGGGAACTCTTTCCGGAACCGGCTACGGTGAACTGGGGATGATAGTCATCCCGGTAGGAATCTCAATAGCGGTGCTTCTGCTGCTCTCATGGAGGATAAACCTCCTTTCCCTGTCCGAGGATGAGGCAAGGTCCTTGGGTGTGAACACGAAGGCCGTCAGGGCCGTTGCCATAAGCTGTGCCACACTCATCACCGCCTGCAGTGTTGCCATAGCCGGAAACATCGGCTGGGTCGGACTGGTAATCCCCCACATCTCCAGGATGATGGTTTCAAACGATGCCCGTTATTCCTTCCCGTCCACGGTATTGTTCGGAGCATCGTTCCTTACGCTTGTGGATTGCGTCTCCCGTACCGCGGCGACGATAGAGATCCCGATAGGTATACTGACAGCTTTCATCGGAGCTCCTTTCTTCCTGTTCCTTCTTTTCAGGGAGGTGCGCTATGACTCTTGAGATCAGGAACCTCGGCTTCAGCTACAGGGATCATGAAGTGCTCAGGGGAGTGGATCTCACCGTCGGCGACGGCGAGATGGTCGCACTTCTGGGAAAGAACGGAGCGGGAAAGACCACGTTGCTCAGGCTCATCCCGGGCTTCCTCAAGGCCGGCAGCGGAGACATCCTCATCGACGGAACACCTGTAGGAGAGATGAAGCTCAGGGACAGGGCCAGGATGATGGCCTACATACCGCAGATAACAAGGTCCGCCTTCCCGTATTCCGTCAGGACTTCGATCCTGATGGGCTGTTCGAACTCGCTGTCGTTGCTGCAGTCCCCGGGCAGGAAGGAAGAGGAGCAGGTGGAACGGATGATAGACCTGCTGAACCTCCATGACCTGGCGGACAGGAACATGGACAACATCTCGGGAGGAGAGAGACAGCTGGTGCTGGTCGCCAGGGCCCTGATGCAGGATGCAAAGCTTCTGATACTTGATGAGCCGACATCGTTTCTGGACTACTCCAACCAGCTTCTGGTTCTGGAAAAGGTCTCCGGTCTTGTGGCCAGAGGCTACAGCTGCATATTCTCAACCCACAATCCCGACCAGGCCCTGATGCATTCCACAAGGGTGGTGGCCATGGCGGACGGGACGATTGTATACGATGACAAACCGGAAGGTCTGAAGGGAAGCGATGTCCTTTCAAGGCTTTACGGCAGGAAGATCAGCGTGATCCGTACGGAATCGGGGAGGCTTGCATGCATCCCGGAATGAGCTGGTGGACAGAGCAAAGCATCGGGTGGTTCGAAAGGGCCAGCGCCGCCTGCGACTACCACAGACAGCTTGTCTCCGTCGTGGAGAGACACCTCCGTCCGGGCGACCGGATCGTCGAGTTCGGTTGCGGACTGGGATATGAAGCGCAGATCCTTCACGACGACGGGTACTACATCACGGCATATGACAAAGCTCCGGAAGCGATCCGGGAAGCGGAAAACCGGACCGGACTGGATATCTTCCGATGCGCGGATGTGGATGATGTGGATGACAAGGCCGACGTCCTGCTCTGCATCAACTTCGGACACCTGGAGACGGAAGATGATTTCAGAAGACTCGCCGCCCATTCATCCGGCAGGATCGTCTACATCATCTCCCGCCACAACGGCCACGGGCAGGATACGAGACCCGACCGTACGGAGCAGGTGAGGTCGATTCTCGACCGCTGCGGTGTTACGTATTCGGAAGAGGAAATCAAGTTGGAATTCAACCAGCCGCTGGTATCCATGGAGGAGGCCCGCGAATTCATAGCGTGGACATATCTGGGTAAAAACACGGATGCATATCTGAAATATATTGTTGAATCGGATGACGGCACATACCCGTTCCTGTTCCTGAACAGGAAGAGTCTTGTGCTGTTTTTCATAGGAGGAAAGGAATGAAAAGAATAGCCTTACTATTGACAGTATTGGTTCTTTCTGCGGGTATGCTGCTTGCACAGGCTATCGGTGAGGTCAGCAGCGTACAGGAAAATGCCACACAGATCTTTGTGGACGATCTTGGAAGGGAAGTTGTTCTTCCTGCGAACATCACACGCATTGCCCCGTCAGGATCCAATGCCCAGGTCATAGTCTTCCAGATTGCTCCTGAGAAGCTGGTGGGACTTTCCACGAAGCTCGGTTCGGAAGAGAAGACAATCTACCCGTCATACACATACGACCTTCCCGTGTTCGGTACCCTGTACGGAAAGAAGGCCAACCTGAACATGGAAACCCTCATTCTGGCAAACCCGGAACTGGTGATAGACGTGGGCGACATCAAGGGCTCCGTGGAGTCCATGGCAAAGGAGCTGGACGATGTCTCCGCTTCCGTCGGAGTGCCGGTAATCTTCATAGAGGCGAACATGGACAACTACCCTGAGGTCTTCAGAAGGCTCGGAAAGCTTCTGGGATACGAGGATAGGGGAGAACAGCTTGCAAAGTACTATGAAGATGCAGTGTCGGAGATAGAGAAGTATTCGGCAGGAAGCAAGCCGACCGTCTACATCACATCTTCCAATGACGGACTCGAGGCCGTGATCGGTGGCAAGAGCCATGCCCAGTGCGCAGAGAAGGCCGGAGCGGATGTCGTGGTCACATCATCCGTCGCCCAGGCCAACGGAACCATATCCCTGGAGACCCTGTACCAGCTGGATCCCGAGTATATCTTTGCCTACACTGAGGAGGGCTTCAAAACAATCACTACAGGAAGCGACTGGGCAAGCCTTCAGGCCGTCAGGAACAACAACGTTTACCTTGTCCCTTCCATGCCGCACGGATTCATCGACCAGCCCGTGTGCTCCAACAGGATAATCGGACTGTTCTATCTTGCCGACATCCTTTATCCGCAGGCGGACATAGATATCGTGCATCGCACAATAGAGTTCTACTCCCTCTTCTACCGTGCCGATATCACGGAGTCACAGGCGCGTACGATATTGCATTTGGATTGATTTCAATGGTAGATTTATCGGGCCGGGTCATCCGGCCCTTTTTTCGTTACAGGTGGGACTATGGTCAGACGCAAGGTCTATGAATACGCGAACATAACTCTCGGCTCGTTCCTCGTCGCAGTGGGTGTGGCATATTTCGTCAACCCGGCCAAGATAGCATCCGGCGGGGTGAGCGGAATCGCCACCATGGTCTACCATACACTGGGATGGAACCCCGGTTATGTCATCTTCGGACTGTCCATACCCCTCTTTCTGGTAGGGATGAAGGTTTTCGGCAAGGTCTACGGCTTCAAGTCGCTTGTGGGCACGGTCCTGCTTTCCGCATTCACCTACATCCTGGTGCTGGTCTCCGGCGGAGACGGCTTCCTGGACTACTCGGAACCCGTCAGCGTGTGGCTCAGCGCGCTGTTCGGAGGCGTGATGATGGGTGCCGGAATCGGTTTCTGCATGAAGGGCGGAGCGAACACGGGCGGAACGGACATCATCGCCCAGATCCTTAACAAGTACACACCGATCTCACTCGGGACAAGCCTGACATTGTGTGATGCGGCCATCATCGTGTCGTCGGTCTTCATCTTCGGGGTGGAGAGCGCCCTCTATGCCGTCACGACCGTCTACATCACCGGAATAGTGATCGACAAGGTCGCCATGCCGCTGGGTGCCAACACGGCCAAGACGGTCCTGATAATCTCGGAGAAGCATGAGGAGATAGGCAAGGCCATCCTCCAGCAGCTGGAGCACGGTGCCACCCTGCTTTCGGGAACCGGAATGTACACCGGATCCGACAGGCCCGTGATCATGACCGTCGTCTCCAACCAGAAGATAGCCACGCTCACTACGCTGGTGAAGCAGATAGACGACAAGGCGTTCATGGTGGTGCAGAACGCCCACCAGGTCCTTGGAGAGGGTTTCGTACCCATGGCCAAGGCCATCAACATGAAATTCGGCAACTGAATGCGCCTTGAACCGGGCTCACGTTTGCTTTATAAGGAATAGTATGAAAATCCTTTACGTGGTGAACAACTTCTACGCGAAGGGCAACGGCCTTTCGGCATCGGCCCAGCGGACCGTGAAATACCTCAGGGAAGCGGGGATGGATGTCAGGGTGCTGTCGGAAGCCGGCTCACAGCCGGATGAGAAGCCCGATTACGTGCTGCCCAACTGGAAGGTCCCCGTTTTCGACAAACTGATCCGCAAGCACGGCTACTCGTTCGCAGCCGTAGACAGGGAAGTGATGCGGAAGGCCATCGACTGGGCCGACATCGTACATTTCGAGGAGCCTTTCATCCTTGAGATGGCCATGGCGAAGATGGTGAAGAAGGCAGGCAAGGTCCTGACATCGACATACCACCTGCATCCCGAGAACCTTTTCTCTTCAGTACATATGAGAAGGAGCATAATCCTCAACTGGGGTATGATGGCACTGTGGAAACACTCCGTCTTCAACAAATGCCGCGTGATCCAGTCCCCGACGGCGAATGCTGCCGAGCGTCTGAAAAGATGGCGCTACAAGCCGGAAGTGAGGGTTATTTCCAACGGCATGCTCCCGCATGAGGACATCGATGAGAATTCCCCCATCTGCGCTTCCGACAGCGGTGACGGCACTTTCACCATCGTCTCCACCGGCCGCTACTCGGTCGAGAAGGACCAGGTCACGCTCCTCAGGGCCATGAAGTACTCGAAGTACGCCGACAGGATCCGCCTTGTCCTGGCAGGCCGCGGCCCGATCGAGAAGACCCTGAAGAAAAGGGCGGCAAGGCTTGTGGAGAAGGGCATCCTGAAATACGAGCCCGATTTCGGTTTCCACTCCCTTTCCGAGCTTGAGGACATCTACCGAAAGACCGACCTCTACATACATTGTGCCGTCATAGAGGTGGAGGGCCTTTCCTGCATGGAGGCCATAGAGCTCGGTATGGTCCCCGTCATAGCCGTCGGCAGGCTTACAGCCACATCCCAGTTCGCACTTTCCGACAGGAGCAGGTTCCGTCAGCGCAACGCCAGAGAGCTTGCGGAGCGCATAGACTGGTGGCTCGAACACGACGACGAGCGCCGCGCCGAGGCCCGCAAGTACCTGGGCATGGGCAGGCAGTACGACATCCACAGGTCCATAGACCAGCTCGTGCGCATGTACGGAGAAGCGTATGAGGACGCCCATAAATAATCGTTGAATCAGTTGACAACAACCTCCCGCATGGATATCATGCAGATATGAACATATTAGAATATGCTAAAACGTTAATGTGTTCAGGAGGCACCATATGAAGAAGTCATACAAGATCGATGTCGATTGCGCCAACTGCGCCAACCTCATGGAGCAGGCAGCGAAGAAGACCGCAGGCGTTGCAGATGCAAGCGTCAGCTTCATGACACTGAAGATGAACGTCGAGTTCGCCGAAGGTGCGGATGAGAAGAAGGTGATGAAGGACGTCCTCAAGGCCTGCCGCAAGGTCGAGCCCGACTGCGACATCTTCTTCTGAGGTAATGATATGAACAGGAAGCAGAAGCGCAACCTCGTCAGGATCATCATAGCTGCGGCCATGCTCGTGGCCCTGAACGTTCTGAGGCATTCCACCGACATCGGCGGTACCGCCGGATTCGTCTTCTACCTGTGCGCATACGTGGCGACCTACATCGTCATCGGATACGACATCCTGCGCAAGGCGTGGAAGGGGATTGTCAACGGAAAGCCTTTCGACGAATGCTTCCTCATGGCCTTCGCCACCCTGGGCGCCTTCGCGCTCGCAATATATCAGAAGAGCGGCGACTACAACGAGGCCGTCGCCGTCATGCTCTTCTACCAGGTCGGTGAACTCTTCCAGTCCATCGCCATCGGCCGCAGCCGCCGCAACATCAGCGATCTGATGGACATCCGCCCCGACTACGCCAACATCGAGCAGGACGGAACCCTGGTGCAGGTCGATCCCGACGAGGTGGAGATCGGCACGGTGATTGTCGTCCAGCCCGGCGAGAAGGTCCCCATCGACGGAATCGTGGTGGAGGGGACTTCCAGCCTGAACACCGCCGCCCTCACCGGCGAAAGCGTCCCCCGCGACGTATCCGAGGCCGATGCCATCATCAGCGGCTGCATCAACCTTACCGGTGTCCTGAAGATAAGGACGACGAAGGCGTTCGGGGAATCCACCGTTTCCAGAATCCTCGAGCTCGTCGAGAACGCAAGCTCACGCAAATCCAGGTCGGAGGAGTTCATCTCCAGGTTCGCCAGGGTCTACACCCCTGCGGTCGTCTTCAGCGCGATCGCGCTTGCCGTCCTTCCTCCCGTCTTCAGACTGATACTCGGCACTGCCGGCGGTCCGATGTGGAGCACCTGGGTCTACCGTGCCCTCACGTTCCTGGTCATCAGCTGTCCGTGTGCCCTGGTCATCTCCATTCCTCTGGGATTCTTCGCCGGAATCGGCGGAGCCAGCCATGAAGGCATACTGGTCAAGGGTTCGAACTACCTGGAGATGCTTTCCAGGACGAAGACCGTCGTCTTCGACAAGACCGGAACGCTCACACAGGGTGTCTTCGAGGTCGTCGCCGTGCACCATGCCACCATGGACGAGCACAAGCTGATCGAGCTTGCGGCGCACATAGAAAGCTATTCCACCCATCCCATCAGCAGGAGCCTGCAGAAGGCCTACGGCATGGATGCCGACAGGTCCCGCGTCACCGATGTGGAGGAGATCAGCGGCCACGGAGTGGTGGGGAAGGTGGACGGCATGACCGTCGCCGCCGGAAACCTCAAGCTCATGCAGAAGCTCGGCATTCCCGCCCACGACTGCCACAGCGTAGGCACCATCATCCATATCGCCGTCGACGGAAAGTATTGCGGCCACATCGTGATTTCCGATGTCGTGAAACCCGATTCCAAAGCCGCCATATCGGCCCTCAAGGCCGCCGGGGTGGAGAAGACCGTCATGCTCACCGGAGATTCAGAAAGCATCGCCTCCAAGGTTGCTTCCGAGCTCGGCATCGATGAGTTCCACGCAGGTCTGCTCCCCCAGGACAAGGTCGGTATGGTCGAAAGACTTCTCGGGGGCGGATCGAAAGGCAAGCTCGCCTTCGTCGGCGACGGCATAAACGATGCTCCCGTCCTCACAAGGGCGGACATCGGCATAGCCATGGGCGCCATGGGTTCCGATGCCGCGATCGAGGCTGCGGATGTGGTCCTGATGGACGACAACCCCATGAAGATCGCCAGGGCCATAGGCATCTCGCGCAAATGCCTGCGCATAGTGCGTCAGAACATCGTCTTCGCCCTTGCGGTGAAGCTTGCCTGCCTTGTCCTCGGCGCCCTGGGCGTAACCGACATGTGGGCCGCCATCTTCGCCGATGTCGGCGTCATGGTCATTGCCGTCCTCAACGCCATCCGCGCCCTGAGGGCCTGACAGGTTCATCGCCTTTCATCGCCCTCATCGCCCTTTCCGCCCTCATAACACTTCATCGCCCTCATCGCCCTCATAGCCCTCATAGCCTGACGGCAGATAAACTTTTTACTATTCTTTTTGACTTTTGTAAAACGTGACCTTACAATCAGATTATAGAGAACTTTGAAGTAAGGAGGCACGGCATGAATCTGAACATCAGAGGTATCCACTACCAGATCAGCGACGAGACCAGGGAGTTCCTGGACAAGAAGCTTGCTAAGCTCGATTTCGCAGAGAGCTATCTCCACGACCTGGACATAACCATCAAGCGCGAGACAGTCGGACAGGGCTTCCACATCGATGCCAAGCTCCATTTCTCCTGGGGTACGGTCAAGGTCGTTTCCTATGACTGCTACGAACTGTACGAAGGCATCGAGATGATCGCCGACAAGATCGAGGCATCCGCCAGGAAAGAGAAGAGCAAGGTAATAGAAGGCTAATAACCTCGTGAAGGGGAACAAAAGAAAACCGAAGGGGCTGTCACTTCAAATGACAGCCCCTTCTCTTTGTCTTGATTCAAATTACTTAAGAAATCACTCCAGCGTGAGGAACGCCTTGTAGCACCTGTATGCCTGCTCGATGTCGTAGGAGGAAGTGATTTCCCACGGTGCATGCATGCTCAGTACGGATACTCCGCAGTCCAGAACGTTCATGCCGTACTCCGCGGCGTAGTGGGCGATTGTTCCGCCACCGCCGGCATCGACCTTGGAAAGCTCGGCGTTCTGGAAGTAGATGTCGTTCTTATAGAGCTGGCCCCTGACCTTTGCGATGAACTCCGGGTTTGCATCGGATGCCCCGCTCTTGCCCCTGGCTCCGGTGTACTTGTTGAAGACGACACCGCGTCCGAGGTACGAGGAATTGTAGATGTCGTACAGGGAGGGATTCAGCGGGTCGAATGCCGAGTTGACATCGCTGGAGAGCATGTAGGAATTTGCCAGTGCCCTTCTGATGGCCAGTTCGGGATTGCCCTTGACATCCAGTCTTGCGACGACTTCCGCAACCGCATTGTCCAGCAGGTGGGAATTCATTCCTGTGGCGCCGGCGCTTCCGATCTCCTCC
>Ga0265299_10003992_pt1 | contig 14134 bp, 14 predicted proteins | sample AusTroGonzalo_MG_4_FD_193485 | JGI IMG/M metagenome (GOLD analysis project Ga0265299, IMG submission 193485) | Bovine rumen microbial communities from tropical cattle in Woodstock, Queensland, Australia - Gonzalo_02 | ecosystem: Host-associated > Mammals > Digestive system > Stomach > Rumen ...
CTTTGGCAACAATACATGCCACAGCAATGGGGTGGATGATATAGGGTTCTCCCGACTTACGTTTCTGCCCGTCATGAGCCTCACGCGCAAACTCGAAAGCCTCACGGATACGTGCCATGTCCGTCTCGGAAACTCGCTTCTCCATTACATTGAAGACTTCATAAGCCTTCGAAATAATCATCTTGTCGTCATTCTGCTTCATAATTCTGGCATCTTTTATTCTTATTATCTTTACCTCTACATAGGTAAAGTAAGGGCATTTGAGCAAGAACTATCACCAGAAATAAAAAATGCCCCTCATTTTTCGATGAGAGGCACAAATCTTATAACGCTGTTGTTACTCAAAGTAGTACAAATGGCTATAGTTAAATATGTTCAGTTCTGACTTCTGGTAGTCTGAATTCCTCATTATTGTTGGAATATCTTTAAGGTCGTAACCTTCAAGGCAAGCCTTCAATCGCTTAGTAAACAATACCATCTCAGAATCTATTTCATCTTTTGTTGCTTCAATATGATAGTCAATAGCCTCTTGGAGTTCAGAGATAATCATTCCTGAAAACAGTCCATGAAGACCATATTTCTCAGCAAACTTATCAGCATGGCACCATATGCCAATACAAGTCTTGTTACGGAGGAACTGAACATGACGGTCTGTTATGAGGAATCTCTCATACTTACCGTTTTTGTTCGGTTTGGAGAAAAGACCGTATTGGTTACCATGCCCCAACATAATGACTAATTCGTCAGACTGTATGATATTTTGCACAGCAACGTTTGTACTATTCTCATCTATGCGCAAGTAATTATATTCTTTCGTATTATACAGAAGAGAAAGAACCTTTGTCGTTGGGTCGTTAGCATGTATTATCGTCATATACTTAGTCTGTATTCGTTAGTTTTTCTTCTTTCAGTAACAGATACCACAATCATATTCATACAATACTTTTCTTTGAAATCTCCGGAGAATGGTTCCGTCACGGCAGATATCCACATCTACAGTTTCTAGTACAAGTCCTTCCCAGTCATTCCAGTAAGGACATGTGACACCAGCAAAGCCTCTCATTTCAACTGTAGGCTGCGGGATCTGGTTGAGTTTGATGTCAACTTTTCCTCTTGCCCAGCCTGAGGTGATTCCCTTATAATTCTCTCTGTCAAAGAAATATTCCCTCCTAATATATCCACCATGCCAAAATGTTGGCAGGATTGTAGGCGAGATGTATAGAAGATATGCTTGCCATGCTCCCATGGCTGATGGTTCCACAATAATATCCTTACACAATATTCTATCATCAGGAACTCTGCAACTAAAGGAATCTGTAGGGTCATCTCCTTGATAAGTATAAAAACATGACTCGTCGCCAATGCCGACCTCACTGGCCAATTTAAGTCCAAGATGGTAGCCTTGTTTCAGCGATAGACAGTCAAGAACGGAGAATAGTGAACCGATATTTTCCTGACTATTGTTCTGTATGATATAATCTATCTTTGATTCAAATTCTAATGCCTTTTTCTCAAAATCATTCATGTTTTTTCTTTTTAGTATCCTTTTTTATGCATTTGATATTTCTCTTGCTTCTCTCATTTTTGCAGCCATTTCCCCATCGGTCATTGGCTGCCAAGGAATGACAATACGAAGATCGCTATCGATAATACAATATATGTTCTCTTCCTCGTTATCTTCCATACCAAAACCATCTTCATCTGCAAAATATCGACCATCAGGATAAAGCATCCAACAAAGACAACAAATGCCATTGCGGAAATCGTTATAACGCCCCAAACCACCATAATCCACATGTCGGTGATTCAAATCATAAGTGTGCTCAACCTCTTTAAGTTTATCCCAATCAAAATCTTGATCGCCAAATCCAACCAAATTACTGTTTTCATCTAACAACTGCCTTGCTTTGCCTGTGTTGAAATTGGCATAGAACAACGGGCCACGACTCTCTCCAATCCATAACATTCCCTCACCTATAGGATGAATTGATAGTTTTTCAAGTATAGGATGTCCTTGGCATGTAATGCCTCGTTCATCACAACTAAAAGAAAGTCCCGTTATACAATTCGTATCATTGCACGTTTCCTTTTCCGTTTCATCTGTATTCGTATCAAACGGAGGTAATAGACGCTCAGCTTTATCATATCCCACCTCATAAACATTCTGGCGATATAAGTATGGCCCATATCCTGGTTCTTCTTCTGTAATAGCAAAACCAACGATTTCGCCTGGTTTTACATTTCGAGAACTTGTTTCAATAACCTTTGCTTTCCAACGCCATAAATGGGAACCACTTCCCTGTACTGACAATTCCGGATCAGTAATCAGTTCCGTCAATGTTGCTTCGTGATATCGACACTCATATATCCTATCACCTTTCTTCAACTTACACTTTTCCATATCACCAGCCTCCTTTATGCTTCTTCTTTCGTGTATATAATTTATCCGACTTGTGGATTTTGTTATGTGAATGAAAACCTGGGCCAAGCAGTTCCATTTCTGCCTCACGTCCTCCACGTCTCATTGCCTTAATAGCATCAAGATTGGTTGCTTTCAATATCTTCTTTTTCACTTTCTTCATCTGTTCACATTTTTGTTACTTCACCACGATACAAATCATCTGCCATATGCAGAATCAAATCGTGCATTTCCAAATCATCTTTATAGAACTGCGGGATGGCATCGTAGCCTATAGCAGCACCTAAGATGTTACCCGTAACGGCACCAGTACTGTCGCTATCACCACCATGATTCACAGATGCAATCATGGCATCCTCAAAACAATCAAAGTGCCGAATGGCGCAATAGAGTGCAATAGCCAGTGCTTCATCGCCGACCCATCCTTCTCCAAGAGCTTTAATGTTCTGGAGGTCTGTACGGTCATTTGCGGAAAGGTCTATTGCCACCTTTGCCATACCCATCATCTCCAGATCCTCAAGGTGATGTCTTGGGAACAAGTCACCTAACTTACCCATACCTTCACGTATATACTCAATAAAACCTTCTCGCGTAGGATTCTCATCAAGAGCTAATCGATAGATGACATGGGACATCAGGGCTGCTGAAATGAAACCCAGCGGATGCTGGTGGGTTATCTCAGCAGCATCACCAGCCAACCTGTCTGCATCAAGAATATCCATCCGACCGTCAACAGCTGCATAAAGCGGTATTGGTGCAATACGCATCACACCGCCACACCCTTTGCTGTTGTTTAACGGTTCACGTCCACGTCTAATATCAGTCAAAGCAGTAATGCACGTATTTCCTGGTGCACGACGGCAATTCAGTTCTGGCACATCACGAATCCAACATTCGGCCTTCCCCTTATGCTGACCTGTTTGGGTTTCGAGCCATTCAAGATATGCACGACAGATGGCGTGTTTAGGCTCAATACCTAATTTGGGTGCATTCAACAGTCCATTGGCTGTAAAAAGTGTCATCTGAGTATCGTCTGAAACTACAGCCTTGCCAGTATTACTACGATGAATATCAAGCCTTGTTATACCTCGTTCTCCATAACGAGCCTGTATCCCCTCGAAAGAATAGATAAATTCTACAGGGTAACCCAATGCGTCGCCAACGGCACCACCAATCAGCGAACCTCTTATTCTGTCTTGAATTGTATTCATTGTCTTTTCAGTTCTTACATATAATCGAGTGTCTTCTTATCGGATATTCCATGATAGAACATTTTCAATACCTGTTCAAATATGTCATCTGGTGAAACTGCATCGAACAGAGTCATGCAGGAACGTACTTTCATCGCATCCAGACTTCCAAAGATATCAGTTGCAGCCATCTCTTGATGGGTGAGAAGTACTCTCGTTACCTCACGAAGCCTTTCCCCAAGAATCGGATGCTGCAAGTATGCCTCTGCTTCATCATATCCGCTTATACCATAATACTTTGCATTCCAACTACGTCCCAGAATAGCAAGCTGCGGAAAGATAAACCATATCCAGTGTGACCGTTTCATTCCGTCTTGTATTTCCTGTAGAGCCTGTTCGTAGTACAGGTTCTGTACCTCCACAAACCGCTTCAGGTTATATTTGTCATCAGTAGTTAAAGCCTCTACAAAGCCTTTTGGCAAAATGACATTCTCCACATCGATAGCATTCAGAAATAGTGGCGCAATATCTTCAACCTTAAAGCCTGCGATACCACAGCCAATCTGTGTGACATAAAACTTCAATTCTGGTCGCGATTTGGCAAACGCAATAAACTCATCCACGTAAGGCTTGATAGTTTCCACACCACCTTGCATGGTGGGGATAGCATAACTCTGTCCTTGCAAACCAAAACCTTGCCCCCATATCGCACCGAATCGCTCATGCGCCAATCGTGCAGCACCGCCTCCATGTGCTCCAGCAAGGTTGCTTCCAAAGACAAATACCTCATTCGACTTTAGTTCCGTAATCCTATTTGGTGTATAATCTCTGCTGTACATAATCACATACCTTTTCAACTTTTACTCAATTCCTTTATAATCTCCTTCCGCTCGTGAAAGACGGCCTCAGGGATAGGTTCAACACCATTCTTCTCTGTCATATACCTATAAACAGCATTCAGCATTCTCATTATTTTGTTTGTCGTGAGACCCTTATCTTTTCTGTAACCACAGATTGGTGGAGGGGCAATACCCTTATCAGCGGCATAGAAAACCCAGTATGTGCAAAGCGCAATGTCAGTACGATGGAGTCCCATAGCACAAGCGATATAGAACCGACCTTCATCAATCAACCTACAGAACTCCGGGAACAACTCTATCATCTTGACAATCCACTCTTCCTCATAGGCAACAGGAAATTTGAAATATCTGATGCCACTACGCTGACATAGCTCACTATAGAAGTCCGACGAATAGTCTGCTCTTAGGTCAATAATCTGACTGATGCCAGACTCTATCATGGTGTTCCAGGCATGCAGTTGTCGGGTCGAAGAAAGTGTTCTTCCCCGGAAGCCTCCATAGACCTGTGCCAAGTCAGGGATTCCTGTTGACATAATCCTCTCAACATCCAATCCGTCAGGTCTAATATTAGCTTTCACTGCATACTTATCCAGTGCGATCTCTTCTGTCGTTTTTCCCTCAGCATTCCTTTTAACAGCCTTGCTCACATGCCATCCGTCACAGAACAAGCACTTATAGGTCGTAAAGGAATAGCCGTATCTTTTCGTCATATCAGATGCTGCTTTCTCCGCTTTAGCCTTGCTCTTATAGGAAATCTTTGATTTCCCATCGCTCCGCTTTGCATGAGCATAAATAGAGAAAGCACCCCATGCTGATCTGTTTACTATCAAGTTGTCAAACCAGTCTGGCCGACTTAGCTGATCTTTAATCCAAGTACCAATATACTTGGATTTAATGTACCTTATACTTTTATATATAGTTCCCATATAATATTACTCAATATGTTTCTATGTGTATAAGGAGTGGACAATTATAGTAAAACTATCTTTTGTAGACAAAAAAGAGGTTTTACTTACTTCATAGCTGCAAGGCAGTTGCTAATACCAGAAAAATAGATAATCATATTTTGAACAATTGATTGTAGAGTCTTAGCGCATCCTGCATGATGTCATAGTGGTCGAATGCCAAATGTGGCAAATCCGACAGTGGCCACCATTCTGCCTTGGCAGCATCATCCTGGCCAGCAACAGCGATTGGTTCATCAACGACTGCGAGGTAAGCAACGGTAACAGTTCTTCCCCGTGGGTCACGGTTAACCTTGGAATAGGCTCCTATCTGTTGTATCTTCGACAGTCGGAGTCCAGTTTCTTCCTCCAGCTCCCTGATGGCGCACTGCTCTGTCGTCTCATCCATGTTCATGAATCCACCGGGGAAGGCCCAGCCTCCCTTGAAAGGCATGTTGCCCCTCTGAATCAGCAGCACCTTCGGCTCTGCTTCTCTTGTTATTACGATACAGTCAGCCGTTACAGCCGGTCTTGGATATTTGTATGTATATGCCATAATCGATGAATTACAATTCTTTGAATGCTTCCAAAAGCATTTTCATGCCCTCAGTAGCGGTTGTTTTGAAGTGAGTGAAGCCCAAATGCGTGCATTGAGCCATTTCTCCTGGGTCAATCACGAACTTGGGAACCTCATGGTGAGCGTAATTGATGAATCCCGCTGCAGGATAGACTTTCAGCGATGTTCCTATAACCACGAAAATGTCAGCCTTGCTTACAATGTCTATGGCGATATTCATGCTGTCAACGTACTCGCCAAACATCACGATATATGGACGCAACTGTGAACCATCCTCTGCCTTGTCACCCACCATGATGGGTGTTGTCAACGGATATTCCTTCACGCAGGTTGTGCGATTGTTCATCGAGCACACCTTACTCAGTTCACCATGCAGATGAATCACCCGAGTAGAGCCTGCACGTTCATGCAGGTTGTCCACATTCTGGGTGATAACCGTCACCTCATGCTCCTTCTCCAGCTCCGCAATCATGCGATGGGCATCGTTGGGTTCCACTTCCGAAAGCTGTTTGCGCCTCCAGTTATAGAAATCAAGGCACCTCTGAGTATCATTGTATAGTGCATCCGTGCTGGCCAAATAAGCCCACTCCTCATTCGTCCACAATCCATCCTTGCCTCGGAACGTGCTCAGTCCGCTATCCACGCTGACACCTGCACCAGTCAGAAAAACTATATGTTGTCGAGTCATACTTTTCTTTTTAGATATCAGTTAGACAATAACTTCTAATCCTATGTGGTCGCTCATTTCCTTGTCCCATGGGAACATGCGGAAAGATGCAACAGGGCCATTTGTATATGCGTAGTCGAGGAAGTACGGATCTGATTCACGAAAACGATGATAGTAAGTAGGGGTAGATTCTTTGCCAAACTCTTCACCCGTCTGTTTGTGATAGATACTGTGTAGTCCGTTAGATTCCAACAGTTCATTTACCATCAGCATATCACCATACCTCTTAGTCTTGTCGTACTGGTTCACATAACAGTTGAAGTCACCAATGACCAGCGTCTTATAGTCCTTGAAGTGCGGAGCATATTCCCGAATGATTTCCTGTGCTATTTGAGGATATGGCTTCTTAGTTCTGTCGTCAGTCGGCTTAGTTGGCCATATTCCAAGAATGAGGTAATCATCAACTATAAGGGGTATAGCATAGTCATGATTGGAATTAAACCATTCAGGAACATACCCTTGACCCTTCTTCCAGACTATGCCCAACCCTTTCCATTTCTTTTGGTGGTAGAAGTATTCAATGCCACACCATTTCATCTCAAGGTTTTCGGGCAGGTGGGCATCTTCAGGGCAGGTAATCTCAGGAGCGACAAGCACATCAGCTTCTAAGCCAAGAAGTTTTTCAATCTTCCAAGGCTGACAATCATTGATATTATAGCTGACAATCTTCATTTTGTTGCTTATTTATATTGATTCAGTCTCCGGTATTTATCAGCAATTTCAAGGAGTACATTGAACTTCTTCAGTCTTTCTTCCGATAGTTCTCCTCTTGCAACTCGCTTTTTGGTGGCCTTGAACCAGTTGAGCATATCGTGCTCTTCAAGTCGGTGCTTGGAAGGACGACGATGATTAGTTTCCATGAACTCCATCATCTGCTCATACTGCTGTTGCCATCTTTCTTCTTGCGTCATTATAATCCTGAACCGTCCAACTCGTCAATATACTCCAAACAGAAATCTTCCAGGCCGATGTAGTAGATGCCGTTCTCGTCAAACCATGGCACAACATGATCACGCACCACGACAATCTTTCGATACGAATCACCTGTACGCTGCAAAGAATTGGTTTCTTGCAGTCTCTTCTCCTCGTCAGGGATGGCGAAGGCCGACTGGATGTAGCAGCGGCGATTGCCTCGATTCACGACAAAATCCACTTCCAGTTTTGAACGCTTGCTCTTGCCTTGTTCGTCTTTATAGTTGTATTCCACCACTCCCACATCGACATTAAAACCTCTGACGCAAAGCTCGTTGTAGATTACGTTTTCCATCAGGTGAGTTTCTTCCTGCTGACGGAAATTCAGCTGTGCATTACGTAAGCCCACGTCGGTCAAGTAATACTTCTGCGGCGTATTGATATATTTCTTGCCCTTTATATCGTATTGTTCGACCTTACGTAGAATATAAGCTTCTGCAAAATAGCCCAAGTAAATGCTGATGGTAGAATCATCTATCTTGGTATGCTTCACAGAAGCGAACGTGTTCTCCAGTTTCTTCGGGTTTGTGAGAGACCCGATGCTGCTGGCTACGATGTTCAGCAGGTCATCCAACACAGAGATGTCCTTTTGGATATGATTTCGTTCAATCACATCCGTCAAGTAAGTCTTTTTAATTAGATCCTGTAGGTACTTGCTTTTCTCCCTGTCAGTCTTCAGTGCCATCACCCTTGGCAGTCCTCCGTAGGTTACATACTCCTGCCATGCACGGCGTTTGTCTCCCTCATACGCCGCATAAAACTCCTTGTACATCAACGGGTTTACGTGAATCTCATCACCCCTGTCCTTGAATTCCGTCATCACATCTGTTGAAAGCATTTTTGAATTGCTGCCCGTCACATAGATATCCACATTCTTCAAGTCCAACAACCCTAAGAGGATATCCACAAATCCTATCATAGCATCCTTATCGTCTAGCCACGGATTCGGAATATTGCTCACCTCCTGAATTTCATCAAGTAGTACATAGTATTGTTTCGTAGTATCAGCAATCTTGTCCCGTAGATACTTATCCAGTTCCAACGGATTCCGGTATCTGGCATTTATTGCCACATCCAGTTTTAGCATTATCAGCTGCTCATCAGATACCCCATCATCTTTCAGGTAATCACCAAAGATATCGAACAACAGTACCGACTTGCCACACCTGCGGATGCCGGTAACCACCTTCACCCGCCCATTGTCGCGCTTCTCTATGAGTTGCTTGAGATAATAATTCCTATCAATTCTATCCATACTTCCGAATATTTTGCGTATTTACGCACTACTTTCGGATGCAAAGATAAGCAAAAATACTGAACCATCATCATGTTTTCCGAAATATTTGCGTATTTACGCATCTTTTTCGGAAAAAGCAGCAAAAGACTGGAAGTTTAGTTCACTGATTAGAGTGCGAGAGAAGAACCTCGTCAAGGAATTCCTCTACTGTATAGACTCTGTCATTGACACATCCATAATGAACAGGATAGGGAATCTTGGCGTATTTCTTGAATTCCATATTGATGAGAAATGATGTCATCATGCTGGGGATACCTGTGGAAGTGACAGCATAGGTAAACCCTGCATCCTTCAACGCTTTGGTGAGGATACCTATCTTTTCCTTCACTTTGCAATTCACAGCATACGGTAACACCTTGTTAAGACCGTTCTCATAGTCCTCGTCTGTCCTGTAATATGTTTCTGCCCATCCGTCCATGATGTACTATTTAATTCGTTTGCCTAACTGATATATTGCGTAAGCCCAGAGTGTTTTGTCTTCTCCATAGATCAAGTCTTCACCTTGTGCGTCTCGGTAGGCATCCCATCCAAATTCGTCAACATAAAACGCCATTTCCTCGACTCCATAAATGAACCTGATACTTTTTACTGGCTTCAGTTCGAAAGAACCCTCATTACATACATTGTCAACCGTATATGGATCGTTCAAGTCTATCGTAAAGACATCGGCAGTACTATTCAGCCACTGCCATCCCTTTTTGCCAATATGAACGACCAGTTCATCATTCACAATCTTTGGGAAGTGGGCGGCCACCTGATGGGCTGACGGCAGATTGTCAGGGGCTAATGGATAGTCGAAGAGACCCAGCTTCCCCTTTACACCTGTGATTGGTTCATCAAAGAGCCATGCATTTTTAAGCTGCCAGTGTGTCTGTCCCTCTCCAGCCCAGAAAGATCCGCTATTCGTCGTAAATCCAACCACATCCACGTATCCAATGATTGCAGATAGGGGCATGTCCTCAAACTCAGGAATGATACCAAACTTCCTAAGGTTGCTGATAGTAGATATTTCCTCAGGCATTAGATACTTAAGGTCATAGTCCTTAGGAATAATCTTCCCACTGGCATGAATCAAGATGCGTCCAGGAGCTGTTTTTGGTTGCCAAGTACGGTTTTCAATGTCCTTCACACCGCTGCAGATGAGTGAAGCCCAGGGCTGTTGTACTGACAATGTCTTCATTTGCTTTTCATCTTTCTCTTCTTCTGAAGATTCCGCAGCCATCCAGTAGAAGGTCTCTTCTGGCTGGAGGTCGTATCTTGTGGTTTTTTCTTTCACATAATTGTCTATCAAGTGAAGCCATGCCTTTGGCTGCTTGATCATAGCAGGGTATTTTATTCCAAATTCCTGTTGGCATGCTGCTACAATCTGGAGGATGGAAGTACCCACGTCGAGAGTCATCATATTGTCTACCAACAATTTCACACTTGCATCCTTGCGGATGTCTGTCAGTATGCCCAACTTAACTTCCTGTGCTGACGATTCCTCCTCGCCTTTATTCACTTCGATGTCAAAACCGCCTTCCAATAGGAATCGTTTCAGCAGGTTGTTCACTTCGATATTCACTTTAAATACCGACATCTTCTGCCCAGTTTTTGCTTCAAAGTAAGCTTTAGCCTTTACGGCGTCCACAGACTCCTTCAAGCGAGAGAAACGGTTGAACTCGTTCAGGTTCTGCTCAGTTATCTGCAGGTTGAGCATGGTCTTTAGCTGTTCCCTGTCCACTCCTAATATGTTCACCAATTGACTAACGCGGTGGTCTTGCTCAGTAGTCATATATTCGGTGATGTAATCACGGAAGGTCTTGCCTGGCTCCAGTGTGATGTTTGCGCTTTGTACATCGTGCAAGAATATCTCCGCATATCGCTGTTCCTCCTGTGGCAGAGAAGCAAACGAGGCCGACAGGTCGTTCAAGAGCTGTTGCAGCTCCTCTTCGGTCACGTTTGGCTGTTCAAGGGCTTTGCGATACCTCTCGAAGTTGTGGTTCATGTAGTCGGCATCTATCTTCCCCGTGTCTATTTCCGACAAATGCGGGTCAAGGTCGTATGGTGGCTCTTCATCCTGCGGGTTGCCGCCGCCACCTCCACCACCGCTACCGAACAGTTCCTTGTATCTCTGCACCAGGGTATTGTATGTGCGCTCATCGTGGTTTACCGTCACTTCTTCGCCATTGGGACAGAGATAGGTAAGTTTTCCCCAATTGAAGCCTTGCACCTTGGCTGCGTCGAGGTATTGATTGTATTCACGGAAGAGCACGGCAAACCGCCCTCTGAGTGCGGTAGCCTCTGGCAGTCTGGCAAAGTTCTCAATCCCAGCTTGTTCAAACAACAGCGCTATCTCACGATACTTCTGGTTCATGCCGCCAAGATTCACGTCGAGCTTGCTTACGAAGAGACCTAAAGGCTTGTCACCAGAATACAGACGAACAGCTTCCTTGATTAGATATTCCATCGTATGCGGATGACTGTAATACTTGATGACTCCGAAAGGTTTTTCATCTCGGCTATATAAACGGTTGGTGCGCGAAAAAGCTTGTATCAGCTCCTCGTACTCTATCACCTTGTCTATATAAAGCGTATTCACCCACTTCGAGTCAAATCCCGTCAACATTTGCGATACCACTATCAGCAGGTCGAGCCTTTTGTCACGGTTGGATGGTTGTTCCAGTCCGATGTAGGGCTTTTTATGCGCCAAACGGTTCGACAAGTCTTTTTTGAACTTGGCATGCTCAGCAATAGTATAGCTTTGTCCGAACATCTCCTTATAGTCGCTGATAATCTCTGCCAGAGCATTCTCCTTGAATATCGTTTTGTCGGGGTTGTCGTTGGGCAACGATGGGTCGAACAGAGCTGTTACCTTCAGGTTGGTAGCACGTTCTTTGAATATCCGATAGTACTTGATGGCTTGCGGTATGCTGGGAACGGTAAAGATAGCATGAAACTTATGGTTTTTACTCAAAACGAGCCATCCTTCCAATATGTCATCTACCACAGCGTTCATGTGTTCTTCTGTTAAGTACTGCGTGGCAGGCACCATGTCCTCGATGCCGCTTATCCACATGCCTTCTTCGCCATAGTGACCAGCCATCGGCAAGCCCATAATGCGGTTGAAGATGCGGGTTTTCTCCTCGTCCTGCATCACCTCTTCAACGCTGTTTGCACCAGCACAGTTCAATGCTACCTGTGTTTTCAAGTCCTTGTCCTTATAGGTCATCACCTTGTAGGGGTCAAACCCCAGCACATTACCATCGCGTATGCCGTCGGCAATACTATAGCGGTGAAGTTCGTCACCGAAGATGTCTGTTGTGGTACTCTGCTGTCTGCGATTCTCGTCCTGTATGGGCGTGCCCGTGAAGCCGAAAAACATGGCGGTCGGGAACGTCGCCTTGATATCACGGAAGGAGTCACCGAAAGTGGAGCGGTGGCACTCGTCAACAATGAACACAATGCGCTTCTCGCGAATCTTCTTCAGGTCGGCCTGTCGGATTCCGTCCTCGGCAATGATGCCAAGTTTCTGGATGGATGACACAATGAGGGTGTCGCTGACATTGGGTGACTTCATCTTGGCTATCAGTGCCTGCGTGTCCTCCGTTTCCTGTATGGCTTCGTCCTCTTGTGAGAAGTTTCGGTATTCGCGAGCCGACTGAGTACCTAACTCTATCCGGTCAATCACGAAAATGACTTTGTCGGCATTGCCGCTGTCGGCTATCAGTTGTGCGGCTTTAAAACTCGACATGGTCTTGCCGCTGCCTGTGGTATGCCAGATGTAGCCACCCAATTGGTGGTCTGTGTCGTGCCAATCACGATGCTTGGCTACACGGTCATAGATGGCTCGAACGGCGAAATACTGGTAAGAACGTAACACCTTCAACACACCGTCGGTACGGTCTGCAATGGTATAGTAGCCAATCAGTTGGTGGGCCATCGGTATGGAGAGCAGATAGGTGGCTATGTCTTTCCAGTCATTTTGTGGCACATTGTTGAAATCAGCCCAGTGGAAGTAGAAGTCTTTGTTGAATCGCCCATCAGGGCCGGGATTGGCAAAGTAGACCGTTTCTTCAGGATTCATAGCCACGAAGATTTGTATCAGCTGGAACAGTCCGGAGAAGATTCCTTCACGCGAGTATTTCTCTATCTGGTTATAGGCTTGACTAACGGGTATGCCACTTTTCTTCAGTTCTATGTGAATAACAGGCATACCGTTGATTAGCAGCATAAGGTCGCCGCGTCGCTGTTGCAACAAGGGCGAGGATGACGAAAAGTGCGGCTGCTTCACAATCTGATATCGGCTCTGTCCGGCCGCTATCTCGTGCGGATCGAAGATTTTTAGCGTAATCTCCTTTCCGAGGTGTAGCGTGTCGGCTGGATTGTCGCGTTTCACGCTCACTGTGCGCCCATTGATGAAACCGTTGAGCATCTGCGGTGTGCGCAACGTGCTTATCTGGTCCATCAGCTGCTGCATCTCGCCCTCCGTCAGCCGTTGGCCGTTTAGACGGTCAATAGTATTGTTGTTGTCGAATAGGATGTTGGCCCAGTTCTTGAGCAGATCCTTCTCTGTGGGGTGACGGAGCACTTCTTTCTCCCATCCCTTTTTCGACAGCATCTCTATCAATGCGTTCTCAAACTTTTCTTCGTTATTGAATGCCATAGGCTTCTGCTTTTCTATTTTATCAAGCAAACATCTGCTGTAAGCAGGCATGCTTAAGGGTTCTTAACTTTGCGATTTCTTCTTTCGAGCTGTTGATGGCCTCGTCCTGGGAGCGGAAGAAGTCACCAATCAGGCACTGCTCATCATAAGATGGCGCAAGGAAGGAGAAACTTTCATATTCTTGTGCATTAACTCCTGGCTGTCCCGTCCGTTGTGACGTTATCTTGATAAACTTGTCATAAGTACTGGTTTGTGTTATAGTGAAAATGAAATAAGGTGAATAGTCCTCTTTTATTCTTGCGCGAATTAAGAAACCAGCAAAATACACCTCACCGTCTTTCTGGGAATATAGGTATGTTTTTCCCACAGAAGCACCTGTTCGTGCAAATACCAGATCACCTTCTTGTAACCTATAGGAGTCAGGTATAAAATCAAGTTTGGGAGAAGTGACATCAGTTTTATTAAAGAGCCTGGTTTCATCATCAATATCGGTGATTCTCAAG
>Ga0265299_10003993_pt1 | contig 14133 bp, 12 predicted proteins | sample AusTroGonzalo_MG_4_FD_193485 | JGI IMG/M metagenome (GOLD analysis project Ga0265299, IMG submission 193485) | Bovine rumen microbial communities from tropical cattle in Woodstock, Queensland, Australia - Gonzalo_02 | ecosystem: Host-associated > Mammals > Digestive system > Stomach > Rumen ...
CACCAACGCGCGCGCGCCGAACATATTATATTTGTAATGTGAAAACAGTCCAACCGTATAGCCGTTTGATTTTATTTCTGGTAATTTTGAATTTATGTATGAAACAAAACCGCCAAAAGATATAAAACCGTGTTTTAATTCCATGTTTTTAGTCGCCAAACCAGCCGAAGCCAGATTAAAACGCGCATGTTCTGTTATTTTGTTTCCATAATGCATATTTGCATTAAAATGATTTGCGTTAATCCATATATTATCCAAAGATGAACTTATTGGATTAGAAGAATAAATAGAAGGCAAAGTAGAACCATCATCCCCATATTCATCAACGCGACGCATCTTTCCGTAAACAACAGGTTCTTCAAAAAGATCGAACATGTTATCGCCATAGTTCACATAAGACATAAATACATCGGTCAAAGCGTTTATATTTAATGCAGATATATTGTTGTCGTAAATAGTGATTGATTTTGCAGGTTCTGCTAACAAAGTCAATGCACCCGCCAATGCGATAAAACGAATATTCGATTTTGTGTTCATAATTTTTTCTCTCTCTGTTGTTATGTATCAGAAATATTTTATCATATTTTTATTCTTTTGTGAAATTTTTATTGTCTTAAGTTTTGTTTTTTTATAAAATGGGCAACATGAGGAACAAAAAGCAAATAGATTTAACAAAGCCAATCGTAATGGTTGGGCTGATGGGTGCTGGCAAGACTAGTGTAGGGCGTGCGTTGGCGCGTAATCTGGGAATACCTTTTGTTGATTCTGACAAAGAAATAGAAAAAATTTCCGGGTGCAGTGTGGTTGATATTTTTTCTCTTTATGGCGAAAAGGAATTTCGTCGGGTCGAAGAAAAAGTTATTGAAAGATTGATTGATACACCACCTTTTGTCAAAGTTATTTCAACTGGCGAAGGGGCTTTTATAACAGAAGCTGTTCGCAAGATTGTTTTGGACAAAGCGTTAACAATTTGGTTAAAGGCTGGCTTGGAACTGCTTGTAAAAAGGACAAATTTTCGTCACACCCGTCCGCAGCTTTTAAACACAGATTCACGAAAAATATTGGCACAATTGATAAAAGAACGGTATGATACTTATGCATTGGCAGATATAACTGTTGAAACAGTCGATGAAAATATTCATAAAACTTTGGCAAAGGTTTTAAATGCAATTCAACAACACAATAATGTAAAAAACAAAAGGAGAACAAAATGAAACTTATAAAAGAATTTAAAACATTTATTAACAAGGGCAGCGCGATTGATATGGCTGTCGGTATCATCGTTGGGTCTGTGATGACCAGCGTTGTTAATTCTTTGGTCAAAGATATTATTATGCCACCGGTTGGAATTTTGGTCGGCGGAATTGATTTTTCTCAGTGGTTTTATGTTATTTCTGGTGGTGAGCCAGGTGTTCATTACAATACTATGGCGGCGGCAACCGCGGCTGGTGCTACTACATTAAATGTAGGGACTTTTTTGAATACAGTCATCAGTTTCTTGATAACAATGTTTGCGGTATTTATTATTGTTAAAATTGCTAATTCTGCACGTGCAAAAGGGCCTGTCACAACACGCGCATGTCCGTATTGTCAGCAATCTATCAGCAAATTGGCAACAAAATGTCCATATTGTTGTTCTAATGTAAAAGCTGAAAAAATCGGCGAAGTTGAAGAAGCGGAATTGACCAAGGGCTTGAAATCGTTATCGGCAAAGGTTGGCAAAGTCGCTAATGCTGCCAAAAAAGCCGCAAAAATCAAATAGTTAGCAAACATAACCTTTTGGTTAAAAAAAATGGAAAAACCGCCCAAAAGGGCGGTTTTCTGCGGGACAGGGCGGGTCGCAAAAAACGCTAGTATGGTTTTAGAGCGGTAAAAATAAAAAACGCGCGAAACGCGTGTTTTTTTTGTGTCGGGTGTGGAAAATATTATGCCAGGGGATGCGCCGTTGAAAAATAAATAATTATTTGGTATGCGATGGTGATTTGGAAGAGCGCCTGAAATCCGCCAAAAATGGAGTATTTAAAAGGCGCATAATGTATATTATGTATAGTTTTGGCATGGTGCGCCAGCACCCACACCCAAAACTATACATAATATACACAGTGTGACATGGTGTTGTATGAAAACGCATTGTAATTTATCGTTGTGTCAACTTTTTTATTTTTCTTAAATCTTTTTATTATAAAAAATTTTTAGTTCTTTGTTTTTACTGAATAAATAATTTTTTGAATTTTTTTTGTGAATCACCCTTTTGTGATTCTGGAATTTTATAAAATGCGCCCTTTTCTGGTCGATGAAAATTTATTTAATCGTATGTTTATATGTTCAGATCGCTGAAAATCGATTTGGTGCCCGTTGCGCTGTTATGGCTTTGCAAATTTGTCAAAAAGCCCGGATTTCTGGGTTTTTTGGTCGTTTTTTTGCCTTGGGTTGCCGTATATAAAACTCTAAAAACCGCAGATTTCTGCGGTTTTTATGAGATTTATAGTTAAAAAGATGCTTTTTATATCATCATGATTGTTAAAACAGCAACTATACATAATATCGTGTTTGGCGTATGGCGGGGAAGAATGTGTTGTTGTGTTATAAAAAACTTGAATTTTTGGGGTTTTGAATATAAAATTGTCTGGTGTTTTTATAATAACAGGGATAAAAAAATGGCTGACGATATTCAAAAAATAAAAAATCGTGAATCTAAGTGGCAAAAGCGTTGGAAAGATGCGCGCGCTTTCGTTCCAAAAAACGATGGTTCAAAACCAAAATATTATAATTTAATAGAATTTCCATTTCCAAGCGGTTCCGGATTGCATGTTGGTCATATGTTACCTTATACAGGAATGGATGTTATGGCGCGATTCAAGCGCATGCGTGGTTTTGATGTGTTGTATCCAATTGGATATGATTCTATGGGGATTTCGTCTGAAAAATATGCTACAAAAATTGGTAAGCACCCCAGCGAATCTGTTGCTGAATTAATCAAAATTTTTGAAAACGATATCGCTGTGATGGGGTTGTCTTTTAATCCAGAATCAAAATTAGCTACTTCGGATCCTGAATATGTCAAATGGACCCAATGGATGTTTCAACAGTTTTTCAAAGCAGGACTGGCTTATAAATCTGAATTGCCAATGAATTGGTGCCCGAATTGTAAAACTAATTTGACAAATGAAGAGCTTGAAGACGGATGTTGTGAACGTTGTCATGGGCCTGTTGAAAAGAAAATGAAGTTACAATGGAATTTGGCTATTACAAAATATGCAGACAGGTTGATAGATGATTTGGCTTTGGTTGATTATCCGGAACAGGTCAAAATTCAGCAGATAAACTGGATTGGTCGTTCGTATGGGGCAGAAGTTGATTTCAAAGTCAGCAATGATGTTATGACTGTTTATACTACACGTGTTGATACTATATTTGGGGTTACCTTCTGTGTGATTGCGCCAGAACACAAATTGGTTCGTAAATGGTTAGATGCTGGTTTGATTTCTAATAAAGATGAAGTTGAAAAGTATATCAAAGAAGCTACGTCTAAATCTGAAATAGAAAGAACGGATGCGACAAAAGATAAAACTGGTGTTGAATTAAAGGGGATAAAAGCAATAAATCCTTTTAATGGTAAAGAGACCCCTGTGTTCATATCTGATTATGTGTTGGCTGATTATGGGTTCGGTGCTATTATGGCTGTGCCTGCGCATGATGGACGCGATTGGGATTTTGCAAAGAAATTTGATCTACCAATAATTCCTGTACTGGCGGGTGGTGAAGAAGACAAGGTTTTTGAAGGTGATGGAAAACATATAAATTCATCTTTCCTTGACGGTATGGGAAAACAAGAAGCAATTGATGCTGCGATAAAATATGGAAGTGAACATGGTTTTGCGCGTGCGGCAAAAAAGTATAAATTAAAGGATTGGGGTTTTTCGCGTCAAATGTATTGGGGTGAACCTATTCCGCTTGTGTATTGTGATAAATGTGGGTGGCAATGTGTTCCGGAAGATGAACTGCCAGTGCTGCAACCACATATGTTAGATTATAAACCAACGGACAGTGGGGAAAGCCCACTGGCGCGCGCGATTGATTGGGTAAATACAACCTGCCCTTGTTGTGGTGGGGTGGCAAAACGCGAAACAGATACTATGCCACAATGGGCAGGGTCGTCTTGGTATTTTATGCGTTATCTTGATTCAAAGAATGGTAAAGAATTTTGTTCAAAATCACAGTTGGAAAAATGGATGCCGGTCGATCACTATAATGGTGGTATGGAACACACGACGCGACATTTACTCTATTCCAGATTTTGGTACAAAGCTTTACATGATTTAGGTTTTGTGCCAGGAGTTGAACCTTATAAGAAAAGAACCAGTAACGGGTTAATTATGGGGCCAGATGGACAAAAAATGTCTAAATCTCGTGGCAATGTTGTGCCATCGTCTGATGTTGTAAATCGTGCCGGTGCAGATGCGTGTCGTTTGACAATTTTGTATCTGGGACCATGGGATTTGAACGCTAATTGGTCTGAGGATACATTACGTGGTGTGCAACGCTTTTTGGGTCGAGTAGAAAGTTTGTTTAATAATTTGACTGATGACCCATTGACGCAAAAACAAGAATTCTTGCTGAATCGTTTAATTGCAGATGTTACAGATCGTATTGAAAACATGAAATTTAATACTTCTATTTCTGCGATGATGGAATTTATAAACGAATTTCCAGGGGGAAAAATGCCACGCGCAGCTTATGAAGTATTGATTCAGCTTTTGAATCCTTTTGCTCCGCATTTAACCGAAGAATGTTGGGAAAAATTGGGACACGAAAGTATGTTGGTGTTTGAACAATGGCCGACATTTGATGCTGCTAAATTAGTCGAAAACGATATGACAATTGTTGTGTCTGTTAATGGCAAGCGTGTCAAAGATTTTGTCGTGCCTGTTGATATAACAGAAAATGATTTAATCGAATCGGCAAAACAAAACGCAACCAAACAATTGGATGGCGCAACAATAATTAAAACGATTGTTGTTCCAAAGAAATTAGTTAATTTTGTTGTGAAAAAATAAAAAAAAAACCGCCGTTGTGGGCGGTTTTTTTTAAGATATTTTTTGTAATCTGCGGATGCGTTTTTCAGTGTTATCAAATGGACTTTCCAGAAAACTTTGTGCACAAAGAAACGCCATTTCGATATCTATATCATCTGCCGCCAAAGTTAAAACATTTATGTCGTCATGAAAACGATCATCGCGCGCTTGTTCTGGTCTGTCAACCCGCGAAGCGCGAATATGTCTGTATCTATTCACAGCGATTTCCATGCCTGCACCCGTGCCACAAATTAAAATACCGCGAGATTGTTCATCATCCAACATCGTATCTGCCAATTTCTTTGCAATATCAGGAAAGTCAACAGGTGTGTTTAAATCGTCTGTTCCCAGGTTTACGACATTATATCCTGCCGCCATTAACATTTCATAAAGATACAATTTCAGCCCCACCCCACGATGGTCAGCCGCTAGATAAACATGCGAAATATCTTCTTTGTTCATTTTTATTTATCCTTTTTCTTTTCCAGTTTGCATTCCAGACCAGTATTGCCAGTAATATTCAAAGTCTTGTAATACAGTGTTCCAGACATTTTGGCATTCGCAAATACATTAACTGTATTTATGTGTGCATCACCTTTTAGTGAACCATGTAAAAACAGAGCGCGTGCAGAAATATTCCCGATAACACTGCCACCACGACCAATAATGATAGTTTCAGCAGTTATGTTACCGTTTACGGTGCCATGAATTTGGACAGTGTGATCTGTTTCTATGTTGCCCCTGATAAGACAACCTGCCCCGACCACTGTTGGAGATTTTTTTTCATCTGCGTTTGTAAATGCTAGCATAATTCTCTTTCCTTTCGTTTTTTTTAGTCTTTGACAAAATTTGTCGGATTAAAAGGTGTTCCTTTGTATCTTATTTCATAGTGTAAATGTGGCCCAGTTGAACGACCGGATGAGCCGCCAAGTCCAACAACTGTGCCTGGGCGAACCCAATCCCCACGCGACACCATCAGTTTAGATAAATGAGCATACAATGTTGTAAAGCCCAATCCATGGTCTATTTCTACCGTTATTCCATACCCGGTTCTTTCGCCAGCAGAAATCACACGCCCCGGTGCAACAGAATACAATTCTGTCCCGATTTTTCCAGCGAAATCAATTCCTTTGTGTTGTTTATGGGCTTTGGTAAATGGATCTTGGCGAGAGCCAAACGGTGAAGTTATAGTCTTTTGTTCAACTGGTGCACCAAGTGGTAATATCTTGGTTAATCTTTTTAGACCATGCCATTTTTCAATGTCTTGAGCAATTTTTTGATATCTAGAATCCGCGTTCTTTGAAATCTTTACAGGAATATATACACCACCAATAAATTTATTAGAATAATCATTGGCCTCGGCAATCAATTGTGCTTCGCTAAGCCCCAATTTGGATATAGTAGCGTTTATCTTTTTCAATTGCGTGTGCAATTCTTCAATGTTTTCGCTTGTAAGTTTTGATACTGCATTAATTATCTGGTTGTCGGCATTGGATATTTCAACGGCTGATTCCAATAATTGCTGATGTTGTTGTTTAAGTGTGTCGTTTTCACTGCGAACCAATTCAAAATCAAGAACAATTTCTGACATTTTATCAAATTCTGGTGTATAATTTTCGTCGGTCATCATTTCTACAATTCTTGTTCTTAAGAAATCAAGTTCACCAATAACTTTTGAACGGCTGTTTAATAAATTTTCCTTTTCCAAATCAGACATTTTTCCAGGTTTTGCCAATCTGTTGTCTGTTATGTTTAAATCGCGAGCTAAATCATTATATTTTTTTAAATATACCCTTAAATCAGCTGTTTGGCGGTTGTGTTGTTCGCGCATTTGTTCCAACTGTTGAGTTCTTTTTTGTAATAATGGACGATGGTAAATATATACATAAGTTGACCATGCCGCCCAAATAGTCATGGTTGTTATCACGCAAAATTTAGTAAAACGCCAGAAAGTGCTTTGTTGATATGTAGATACGGTTCCATCGTGCGTATCCATGATAGTGCAATCGCGTGGAGGAAAAAGTCTTTCTATGCCACGCCAAATCCACCTTAGTGGGGCGGTTATAAATTCCCAAAGCGATGAAAAATATCTTGTTACAAAGTTAATCATAATGCACTTAGTGTAGACAATAATGTATCGATAGTCAAGCCGTCACGTAAAATCAAATCGTTGTTCATTGACGAACCTTTGAATATGGTTGTCCCGGTTCTTGCACCCTGCTTTGCCCGGATTAGTGCGCGTTCTGCTGAATTTTTTGCGCCAAACAATGGAAAAATTTGAATGTTGCCAAAATGTTTTTTGTCCATTACTGATATAATTTTGTCGACACAAAGAGTGTCTGCTATTATACAAATATATCCGTTCGGTTTTACACGTGCGCAACAATGTTGTACCCATTTTTTTATATCCGCATTGTGATGAGCATTATGATGTGCCGGGGTCCCATTGAAATAAGGCGGATTTGTTATTACCAGATCAAATCTTTCTGTGGTAGACCATGTGAAAATGTCTTGGTGTATTAGTTCCAAAGAAACTTTGTTTAGCAATATGTTTTTCTGACAGACTGATAACATGTCTTCTGAAATATCCAGACCTTTGATAGTCATTTCTGGGAAATGCGATAATAGACAAAGAGAGACCCCGCCTGTTCCAATGCCTACATCCAGTACGGTTTTTAATTTGTTGGGCGCATAAGCAGCAAGCCAGACGGCATCACTAGTTGGATTGTAAAAACTGTGTGCCATTTTTACGCGTCCATTTAGTAATGTAAAATTTCCTTGTTTTTCTGTCATGCCTATATAATAATTAATTAAAACAAAAAGGCAAGTTTATGTTTAATAATGCATCAATAGTGTCAACAGCGGTAAGCTCTTTTAATAATGCGGCATTGTATGGGCCATATTTCTTTGTGGTCGCTTTGTTTTCGATTCCTTTGTTTTTTATGGTGTCTTTATATGGTCGCAATTTTATTTCTAGATTTGGATGGGAAAAATCAGAATTTGAATCAAAAATTGGGTTTTGGAGTATTGCTGGTCTGGCTGTTTGGTTGCTTTTGATTGGTGGTAATTATGCGGTAATACGTGACAGTATATCTTTGTTGCCTGTGATGATATCTGTGGTTCTGTTCGGGGCTACCGTGTTCATAACAAATCGTCTTAAAAAATTAAATTATCTAAAAAGAATATATAATAAAAAATCGCGTTGGTTTGTGTTTTCCCTTTTGTTGATTTTGGCTGGGTTTTCTGCAATGCCAAGTTGGTGGGGGATTTTGTTGCAGTTAAGTGCAATTGTTTGCGGTATGATTGTTGGTGATAGACTGCACAGAAATATTTCAGATGTGTTGGTTTCTTTGATTATTTTTGGAACAACAACAGTATTGCTTTTGATGCAACCAGAATATTTTAGATTTGGGCAACTAGGAAATTTGACTTTTGTTCATCTACTGGCGTTGTTGATAACAGGTTTTTTCTGTGTAACCGCGTTTGCTGCAAAATATACAAATGCGCGTGAAAAAATTTATAAAAGTGCATATATAAAATTAAAGTGGTTGTTTCGTATAATGTCTGTTTTAGCTTTGATTTTATTCGTTTTAACAGAATCAGTCCCTGTGTTTGTTGGTCTGATGGGTGTGTGCGCATTATCTGAAATGATGACAATATATCATGGCAAAGGTATTTCCGAACATGTTTTTAAACAATCTTGGGCATTGTTGATGATCTGTTTTGGAATAATAACGATTTGTCCATTAATCACGATGTTGGGCATGGTTTATTTGACCTGTGTGGCGCCAAAAATCAATCTTAAAGATTTTATGAGATTGTTATAATTGGTTATATTTATTGAATACCATACACTGTAATTTTATAGTAGGATATCCTTTGTAATTAAGAAAATGGGATAGAAATGGCTACTGTTATTCATCCAAGTGCGATTATTAAACCTGGGGCAATCATTGGTAATGATTGTAAAATTGGTCCATTTTGTATTGTTGGGGCTGATGTGGTGTTGGGGGACCGTGTTGAATTGGTGTCTAATGTCGTTATAGACGGAAAAACATCAATCGGCGATGATTCAATAGTATACCCTTTCGCTGTTTTGGGGGTAATGAGTCAAGATTTAAAATGGCAAGACGAATCGACCATGACTGGTTTGCGGATAGGTAAACGTTGTAAAATTCGTGAATATGTGACGATTCATTCTGGGACACCTGCTTCGGACGGAACAGAAATCGGTGATGATTGTCAGATTATGGTTAATGCGCACGTTGGACATGATTGCAAGGTTGGCAACAGTGTGGTTATGTCTAATCTTGTTCAGGTTGCGGGTCATGTAGAAATAGAAGATTTCGCAATATTATCAGGTGGGGTTATGGTGTTACAATTTTCTCATATTGGACGCAATGCCTTTATTGGGGGAATGAGTGGGGTCGGTAATGATGTTTTGCCCTATGCTATTTATGATGGCGCGCGTGCGGTGTATCGTACTATAAATCGTGTTGGTTTGATGCGTCATGGGTTTACTAATGAAGATTTGCACGCAATTCATTCTGTGTATTCTGCTGTGTTTAGTGATGCCGAAGGAACAGTTTCTGAAAGATTGAACAAGATTCGTAAGGAAGTAAAAAACAACAAATATGCCATGGATGCCATAGATTTCATAGAAAATCGTTCAAAACGTGGTATCGGGACAGCGAAAAATGACAATCACTAATAATAAAAAAAATCTAAAAATATTTATTATTGCAGGCGAAGTTTCTGGTGATGTTTTAGGCGCAAAAATAATGCGCGAAATGCCTGGGGTCAATTTTGTCGGGATTGGTGGTCAATATATGGGCAAAGCAGGATTAAAATCATTGTTTCCTATGTCTGATTTGTCTGTAATGGGGGTGTTTGAAGTTTTGGCACACGTGCGGACTTTGAACAGCCGTATCAAAGAAACCATATCCGCGATAATCAAAGAAAAGCCCGATATTGTTTTAACAATAGATTCGCCGGGGTTTGCAAAATCTGTTATCAAAGGTGTTAGAAAAAAAGGGACTTTGACAACCACAAAATTCTATCATGTTGTTGCACCCCAGGTTTGGGCATGGGGGGCAAGTCGTGCCGGTAAATATGCTGAAATATTTGATAGATTGTATGCTTTTTTTGATTTTGAAAGACCCTATTTTGAAAGATTTGGGTTGACTACAATTGCGGTTGGCCATCCTATTTCTGATGGTTTGGGAAAGTATAAAAGAACCATAAAAAACAAAAAAATTATTACTTTTATTCCTGGCAGTCGGATGAGTGAAGTCAAAAAATTATTGCCTGTTTTTCATAAAACAATTGATAGGTTGGGACAAAAATACAAATTTGCTATACCTACTGTTGAAACTACGGATAAATATATTCGTAAAAATATTCAAAATTGGGCAATAAAACCAGATTTGATTCCATCAGACAAACGATATGAACTTTATGCAAATACTTATATAGCAGTTGCAGCCAGTGGCACCGTTTCTGCGGAATTGGCGATAATGCATATACCAACCATAGTTGTTTATAAAATGAATCCTTTGACAATGTTACTAGCACATTTGCTGGTGCATGTGAAATGGGTATCTTTGGTAAATATTTTAATGAATAAAACCGTTTTTCCAGAATTATTGGGTGGCAAAGCAAATCCAAACGCAATAGAAAAAGTCGTGAAAAATTTAACATCTGTGAAAAACAGAACAAAAATGATTAATGAATTAAAATCGGCAGATAAACAGTGGACCTGTTTTGGGCATAATGCCGCGGAATTAATCGCTTTGGATATTATTAAATCTGCTAATCAATAGTAATTATGTGTTTTTGGTTGTTAATGCGCGTGTTTGGGGACACCGTATGTTACAGCTTCTATTTCAGCTTGGTTATCATTTGCACACTTTGTGGGATTTTCACTATCGTTAATATCTTGCATAACATTCATTGTTGGGCATATTTGGCCAAGACTTGATTTGATAGATTGTTGGCACCAATGTTGAATAGAATTTGTAAAACGTTGTTGCTGACACATTTCCGATGCGTTTTGGTTGTCATCAGGACACAATATTTCAGCAGAACACAACGGATCATTGTCGCCAGAAAGTGCAGGCAAAAGAGGCATACATGTTGCGATTGTCCCATTTTTACTTCTGTATCCGCCATTTTCCCAACAGGAACATACACCCCAAGATTGTGTGTCTACGGTTATATTGTAATTCAACGGACACATATCTTCTTCAGGAATAAAATGATACCAATATACCAAAGATTGTTGTGAATTGTTGTTTGAATTTATATAAAAGATGCTGTCTTCGTTGCTGGAATCAATTTTGCAGAAATCATCAGATTTATAGCCGTATGTTGATGCGTATTTGTATTCAACAAATTTTCCGCCAAGGCCAGCACAATGATTTGATAACGAATCTAAAATCTGATAATAAATTTCCGTTGCAACACCAATTTGACGCGGTGTTCTTTTTGTGACATGGTACGAAGAACGTGGATCCATATCAAAACCGCCGAACGCTTCTTCCAGCTGGTTTTCACAGCCGGGTGTACTTGCAACCTGTTGTGCACACGGAGATATTATATTTCGGCTGTCGTTGTCTTCATATAGTGTAAACCAATTCATTGCTTCGCCATGTTGGAACAAACCGCTTTGAGTATAATAGAAGTTGCCATATCCTGTGCCACCAAAGCTGTTAAAACATTGTTGTGCGATTGCGCGACATGCGTTCAATGAATCTGTTTTGTCCTTGTTATCCATGTATGCCTGAATTACATCATCGTTAAACATGCCGTTGCAAGAAGTGATGTAATTAGAACACATTTCTGCAGTTAAAGAAATCGTAGCGGGTTTTAGCAATAAACTGGAATCGCCAGTAAGGTTTGCCATCGCATTTGCGATAGATATGCTTTGTTTGTCATAACAATTTGCCACCAAATCCAGGCAACTTTGTTTTATGGTTTGGACTTTATCTTGTTGAGCATAATATATGTCTAACAGCGCTTTGTCCAAATATTGTTGCCAAACAAAATCTGCGTTTTCTGTGCATTTATCCAGCGCGTTTTCCGCGAATTTTTTTGTTTTGTTTTCAAAAAATTGAACAAATTGGCGATTTTTTGCGATTGTTGATAATTTTTGATCTTTTAAATCAGTATCTGTTTTAAATGTCAACAATTCGCCTAATTTATAAAAATCTGTAACCCCGGTTAATGGTGCGCCAGTTGTCACATCTATGAATTGACCATAATCTAGGCATTTATGATAATCTGCCCCACAAACTTCATCACTTTGTATCGCAGATTCGACATTTTCAAGGCATGTAGCAACATCATCAGAATTGTGTTTTTGACGATTTTCAACGCGTGCCAAATCAAGCATCGCGCTGCTTTGATAGGTTGCCGCTTTTAAGCTTTTTTGCTGTTTTTGTAGTGCTGCTTCGATAGTGTTGCAATCTTGTTCTATTGTCATCAAATATGCGTTAATTGCGCGCTGTAAAGATGCCTTGTTGCAATCTTCTTGGACTATAGAACGGCATTTTGGAAAAACCGATTTGTATAGGGCTGTTCCATTATAGGCGGCGATAAGTTGTGCGGAATCTTCCATGCCAAACGCATACGACATATCTGGTGAAATTATAATGCTGTTTAAATCTTGATATTTTCCACTGACATAGGCGTCTTCCCCTTTGATAGAATTCATGATGGCCTGTAATAATTGTCTTGATGCAGTCTTGTCATCGGTTAGTGCGTTTTCACCTTCGGATGCGGTTTTCATAGCGGTCGCCTGCTCTTTGGTCATGCCGACGACATCAAGATTTTCTGAAAATTCAGATAACTGTTCACTGGCTTTTTGATAAGTTTCAGTGATATCTTGGAAATCAAATACACGGTCACTGCAAGAACATCTGCGATAAACATCGCTTTTTAAATAACAGAATTGGTCCATACATGTAAAAAAGGCGGTTTTGCATTGTTCATATTCAGTCCCAGTGCGCGTTTCAACAGTGGAATTAGTTGTCGTTGTGGCGCGTGCAGAAATATTGCGTGTTGTTGTGTTTCGCGTGGTCGTTCTGGTCGCTGTTTTTTGAGAAGAATTTTTTGGCATCAAAACAGAAACTGGTTTAACAGAACGTGCCGCGACAGTTGTTTTTAAAGGTGTTCGTGATGTTACGGAACGGGTTGCGCGCGCGGTCGATGTTGCCGCACTTGATTTGCCACGAGATGTTGTGTTTTCGCCACGTACAGCACCTTCTGCGACAGGTATGCAGAACACGCAAGCGCAAATAAAAAGCAAAAATTTCTTCATCTCTCGTTTGATTTTAGCAAAAATATAAAACGCAGAGCAAGTAAAATTGCGCAAAATTTAAATAAAAATTAGTAATTTTTTGTATTTTTCTTGTTGCAAAATCGGACAATATAGTTTATCATTCGTCGTGCTTTAACGGGCATATGGCGGAATTGGTAGACGCGCTAGTTTCAGGTACTAGTGGTAGCGATACCTTGGAAGTTCGAGTCTTCTTATGCCCACCATGTGTTCAAGAGCAATATGGGGTTGTAGCTCAGTTGGTAGAGCGCTGCGTTCGCAATGCAGAGGTCGTGAGTTCGAATCTCATCAGCTCCACCATCCGTCTTTGCTAGCGCAAAGCCGCGATGAGCGGATTAAGCGTGCAAAACGGCATGTCGCGGCGGTTGTTTACAACCGACGGACGTTAGTAGAAACGGAAAAAAAGAAAGTCCTGGGGATATGGCGGAATGGTAGACGCTGAGGACTTAAAATCCTTTGATCATTGCGATCGTGTGGGTTCAAGTCCCACTATCCCCACCAAAACTTGATGTCCGCATCAGCGGATTTTTTGTTAAAGTTTTGGATGTGTAGCTCAGTTGGTTAGAGCATCACGTTCACATCGTGGGGGTCGTTGGTTCGAGTCCAATCACATCCACCATCCGTCTTTGCTGATGCAAAGCCGCGATAGGTAATTTGTTCGTAAAAAAAATGGGGCAACGCCCTATTTTTTTATTTGGATTGAGACGAAAAACCAACGGG
>Ga0265299_10003997_pt1 | contig 14123 bp, 9 predicted proteins | sample AusTroGonzalo_MG_4_FD_193485 | JGI IMG/M metagenome (GOLD analysis project Ga0265299, IMG submission 193485) | Bovine rumen microbial communities from tropical cattle in Woodstock, Queensland, Australia - Gonzalo_02 | ecosystem: Host-associated > Mammals > Digestive system > Stomach > Rumen ...
CGACGACACCAACCCCGTGAAGGAGGATACCGAATATGTGGATTCCATCCGCGAGGACATCAAGTGGCTGGGCTTCCAGTGGGCGGCGGAGTTTTACGCCTCCGACTATTTCGACCAGCTCTACCTCTGGGCCGAGCAGCTCATTCAGGACGGTCTCGCGTATGTGGATGACCAGACGCAGGAGGAGATCAGCAAGGGTAGGGGAGTGCCCACCGCACCGGGTGTGGAGAGTCCGTACCGCAACCGCAGCGTGGAGGAGAACCTCGACCTCTTCCGCCGGATGCGCGCGGGCGAGTTCCCCGACGGTAGCCGCGTGTTGCGCGCCAAGATCGACATGGCATCTCCCAACATGCACTTCCGCGACCCCATCATGTACCGCATCCTGCACGCCACGCACCATCGCACGGGCGACAAATGGTGCATCTACCCGATGTACGACTTCGCCCACGGCCAGAGCGACTCCATTGAGGGCATCACGCACTCCATCTGCACGTTAGAGTTTGAGGTGCACCGTCCGCTCTACGACTGGTTCTGCGAGGCGTTGAAGATTCACCACCCGCAGCAGATCGAGTTCGCGCGTCTCAACCTCAACTACACGATTATGAGCAAGCGCAAGTTGCTGCAACTCGTGAAAGAACATTATGTGAACGGCTGGGACGACCCGCGTATGCCGACCATCTGCGGTCTGCGCCGCAGAGGTTACACCCCTGCCGCTATCCGCAACTTCGCCGAAACCGTCGGGGTGGCGAAACGCGACAACATCATCGACGTCTCCCTGCTGGAGTTCTGTGCCCGCGAGGACCTCAACAAGACCGCCATCCGCACGATGGCCGTTCTCGATCCGGTGAAGCTCATTATCGACAACTATCCTGACGATGAGGTGGAGATGATGACGGCGGTGAACAACCCCGAGGACGAGACCGCCGGCACCCGCCAGATCCCCTTCGCCAAGGAGCTGTGGATAGAGCGCGCCGACTTCCGCGAGAATGCCGACAAGAAGTTCTACCGCCTATCCATCGACCGCGAGGTGCGTCTGAAATACGCCTACATCATCAAGTGCACGCACATTGTGAAGGACGAGAACGGCGAGGTTACGGAGATTCACTGCACCTATGACCCGAACACGAAGAGCGGCATGCCCGACAGCAACCGCAAGGTGAAGGCGACCATCCACTGGGTGCCCGTGAAGCATGCCAAGCTCGCCGAGGTGCGCCTCTTCGACCGCCTCTTCAGCGTGCCCGATCCCGACAACTGCGAAGAGGGCCAGACCTTCCTCGACAACCTGAACCCCAACTCCCTGGAAATCAAGCAGGCTTGGGTGGAAGAGGGCCTCACCTACGAGAAGGCCTCCACCATCAAGCACTTCCAATTCGAGCGCATCGGCTACTTCTACTGCGACCCGGATTCGAGCGAGGAGAAGTTGGTGTTCAACAAGACGGTAAGCCTTAAACAATGAACAATGTAAAATGTACAATGTATAATGTACAATGGGGACGCGGTGATTGCAAATAAACAGCGACGCCATGTACATTGTTCATTGTACATTGTACATTCTTAACGAAATAGGCCCAAAACCTACGATTCTCTCAAAAGTTTCGATATACACGAATGAAATCCTTATTGGATTACGACCCCAAAGTCCTGATGGCCTTCCTGAAGAGTTTGGAGGGCGACCGGAAGTTCAGCGATTTCCTGATGGAGAACGGGTATCGCGAGTTGGAGGCGTTGTCGTCGGCTATACACTCGAACGAGGCCGCGTTGCAGTGGCTGTTGGAGAACGGGTATCCGGAGTTTGCGGTGCTGAGCAACGCCATCGACAACGAGGACGCGGCCATTGCGTGGTTGGACAAGTATCATTGCACCTTTTTAGCGACTTTCGCGGCCGCCTGCCGCAAGGAGACGGCGGCCATCAAGTGGTTCGCGGACCACGATTTGCGTCTTTTCATTATGATTATCAACGAGATACATCACATCTTGTTGTATCAGTCGTGGGACGCGAGCGATTTCCACAAGTTCCGCCGCTCGTAAAGACAATGGGGGGGTGCTGCTGTGTGACGACAACAGGGACAACTTGGGACAACTATTCTTTTCTGGCGCCTGTGGCGAAATATTAGGTCACACAGAAAGCACAGAAATCGCAGAAAGGTTCGCCTGCGGCGAATAGGGTAGGCCTTACAGAAAACACGTTAATAGTCTGAGAAGATGATAATACGGCACGGACCGCCTTGCTTTTCCAGTTCACGCATCTCCTCATACATATGGTAGAACTTTTCAAGATAGATGTCTACCCATTCCTCGTCTTCTCCTGAATAAGTTACCATCTCGTTTCTTGTCTTGTCGAGGAAGATTTTAAACCCTTCGGTGTCCGTCATTTGACCAAAGGTTCTGCCAAAACCGTCGCCGTAGTCTTTTTCTGTTTCCGGCGAGATGTCGTCTGGAAGGCTGTCGGTCAGTTCCCATGCGAGGGAATGCTTTGCCGTCCCGTCGATGAAGTCGTCCATAGCGGTCCAGCGGTCGGGGCTGTAGTAGGCTACATGCTTGTAGGAACCATCCGCCGCCTGTTGTTCGATATGTAGGTTAAGATCTTTACCCATAGTCGTTTTTTTTTTGTGATGAATGATCTGGTTTATTTGTTTATTTATTTGTTTGTTTGTTTGTTTGTTTGTTTGTTCTCCTCCAGCGAGACTCCTATTCTACAGGCGAACGCTGATTTCTTCCCCTCTTAAAGAGTGAAATGGATGTTGAACGCATCCTTGAGGCGGAATCCCTGAAGCTTGTCTTTGATTAGACGCTCGAAAAAATCAATCACCCCGTATCCGAAACACTCCATATAGGCTTTCCCGTCAACACTCAAGTTCACGGAATGCATAGTCGCTGGAATATCCCAACACCAGCCTTTTTCATAATACCTAATATAGTCGCGACGATAGTCTTTTTGGTAATAATATTCGCGCTCCTCACCATAAAGATGGCCGGAAGTGCGCATGGGCTCGTGTTTTTCTGAAAACCAAAGCTGAGGGTCGTTGGTTTCTTTCAAGGCTTTCAAAACATTTCCATCGTCCGTCCAATTTGGATATCTCAATTTGTAGAATGTTTCCAAAACGCTTGTCCATTCTTCAAGAAGAATATCCTCTTTTAAGGTGAAGACAACATATTTGCCTTGAGCAACGCAGTCGTAAAGTCCTGTTGGATTGTACCTTTGGTTGAGCGCATTCCTGAATGATTTCTGATTTTCAACACGTCTCAAACCTTCTTCCTTGTTTACGACGATTGCGTTCGTGATGCCGATTGCTAAATACTGACCCATAATTGATTGATTTTTTGTTAATTTATAAAAATAATTCAATGCCGCAAAAATACATTTTTTCTATAAGAAAATTATTTTATTTGAATATTTTTTTAGGATATTTTGTCTTTTACGGCCAGACGATGGTTGATGACGCAGCAGCCGCAGGTGAAAGTTTCTGTGTTTTCTGTGATTTCTGTGTGACAAGAATTGCTGCGTGCCAGTTGACGACAACCCGGACAACATGGGACAACAAGGATGCGACTTCCGTAGAGATGTTCTGTTTTGCATCCCGTGTCCAGAATTCCTGCGAAACCGACCCTGAAAAATTAACTATTCTACTCCGATTAGTTAAGATGTTTTTCGCATAGTGTTGACAACCAGAGAAATAAAAATTTTTCAAAACACTTGACAAAGGGCAGCCCCGTGTTGTATATTTGCAGGCGGGAAAACGGTTGTCTGTAGAGACGCACGGTCGTGCGTCTCTACGTGTCATGGCACGTTTCTACAGGAGACCCCGTTTAACCAAAATTAACAAATAATGTTCATCAAAACCAAAAACAATGTCGAAAAAAACAAGAAGACAAAAGACACAGAAGACAAAACAGTCCAAACCGTCTGAAACAAAAAAGGAAAAGAAAAGGAAACTCCCGAGCCTGAAAGAGACCGAGGCTTACATTAAGAAACACAAACTGGAGATCATGGACCCGCTGTCCGACTACGGGTTCAAGCGGCTGCTGGCCTCCGAGCGCAACAAGGACATCCTGATGCACCTTCTGAACGTGTTCATTTCCGATGACACAGGAATAATTACAGACGTCACCTACAAGTCCACGGAAATGCTCGGTGTCCGGAAGGAGGACAAGTACGTCCGCTACGACCTCTACTGCAAAAACCAGGACGGCAGGCATTTTATCGTGGAGATGCAGAACGGAAAGCAATCGAACTATGCCGACCGGCTGCGGGTCTACACCAGCCTCGCCACTGTGCGGAACATGGACAAGGACGACAAATACTACGAGCGTGTTCCAAAGATTTACTCCTTTAACATAATGAGTTACAACATGCCGGAGTTCAAAGGGAAAAAGCGTTTCTTCTCAAAGATTTACCACAAAGATGACGACAATGATATTTTTACAAAAAATATTGTTTATTATTTCGTTGAATTGAGTAAATTTGCCGCGCAATTGGAAACGCTTGACATGAGTGACGAGCGCAACCTCATCCTCTACATGTTCACCAACGTGGTGTACTTGCAAGAGGAGGAGATTAACAACCTGACACCCATGCAGATGCGTTTCTATGAGGAATGTCAAATCTCAAATTTCACGAATATGGAAAAACAGGATTATGTCAAGAGCCTGATGGATTATCCCAGCGTGCATGAGATGGTGGAATGCGAGCGAAAAGAAGCGAAAGAGGAGGGAATTCTGATAGGGATTCAGATGGGAATAGAACAGGGGATAGCGCAAGGAATAGAACAGGGAATCCAGCAAGGTCTGGAGGAAGGCCGTGCGGTTGAGAAGCGCCAGCTCGCCCGCAACATGCTCGCCGAAGGCCTGGACCCGGCGAAGGTGGCGAAAATCTCCGGGCTGACGGAGGCGGAGGTCCTCGCATTGGTGGACGAATAGACTAATCATGCCTCGCTATTGAAATCAAGGGAGGGGAATTGGACTGACAATCTCCCAAGCGACAACCTGAATCAGTCGCAAATTATTAACCCGTCAACTCGGATCAGTCGCAAGGCACAAAAGTGACAACCTAAATCAGCGAATCACAGAGACGCAAAATTTTGCGTCTCTACACCGGTGTAACTCCGGTCCAACTCCGGTGTAACTCCGGTCCAACTCCGGTGTAATTCCGGTGTAACTCCGGTGTAACTCCGGTGTAACTCCGGTGTAACTCCGGTGTAACTCCGGTGTAACTCTATTCAGAGACGCACGGCCGTGCGTCTCTACGGACAGGCTGGTTTGTGTAGCTTTTGTGTCTTCTCTCTCTTGTCTTCGTATGGGTTGACGACAACAAGGACAACTTTGGACAACCTTTTTTTTGGCGGGCCCTCTTCTGATGCTGTGTGCAGAAGTTGAAAAATATGTGGCCACAACAATTTCGTAGCGGGTTCTCTTCGTCTTCCGCATTTTTTTTAACAAAAATTAATACACACACCCGGAAACTAGACAGATGCAAATAAATGTGGCTCCTGTACCTAATATTTGATACATTTAGTGAGGGAAAGTGTACTTGCGGCGGGTACGTTTCGCGTAGACTATTCATGGAAGGACTTCGATTTCTGCGAAATCCCGTCCATGAAATTAACTATTCAGCCTTGATTAGTTAAGTCGATTTTTGCATCGTGTTGACAACCAGAGAAATAAAAATTTCTCAAAACACTTGACAAAGGACGTTTCTCGTTGTATATTTGCATCCGAAAACCATGAAGCAAAGATGACCTTAAAAACTTTAAAAATGAAAAAACAAAAAGAACAGAAAAACCAAAAAACAGAACAATCTGGAAACAGAAAAGAGACAGCGGTTTACATTAACCCCAAGACCGACTTCGGGTTCAAGAAAATCTTCAGCACCGGCAGGCACGCGCAGAAGAGACTTCTCCACCTTCTTAAGACATTCCTGCCGGAGTTGATGGGAAATGTGGTCAGCGTCGCCTTCCTGCCCACGGAGGTCCTCGGTGAAACGGAGTCTGAAAAGCGGGTCACCTTCGACCTGTACTGCGCCACCAACAACGGGGACTTGATCATCATCGAGATGCAGCGCGCCCCGCAGAGCTTCTTCAACAGCAGGGTCATCACCTACGTCTGCCGCGTGATAAGCAGCAAGGTGGACCGCGGCGACATGGAGTACAAAATCCCCACTGTTATATGCTTCTGTGTCATGGATTTCACTCCGCCGTTGCTAAAAGAAGAGAGCGACTTTTTCCATGTCTTCCAGATAACTTCCAGGAGGGGGAAACTTTTTTCTGAAAAAATATCCTTTTGTTTATTAGATTTGAGTAAATTTGCCGCGCCGAATCCGGGACAGATTAAGGACATCCAATTCTCTGACGACCAGCACAAATGGGCCTACATACTGTCGAACTTGTGGCACATGGAGGTGCAGGATCTGACGAATGAGAATGATATTTTCCGCAATCTGTTCAGGGACTGTATGTACTCAAAACTCACAGAAATGGAAAAAAAGGAATACAAGAAGAGCGTGTTGGAATATTACGACGTTCAGTATGCCATGCGATGTGTTCGAGAGGAAGGTCGAGAACAAGGCCGCGAGGAAGGCCGTGCGGTTGAGAAGCGCCAGCTCGCCCGCAACATGCTCGCCGAAGGCCTGGACCCGGCGAAGGTGGCGAAAATCTCCGGGCTGACGGAGGCGGAGGTTCTCGCGTTGGCGAACGGATAGACTAATCATGCCTCGTTTTTGAAATCAAGGGAGGGGGATTGGACTGACAATCTCCCAAACGACAACCTGAATCAGTCGCAAATTATTAACCCGTCAACTCAGATCAGTCGCAAGACACAAAAGTGACAACCTAAATCAGCGAATCACACGCTCAAAATTTTGCGTCTCTACACTGGTGTAACTCCGGTCCAACTCCGGTGTGACTCCGGTGTAACTCCGGTCCAACTCCGGTGTAACTCCGGTGTAACTCTGGTGTAACTCTATTCAGAGACGCACGGCCGTGCGTCTCTACAGGCGTGCTGGTTTGTGTAGCTTTTGTGTCTTCTCTCTCTTGTCTTCGTGCGGGTTGACGACAACAAGGACAACTTCGGACAATTTTTTTTGATGGGCCCTTTTCTGGCGCTGTGTGCGGGAACTGAAAAAAATGTGGCCACCAGTGAGGAAAAGTGTGCTTATGCCGGATACGTTTCTCGTTGTATATTTGCACTCGAAAACCATGAGGCAAATATAACCCTAAAACCTTAAAAACTTTAAAATGAAAAAACAAAAAGAACAGAAAGACCAAAAAACAGAACAATTTGAAAACGGAAAAGAGACCACGGTTTACATCAACCCCAGGACTGACTTTGGGTTCAAGCGGCTCTTTATGGAGGGACTGAAGGCTGAGGTGCGCCTGTTGGATCTCTCAAGACATTTTTCCCCGAACCGTTAATGGGAGCTTCACATCTGGTGGTCAAACCCACCGAACTGCTCGGCGACATGGAGAGTGAGAAGCGGGTCGTTCTCGACATCCTCGCCTTCATTGATGAGAAGACGAGGACCCTTATTGAAATGCAGCGCGCCCAGAACCCCCTTTTCGTCCAGAGAAGCATTTTCTACACCTGCCGTCTTGTCAGCAAGAGTTTGAAACGCGGCGACGACTACGATATCCCCACCATCCTAACGCTTTGCATAACCGACAAGACACTACCCGAGTTTGCCGACCTTGAGGGCTTTTTCCATACGGTGCAGCTGAGAAGGATGGACGGAAAAAATATTTCCGAAAAAATAATCTTGGGATATTTAGATTTGAGTAAATTTGCAGCGTTGAATCCCGGACAGATTAAAGACATGCAATTCGCTGACAGACAGGAGAAATGGGGCTATACATTGGCCAATGTCGGGCGGATGGAGTTGCAGGATTTGTCGCAGGAGGACGAAGTCTTTCGGAGTGTGTTCGAGGATAGTATGCACCAAAAGCTGACAAAAATGGAGCAGGAAGAGTACAAAAAGAGCGTTTTGGAATACGAGGACGTGCAAGAGGCCGTCCGATACGCCCACGAGCAAGGACTTGAAGAAGGTCTCGCGGAAGGTCTTGAACAAGGTCTTGAACAAGGTCTTGAAAAAGGTCGCGAAGAAAGGACTTTTCAGCTCGCCCGTAACATGCTCGCCGAGGGCTTGAACCCGGCGAAGGTGGCGAAAATCTCCGGGCTGACGGAGGCGGAAGTTCTTGCGATGGTGAACGAATAGGCCAGTCGTGCCTCGCTATTGAAATCAAGGGAGGGGGATTGGGTTGACAATCTCCCTTGTGTCTTGGATTGTAGAGACGCACGGCCGTGCGTCTCTACAAACAGGCTGTTTTGTGTAGATTTATCCTTTCCCGCTTGTCTTTCTGTGGAGTTTGACGACAACGCGGACAACTTCGTACAACTTTTTTTGACGGGTCCTCTTCTGCCGCTGTATGCAGAAGCTGAAAAATTTTTTCTTTGATTTTTTTAATGACCACCCAGTTGTGATATTATTTTTTGTATTTTTGCAGCCGGACGTTGGTTGATGGTCGCAACATGGTAGCGGGGCGGGTCTTGTTGACCGGCAGATTGGGGGTTCGACTCCCTCCGCCAACGCAGAACAAGGGGCTTCTCTATTTGGCGAAGCCCCTTTATTTAATTTGAAAGTAGGTCCTTTGTCAAACCGATTTTGTTGTTTTTGCCTGTTTTCATATTGCGGCAAAGATATAAATAATTTTAATTCTTGGCAATAAACAAATAAAACTTTGTTTTCGGTTGATTTTTAGCGTGTTATGGAATAAATTAACAGTTAAATTTTGAATTGTTAAAGAATTTCGGGGCGATTTTGGAAGATGGTTGATAAACTGAGGAGATTCCGCTTCGTCCCGAGCGCCTTTCGGAATGGTGCACCGTGCCCGGGCGGAACCTCCCCCTCTTGTCTTCGTGCGGGTTGACGACAACAAGGACAACTTCGGACAACTTTTTTTGACGGGCCCTTTTTTGTCGCTGTGTGCGGAAACTGAAAAAAATGTGGCCACAAAGATCACTTGGCGGGATTCTTCCCGTCTTTCCGCACTCTATTTTAACAAAAATTAACACACTCAACATAATGAAAACCAGTTAGATACAGAAAAAATGTAACTTCTGTACTTATATTTAGTATATATAGCGAAAAAAAGTGTACTTTTGCCGGCTTTTTAAATTGCCAGAAAAGGGGCATTTTTGACAACTTCCAAGAGGGCTGCAAGCCCGACACGTGTCAACCCAGGGTGGAGCGAAGCGGAGCCCTGGGCAGGGTGACAGTAGTGAACCCAGGAGCGGTAAGTGCCACGAGCCCCGGAACAGTGAACGATAATAATAAAAAACATCAAACAATATGAACCAAAGTTCTACCAAACAGACCAACCAAATGAAAACAGCCAACAAACCTTCCTGCGCGTGTACATATACGCGCGCGCGGGCGCACTCCCGCACACCCCTGCGTACCCTCGCGTGCGCGTGGACGGTGCTCATCGCCCTCGTGATGGGCGCGGGGAATGCATGGGGACAAAAACCTCTGAAAAAAGGGGGGGATACAACCATTACAACAACGGGAGATGCTACAACGTATTATACCCCCTTTGGCTACAAAGTGACCAAGATCCAAGCTTGGGGCGGCGGCGGCGGCGGTGAATACAAGTATAACACTCAAGGAGGCGGCCAAGGCGGTGGCGGTGGCGCCTATGCAAGTGTATCGCCAGATAATATTCCGTTTGGTCCGGATGCTATTATTACTGTGAAGGTGGGTGCAGGTGGTAGTAAAGGTACCTCTAGTTCAACGACAGGAAGTGATGGTGGTCGGACGTATGTGTTATACAACAATGTGAAATACGTTCAAGCTGACTCTGGATTGGCTGGTGGTCATAGTAGAACGATAAATAACAACACCCAATGGGGCGCAGGTGGAGCAGGCGGGTCGTCAGATTATCAAACTCCAACGACTAAAGCGGGAGGTAACGGTGGAGCTGGGAAATATTTGACAGCAAACAGAAGTATTACTAAAGATTGGCACTATTGGTTTGGAGGTGGAGGTGGAGCAGGAGCAGGTACCACAGGAACAGCTAATAACGGTAATTCAGGTAATATAAGTAAAAATATTTTGGGAGGATATTCAAATCACACAATAGGAACTGGTGGATCAGGAGCTAATGGTGGTGGTAATGGTGCTGATGGAGGTTATTACAGTGACCATTCTTCAGTAGGCTCTCACACTGCTGGATCTGCAACCAGTCCGGGTGGTGGTGGTGGTGGTGGAACCTATAGTGGTACTCCAACATCAGGTGCCCGCGGTCAGGTGATTATCACCACCCAGGCCTGCGCCGTAAAGGTGACTTACAGTCCCAACACCACGGCGGCGGATGTGGCGTGGACAGCCTCCTTTTGGGGATCCGGTGATAAGGTGTATGACCGCACATACGATCGCGAGATTGCCAATAGCAGTTTTACTTTCAATGCTGCCAATGCGCTTACCCGCGTGGGCTATACGTTCAAAGGGTTCTACAAGGATGCGGGCTGCACGGATGGCAACGAGGTGTCCCCAAGCACCAAAATCAGTTCCGACAACTTCAATTCCTCGCAGCTCACATGGGATGGCACGGGCAACCTTACGGGTCATATCACCCTTTATGCCAAGTGGGTTCCCGACACGTTCAATTTGGTTCTCAAGTCCAACGGTAGCGACGCTTCCAAGGCAGGCTTCGGCGGAGCAGCCAACAACGGTTCTCGTACCGCCAGAGTGGTTTATGACGGTAAGTTTAAGGACGCCACTTATACGGGTACCTCTTGGAATGCAGATTTTGGTGTAACCCGTGAGGGCTACACCTTCAAGGGCTGGTATGGCACCAAGGCAGCAGCCGATGCTGCTGGTGATAACTATATCAATGGCAATTCCGACTACACCCGCAATGGCGATAGCACTATCTACGCCGGTTGGGTCCCCTGCAATGTCACCGTCACTTTCAATGGGAACAATCCGGAACCGGACAGCACCATCAAGTGGAGTTCCGACACGTGGAATACGGACAATCTTTCTTCGGACGGGGAATCTGCCGAATATGTAAGAAAGTATGATCAGGATGTGTTTACATCAAATTGGAGCGGCAAATTGAGCCTCACCGGCTACACGTTCGGCGGTTTCTACAAGAATGAGGGATGTACCGACGGCAATGCGGTAGGTTATCAAACAGATATCAACACCAGTAACTTTACAATCAGCGGGTTGGACAATTGTGACGGTGCCATGACCCTGTACGCCAAGTGGACGCCCACCCCCTATACCCTCATCCTTGATGCTAATGCTGGAAATGCCAATGTGTCTTGGTCCGATGGAGAGAACCAGTGCTACACTGGCTTCCTCAGCAGTGGTAATCAGCACAAATACACCCGCCAGTCGTTCAAAGAGGCGGCTTTGGGACTTCCGTGTATGGACAATCCAGCCTATATAGAGCGCGAGGACTACGTCTTCACGGGCTGGTATACAGCTTCTGAAGGTGGTAAGCGCGTCCCTTACGACAGTGTGCTTTACGTCTCCGGCATTGACTGGAGCGACTCCACCGTCACCCTTTATGCGCACTGGGAATTGTCGCCGACCTGCGTTCTCCGCCCCAACGGCGGCGAGTTTACCCCTGATGAGACTTGGAAAACGGGTTGCAAGTTGAAATACAGCGAGATTACTGGGCTTTACCGCTTTGAGCTGAAGTATGACCAGTACTACAACACCTGTCCCGGTCTTAACGCCACGGGTACAGAAGCAGAAGCCTACATTACCCGCACGGGCTACACGTTTGACGGGTGGTATTCCCAAGATGGTTCGAATGGGCAATGGGGCACTAAGTACAATTTCGCCACCGATAAGTTCTATGGTACCGAGGGTGTGGACGCCTACGCGAAGTGGACGGCGAATAACTATACAGTCACATACGAATTACATAATGGCAGCGGCAATGCGCCTACTAATCCTACGGTGACCTTCGACCAGCCATACGGTACGGCTTTGAATTGGACACCGACCCGCACCGGTTACGAGTTCGCGGGCTGGTGGCTGACATACGATAACGGTAACTATGCCGATCAGGTGACGTTTGGCGAGAATGGCACGAAATGTACCACCACCGCGCCCACGCTTCATGCGAAGTGGAGTCCGTTGAGTATTACGGTGATATTTGACGGCAACAAGCCAGGCACCACTGCGCCGTACAACGTCCCGGACAACACGACGGCGACCTACGACGGCAAGTTTGGCGATTATACATCGGCCTCCTGTCATGGCTACACATTCAATGGCTGGTATTTCAACGCAGAAGGAACGGGTACACCGGTGACTTCTAACACGGACTGCAATGTTTCCACATCCAACACGTTTGACTGGGACAACAATTCCATTACGCTCTACGCGAAGTGGCAGGCGGCCTCCATTACGGTGAAGTTCGATGGAAACCAGCCTGGGAGCACCACTCCGACAGTCCCGGACAACGCTACAGCGACGTATGACGGCAACTTTGCCAATTACGCTGCTGCCTCCTGCGAAGGTTACACCTTCCAGGGCTGGTACTTCTATGATGACGGTACTGGAACGCAGGTGTCATCGGGTACCGGCTGTAATATCAATGCATCCAACACGTTTGACTGGAGTGATAATTCCATTACGCTGTACGCTGACTGGGCAGTAAATAGCTATACGGTTACATACGTCTTACACGATGGCAGCGGCGATGCTCCTGACAATCCTACGGTGACCTTCGACCAGCCATACGGTACGGCTTTGAATTGGGCACCGACCCGCACCGGTTACGAGTTCGCGGGCTGGTGGCTGTCATACGATAACGGTAACTATGCCGATCAGGTGACGTTCGGCGATAATGGCACCCACTGTACCACCACCACGCCCACGCTGCATGCGAAGTGGACGCAGAAGCAGATAACGGTGACGTTTGCCGCGAACCAGAAGGGCACCACTGCGCCGTACAACGTCCCGGACAACACGACGGCGACCTACGACGGCAAGTTTGACGATTATGCTGATGCCTCCTGCCATGGCTACACCTTCTCGGGCTGGTTTTTCAATGCAGAAGGAACGGGTACACAGGTGACTTCTAACACGGACTGCAACGTTACCACATCCAACACATTTGATTGGGACGAGAATTCCATTACGCTCTTTGCGAAGTGGGATGCGGCGGACATTACGGTGAAGTTCGATGGAAACAAGCCAGGGAGCACCACGCCGGCAGTTCCGGGCTACGCTACAGTGACGTATGATGGCAGCTTTGCCAATTACGCTGCTGCCACCTGTGTAGGTTACACCTTCCAGGGCTGGTACTTCAAGGCTGACGGTACTGGAACGCAGGTGTCATCGAACACCGGCTGTAATATCAATACATCCAACACGTTTGACTGGAGTGACAATTCCATTACGCTGTACGCTGACTGGGATGTGAATAGCTATCCGGTTACGTATGATCTCCACGGTGGCAGCGGCAATGCTCCTGCCAATCCTACGGTGACCTTCGACCAGCCATACGGTACAGCTTTGAGTTGGACACCGACCCGCACCGGTTACGAGTTCGCGGGCTGGTGGCTGACATACAATAACGGTTCCTATGCCAATCAGGTGACGTTCGGCGAGAATGGCACGAAATGTACCACCACTACGCCCACGCTGCATGCGAAGTGGACACCGAAGCAGATAACGGTGAAGTTTGCCAAGAACAAAAAAGGCACCACTGAACCGAGTGTACCGGGCGACGCGACGGCGACCTACGACGGCAAGTTTGCCAATTATGCTGATGCCACATGCAATGGCTACACGTTCAAGGGCTGGTATTTCAATGCAGAAGGGACAGGAACAAAGGTGACTTCTAACACGGACTGCAATGTTTCCACATCCAACGCGTTTGACTGGGACAACAATTCCATTACGCTCTACGCGAAGTGGGAGGCGGCCTCCATTACGGTGAAGTTCGATGGAAACAAGCCTGGGAGCACCACGCCGGCAGTTCCGGGCAACGCTACAGTGACGTATGATGGCAGCTTTGCCAATTACGCTGCTGCCACCTGTGTAGGTTACACCTTCCAGGGCTGGTACTTCAAGGCTGACGGTACTGGAACGCAGGTGTCATCGAACA
>Ga0265299_10003999_pt1 | contig 14122 bp, 13 predicted proteins | sample AusTroGonzalo_MG_4_FD_193485 | JGI IMG/M metagenome (GOLD analysis project Ga0265299, IMG submission 193485) | Bovine rumen microbial communities from tropical cattle in Woodstock, Queensland, Australia - Gonzalo_02 | ecosystem: Host-associated > Mammals > Digestive system > Stomach > Rumen ...
GCCGAAGTATATAAGACAATACCACCACTGAATATACTGAGGTATGATGAAATGCAGTATCAGCAGTATCCATCCGGGTATCGTCAGATAAAAGTTGATGAGCAGGTTAAACAACAATACCATGAAGAACGAACCTGTCCTGGATGTCCTCCTCATCGTTCCACCTCCGCGCCGACCGTCTTTATATCATAGCTGTATCCATCGCCCAGAGTAAAGCTGTCCTTTATCCCCTCGGTGATATACAGCGAGCCGTCCTGTGTGAGTATGATGAAGTCGAACCCTCCGTGAGCCTGATAGTATTCAATCGCCTTGTCTATACCCATCACGAACAGAGCGGTACTCAGCGAATCGGCGGCAACTCCGTCGTTCGAGAATATCGTCACGCTCAGGGTACCGTTATCCACAGGATCAGCGGTATCGGGATCGATGATATGGATATATCTTTTGCCGTTTTTCTCAAAGTATCTTTCATATCCTCCCGAGGTCGCGGCTACCCCGGAGCTGCAGGTCAGATAACCGATATATGCCGAATCATTCTCGGGATCCGCAACTCCTATCTTGAAGTCGGAGCCGTCGGGCTTTTTGCCGTACAGCTTCACGGTGCCGCCCAGGTTGAGCACCGCGCCTGTCGCGCCGCACTCGCTGAGGACGTCATCACATACATCCGCCAGATATCCTTTAGCCGCCGCGCCCGGATCGACCATACAGCCCTCGGGCAGTTCGGCAAATGTATCGGTGAGCTTGACCTGTCGATAGTCGATCCGATCTGCCAGCGATCTCAGCTCCTCTGCCGTCGGCACGCGATGCTCCCCGGTCGTAAAGCCCCATGCCTGCACCGCAGGATATACGGTGATATCGAAGCTCCCTTCCAGCTCGCCGCACAGTTCAACAGAACGCTTGAGCAGCGCATGAGTATCGTTGCTTATCTCAGCTTTTCCGTTATTGTTCAGGGCGTATATCTCGCTGCCGCTGTCGGTCACTGACAGCATTTTATCCAGACCTGTTATGCGCTCGCTGAGCTTTTCACAGGCGGTGTCAGAGCCGTACACCCTTAGCGTCATCACGGTATCCATAGCGGTCAGCGTGACTTCTTCGGGACTGTCGTATCCCGTACCGGGAGCGCAGGCGCACAGCGCCGCTATCAGCACTATCAATATACCGCACATAAGGCGGCTGAACTTAAATCTCTTCATATGATTATCGTATCATACGGGGGCATAATAGTCAATTATAAATCCCTCGCAAAAGCGATGATGTCACACCGTCTTGCAACCGTCGGCGCGCTGTGCTACAATACTGATATCGACCGCAGGAGGTGAGCCGTGTGAAATACAAGATACTGACAGCTGTTATCGCCGTTGTTTTTGTGCTGGGTATCGTCGGCAGTATTTTTGTGCTCAATTCTCCGGCTAAAAACACCGTGCGGATAATCTCTGACGGCGAGGTGCTGTACACCATCGACCTGAGCGCCGCCGAGGACACGATATTCACCGTAGAATACGGCGAACACCGCAACACCGTCGAGATCAGCGCTCACCGCATACGCGTAGTCGACGCCGACTGCCCCGATCTCACCTGCGTCAGGATGGGCTGGCTCTCCGGCTCGGGTATGCCGATAGTATGTCTGCCTCACCGGCTGGTGATCGAGTTCACCGATCCCACCGGCGACGTCGACGCGGTCACGAGGTGAGCATATGAATGTCAAGCGACTTACACGCCTCGCGGTGCTGACCGCCGCCGCGCTGATCATCTTCATCGTCGAGCTGCAGATACCCAACCCATTCCCCGTCCCGGGGATAAAGCTTGGACTGGCTAATATAATAACCGTCTACGCCGTATATCACTACCGCGCGCATGAGGTGGCCGCTATGGTGGTCGTCCGACTGCTGCTCGGAGCGGTGTTCTGCGGCAACTTTATGGCGCTGATGTACAGCGCCGCAGGCAGCCTGTTATGTCTGGCCGCCATGCTGCCTCTGCGCAGAGTCATCGACGAACGTCACATCTGGATATCATCGGTGTTCGGAGCTGTTCTGCACAACACCGGACAGATGGCGGTCGCCCTGCTGATAACGCGCACCGCAGCGCTTATCATGTACTACCCGTTCCTGCTGGTGTCCGGATGTCTGGCCGGAGCGTTCACCGGCCTGTGCGCACAGATCGTCACAGCGCGGCTTAATACTAAATTCTGACTAAAAAGATTGACAATCTATTGTGATAAATTTCGCCCCTGATGGACTGCTCATCCGTCAGGGGCGTTTCTCTATTCATCAAAGCATCAGACCGCAGACAAGGTCGCTGATCTCAGCCGGGTTGTCTATGCTCAGACCGCTTACCAGGCGCGCCTGCGCATAGAGTATCTTTGTGTATTCCTTGAGCTTCTCTTTATCTGAGGCAAAGAGCTCGAGCAGTCTGTCGCGGATCGGATGATCATAGTTGATCTCCAGCACGGTCTCAGCCTTGAAGTGCTGATCCTCAGCTCCGGGCATCTTGCTGAGTATCTGCTCCATACCTACCGACAGCGCGCCTTCACTGGACAGACATACAGCGTGGCTGTGCAGAGTGTTGGTATACCGCACCTTAGCCACCTCACCTCCAAGAGCCTCCTGCATAAAGGTGAACAGGTCGCCGGCGGCTTTATTGGCGTCGCTCAGCTTCTCTTTCTCTTCCTTATCGCCGAGGTCGAGGTTGTCGGTGCATACATTGACGAACTCTTTGCCGTCATACTCGCGCAGTATCTGCAGAGCGAACTCGTCGATATCCTGACTCAGATACAGCACCTCATAGCCGTGATCCAGCACAGCCTCTACCTGAGGCAGCAGCTTGATCTTCTCTATGCTGTCGCCGGCGGCGTAATATATCTTCTTCTGCTCCTCAGCACAGCGCTCAGTATATTCCTTGAGGGTGACATACTTCTCTTCGTTCGATGACTTGAAGAGTATCAGATCCTGCAGGCTGTCCTTATTGGAGCCAAAGGATGAATATATGCCCCACTTGAGCTGCGCGCCGAAAGCGTCATAGAACTGCTCATACTTCTCGCGGTCGGTCTTGAGCATCTTAGCCAGCTCTGAATTGATCTTTTTCTCTATCGCCTTGGCGATGATCTTCAGCTGACGGTCATGCTGCAGCATCTCTCGCGAGATGTTCAGGCTCAGGTCGGAGCTGTCCACCAGACCTTTGACAAAGCTGTAGTGATCGGGCAGCAGTTCCTTGCACTTCTCCATGATCATAACGCCGCTCGAATATAGCTGCAGGCCCTTTTCATACTCTCTGCTGTAATAGTCATAGGGAGCGTGAGAGGGTATGAACAGCAGCGCGGTATAGTCGGCTGTGCCCTCTGTACGCTGACGGATCACCTTTATCGGAGCCTCATAGTCTGAGAATTTGTCCTTGTAGTAGTTGTTATAATCCTCGTCAGTCACCTCAGAAGCGGACTTCTTCCATATCGGTACCATCGAGTTGAGCGTCTCATCCTCTTTGACGGTCTCATACTCGTCGCTGTCTTCCTTTTTATGCCTCTGCTCTGTGAGCATGCGGATAGGATAGCGGATATAGTCGCTGTACTTCTTGATCAGCTCGCGGATGCGATAGGTCTCCAGATAGCCGCTGTAATTCTCTTCATCGGTATCGGGCTTGATATGCAGGATGATCACGGTGCCGGCGGTATCCTTGTCGCAGGTCTTTATCGTATAACCATCCGCGCCCGAGGACTCCCATACATACGCCTCGTCGCTGCCGTATGCGCGGCTCATCACCTTGATGTTGTCTGCTACCATGAACGCCGAGTAAAAGCCTACACCGAACTGACCGATGATATCTATATGCTCATCGCCCTGCTTTTCGCCGTCGTTCTTGAAGTCGAAGGAGCCCGACTTTGCGATAGTGCCCAGATTGTTTTCCAGCTCGTCCTTGGTCATGCCGCAGCCGTTATCACTTACGGTCAGGGTCCTAGCTTCCTTATCGGCAGTTATGCGTATCTCATAGTCGCCGTGCTTGAGCGTGACGCTGTCGTCCGTGAGTGAACGAAAATACAGCTTGTCGATAGCGTCGCTTGCGTTGGATATGAGCTCCCTGAGGAAGATCTCCTTATGGGTATAGATGGAGTTGACCATCATATCCAGGAGCTTTTTAGATTCTGTTTTGAACTGTTTTTTTGCCATATATCTTACCTCTTTTTCTGTCACGCCGCCGGCGCGGCGGGCTGATAATAAACCATTTTGTACGCAGGAGCCGTATAGACATACAGCTCCCACCGTCCGTTGACTATTATAATAAAAGATATTAGCACTGTCAAGGCGAGAGTGCTAATATCTTGTAAACTTTATATGAACTTTTATTTATGCAGCAAGAGCCAGCACGCGCCGTACAGCAGCGGCTGGTGCGCCAGATAGATCAGCAGGCTGTGCCGTCCGATGAAATCCAGCGCCGGAATCTTCCTTCTGAACCCCTTGTCCCAGCCTTTCTCGGTTATCGCTCTCCACAAAAAGAACCCGAACAGATACAGGAATATCCACGGTATAATGGGGAAATAGTCCGCCGATACAAAGTCCGCCGACGGCAGCCCGATATAGGCGAGATACTTACATCCGTACATCCAGTCCGGCAGGCTGAACAGCCTGTATCCGAACAACCCTATATATCCGTACGGCACGCCGTACAGCAGCGCGTATATCGTTCCGAGAATCGCCATGCCCACAACAGGACTGATCTTCATCAACAGGTCCCTGAGCGCAAAGCCGATCAGCATCGCGCAGCCCAGCAGGTTGAGCACGCCGAACCATATCGCCTGAGACGGCATCAGCAGCACCGATATGACGGTTATTGCAAAGCCGCACAGGTTCAGTATGATACCCCTGCGGTATCCGTGCGACGTAAAATTCAGCGACACGCCCGACACTATGATGAAGGTGCAGCATATCGCCCTCTCCCATATCACAGCGCCTATAGCACAGTTGAATGCCGGATATATCCCGAACACACAGAAGATGTCATAACACAGGTGATATATTATCATGTTCACTACCGCCGTGGCGCGTATTGCGTCGATCAGGCTGTAGCGATCCTTTTTTTCGCTGTTGTCCATCGGTTCAGCCGTCGCTCTCAATATCGATATCGAGAAAGCCGTTGACACCATTGAAGCTCAGCTGATTTATCACTTCGCCTATCTCTTCTATCGGCTCACTGCGGTCGGAGTTGTACCACTGCTGATACACCGCCACCATGCCCGTCACCATGAACTCCAGCATCAGGTCGAGCTTGCTCTCTTCTATTGTGATATACTTCTGCAGAATAGCCTTTACCTTAGCCTTCAGCATACCTACCAGCTTAGTTGTCAAGCTGACGTTCGAGTTCATGCTCATCAGATAGCCAAAGAACTCCGGATCGGTGCTGATGACCGCGGTGATCTTTTCGAACACCATATAAGGCCTGCTCATATTCATGGTGAAATCTATCTCGGTCAAAACCTCGTCAAAGCGCTCGATGATATCGTTCTCGATCTCATCCACCACCTCGTATATGCCGGCGTAATAGTTATAAAAAGTCTTGCGGTTGACGTCGGCAAGAGCGGCGATATCGCTGATGGTGATGTCGTTGATATCCCTCTCTGCCATCAGCCGCGCAAAGGCGCTTTTTATAGCGCGCTTGGTCTTGATAACTCTGCGGTCGGGAGCTCTGTTTTCACTTGTCATAGGCTCTCCTCTCTGCCGGTGTTTTCCGACATTTTCGACGTGGGGACAGCGTCGGCGCGAGCTGTAAAAACCCGATGAATCGCCGCTTTTCGACACAAAATCCCCCATCTGTGGTATTTTATACAAATTGCGAAAAATATGTGGTAATTTCGTCAGAACTGTGTTATAATGACCTTGTATGTTTTTCGCAATATATGTATTATATTTATAATTGACATCAAAGTCAAGATGGATAAGTATATCGTTCTTGCGTCAGTGTCACTGTGACGCACGACTTCCGTCACCGGCGATCATCCGTCCGGAGCACGATTTCAGAGGGTAGGTATTATGACAAAAACTATCGACGGATATATGTATCTCAATATGCTGCGCGGAGGCTCCCACAGTCTTAAAGCCAACCGCACAGCTGTGAACGACCTTAACGTATTCCCGATCCCCGACGGCGATACCGGCGACAATATGTTCATGACCATCGACGCCGGTGCTTCCAAGACCGAAGGGGACTCAGCTCTGCGCAAAGTCGCCGCAGGCGCCGCGCGTGAGATGCTGCTGGGCGCCAGAGGCAACTCCGGAGTCATCCTGTCGCGTATCTTTGCCGGCATCGGCAAAGGTCTCGAGGACGTGGACACAGCCGACACAGCATGCTTCATCCGCGCTATGCAAAAGGGCGTTGAAGAGGCATACGGCGCGGTATCCACCCCGGTGGAGGGCACCATCCTCACCGTATACCGCGAGGGCGTAGAGAAGATCACCGCTACCGAGCCTTCATCATACGAAGAGCTGTTCGACGACCTGCTGCGCGAGCTGTCACAGTCGCTCGATCGCACGCCCGACCTGCTGGACGTGCTCAAAGAGGCCGGCGTAGTCGACTCCGGCGGCGCAGGCTTCATCTATATCGCCGAGGGTATGAAGGCCGCTTTGTCCGGCATGGATTTCGATATCACCGGTCCAACCGCTGCAGCGGCAAAGTCCGTCGACCTCAACGCCTTTACCGAGGACAGCGAGCTCGAGTACGGCTATTGCACCGAGTTCCTTTTGAGACTGCAGCGCGCTAAGGTGGACATCGACAACTTCGATCTCGACAGCTTCATCGACTGGCTCAACTCGGTAGGCGAATCGGTAGTAGCTTTCCAAGAGGGCTCCATCGTCAAGGTCCATGTGCATACCCACAAGCCCGGCGACATCCTCAACCATTGTCAGCAGTACGGCGAGTTCCTGACCACCAAGATTGAGAACATGACCCTGCAGCACAACGAGGCTCACAGCAACGCCGGATATAAGCTCAAGAACACTAAGCCCAAAAAGCCCTACGGCATCGTGACCGTGGCCGCCGGCAGAGGTATCCAGGATATCTTCCGCTCGCTGGGCTGTGATATAGTCGTCGACGGCGGACAGAGCATGAACCCCTCCGCCGAGGATCTGCTCAAAGCGTTCGAACAGATCAGCGCCGAGACCATCTATGTTTTTCCCAACAACTCCAATATCGTCCTCACCGCCGAGCAGGCAGCCTCTCTGTATGACGACGCCGATATCAGGATCATCAAGACCCACACCATCGGCGAGGGCTACTCGGCTATCTCGATGTTCGATATCACCGTAGGCGACGCAGACGCCGTGTGCGCTTATCTGGACGAGACTCTCGAAGGTGTAGTCACCGGCATGGTATCGCGCGCGTCGCGCGATGTGTCCGGCGGCAGAGTCGAAGTGGTCAAGGACGACTATATCGGCTTTGTCGACGACGAGATATATACCGACCGCAAGACCGCCGAACAGGCGCTCGAAGATCTGTGCGCCGAGCTCAACGCCGGCAGCTACGATATCATGATCCTCCTGACCGGCTGCGATCCCACCGCGGCGGCGGCGCAGGAGATATGCGATACCCTCAGCGCAAAGTATAAGCGCACCGAGGTCATCATGATGGACGGCGGACAGCCGATATATGACTACATCATAATCCTCAACTGATCATGCGAATTAATGCCCTGTAAATATAACCCGGCGGTACATGCCGCCCTTGAAAGGAGATCACTATGCTAGTATTATTCACCGATACCGATACCGACATCACCCCCGAAGTCGCGGCCAAATACGGTTATCACCTCATCAGCATGCCTTATGCTGTCGACGGCGAGAACATCTATCCCTATGAGGACTTCGAGAGCTTTGACGCTCACGCTTTTTACGACAGCCTCAGAGCCGGCGCCCTGCCCACCACCTCGGCTATCTCCACACAGAGATACACCGACTATTTTGAGCCTGTGCTCAAAGAGGGCAACGACATCCTCTATGTACACTTCTCACGCAACATGACCGCCACCTTTGATAACATGGACAAGGCGATCGCCGCGCTCAAGGAGAAGTATCCCGAGCGCACCATCTATACCATCGACACCAAGGGCATCACCATTCTGGCATATATCGTAGTGCTGGAGATCGGCGACCTGTACAAGGCCGGCAAGAGCATCGATGAGATACTCGCGTGGGCTGATAAAGAGGTCGACAAGTTCGCCTGCTACTTCTTCGCCGATGACCTCAAGTTCTTCCGCCACAGCGGACGCGTATCAGGCCTTGCAGGCACCATGGGCACCCTGCTGGGCATCCGACCCATCATCTATATGAACGAAGAGGGCAAGATGGTTTCTATCGGTAAAGAGAAAGGCCGCGTAAAGGCTATGGAGCGCCTCATCACCGTTGTTGATGAGCTGGGCGATAACGTCAAGGATCACCATATCATAGTCGGCAGCACCGACTCTCGCGATATAGCCGAAGAGGTCATCTCCATGCTCAAGGATCGCATCGGTCAGGACGCCGATATCGAGTATGTAGACGTCAACCCCACCGCCGGCAGCCACTGCGGCCCCAACGGCGTAGGCGTCAGCTTCCATGCTAAGCGCAAGACCCTGTGATATAACAGGAGCACGACATGATAGAGATTCGCGAAGTCAGCACAAAAAAAGACCAGAAGCTCTTTATCGACTATCCTCTCAAGCTGTATAAGGGCAACCCGTATTTCGTTCCCCCTCTCTACGGCGACGAGAAGAGTATGTTCAAAAAAGACTTCATATATAACGAGAGCTGTGATATCATCAGCTTCCTCGCTTTTAACAACGGCGAGGCAGTCGGACGTATCCAGGGCATAATCCAAAAGGATTATAACAAGAAGAACGGCGAGCGCCGCGTGCGCTTCACGCGCTTTGACGCTATCGACAGCCAGCCTGTCGCCGACGCGCTGTTCAAGGCGGTCGAGGACTGGGCCGTCGCCAAGGGCATGGACACCATCTGCGGTCCGCTGGGCTTCAGCGATCTGGAGCGCGAGGGACTGCTGGTCGACGGCTTTGACCAGATAGCCACCTTTGAGGAACAATACAACTTCCCATACTACTGCAAACTCATCGAGAACTGCGGATTTGAAAAAGAAGTCGACTGGACCGAGTCGCGGCTCTATCCTCCCGAGGACGACGACGGCACTATCGACAAGATGGCCGAGTTCATCCGCAAGCGCTATAACCTGCGCTTCGGCGAGGCGAAGAACATCAACGACTTCATCGACAAATACGCCGACGACCTCTTCCATCTCATAGACGTAGGCTACGAGCATCTCTACGGCACAGTGCCCTTCACTCAGGGCATGAAGGATCAGGTCATCTCATCCTTTAAGTTGATAGTCGACTTAAAGCACGTCGCTATCATCCTCGACGAGAACGACCGCGCCGTATGCATGGGCATATGCTTCCCGTCTATCGGCAGAGCCGTGCAAAAGTCACAGGGCAAGCTCACACCACCGGCTCTGATCAAGTTGCTTAAAGCTATCAAAAAACCCGACGTCATCGACTTCGGCCTGATAGCCGTCGATCCCGAATACATGAACCGCGGCATATCGGTCATGATCAGCGCCGAGATCCTCAAGATGCTCAAGGATCCGCAGATAAAATATGCCGAGACCAACTCCAACCTCGAGGACAACCACGCTATCCAGAACCAGTGGAAGCGCTTCAAAGAGGTCAAGCATAAGCGCAGACGCAGCTTTGTCAAAAAGCTCGGCTGAGCCATACTGAGGTAAGCTATGAAGATAGTTATAGATTGCTTCGGAGGGGACAAGAGCCCTTCCGCCAATATAGAAGGCGCGCTGCTCGCATTGGAAGAGCACGACGACCTCAGCCTGGTATTCACAGGCGATGAAGAGGTCATCAAGGCCGAGCTCGACCGTCTGGGATATACCGGCGACCGCGCAGAGGTAGTTCACGCGCCCGAGATCATCACCGGCGAGGACAAGCCCACCGACGCTATCCGTATGAAGAAGGACAGCTCCATGATCAAGGCGATCACCATGCTGCGCACCGATAAGGATATCGCCGCTATCGTATCCACGGGCGCTACCGGCGCGCTGATCGCCGCTGCCACCCTGCGTATCGGACGCATCCGCGGTATCAGACGACCCGCGTTCTGTCCCCTGCTGCCCACCATGGACGGCGGTATCGTAGGCATATGCGACTCGGGAGCTAACGTAGACATCTCAGCCACTATGCTCCTGCAGCAGGCGATCCTCGGCACCGCTTATCTGCGCCACGCTTACGGCGTAGAGAACCCTCGCGTAGCCCTGCTCAATGTCGGCACCGAGAGCGAGAAGGGCGATGCCCTGCGTAAAGAGGCATATCCCATGCTTGCCTCTTGCGAGCACATCAACTTCGTCGGCAACATGGAGAGCCGCGACCTGCTGTCCGGCAAATACGACCTCGTCGTATGCGACGGCTTCTCGGGCAACGTGCTGTGCAAGACGACCGAGGGCACCGCGCTCGAGCTGCTCAAAAAGCTCAAAAAAGAGATATTCTCCAAGACCAAGTATAAGCTCGGCGCCTTGCTGATGAAGCAGCTCTTCGCCGATCTCAAAGAATTCATGAACTATCAGAACTACGGCGGCTCTGTGCTGCTCGGCTGTGAAAAGACCATCGTCAAAGGCCATGGCAGCTCCGACGCCAACGCCGTGCGCGTCTGTGTCAACCAGGCGTACAAGATGTCCGCCGGAGGCGCGATGAACGCCGAGGTCGAAGCCGCCTTAAGTGCGCTTGACAAAGATAAACCCACCGACACTGCAAATTCTTGAAAGGAGCCTTTATATGTTTGAAGACGTAAAGAACATCCTCATCGAACAGCTTCGCTTAGAGGACAAAGAGATCACGATGGATTCCAAGATCATGGAGGATCTCGGAGCTGACAGCCTGGATATCCTCCAGTTGCTCATGACCATCGAGGATGAGCACGGAATAGTTATCCCCGACGAGGAGCTGGCAGGCTTCACCGTCGTAGGTGATATCGTCCGTTATCTCGAGAGCCAGAAGTGATACGATCCATAACAAACCAACGCCGCGTTCACACAAATGAACGCGGCGTTTTTCTGTCTTATTTTTTATTTATTGTTTTATCCATAATCTTTTCCAGCTGCGGCGTCAGCGCGGCGACCAGAGCTATCTTTATCCCGTCGCCTATCAGGAACGGGACTACGCATATCGACAGCGCGTATCCTATACCTACATTGTTCAGTATACAGAACCACGCTGTGCCAAAGGCGTACAACGCGACCGTACCGGCGATCATAGCCGCGATCATTATAGCATACCTTGCTGCCCCTTTGCGTCCGTGACCCCATGCAGTGTATATCGCGCCGCAGATGAACGCCAGCGGTATATATCCCAGCAGATAACCTCCCGTGGGTCCCATCAGCTTAGGCAGAGCAGGTGTATACCCGGCGCACGCAGGCACGCCGACGATGCCCACCAGCAGATATATCGCCTGACTAAGCGCTCCGAACCGTCCGCCCAGCAGCATCCCTGACAGCATTACCGCAAAGGTCGCCAGCGATACCGGCACTATCCCCGGCAGCGGTATCGGTATCGGCGCCAACACACAGGTCAGCGCCGCGCACACAGCGCACATGACCGGTCGTTTAGTTTTCATGGATATTTGCCTCCGATATCCGTAAAGATCAACGGCGACGAGAACCGATATCCCGTCGCCGAATGATTATTACCAGTTTTGCAGTTCTTTAGTGATAGCGTCGTAGTCGTAGCTCTTTCGGGAGTTATATACCGCTACATACTTGCCGCTCTTAGAGATGACCGCGTCCAGATCGTCAAAGTCCTTGATCACCTGGAATTTGCCGTCGTCCTTGATATCCTGCAGCACAGACTTAGCTGTATCGTTCTTCGCGTTAGTAAAGTCATACAGCTCGATGAACGCGTCGCCGTTCAGGATATATCTTTCGCCGTAATCTGCTCCTAGCAGATCATAGAACAGCGTGTCTGCCTGATCCTCAGTCGACTTCTTGGGGATCAGACCGCGGTCGATCAGATACTGCTGCAGACCTTTATAGCTCTTTTCATATGTCTTGAGCGCCGGCGCATCGGTGGGAGCCTCGGTAGCTTCACTCTGCTGAGGCATGCCCAGACATCCTGTCAGCGAGAGCATGAGCGCCGCGATCATAACAACTGCCAATATCTTCTTCATATCATTACTCCGTTCTGTGGAATTACTTTATCCGGAAACACGGCCGTTATGCCGCCGCTTCTTCCGCTGTTTATCTATTTTACTATATTTATCCCTATAAATCAACTATATTATTAAATCTTGTCAAGACTTTCGCGATATGGTATAATATATAAGTAACACTTTGACTAAAGTGAAAGGAGCAGATATTATGTTAAAGCGTATGCTCACAGCCATTCTGACTCTGGCGATCCTCTTCACTGTTGTTTCTGTCTCTTCGGTGACCGCGTTCGCCAACGAAGATGATCCAAACGGCAACGGCCCGGCTGTGTATAACGTAACGAACTACGGCGCTGCCGGCGACGATGATTCCGACGACTGGTCGGCTATCGAGAACACTCTCAAGCTGGCTAACGAGACCGATCCTGTCATCGTAGTGATACCGGCAGGCACATATCATTTATCACGCAGCCTGCATATCTATTCTAACACCGAGCTCAGACTGTCCGAAAAGGCTCTGATCATAGCAGACTTTGACGACAGCGCCATGCTCTACGGAGCCCACAGAGGGCCCGACGGTTACCAGTGTCTGGGCGATACCTGTACCCACGGCGGCTATACTCAGATGCACGATATCACCATCACCGGCGGCATCTGGGATCGCAACGACCTGCAGGGCAAGGGCAACAACAGCATCATCGCTATCCGTCACGGACAGAACATCACCATCAAGAATTCGACTCTGATGCACTCGACCGGTCACTTCATCAACGTGTCCGGCGACAACTATGTCACCATCGAGGGCGTCACCTTCCGCGACGCGGTCGAATACACAGGCAGATCCAAAGATTTCTGGGGCGACCATTACATCGGCGATCCCGACCGCTTCAACTCGGTCGAGGTCATCCACACCGACTACTGTCACCCCGAGGGCGAGACATACGACTACGCTAAGCCTCATGACGACACCCCCACCGCTAATGTCACCGTCAGGAACTGCGTATTCAAGAATGTATTCTCCGGCGTAGGCACCCACCACTTCGTCGCTACAAAGAGAGCGCATGACTATCTCATCGAGAACAACACCGCCGAGAACCTTCGCTCATACCTCTGCTACGGCTATATCACCGATAATATCATCGTACGCAACAATACCATCACCAACGGCGGAGCTATCGGCAACTTCCATAACTCCACAGCTGTGGTGACCAACAACCAGTTCATCGGAAAGTCCACCGCGTCGCTCAACACCGTCTTCGCTCACGACGGCTCCAAGGTGACCGTCACCGACAACACCATGACCACTCCCACACTGGCAGGAGTGAGCGCCACCGACAGCGGCACACGCATTACGGTGGATAACAATACTATCGCTACCCCGGCGCTGCACGGCATCGCTCTGCAGACCGGCGCGGCGCTTGTCAGCGCTAAGAACAACACCATAACCAACGCCAAGAACTGCGGCGTTTATCTCAACAACTCGACCACTTCGAGCACAGGTGTCACCGGCAACAGTATTTCCGGCAGCGGCGACCACTCTTTTTATCAGTACGGCGGCTCCGCGATCTTCTCCGGCAACACCGTCGGCAAGAGCGGCAAGACGTCTGTCAGAGCTCTGCAGGGCGCAAAGCTCACCTGCAGCAATAACACCATAACCTCAGCCGGCGAGTTTGCGATCTATGCCAGCGACAACAGCCGACTGGCCGCATCATCTAACACCATCAGCGGCTCCGGAGCTTCTAAGCCTGCCGTTAAGGTCATCGACAGCCCATCGACTATCAGCGGCAACAAGATCTCCGGCTCGGCATATCACGGCATCGTTGTCTCAACATCCAACAACACTACCGTCAGCGGCAATACCGTTACTTCCCCCAACGGCTACGGCATACAGGTACAGACCTCCAAGGGCGTGACCGTCAGCAATAACTCCGTCACTAACACCAAGATGAACGCTA
>Ga0265299_10004009_pt1 | contig 14088 bp, 11 predicted proteins | sample AusTroGonzalo_MG_4_FD_193485 | JGI IMG/M metagenome (GOLD analysis project Ga0265299, IMG submission 193485) | Bovine rumen microbial communities from tropical cattle in Woodstock, Queensland, Australia - Gonzalo_02 | ecosystem: Host-associated > Mammals > Digestive system > Stomach > Rumen ...
TTTCACAATATCAGGTTTTTCAACTCCAGCCGGGAGAGACATATAAAATACATATCCCAGTTTCAAAGAGGAATTTTCCCGACCTCCCATCCTTTTATTTTAGTATTCGGGTACAAGGAAAAGTCCTGCTTGACAATGTGACAGTTTTTTCTAAGGAATAAACAAATCACCCATTAATGACTCAACGGGATTTCGAGTGCGTTATTAAAAATCGTACTTGTGCAGGGAAAAGACAAAATGAATTATTGACAATTAGTTTGAATTTGATTCACATATTCCAACAAAGAAAAGGATTTAACCGTTGGCCATTGAAATAAAACCAGGGTAAAAAACACAATCACATCCAATCAAGAAATCCCCCTCCAGGGAATCAACACACATTTGAACACCAGTTCGCAACCACATTTGAATCTGATGATTCTTTTTTAAGTAGCGGTTCTGTTCGAAGCAATTCAAATTCAAATAACGATTAAACACGCCGGAGATGAAAATATGCTTTCAAAGGAATTGATAAAGAAATGGACAAGGATGATGCAACATAAGAGTGTATTTCATGTTAGTCAACCTATCGGAAGTTTTTTTTCTAAAGACAGAGTGTCTGGATATTATAATGATTTGACAAACAAGGTAATTAGCTCTCACTTGTTTGATGAAGAAGGCATTCCAATTAACAAGGCTGCCAACAAAAATCAAAAACGCATAATACATTTTCCAATTACTATTTTTCAATATGGGTTAGGGTGTTACGATTACTACCTAAAGACAAGCAACTCTCTTTATAAAAACAAAATGATATCGACCGCAGACTGGGCCATAAAAAATCTTCGAGATAATGGTTCCTGGAATTCATTTGGATGCCTGTATTATAGTTGTGCGGTATCGTCAATGGCACAGGGAGAGGGAGTCTCGTTGCTGGCAAGAGCTTATAACGAGACCAACAATAAGATTTATTTGGAATCTGCTATTAAAGCAACAAATTTTATGTTGCAGGACATAGACAATGGCGGAACGGCCCAACAAAAAGATGATATCCTTGTTCTCTATGAATACCCCAATAAAAACGTCGTACTTAACGGTTGGATCTTTTCAGCGTTTGGATTATATGATATTTGGAAATTAACAAATGAGAACAAGTACGGATCTGCATGGCACGGAGCAGTAAAAGGGATTAAAGAGTATTTGCCTAAATTTGATTCGGGAATATGGAGCTATTATAGCTTGGACGGCAAATATGCAAGTCCATTTTATCACAAATTACATATTGAATTGCTAAAAGCATTGAATCAACTCTCCCCTGACGAAATTTTCAATCTTTATATTTCAAATTGGAGCAAATTCCAAAATTCCTTCTGGAACTCGAAAATCGCTTTTCTTTGCAAAGCAAAACAGAAACTTCTAGAACGCAACAGCAAGGAATGGGTAATGGTCGAGTAATGACCAGCATTCAATTTGACTCGTTCGCAGTCCTTTCCAGTCAAAAAACATCAACAACAAAGAGCAAAAAAGAGCATGAAGGTATTACAAATAATGCCAGAAATGGGGTTGGCAGGGGCAGAGACGATGTGTGAAAGCCTCTGTAACGAATTAAAAGCAATTGGGTGTGACGTCATTCTGGTAAGCTTATATGATTACCAAAGCGCAATAACAAGACGCTTACAAGAGAATAACATCAAAATATACTTCCTCAAAAAAAAACATGGCTTAGACATAACCATAATCTTTAAATTGCTTTCTCTATTTTTTAAGGAGAAACCACAATGCGTTCATACACATAGATATGTTATGCGGTATGTGATTCCCGCCGCTTTTTTATCAAGAGTTCCAACAAGAATTCATACAGTACATAATGTAGCACAGAAAGAAAACACACCTATCGGCATATTTGTTAACAGATATTTTTATCGATATTTTAATGTTATACCGGTGGCATTAAGCAATCAAGTCTTAAAAACAATTGTAGACGTATATGGATTAAGTCCGACAAGCATTCCTGTTATCTTCAACGGTATTGATCTCAAAAAATGTATTAGAAAATCAGATTATTCTAGTGACAATTGTTTTACAATCCTCCATATCGGTCGATTTGCCGAAGCGAAAAATCATCGTCTGATTCTAAACACATTTAGAAAAATTGTTTCCCGACATCCCAACACTCAGTTAAAACTCATTGGAGCAGGAAAACTTCTTAGCGAAATAAAATCATTGGCAAAAGAATTAGAGATCGAAGACAAAGTATGCTTTTTAGGTCAGATTGACAATATTTATCCCATTCTGCATGATGCAGACATTTTCATCTTGCCATCGGAGTATGAGGGAATGCCTATGACCCTTATTGAGGCAATGGGAACTGGTGTGCCAATAATAGCAAGCAATGTTGGAGGAATTCCAGACATGCTTACAAATGACGTAGATGCATTGTTAATTAAACCCGATATCAACGACCTTTTCTCTGCTATCGAAAAGCTTATTTTAAATAAGGAAAAGCGAGAGATGCTCGGCAAAAATGCTTTGATCCGGGCACAAGAGTTTTCAAGTAAAATAATGGCACAAAAGTATTATAAGCTTTATACAGGAAACAAATGATCCATTAGCATAACAAACAGAATAAACTCATGCGGATTTCCCCCCCAACTGTCATCCGCAACGATCCAATTGTTTTGTCTTTTTTGTATCCGATTCAGAGACAAGGCACATACGTCGAACGACCGCATAGCATGCTGTACAGACAACAGGACTGGCAACTGATACAAATCAAGCCATGATTAGCACGAAAATAGAATAGATTATCCTCCTCGTCTAAAACCTACCTCAACGTATCCTTAACAGTTTGTCTGATATGCGGGTGCAATCAATCAGGTCCTTTTTTGTATCTTTGAAGGCTCCAAAAAATTTTTCCCGCTTTTTGATTTGTCATTCATTATATATTTGTTCTTTTCGTTGGCCGCTGCGTTTTTTTATAATTCATTTGAACGGCCTTGATCCTCTAAAAACATAAAAGTATGTTTTCAATAGATGAGTTTGTTTTTTATGACCGGCATAGAAACCGATTTCAGACCATATTCTATCATTGAGGCTTACGGAAAGAGTCTTATTTGCCCTTGCTATGTGGATTTCAGACATCGGTGTCAAGACCTTAGTCCTGTTTGGGGCATACGTTGAAAACAGAACTGCAATCGAATCACAATCTCATATCTTTTTTTGGACAAAAACACAATGAAAAAAATACTATTATGCGGTCATCTTGACCTGAAAGCGAACAAAGAGACCACCAGCGGGCAAATAATCAAGACAAGGATAATTAAAGACGAATTAGCAAATGAATTTTCATCAAATCAAATCAGCACAATAGATACGCACGGAGGCCATTTTTCCATATTCAGAATAGTATTTCAATCGTTTGTTTTATTGCCTTTTCATAGAGATATAATCCTGATGCCTGCATATAAAGGAATTACAGTTCTTGTTCCATTGTTTGTTATCATGAACTTGATTTGCCGCAAAAGAATCCATATCGTAGCAATAGGTGGCTGGCTTGACTCTTTTGTCAAAAGACATACATTAGTATGTTTTTTTCTTCGGAAAGCAAAATGCATTTATGTCGAGACAAACAGATTAAAAGACCATCTGGATCAAATGCATTTTAAGAATGTTGTCATAATGAAGAATTTTAAGCGTCTTCCGACAGTGCCATACAATGAAACATCTAAAAAAGATGATTATCCATTAAAACTGTGTACTTTTTCAAGAGTTATGAAAGAAAAGGGGATTGAGGATGCAATCCATGCGGTGAGAAGAATTAATGACAAGTCAGATAAAACAATATATTCTCTTGACATTTACGGGGAAATAGACAAAAAATATAAAGAAAGATTTCGCACTGTTCTAGAAAAATCTCCTGAATATATAAGTTATAAAGGAATCGTTCATTATGATCAAAGTGTCCAGACATTAAAAGAGTATTTTGCTCTATTGTTCCCTACATATTATAGCGGTGAAGGCATGCCCGGGACACTGATAGATGCTATGGCGGCAGGAGTACCAGTTGTTTCAAGCGATTGGAAAGACAATGCGGAGATCATAAAAAATGATGTCAATGGCATCTTGTTTCCTGCCCATGATACCGAAGCCTTAGTTCGCACTCTCGTTATTATTCAGAACAAAAAAGAAGAATGGAACAAACTGAGAGAAACAGCAAGAAAGGAATATGAAAAATATACACCAGAAACAGCCTTATCTGTTCTACTTTCATATTTGAAGGCCTCATAAAACCGCATTGACTAAAGATCCCGAAAAAAAGCTTAGTAAAAGAGGTCTTGATTCTTGCAAACGAGCAAGCAAAGCGGAGTGGACGCAGATTATCACTAGATTTATTGTAATAATATCTGTTAGAGGCTTTACTCAAAACAACAGATTTGTCTCGAAGTGCGTTTATTACCATCTGAAACGATGGAGCAAGCAGGATATGCTGTCGATATTCGAGTTCAAATCAAAGCGTTTTTTGTCAAAAACAAGAGGCAACACGGTTATCAGCATGTACTTATGGAACGGCTGAAGGCAGGATGTGTCATCAAACACAAAACAGCTCAGAATCTGATGCGGAATATGAATCTCCAGTAAAAACAAAGAAGAAGCAAGTATCGTTTTAGCGAGGGCAATACGGATAAAGAGGGCTTTTCGCCTATGTTTCGCCCGTTCTGATTCTGCGATCGCCGCACGTTCATCTCCCCCCCCTCGGAGGGGGACAGACTCGCGAAGAAGTTCGGCATTGAGGAGAACGCTGCGCTTGCCATGCCAGTCGAACGCATCGCTGGAAAAGACTTCGTCAAAGCCACCGCACATATGAATCTCTACTGTGAAGCAACAAAGAACTCAGAACAGCTCAGGTGTAAGTAGTTCATCATCAGGCGTTTCTCGGTCATTGAATTCACCGACCCCTCTTTCGGCTGCCAAAAATCCCCATTCAGAACAGTTCCTTGCCAAAAAAAGCAAACGCGTACACAAATGCTATTTCGAGTGCACAGGGTCTTACAGCGAAAAAAAAGCATCGAAGGCTGGCGTAGATAACACGACTGGCGATTCCAATCAGTTTTTACACAAATCTGAAGTCAGAACGGTCTTAGTCTGCACGTGCCTTCTACACACCTCCAACTTCAACGTAATACGAAATAGAAACACAAATGCTTTATGAAACAATTCATATGAGGGACGGCTCATCCTTCAATATCCCCATTGTCACAAACTATGGAGATTGTCTTGTTCTTATTCAAAGTGATTTATACAGAAGACATGAATTAGTATTCAGTCTGTGGAGAATAATCATCAGAACTATTCTACTTCCATGTTCGAAAGAATCAATGCTGGTATATTTCCGTCTTTGCAAACATAAACAAGGACTTCTCTATTACTATGCTAGAATAATGTATATGATTTCCTCGTTTTTATGGCATTTTGATGTTCCTATCCACACTAGAATCGGATTCGGGTTTTATATCGCACATGGAATGTGCATTGTGATCAATAAAGGGACTATTATCGGAAACAATGTTAATGTGTCTCAATTCCTAAACATCGGAACGAACAAGGAAACGCCTGCAATCATCGGAGACAACGTATATATAGCACCTATGACTGCAATCGTCGAGAATGTTGAGATCGGCTTCAACTCTATCGTTGGGGCGGGTGCAGTTGTAACAAAAGATGTCCCGGCCTATCACACCGTTGCCGGGGTTCCCGCTAAAATAATATCGGAAAAATCCACCAAAAAATGGCACTATTATAAAAACAACGACATCAAATCATAATCGTCTTTTACGTTCCATCTTCACGAGTCTTTTCTCTCTCGACGCGATGGCCTTGAATACGCCCATACGGCTCCCGTCGGAAGTCAACACCACATCATTCGGCGGGCTCAAGAAAGGCGATACCATTATTCTCGCGTAAGCTATTCTATGTAAACTCCGAGAACTCACCGAATCCTCTTTAGGTTAGTCGATGGTCCCCGTACGGAAAGAGCAGCACTCCAGGATCTGCATCTTGAAGTGCTGCTCGGGCTCGCACCGTTAAGCGGATTGAGCGGTAGTTAGTTCACAGGTTTGCCTTTCACCAGGAACCACGTCTGATCGAAGAGGAGCTCGCGGCCTGCAATGGCTTTCCAGCGATTCATGCACCAGCGTTTCAGCGCCGGGACTTCATCGTGGGCCATACCAGGAATCCTGGCATAGTGGTTGACAAATCCGCGCATACGATCGGCTGTCTTCATCAGGAAGGCGGCCTTTTTCGTTTCTGCGTATTTGTGCAGTCCAGCCAGGTATGCAGCACGGGCATCACGCTCTTTGTCGCGCTGAATCCTCCAGTGGCCACGGTCCAGATAGACGCCAAGCAGTGAGAGATCTTCGATCTTCACGACTTTGCTCTTGTCTTTGTTGACTGGGCATTTCATTGTGTTCTCAAGGAACTCAATGAGTCTGGTCTTGGTGCGTTTCGCGGACTTCAAGGAGTAACTGAACACAGTGACATCATCGGCGTAGCGCACAAAGCGCAGACCACGTCGTTCCATCTCCTGGTCCAGTTCGTCCAGGTAGAGCATAGAGGCCAACCACGGGGACAGAACGCTACCTTGAGGCGTACCTATGCGGTTCTTCGTCAGCTCTCGACGTTTGCCGATCATGATAGGAGTAAGGAAGGCGTTTACCAATCCTGCTACCCTCTTGTCGGTGATATGCGTCCGAAGCTGATGCATGAGCCGGTCATGGGGTACGTTGTCGAAGAAGGATTTCAGATCCAGGGAGATCCCGTATCTGTAGCCTTCTTCTCTGATACGATTCACTTCGGCGATCGCATTGGCAACACCACTTTCAGGCAGGTACGCATAGGAGTGCTTGTTCCATGCATCCTCGGGCAGATTAGCTGTCACTGCCTGCAGAATCATGGTCTGCACAATACGGTCCTGTACTGTGGCAATGCCCAAGGTACGCATCTTGCCATTGGCTTTGGGAATTTGTACGGTACGCACTTTCATAGGGCGATATGTTCCCTGAAGAAGCTGCTGCCGTATCGCTTCCCTGACCGTCGGTGTGCTGTAGAGTTGGCGACAAACATCTCCTACACTTCTGTGATCACAGCCGGATGCCTTGTTGGGGTCCTTGCCGACTGAAAGGATAGCGTGTAGGAAGTTTGCCTCTTCTACAATTTGTTCCATAAGGTCAGGAACCTCCACAACCGGAATGTTGTGGTTTCCAAGCAGCGGGTCATAGTAGGCCCGTGTGGAAGCCTTCCGGTTGAGTGAACTTGCGGAGCAATCAGGACCACCAGTATGCTGATCAGAAAGCTTGGTATCCTGTTGTCCGTCCTGGGGACGTTCTCCTGTTGCCGCATGGTCATCCTTTCTGGGCGGCAGAGTGAGGGAGGTACGTCCGGGTTGCCCCATGTGAGTGTTACGCCGGTAGGCCTGGACATCTCGCATGGGGGTAGTATGCTTCGCAGGAGCAAAAGGCAGGTGCAAAGCAGGTGTGTTTTCATCGTGGATGTCAGAACACGATGAATTACGAACATATCTTATTGCGTATTTCATCATTTACTTTGATTATCTACTGCAAGTATAGAATGCTGGTGTGGGGGAGGACGGCTGCTTGATCTGGTGTACCTGTATCAGGCAGCCGTCTTCGTTTTTGTTTAGGAGTTAGCTCCAGGCTGCTCGGCATTTGTGTTTGCCTTCGCTTTATCAGCTGCGATTGCATACCTGTACGCTTCGCCCATTGTAACTGTGGCCATGAAGTCCTGGTCACGCTGTTCTTTCATGCTAAGGACTTCCCCTTTCACATCATCAATACCTTCAAAGAGACTGATGAATCTGGACAGCTGTCTATATGCAGACCAAAGAATGGATTTGTTCTCTTCGTTGCTTTTCGCCGTCTCCATTGCGTTACAGGACGCGCGCACGCTGAGGAGGTATTTCGCTATTCCGGCAGTATAGCCTTCTTCAGCATTTTTCTTCAGCTGTTCCTGGATGCGCCATTTTCCACGCCACAAACGCAGTCCATAGAACGCGAGATGAGCGATGTCTTTGATCTTGGAATAACTGCGATTGGCAGGGCATCTCATCGTGTCCTTAGTGAAAGCCCAGAGCATGCTTTGGGCATGTTTTGCATGCTCATAGGAATCGCAGAAGACAATGTATTGCTCGTTGAAACGGACAAATTCAAGTCCGAGGCGCGCTATCTCCTGATCAAGTTCAGCCAGGTAGATTTCATAAGCGAGCAGGTCGGTAAGAGGGGTATTGGTCGGAATTCCGAGGTGCTCGGACTTATTTTGATCGTCAGCTTCGGGCACATGCAGCCCCATAAGAGTGCAGATCACGTCCACAACTCTTGTGTCCTGAAACACGATCTGCATCTTCTGCTCGAGGCGGTCGTGAGGAATCTTGACCAGGAAAGAGGCCAGATTAAGAACGAACCAGCATTTGTATCCTTTCGCACGGATGCGATCAATGGCGGCAAACATCTTGCTGACTCCAGGATTGTGCGTTTCGCTCCAGGCATGAGGCATCGTGCATTCGTAAATACCGGAGACCTCGACCACATTCATAATCATGGTTTGCACAATCTGGTTCATTGTATGCTTGAAGCCACGGGGGAGCACCATGTGTTTCTTCTCGTAGACAGGATCGAACACGATTCCTTCAGGGTAATAGGTCCCCTTCAGCAAATTCTGGCGGATGTTCTCTCTGAAGCTGGGATTGTCGATGATCATATCGCAAGCCTTCTTCGCGATTCCGTACTCGGAACCGCTCGGATTGAAGGCGTGGCTCTTGACTTTGCGCGCGGCCGCAACGAAATTGTAATCATCAGTGATAAGTTCCATCAGATTGCCGCAGGCGATTACGTGAGTGTTGGGATTCATGTTGTTCTGTTTCATGGAGATGTCCTGGTTGGAGGTGAGGGTGTTGAGGGTGTTGTTGGTGGTGGTAGTGTTGATGGTGTTGTTCATAGTGTTTTTCTCCTTGTAGAGGTTGATTTGGGAGTTAGTATTGGGATCGTTATTCATTCTGCGCCGTAGGCCATGAGTTTGTGGACGCTGTCGGCGGAAATACGGATGGCTCTGGCAGAGTACCGCACGCGGGTCAGGCGACCGGACGCCATGTAGCGATCGATCGAAGGAATGGAGACGCCGAGCACCTCAGCGGCTTCTTTGCGCGTGTACGGTTTCTGCGGACGCGGGTCCTTTTCGACTGCCGTGTTCGGGTTGTCGATTGTCTCCAGTGCCTTCTTCAGGTTATCGGGGGAGATATTTGTGATGTACGGCAGCAGGAGTCCCACTGTCGCCTGGATGATCCCCGAAGGGATTTCGTTTTTGGATGCTTGCATAGGCAATCTCCGTTGTGTTTTGATGTTTTTTGCTCGGTCACAAAAAGTGATCGATGTCTTTAAATACCACCGTCTTTTCGAACAAATCGAAAGAAAAAACAGCCTCTTAATCTCTCTCTCGGCACCCAATATGCGTCATTCTTAGCTCAAAAGTTTTTTTCATTTTTTTGTTTTTTTCGATTTCTCCGGCAATAAATCGAAAGAAATGGATGTGCGTTCGCCTGTAAAAACAAGGCTATAAACGGTCCTTTTGGGCAATCAGGTCTTGTTCCCCCCGAGACTTGTACCAGATAGTTATATTGTCTTATTTGGATGTACGCGAAGGGGCTGTTACACAACCTTGCGGTTTTGTAACAGCTCCCATGCAGCAACTTCAATGTTACACAAAAAAAAAGAAGGGAACAGGATATCCTACGATACCCCCCCTAAATCTTATATAATACATATTTCTTCTCTATAACATAGATAAGGCTGTTGCTTGCCGTTAAGGTATTGCAACAGCCCCAATCCTTATTATTTATAAAAGACAAAAACAGATTTACTATTCTTCATCGAAATATATTTTATCTTCTTCGCCTTTTTGGGATGTCAGCTCATCAATCTTTTCTGTCGCTTTATCTCCTCTAATCAATGGCCGATCAAGCGCATCTGGTTTTCTTTTCCCGCTCTTTCTTTTCTTCTCGTTTTTTTGGTCCTTTTTCTTCACTCTTTCATGTAAGCATGTTGGTGCAAAGATTTGTTCCCCCCATTTCTCAACATTATCCTTCGAATCAAAAAGAATGTTTTCATATTTTGGATACGGCACATAATCTTGCATTGTAGCTTTTTTGTTCTCATCCGCAGCAAGATAGCGATTCCAATGATTAAACATTCTTATTACGGTTGGTTTGCGTGGCAAACGTATTCCTTCGTTAATTCTATCATTTATTACTTCCTGGTTTTTCTTGCAGTATTGGGCCATACCAGCAAGAACCCAATCCGCAAGATCATCTTGTTTGTTTTGAGTAACTTTTTTTGTCCCAGCAAGCTGTTCTTTTATTTCTTTGATAGTTGAATCCTGATTAAGAGAGATTTGCACATTGTCCTGAGAATTTTTTCGTGTGCATTCAACACCTTCTAGCAAAGAACTGAGTTTCTTTAATACTTCCGAATGAAAAGTATCATCTCTCGAAAGAGGCAGACCAAATTCTAGTTTCATCATTACTGAAGCATCAAGTAATGATAATGGAAGATAACGCATTGCTGCCCCGTAACACAAACCAGAATTTATTCCAATATCAATAATCTCACACATTTGTTCTAACAATTCATATAAGTAACGCTGAAACAAATATGGAATGACGTCGTTTGAATAGTTTACATTGCCATCTTTTGGAAATTCAATTACACCTTCTAATTCTTCTGCATTCCATTCTTTATTATAATTGCTACTAAGAAAATGTAACAATTTATTGAATTTATCTCTATTGTTAAATTCACAGGATTCTATATATCCCGATATAAAACCTAATTCATCAAGACAATTCTCAAGGTGTTTTCTATCTTGATCTTGTAATCTTATAAGTATGTCTTTCGGTTTTTTGATACTAGAAAGAGTCCTAATAAAATTTAGCACATCATTGTATTTCTTTGTAGCTTTTTTCGCAAGATTTAGTAATGCCTTTTTATTGTCCCATTCTGTTTCTTCTGAACAAATATATCTATCAATATCTGCGCTCATTGTTTTGCCTCCTTCGTGTTGGATGAGAATCGTTTTATTGTTTCATTTTACAGGGCAAAATTGCTCTATGTTTCAGAAAGCTAACCTTTTTGGCTTAGTTCAGCAGGATTGCAGGTGCTCCTGGGCTAGTTCCATTAGTCTGGGGAACTCGCCCATGAGGTACAGTGGAATGTTCAGCAAACCATCATCGAGCTTGAGGTTCTGCATGGAGAATCGTACAGCGAGTTTGGGAGAATATTTTTTCCTGTAGGTTTTCAGTGACTGGGAATTCAGATTCAGACCGGATTTAACCTCAATTGGAATAATGTCACGTTCCCACTGGATCAGGAAATCAACTTCTGCCTGTCCGGTCGGGTTCGACCAGTAACAGATAGGCGAGATATTCATGGCCGCCAGTTGTTCCAGAACGTAGTTTTCGGCAATGCGACCATTGAACTCAGAGAAAATGTCCGGGCTGTTCAATGGGACATCCACCGGAACATCTGCAAGCCGTCTGAGAATGCCGACATCCGAGGTGTATAGCTTAAACAGCTTTCGATTTTCATAAGCTCGCAACGGCATTTCCGGTTTTTCAACCTGCTTGACCTGAGAAACCATGGAAGCATTGAGGAGCCACTGCAGGGCATCTTCCAAATCTTTGGCTCTGGCCCCCTTTCGTACTTCGCTGAATATAAATCTCTTGTTTTCTCTCGCAAACTGAACGGGAATGGATTGCCATATCATAGTAAGCTTTGGGATGTCCCGAACGGGGATATGTTTCAGAAAGTCCTTTTGATAGGATTCCAGAACATCGGCGAGAACGACCTCTGTTTCATCAAGATTTCGTGTCTCAAGGAATGTTGACGCAACTGCCGGCATCCCCCCGAATGTCAGATATTCCCGGAGGCAGTTGGTCAGACGACTTGTAAAAGGCGCCTGCAAAGGCTCAAGAGGAATTGTTTCTATGTACTTGGCCAACATCGGAGCCGAGGCATACAGGTATTCCTTGAACGAGCACGGGGTCAAGTTCAGAATGTGAACCTTTCCCACGGGAAACCCTTCCTTGGAAGCAAGGGCAACCCCAAGAAGTGATCCAGCGGCTGCTATCGCATATTCGGGGGCATCCTCGCAAAAGTATTTCAGGGAACCCAATGCCCGGGGACAGGCTTGAATTTCATCGAATATGACAAGCGTTTTTTGCGGGAGAATCTGTTTGCCGGCAACCGCGCTTAATTGAGTGACGATTTGCGAAGGATTATAGGTCCCTTCAAAGAAGTTGGCAATGTCCTTGTCGTGTTCAAAGTTGAAGTACGCGGTGTCTTCGAAGTGAAGCTGTCCGAAGTGCTGCAGGAGCCAGGTCTTTCCGCACTGACGGACGCCTTTTAGAATTAAAGGCTTTCTGTGAGGGGAATCCTTCCAGCGGACCAGGTCTTGTAATAGAAATCTATCAATGCTCATTTCAGGTGCCTCCTTGTTTGTGTCAATCAATATAGCATTCTGGAACGAAAAATGCAAGCGACAATCGCAAAAGTGCCGCCACTTTTGCAGTTGTCTCACCCTTTTATGACCCCACTTTTGCAGGTTTGACCTCAAAGAGAAGAAAGGATGATGAACGAAGTCACCTCTTCACGCGGATCTTCTTGCATTGCGCCAGTAGCTTGCGAACATGTTCGATCGGCAGCGCGTCAAGAAGACTGCGGAGTTCCGCACGCTCGGGTTCTTCGACTGCGGCGGGAAGCGCGTCCTGCGTGAAGAATGAAAGTCGTTCCATTCCACGCCGCTTGTCTTCGATGGATGCATGGGCCATATAGTGCTTCGTCATCTCCGGGCTCATATGACCGACAATCGCCTGGACAACTGTAATGGGGATCCCGGCTATCCCGGCATAGTAACAGAACGTATGACGGCACGAGTGCAGATCCTTCACGCTGATCGCCCTGGTTCGGCCGTTCGGTATGCGCGTAGTCTTAATTCCCAGCCCATCCAAAAACTTTTTAATCCTGTAGGAAACTCCGTCCGGGTTCTCCAAGTACATTTGAGCGTGTTTCGGGAATACATACTCGGATTCTGTTCGCGGTGTAGCCGTCAACAGCTCGTAGAGTTGATTCGATATGGGAATCTGCACCTCGGTTCCGGTCTTTCTCGTTTCGCGCGTGATCAGACGCTCAGCCAGGTCAATATCGGACCATTTGAGGGTGCAGATATCCCCTTCCCTCAAGCCCGTCCATACGGCGAGGGTGAACAGCGGGCGTGTGAAGTCGTCGAGATTGTCGTAAATGAGCTTGAGTTCATCCGGCGTGAACGCTTCCCTCGTCTCGTTTTTCATGTCAAGCTTCAGAATGCTTGAGAACGGATTATCCTGTAAGCCCACGTCGTCTTTCAGGAGAGTGAACACCTCAGCGCATGCCATTTGATAACGATTAATGGAGCGGGGGCACAGCCGTGCATCCTCCGGTGTGCTGTACGAAATGGTTCGCCCTGCCCCCCGTTTTTTTCCTGCCCGACTGTACTGGATGGCCTTGTTGTACTTCCCGGATTCACGAATTCGAGCGATGTACTCCTCGGCGTGCGTCTTCCTTACATCCGACAGCGTGGTTATCTCCGGGTGCTCGCCCCGCATGAAGTCAAGGAAATCCTGCCACATACCCCGTTTCTTGGCGATCTGCTTCTCAGCGGGCATTCTCTTGCGTGGTTTCTTCAGGGAAAGATCAAAGGCGTCTTCCAGCGTGACCTTCCTGCCTCCGGTCAAATCCTCCCGGAAGGTTTCGTACAGGGCTTTCACGCTTTTCAGCCCTGAAGCCAGTGATGCCTTCTCCCGTACTGTACGTTCGAAGGCTTCCGCGTCACGCTTGCTTGCGGCCCCCTCGCATGTCCCGCAAAAGCGTTTTCCCCGGTACATGAATTCATAGTACCACGCGCCGCCCGACTTTTTCTGCTTGACCATTTTCGTCCCCCGTGATGCTTTTGGTTATGCTTGATGTGTCGAGATACTATACGCCGTCATGTGCCGCTTTTCAAGCGGGAATT
>Ga0265299_10004010_pt1 | contig 14087 bp, 21 predicted proteins | sample AusTroGonzalo_MG_4_FD_193485 | JGI IMG/M metagenome (GOLD analysis project Ga0265299, IMG submission 193485) | Bovine rumen microbial communities from tropical cattle in Woodstock, Queensland, Australia - Gonzalo_02 | ecosystem: Host-associated > Mammals > Digestive system > Stomach > Rumen ...
AAAGTCCTATAGTAATATTGCACAAAAATTACCCCCAAATAACACATGTTATTTGTGCAATTTTACCAATTGACAAGTATAAAGCCCGTAAATACGGCATTTTGACTAAAACAGTCAATAACATTAAACATTAAATAATGATTGACGAGGGCTTAAGCCTGCCTTAATATGTAGATAAGGAGGTTAAAGCCATGCCGAGAAAATATGATGCCTCCCGGAGACCGGGAGAAACTCCGATGCAGCATTACCGCAGGATTGCAAAGGTAGCAGATCAGAGACTTGTAAGACTTGAGCAGCTTGCATCGGATCCAAATCAGCCGGGATATAAAAATATCCTGAAATGGGCCTACAGAGGAGCCCAAAAGAATATTAACTACTATACAGGCAAAAATGATTTTATAGCCTCAAATGCAAGGGAACTTTCAATGGGAAAAGAAAAGGGATGGAGCCCGGGCCGTTTCAATACAGCCCCTCCTAAAACAAGTACCGGCAAAGTAGACCTGCGACAGTTGGAGGCCAAGATCAGAGATATTGAGGAGTTTCTTGATAAGCCTACATCCTCAAAAACTGAGATTACTGCTACATATAATGAGCGTATTAATACCATTAATAAGAAATTCCCGGGTAATAACTTTAAATGGGAAGATTTAGCAGACTTCTTTGAGTCCGATGCCTATAAGAATTTACGGCAGCTTTATGACTCCGATGAAATATTGGAGTTTCGCTCTGCAATCAAAGGCAACAAAGAAGAGCTTGAGCAGTTGCTCGATAGGTCAGAGGAGGAAATTGTAAAAGCACTAAAGGAAAATTCAGAAATTAATCTGCATACAGATGACGAGGTAGTACAGGATACAATTATATCCTTACTCTCCCAGAATAACCTCGACATCTTAGATTTAGTAAAAGAATAGGGGCGGTCAACCTATGTTAATCGGAAACGTTATAAGAGACAATCAGATGTTTTACCAGTCCCAAGGTTATTCAATGCAGCCTTGGGACTCTTTTGACTATCAGCTTTTAGATCATATCAGATGTATCAAGAAAGCAGGCAGGGGAGATAATTCAACCTTTAATGACTGCATTATAATGGCTGATACCGAGACAAGTAAAAAGCGTAAGATTGAGTACCGGCTTAAGAACGGTAAGAGGGTTATTGAGGCTTATGACAATCACGTAGTTGCTTTTACTGTCTCAATCAGAGCTTACGGATTAAACATTGTTACCTTGTTTGGGCACAGGCCCTCAGAGCTTGTAAGCTGCCTTACAAAGATACAAAATGTTTTGCCCGGAAAGAAAACAACCATTTACTTTCATAACTTATCGTATGACTATACATTCTTACGAAAGTTCTTTTATAAGGAATGGGGGTTCCCGGAGTCGGCACTTAATGTAAAGTCGCACGATCCGATTTATATAAGATTTTCAAACGGCATCGAGTTAAGAGATTCTTTAATCCTTTTTCAGCGTTCTCTTGATAAAGTGGCAAAGGACTTTAATGTAGAACACCAAAAAGCCCTCGGAAAATGGGATTATGACAAGTTAAGGCATCAGTCTGATGATTTTACGCCTGATGAGCTTGAATATATTGAGCATGATACTCTGGCAGGCGTTGAGGCTCTTGATGCATTCAGACTTGCTTTAAATAAAAGGATATATGCAATCCCTTATACCGCAACAGGCATTCCCAGAGAGCAGACAAAGCTAAGAGCCGAAAAGAATAAAGGCAGGGATACTTTTAAAAAACAGGCTCCTACGTATGAACAGTACCTGAAACTCCTCTGGCTTTACCATGGAGGATATACCCATGCAAACAGGCATTTTATTGCTATCGTTTTAAGGGGCCTTATTGAGTGCTTTGACTTTAAATCGAGCTATCCTTTTGTTTTGCTATCCGAAAAATATCCTATGCACAAATTCGGGCAGCATAAAAACGTGCCTCTTTCTTATATAGTAAGAAACTCGGAAAATTACGCCTGGATGTTTAAGCTTGTAATGATTAATCCCCGGCTTAAAAATGATGATATCCCGATGCCGGCACTGCAAAAGAGTAAGTGTGTTAAAACTGTAAACGCCGACAGCGACAACGGAAGAATACTTGCTGCAGCATATGTCGAAATTTATTTAAATGAGATAGATGCAGCTTTAATACTTGAGCAGTATGACATGGATGCACACTTATGCATTGAGGTAGAAAGAGCGAAAAAAGACTATCTTCCCAGATGGTTTACAGATTATATCTTTGAGCTCTTTATGCAGAAAGAGGACTTATCCGGGAAAGATCCTATCCTTTACGCCCTCAAGAAGTCTGAGATTAATTCCTGTTACGGAATGTGCGTTCAGAGATACATACGCCCGACAATAGATGAGGACTATGAAACAGGAGACTATAGCAAAAGGGAAATTACTCCCGAGGAAGAAAGAAAAGAGTTCGAGCATTATGTAGAAAAGGCAAAAACAGTCCTGCCTTATCAATGGGGCGTGTGGTGTACCTCATACGCCATGAGAAACCTTTTCGACCTTGGAAAAGCAGCATCAGATAATTATAGCAAAGAACGCATCTGGGTATACTCGGATACGGACTCTATTTATATGATTAATCCTAATCATAAGGCAATCGAGAAATATAATAAAAGATGTATGCAGAAACTAAAAGATAACGGTTACGGCCCTTATAAAAGCGGTGACAGGGTAGTGTGGTTAGGTGTTGCGGAGCACGCCGGCAAGAAAGATGAGTATTCGGAATTTGTCACAGTCGGAGCAAAAAGATATTGTGGCAGGAAACTTTCTGACGGTGAACTTCACATTACTGTCGCAGGTGTGCCCAAAACAGGAGTTAAGGCCATGAGGGATATAACCGATTTTAGAAAAGGTCTTATCTTCCCCGGAGAGGTAACCGGCAAGAAAATGCATACTTACAGATATGTTGATGAGATTTACATTGATGAGTTCGGAAATGAAACCGGGGACAGCGTAGACTTGTCTCCCTGCGATTACCTGCTTGATGAGACAGAGACTTATGATTGGGAGGAACTTCTTTCTATGCATGAATGGTACCCGGTAAGAGAAATAACGGAGGAATGGCTTGATGTATGATTTAGAACTTATTAAAAAGCATGAGGATCTTGATGACGGTTATTATCATATACTCAATGATTTAATCAAATATCCCGATGCGGTAATTATTGTTGCATGGAGTCCCAGAGGCCCCGGTAAGACTTATTCTACTTTATGGACTTCTTATTATTACCCAATCCCCATGATGTATATAAAGCGTACAAATGAGGATGTAGAATTTATCTGTAATGAGAAATACGATTTAAGTCCTTATAAGGATGTTAACAGGGATAAAGGAACCAATGTAAAACCGAGGCTTATCGACAAGGGCTTGGGAGCCTTTTACAATTGCGTTGAGGATGAAAAAGGGAACGAGGTTACAGAGGGAGCCCCGGTATCACTTCTTGTTTCCTTAAACAAGATTAAGTCAATAAAGGGTATAGGTGCGAGTGAATATGATTGGATGGTACTTGATGAGTTTATCCCTCAGCCCGGTGAAATAGTCAAATATAAAGAGGGAGAAATGCTTTTATCTTTATATATGACAGTTGCAAGAGACCGCCAGAAAAGAGGCAGGGAACCTTTAAAACTAATCTTATTTGCCAATGCCGAGGAAATATCTACTCCCATTACAAACACACTCGAGATTGTCGATGATATGGTAGAGCTGCAGGCCTCGGGAAAATCGCATCTCTATCTTGAAAATAGAAAGATATTATTGCATCACATTACAAGAGAGGAAATGCCACTTACAGAGCAGGAAAAGGTTGGTATTTATGAGGCCATGCAGGGAACTGCTTGGGCGAGAAAAGCTTTTGGAGGCGAGTTTTCAAGTAATGATTTTTCATGCATACAAAAGCGCAGCCTCAAAGGATATACAGTTTATTGTAAGCTTATATACAAAGGCAAGGATATATATGTATATAATCAGGGAGACAAGTTTTATATGACAGGCTCCAAGGCACAGTCAAATATTGTTTACGATCTTGATAGGGAGCCGGAGCAAAAGTTATTTATGAGAGTTACTCTGCCTATATTAAAAGATGCCACAATATGTGGCAGGATGTATTATGAAAAATATTCCTACTATGATTTGATAACCAATTTTACAAAAATATTTAGATTATAGGAGATATAAATATGAGAAGAGATGAATTTCCTTTGATTGATAAGATGATAGCCGAGAAGGAGGTAAAAAATGACTAAAGCAGAATTAATGAAATATGTAGGTAATTATGTTAAAATCAAACTCTTTGATGATACTCTATTAGAGGGTACCCTTGGTTATACTTCTAAGTTCTGTGAAGAAGATGCATATAGAAAACCAAACTTCTTTTACATTGGTGACTATTGTTTCAGGGTAAGCCATGTAAAGAAGTTAATGATAACAGGCAGGATGTACTTTGAAAAATTCCTACTATGATTTAATAAGCAATTATATAAAAATCTTTCGTTTATAGTTGACTTATTAAATGTTTAATGTTAATATAAAACCTGTGAGGGGCATCCCTCAAGTTTGGAGGTTTTATATGATAACTGAAAAAGAAATTGTAAAGTTCCGGGGAGACTATTACTGCATAGGCCTTTACCGGGATGATACTGTATTTTTAAGAAAATTAAAACTCACTCCCAAAGGTTACGAAATGAAACACTTAAACGAGACTTATAATCTCAATCAGGAGGTGTTTGATTACGATCATGAGGTATCGACTTGTTCCGCTGCTAAAGCGTGGTACAAAGAAACTCACGGCGAGTATTGGCAAAGGGGGTAGTAAAGTGTTGAGTGCAGCTCCTCATATCACTCCCGGTTCTTACTGGGTATGTAAAAGTATTTTTTGTTTTGATATAGCTCCGACTGACATATTCTGTAAAGTTTTAGCGTGTAAAGAGGGTAAAGTACATATAATAAGAAAAACAGAATATGGCTTTAAAGACCTGCCTCCGATGAGTTTTGACATTGAGCAGTTTCTGGAACTATACATGAGATTGGAGGCTTAATATGAGTAGTTTTATCGATGGCATTTCCGATTATTGGCTGCTTGTTGCAGCCGGAGTTTTCTTTATTATATTTGCTTACTGCTTGGGCTATTGTATAGGTTTTAAGAATGGTTTTGACGGAGAGGAGAAAAGAAAGTGAGCACAGCAAGTATTGTTTCTATCATTACAGCCGGCGTTATACTTCTTATAAATGTTTACTATCTGGGTGACAGGCACGGATATGAGCGAGGCTTTAATGATGGCAAATATAAAACATTAATAAACAGGTTAGAAGAGATTGAAGAGGAGGTTAAAGATGCCGAGTTTTAATAAGCTTTACTACATGACATTAAGCGGTGAAAAGAAACTTAATGCAGTCACGGTCTATCTTAACAAACAGATAATTGAGGAGTCTGGAATCAACTTAGATGCCGTGATTAAAATAACTGCCAAAAAGGGTAAGATAATTATTGAGGAGGAAAATAGATGAAAGAGGCAAGATTTAAAGTTACCGCACATTATGAAACAAATCAGTTTATGATTAAGGCCGAGGAGCCTCAGTATGAACAGTACAATTTCATTACTAACAGCTTAAGCTCCGTAATGACGAGACAGTACAAAATCACAAGAGACTTAAGAAAGCTTAATGTCAAAGCTTTATTTGAGTATATTAATTAAAGGAGGAAATTAAGATGGCAATTAAAAAGAATGCGGAGGCAGCTCCCAAGGAAGAGAAAAAGGCAAAGGCATCATACACCTGTAAGGTTAAGAGGGTTCATGATGTCTCTAAGGATGGAAAAACACGTATCCTCTTTGATATGGAGGTTAACGGCGTTTCCGTTTCCGGCTGCACCTACATGGAGGGAACCAAGGATGGCAAGGAATGGCAGATGGTTACATTCCCTCAGAGAAAAGGATCCGATAATAATTATTACAATATTGTCTGGATGCCCATGAGCAAGGAAACAGTACAGACTATTGCATCCCAGATTGAGCAGTTGTTATAATTAAGTATAACAGGTTCTCCTTTCTATTTACATGCGCCAAGCGGAAAGCTCCCTATTGAATGTAGGGAGTTTTCTGTTATAATAAAACTATATTCAGTTCCCCTATGACACTGTCATAGAAAACCCCAAACACACAAGTATACCATTCTCGAGAAAAAGCACTTTTAAAGGGTGCTTTTTTCGTTTCGTTAAATATGATATATTCATGTTATAAGGAGGTATTTACTATGTTTACAGAATTTGTACAGTTAATTAAGGATGTAGGTTTTCCGATTGCAGCCTGTGTTTTTCTTTTCATCAATCAGGGCAAGCTTACTAAAATCATCGGTGACTTAAATGCTACTCTGCAGGTAATGAACACACGCCTTGATAACATTGAAGACACGCTGCACATTAAAAAGGAGGAATAATATGACAAATGAGATGTTTATAGACAGGGCCCTTAATATTGCCAAAAACTATAAAACCTTATATGTACACGGATGCTTTGGTGCTCCCATGAATGCCAAAAACAAAGAGCGTTATAAAAAGAACACCTCATACAATAAACAGCCTGAAAGACAGGCCATGATTAATGCTGCATCCGGGGACACTTTCGGTTTTGACTGCGTAGGATTGATAAAGGCAATCTTTGGCAATTGGAACGGCAATCTAAACCACACTTACGGCGGTACTGTTGTAAATCAGGAATTAAACGGCATCTCTTACGGCCCCGATCACATACCTGACTACAGTGCCAATACTATGTTTTCGGTATGCAAGTTTATTTCTACCGATTTTACTAACGTAGTTCCCGGTGAAGTTTTATGGACTGAGGGGCATATAGGTATTTATGCCGGCGCAGGTTTTGCGATAGAATGCACTCCCAAATGGGATAATTGTGTGCAGGTTACCGCAGTAAGCAACATCGGAAAAATAGCAGGATACAATGCAAGAAAATGGGATAAGCATGGAAAACTTCCCTGGGTTACTTTTGAGGCAAAGGCACAGGCCCCGGAACTTATAACGGAAATTAAAAACGCTCTTGATAAAGTATATCAGAATGTTGAAAAGCTTGAGAAAGAGTTATACGGATAGGAGGTGCTTTAATGGATGCAGCTTTTTATACTTTAGATAAAAGAAGAGACTCGACTAAGCAGCCCTCAGGCACAGGCACGGTTATTTCTGTCACTTTAAAAGAGGGCTCCGACTTTGACTATCCTGTATTCTTAATGCAGACTAATGTTACAGCCTTTAATTACATGAAATGGAACGATCATTACTACTATATAACCGGCAGGCGCTTTATACACGCAAATCTTTTTGAGATATCCTGCGAGATTGATGCTCTGGCATCTTGCAGAGGAAGTATTAAATCATCAAGTCAGTATGTATTAAGAACCTCTGTTGAAACCCTTGCTAACTATAATCTTATTGATAACTCATACGCTACCGAGGCAGAGCCCGAGTTATGGCATGATAGGAAAACTATCGGTATGACCGATGCAGGCTCTTACATCTTGGTAACAAAAGGCGGTAATGGTATAAATTATTATGGTATTACTGAGAGTCAGTTAAACTCTTTATTATCAAGTTTACTTGCAACCAAGCAGGAAAATTTATGGGATACAATCTCAAATATCGGTCAGACATTAGGCCCGAGTTTTCTTAATGTAATGGAATATATTGTAGGCTGTCGCTGGATGCCTTTTCCTATTCCAAGCGGAGGTGTATCGCAGAATATATATCTTGGTTATTGGGATAGTGGCATCTCAGGAAAAGTTTATACTACACAGCTCAATTTAGTATCCAATCCGGGAGGTGCGTATTCTTTAACTGTACATCCTGAGACAGATGCAAAAAAGGCTTTTATGAACTGCTCACAATATCATCAGTGCAAAGTATATGTACCGGGATGTGGTGAAATTCCCATTGATTTTGCAAAAGTCAACGGCAGCTCTATCAATGTATCAATAAGTGTTGATGTATCAGGAGCTGTTACGGCAATCATTAAAAATAATGATGGTGAAATCCTTGCAACCAATTATGGCGTTCTGGGTGCAGATGTTCCTATCTCAGGCTCAGGCTTTAATCTTGGCGGTATTATATCTGCAGGCTCCGGCGCAGGAACTGTTGTTTCAGCAATAGCAACGGCAGCAACCGGCGGTTTTGGTGCAGCTCTTGGAGAGGCTGCTGCAGGTGCCATTGAAATAGGAACAGGTATTGCTGCAGCAATCCCGGATGTTAATACTAAGGGAGGCGCAGGATCCTATTACATTGTTGATGATTTAGAGCTCTTGGGAGTAACTGAGGCAGTTTATAAATTGACTGCTCAGGCCCCTACTCAGCAGGGATACCCCTCAATGAAAATCGCAACCTTAAGCAGTAACGGATATTATCAGATTAAAAATCCTCAGGTGGATTTTGGTGACGATCTTACGATTAAGGGCCTTATAGAAAACTACATGAGAATAGGTTTTTATATCGAGTAAAACTTATATTTGGACATATGCCTTTCGGGGATTAAGCAGTGTCGCAGCACTGCTTTTTCTCTGTTTGTTAATTGACTGTTTAAGTCAAAAATGTTATATATTAATTAGAGGGAAACATATACTCCCACGAGTCGGTAAGGTCTGGGCCTTACAGGGAGGTGGCGTGACCGGCCGTACAGTTTCCCTCTATGCTCTTAAAAGGTCGCACAATATCGGAGGAAATTAAGATGAAAGTAGCAGATGTTTTAAAATGCGTTGCGCAGGGTGTTTCTACCGAGGAGGTAAAAACAATCATCGCACAAAACAAAGTATCCGCAGATGAGGCTATAGAGCTTGTCAAAGCAGGATACAACAGCGAGTCTCTATCCGGGTTACTTGACGAGCCCGAGGATCCTAAACCTGAGGATCCTAAGCCCGACACCAAGCCGGATAATAAAATGAGTGAAGAGATTGAAAACCTCAAAAAGCAGTTGGAAGAGACTCAGAAATCTTTAGAAAAAGCTCAGCAGGCAAATATTAATAAGGATAACGGCCCCGGGGAAAAGCCAAATCCTGAAGAATATCTTGCAAAGCTTTTTGCACAATAATTTTCTTTTATTTTAAAAGGAGGATAAAAATGGCACGCAGCTTTACACCTAAGGACATGCAGGCCCTGATGCAGCTCTTAGTTGAGCAGGGTACGGGCATGCAAAATATCTCCGTAGTAGATACATCCTCATATATCTCTGCCGGAGAATTACTCATGGCTACAGGCAAGGAAAATGTTTACAATGCTATTAACATGGTTATGGGCCGTTTGATTATAGCATCAAGAAAACATGTGAAGAGCCTTAAGCTTATGCAGGAGTTTGATAATGGCGTATACACTTCTTTAGTTAGAAAGATCTCTTTCTATACCAAGATGCCTAAAAACTCCGGCGCATTTAACACCGATTTATTTACAAACTTAAAGGATGGCTTTACAAACGGTCAGAATATCGGCGGAACTCCCCCTGCACCTCAGTCAACTCAGTCCATGTGGGAACAGAACCAGCCTATCCCTGTAGAGATTGATTTTGGTGGCTCTAATACTTGGCAGAACTGCATCACCATGTATGAAGTACAGATCGGTGCAGCATTCAGAGATGAAGCTGAAATGGCTAAGTTTGTAGCCGGATATCTTCAGGAACATGCAAATGATATTTCACTTCAGGAAGAGGCATGGAACAGAATGTGCCTTGTTAACAAGATTGCATCTGTTTATGATATGTCTGCATACATGCCCGGCTCTGCTATCGACCTTGTAGCAGCATTCAATGCACGCTTTGGTACTTCCTATAATGGAACTCAGCTTAGAACTACTTACTTAAAAGAGTTTCTTGCATTCTTTGTATCTGAGTTTAAGCTTGTTTCCAAGTTCATGACTGAGAAAAACACTCAGTATCACTGGGGCATCCCTCAGACAATTGACGGTGTGCAGTATACTCTTACAAGAGAGACTCCATACGCTGATCAGCATGTATACCTTTACTCTCCTCTCTTTACTGAGGCTGAGTCTTTGGTACTTCCCGAAATCTTTAATCCTGAGTATCTTGATATCAAGACTCAGTATCAGGAGATCACATTCTGGCAGTCTGCAGACTCAAGAGCAGAAATCAATGTTACTCCTGCTATTATCGATCCTGATACCACCTCACCTACATATGGAACACAGATTGCCGGCAGTGCCGTAAATCTTCCTTATGTTGTCGGTATGATTACAGACCGTGACGGACTTGTAACCAATATGATGCTTGACAGAGTGGCAACTACGCCCCTCGAGGCAAGGAAATTGTACAGAAATACTTGGCAGACCTTCCTTAGGGGTGTTTGGTCAGATAATAGTGAAAAAGTTTGCATCTTCTATATGGCATCTTAATTTCCTTTGGGGAGGGGTTAAAATCCCTCCCTACTTTTAAGGAGGAGACATGAATAAATTTAATGAAACCCCTTTTACATATGGGGTATGGAGTCACTTCCTTGTGACTGCCGGTAATAAAAAGGCATCTGTCTCCGGCGGACTTCCCGGAGTTAAAATATCCGAAAACAAGATAATTTTCCCCAAGGGATATAAACCCTTAGAAGTTCACGTAGAAGTAGATGCAAAAGATAAGTGTCCTGCATTTGAGTGGCCCGACAGGGTAAGTTTTGAAAAAGGTCAGGCCATAGTCATCCTGCCCGAGCTTGAATGCTATAATACACTTATCTATCATGTATTAGGTTAGGAGGATGGCTATGTACGAACCCTTGATGTATTCACAGATTAATATTATCGAGGGGAGCTATTTTCCGTCACAGGTTCATTCCTGCAACAATTTAACATATGATTATTGGATGCGCAGGTTATTTCAGAAAGCACAGTCAGTAATTGAATTTAAAAACTTACCTCCTACTTGGAGAGGAGCCCCTAAAGATTTTCTTTATTGGTGCCTTTTCTGCAGAGGTTTTGTTGCAGGATTTAAAACTGAGGAAACAGGCTTATCTTTTCAGCCCTGCGGTTTAAACGGACAGAACTTTTATTATCAGCCTGTAGAGGCTATAATATCCAATCCTACGCTTAAAACACCCTCTGACGGCCTGCGACTTAAAATTGATGAAGATTGTGTCATCATTAAGCTTACCCCTGACTATAGAGGTATCTGGGATATCCTTTCATACTATGCAGAGAAACTCTCCTCGATGGATGTTACTCTCAACATGTCAATAGAAAATGGCAAAGTGCCTTTTATCCTTGGAGCAAAAAATAAGGCTATGGCAGCGATGCTTAAGAAAATCTATGACAGAGTCCAGAGAGGCGAGGGCCTTGTTGTATATGATGATGTTTTCAAAGATGAGGCCTCTAAAAGTACCAAATCTGCAGACAGTCCTTTTTCAATATTTGACCGTGAACATTTAAAGCAGTCTTATATTGTTACGGAAAATCTGCAGGATATGCAGACTATCCTCAATAACTTCTATAATGAAATCGGTATTCCGACAGTACCTTATCAGAAAATGGAGAGGATGGTTAATGAGGAGGCTGCCTCCCGGAAAGTTTCCTCAAACTCAAATCTCTCAGTCTGGGTTGACTGCCTTACAGATGGCTTTGATAAATTCAATGATAAGTTTGGTACCAATATCCGGGTAGAAAAGAGATTTAATATGGATGAGGAGGTGACAGAGAGTAATGAGCTTGGCTAAAATTACTTGCATCGGCTTTGAGGAATACTTACAGGCCGATGGGCGCAGCCTTTTTGACAAGGCTACGTTTCCTCCCGAGATCCCCAAGCAGGATTTAGTTGACCGGGTACTTATGCGCACAGGCGAGTTTGAATGTGTGTATTCAAACCCGGAGTTTATGATAGGAGCTGTCGGCACATGGGCTAAAAGTTTCTATCATACATTTGATAAGTGGGTAAAAGCTTTAGAGGTTGAATATGCACCTTTAGAAAACTATAACCGCACTGAAATATGGACTGATAAAGCAGACTCAACCACAACGAGTGAAAATCACTCTGACACCGGCGGAACCGATACAAACAAGGTATCAGCATATGATGCTGCGGATTTTGTCAATAAAGATCAGATGATATCATCCTCTGAAACAGACTCTGACGGCGAAACTGTCCTTGACGGAAAGACACATCATGAAGGCCACCTATACGGAAATATTGGTGTGACAAGTTCCCAGGAGTTACTTGAGGCCGAATTATCAGTTGCAAGATTTAATTTGTATGATCAGATAGCAGACCTTTTTATTAAAGAGTTTTGCGTCTGTGTATACTAAAGGAGGTTGACATGAGCTTTTTATGGAAATATCCTCACACCTCTTATGAAGAAATCAACCTCGATTATATTCTTAAGAGAATAAAAGAAATTGAGGTTCAGATTGAAACTATCAAAGAGGAAATTGAGGGCGAAATTTTTGAATGGGTTCAGGAGCAGCTCAGACCTTTTGAAGAAGAGCTGCAGAACTTAATCAACGAGGTAACCTCCCTTGAAAGTACGGTTACAACTACGCTTCAGGCTTATGATGCAAGAATTACTTTAATTCAGCAGGGCCTTGATGCACAGATTGCAGCTATTGAAAGAGAGCTCCAAGATGCAGTTGCTGCATTAAACTTACTTACTGATACCAAGATAGAGCAGAATAATATCTGGCTGCTTAATCAGATATCTGAAAATGTTGGCACACTCTTTCAGGTACTTAATCCGTTTACCGGCACCATGATGAGTATACAGGAAATGATTGATTATCTTTCTGCATTTCATATTGTTGACGGTATTGACTACGATACAATGAATACCAGAGCGTTAACATATAGCGCATTTAATGCATTAAGCATCAGCTATACCGACTTAACGCTGCATGGTAATACATATTATCAATAGGAGGTTAGAATATGCAATACACACCTAATTTTAATTTCTTAATCCCGGAGGGAACTGATACAGTTAACCTCCTGACTCAGTGCTATCCCAACTTTACCTCTCTTGATACTATTTTACAGGCAATCAAAGAGAGCGGAATTACTGAGGCTGTTACTACCAAGGTAGGTACAGTACATAACATCGTTAGAAACGTTGCAGATTGTAATGTTATCAGATGGGTGAACACAGCTAACTATGCAGCCGGTGACACATTTACTGTAGATGGCTCTCCTGTAACTGCTACTACAATGGATGGACAGAGCCTGCCTGCAGGTGCTTTTGTTATTAACCAGAGCTGTCTTGCAATCCTTAACGGATCCGTTCTTACTTTCGTTGGAGGAGGCGGAGCTGCTACTGCAGCAGGAACATCTTATGATAATACCGGCTCAGGCCTTACAGCTACAGATGTACAGGCAGCAATTGATGAGTTGAAAAGCGATATTCCTACAATACCGGCATCTTACGCAGCTACTGCAATTACGTATGATAATACGGTATCGGGCCTTACAGCTACCGATGTGCAGGCAGCTATAGATGAACTTAAAGCATTAATTCCTACTCACACTTATACAACCGCAGGACTTCAGATTATGAGCGGTAGATGTTCTATAATGTCCGGAGGCTATTATATCGAAAATAATAGAGCGTATTTCAATATGACCATATCAATACTCGCGGCAGTATCTACGGGCGCGAGCGTTATACAAGGTTTGCCTCAGGGTTATACTACCGGCGTTCTTACACCTACATATAATAATCTCTATGTATCAAGAACGGCTACGAATACATACTTAACAGCAGCAGCTAATTTATCGGTAGGTGAAACACTTCACTTCGAAGGATCATATGCTTTAACATAAATTAAGCTACATAATTATAATTAGCCCTGATCGAAAACGGTCAGGGCTCTTTTCATGCTCAAAATCTGCATGATCTAAAGTTATTCCGGGATGCTGCATAACGTTTGCAACTGACTTGCAACTGACTTGCAACACTGTCCCAAACATAACCCAAATGAGCACAGGCTATTTGGGACAGGATTGGGTTATACTGTCCCATTTACGGGCTTTATACTTGTCAATTGGTAAAATTGCACAAATAACATGTGTTATTTGGGGGTAATTTTTGTGCAATATTACTATAGGACTTT
>Ga0265299_10004012_pt1 | contig 14086 bp, 13 predicted proteins | sample AusTroGonzalo_MG_4_FD_193485 | JGI IMG/M metagenome (GOLD analysis project Ga0265299, IMG submission 193485) | Bovine rumen microbial communities from tropical cattle in Woodstock, Queensland, Australia - Gonzalo_02 | ecosystem: Host-associated > Mammals > Digestive system > Stomach > Rumen ...
GCGATACAATGCCGTAACAGAGTGCGATACGCTGCATGACAGCCCAGATGCGCAGATGTCCGAAGCACAACAGATCGCCCTCGATGGCATGATCGAACCAATTGATAAACAGTCCGATAGCAAACAGCAGCACCGTACGTTTTATAATGCGACGGATGACTGGCGTTGTGGGCTTGAATTCCGATTTAACCAACGAGAGGTAGCACGAAATACCCATAATGAACAGGAAGAAGGGGAACACCAGGTCACAAGGTGTCATACCGTTCCACTTAGAGTGTCGCAACATCTCGAACGATTCGCCCCAACCGTTGTTCACCAGTATCATACCGGCTACTGTGATACCTCTAAGAATATCGAGACTCAATAATCTTTGATTATTTTTCATTGAACATTGATCATTGAACATTGAACAATAAATTCATTGCTTCCCTGGCCACATCGACGGGATTGCCCTCGGGGGCTGCGCTGTATGGTGTCTGGTTGAGCGTCCAAGGCTCTTCCATAGCATAATAGTCAAGCTTTACCTCCTGTGGCAAGGCCATGGCAAACAGTTCGGCAGCAGTCTTAGTGGCATTAGGTCCACCACCAAGCAGTTCGGGCTGTGGGCCAGTCTGTGCCTTCATCTGAGCAGCCAACGCATCGAAATAAGCCTTCCAACGCACATAGTAGAAGTCCTTCAGCAATCCCTGCCACTCCTTGTGGGCATAGTCGCGCAAGCCACCTGTATCGGCACAATAGCGGTTGCCCCAGGTGGTAATCTGTACGCGCGCGTTCCACTCATACAGTTTCTTCTCATCGGCGGTCTTTCCAGCATTCACAGCATCCTGTGTCCAGTGTCCCACACGGAACTCAGTACGTGTGCCCAGCAGCTTATCCTGCATGAGCAGCATGTTCAGGAAGCGCTGGGCATCCTTATCAAACTGCTTACGACTGAATGCCTTGTAGTCGGCAATGGTCTTCTGGTACTGTAAGCGTGCCTGATCGGCCAGCGCCTGACGGGTAATATCTACCAGGTCGTATTCGAAATTATTGTTGCCACGGTATTTCTCGGCCACGCTATTCATGAGCTTGGCAGCTTTCTTGGTCATAGCTGGGTCGTAGTAGTTCTTCATCTTCGACCAACTTGAAGCCTGGAAGTTGTTGAGCGTGGGACGACCACAGAAGATACTCTCGTGAGGGCCCTGCTGGTTGTTGCCTGCAGGACAGTTGTAGATGCTCTGCGCCAGTACAAGCCATGCCTTCTCAATGGTATCGTCCTTCACGCCGTAGCGCGCCTTCACATAATCCTTAACCCAAGCCTCCTTGGTGAACTTCTCGGCACGCCAAGGCAGCTCACTCATCAGTTCGAACATCACGGGATTGTTCTCAGAGCCTTCCATGGTAAAGCCAATGCCCTTACAGTTTTTCTTCGAAGAATAGAAGTTATCAAGCAACTGATCCATGCGACCGTGGAGACCTACGTTGGCACCGAAGTTCTCCAACAGGCAGAACAGCCACTGGTGCTGCTTGTATCCCTGCTCACGCTTCCAGATACTGGGAATACCGAACATGGGGCGACACTCTGAGAAGAGGTCGAGTACAAGCAGGTCGCCAGCCTTCATGCCGTCGACCATGGCCTCGCGAGGATTCTCGGTCCAGCCCTGGATAACCCAAACGGCCTTAGGATTAACACGCTTCATGGCCTGCATCATAGCCTGACCAGCCTTAGCATAATCAATATTGGGATCGTCGTTACTCTCATGGAAGGGGTCCATCGAGTAGTAATCGGCCTTGCCAAACAATTTTGTCAGCTCATTATAATATAAGGTGGCAATCTCAGCAAATCGTGCATCGGTAGGCAGCAGGTTAGCAGGACGCTGGAATCCGTTCCACAAGCCTGCGTCGGCCACATTCAAGCCCAACTTCTCCTTGGCATCGTGGGGCACCATACCGCAATAGCCCGGCAGCACAGGGTACATACCTAACTGCTTCATGCGAGCCAGTATCTGCTTCTGCAGTTTCTCCTGACGGTCGTACCACGACAGCGGGAGCGGACCGCCCCACCCTTCAAGGTTATTCATCTCCCACCAAGCCAAGAAGGCAGGACCGGCAATAAACTCGCCCACTTCTTTCTCGGTGTAGCCTAACTTGAGCAGCATGTTACGCCAAACGCACTCCTCGCCAACGATAGCCAGTGGCATGTTAATACCATGAAGTGCCATCCAGTCAATCTCCTTCTCCCAGCGTTTCCAGTCCCAGAAAGCCATGGAGTAGCTGAAGGTGCAGTAATTAAAGTCGTAACGCAGCGTCAGGTCGGTTTCGCGACGTTCTTTCTTAGTTACAGCAGGCATCACAGCTGGCAGCTTAGCCTGCATCTGGTTCCAACTCAGGTGTACGCCTGCGTAGTACTTCAGATACCAGTTCAGTCCCGAGGCGATGTTTACCCACGAGTTACCGCGAATAACCACCTTGGTGCCCTGCTGGTCGAGCTCAAAAAAGTCCTTGTTGCTCTTCACGAGTTGGGTTTTAAACTTCTTCGACGCACCTGCATCGATTCTTTCCAGCAAATCATCTACAGGATTTGCCCACATCTGCATAGATAGCAGCATTCCGATAATAGTTAGTAGTTTCCTCATATTACTTAATTAGTTTCATTTCCTTTGCTTTCGCCATTAATAATGCCATGAGCGGTTCGCGCTCGTTCTCAACCTTGTTATCCAATACAGCATCCTTCAGATACTGCTTCAGTACACCCACCTCGCGACAGGGCGACAAATGGAACATTTCCATAATCTCGTTACCATCGATAACGGGCTGCAACAGGCGTACGTAGTCTTTCTCCTTCAGGTCGGTAAGCTTTTCGCGAACCATACGGAAGTTCTCCAGGAAGAGCTTTTTTCGTACCTCGTTCTTCGAGGTGATGTCGGCCTCGCACAGTGTCATCAAGTCTTCGATATCTTCGCCCGCATCGTTCATCAGTCGGCGGACGGCCGAATCGGTCACTATCTCATCGGCAATCACGATGGGACGCATGTGCATGTCGACCAGCTTCTGCACGTATTTCATCTTCATGTCGAGTGGCAGCATCAGTCTACGGAATATCTGGGGCACCATCTTGGCACCAATCATGTTATGATTATGGAAAGTCCAGCCGATAGCTGCATCCCAGCGCTTTGACTTAGTCTTACCAACATCGTGCAGCAATGCTGCCCAACGCAACCACAGGTTATCGGAGTGCTGAGCCACGTTATCGAGCACCTCCAAGGTGTGATAGAAGTTATTCTTATGCGCACGACCGTTCTTCTGCTCCACAATATCAAGCGCAGCCAGTTCGGGCAGGATGATACTCAGCAATCCACAACGCTGCAAGTCGACAAAACCACGTGAAGGTGTGGGCGACAGGATAATCTTATTCAGTTCGTCCTTGATACGCTCGCCACTCACAATCTTGATTCTGTCGGCCATGCGCTCCAGTGCCACGAATGTTTCTTCCTCAATCTGGAAGTTAAGCTGCGTAGCAAAACGGATACAACGCATCATACGCAAGGGGTCGTCGCTAAAGGTGATGCCTGGTTCCAGGGGCGTAGCAATGATGCCATCCTCCAAGTCGGCCAAGCCATTGAACGGGTCGACCAGCTCGCCGAAACGTTCCTTGTTCAAACAGATAGCCATTGCATTGATGGTAAAGTCGCGACGATTCTGATCATCTTCCAAAGTACCGTCTTCAACGATAGGCTTACGCGAGTCGTGGCTATAGCTTTCCTTACGCGCTCCCACAAACTCTACTTCGTATTCCGTACCCTTCTGCCAGAATTTTACCTGAGCTGTACCAAAATTCCTGAATACACTTAAGTGTGCTTTCTTACCTACGATGCGCTTGAGTTCCTCGGCCACCTTGATGCCGCTGCCAACTACCACCACATCAATATCGTTCGACGGACGCTCCAGGAATATGTCTCGCACATATCCGCCCACAACATAGCACTCCAGACCTAATCGATCTGCAGCCTCGCTAATTTGGTGGAAGATGTCCTGATTTAATATCTTTGCTAACTCCTCGTCGCTATATAAATTCATTATATATACCTTTTTAGGTTGCAAAGATACAGTTTTTTTTCCTATCTACCAATTATTTTAGCATTAATAAATAAAATAGTCCTTGTTTGTCTTCTTTTTAATGTTTTCTTTGATATCCGTATAGAGCGGATCGTATTTGGCATTGGGCTTTGAAATAGTAAAGCCCTTTACCTTTATTATATAATTATCCACACTGTCGGGCGACATCTGGTCAAGATGTAATGATTCATTATAAAACTCCTCCATTTCAGGCAATGAGTTTTGCGTCAACAGAGGTTTCTCTCCGTAGTAGGCAAGTCCAAGAAGCAGGACCGCAGCAACTATAAGTAACAGTTTTTTCATTAATTGAGTCTTTTAAGTGCTGCAAAGATAAGTATTTCTTTCGAAACTACCAAACTTTTTTTTGCAAAAATGCGTATTTTGGCATCAATTCGTCACAATTATTTTGTAAATTCAGTCAAAAATGCTACCTTTGCGCCAGTAAATCAGTTACATAGACAAATGGAGCCAATTAACGATTTTTTCTCGCTAATGAGTTCATTCCTCTGGGGATGGCCTATGATTATACTGTTGTTAGGTACGCACATCTTCCTAACGTTCAGACTGCGCATTCCGCAACGCAAGCTACTCACAGGCATTAAACTCTCTATCCAGAAAGATGCCAAGGCCGAAGGCGACGTAAGCCAGTTCGGCGCATTGGCCACCGCATTGGCTGCTACCATTGGTACGGGTAACATTGTGGGCGTGGCTACGGCTGTAGCACTGGGCGGACCAGGCGCAGTACTCTGGTGCTGGCTCACAGGTATCTTCGGTATGTCTACGAAGTACGCCGAGGGATTGCTGGCCGTGAAATACCGCGTAAGAACTCCCGATGGCAAGATGTTGGGCGGTCCGATGTATGCCCTGGAACGCGGATTGGGCATGAAGTGGTTAGGCATTGTCTTTGCCGTCTTCACAGCGCTGGCTTCGTTTGGTATCGGCTGCACGGTGCAGGCCAACTCCATTGCTTTGTTAGCACACGAGACATTCGGTGTACCCACATGGATTATCGGTGTAGTAGTATGCTTACTCACAGCACTGGTAATCTTAGGTGGCGTAAAAGCCATAGCCAAGGTATGCACCATACTGGTACCTTTCATGGCATTCCTCTATGTATTAGGCTGTATCGTAATACTTTGTATTAACGGCAGTTACGTGTGGCCTGCCGTTCAACTGATTGTCGACTCGGCTTTCAACCCATCGGCAGCAGGCGGCGGTTTCGTGGGTGCCACGGTGATGATGGCTGCCCGTTTCGGTATTGCCCGCGGACTGTTCAGCAACGAGAGCGGATTGGGTAGCGCCCCCATCGTAGCCGCAGCCGCACAGACTCGCAACCCCGTTCGTCAGGCGTTGGTATCGAGTACCGGCACCTTCTGGGACACAGTGATTATATGCGCACTCACCGGATTAGTACTGGTAAGCAGTATCCTGGCCTACCCCGACATCACCTATGCCGACGGCGCTGCACTTACCAAGGTAGCTTTCTCAAAGATACCCTACGTAGGTGCGCCATTGCTGGCCTTCGGTATCCTGACGTTTGCCTTCAGCACCATCATTGGCTGGAGTTACTACGGCGAGAGTGCCGTGAACTACTTAGAGGGGCAACACGCCAACCGCTTCTACCGCATCCTGTTCATCGTGGCGCTCTTCTTCGGTTCGATTATCAATCTTGATATCATCTGGAACATTGCCGACTGCATGAACGCACTGATGGCGATACCTAACCTGATAGCCCTGCTGCTGTTAAGCGGTGTGGCAGCACAGGAAACGAAGAAATTCCTGTGGAGCAACAAGCTCGACGAAATGAGCGAAGAATGAATAACCAATAATAAAAAACAAGGTATGAAAAGAAACATCTTAACTTTGGCCGTGATTTTTGCGGCAATGACGGCATTCATGTCGTGCGGTAACAAGACCACAAACCAGACTTCGGACGAAGCGCAGGCCGGACAAGTGAACAACTTCCGCATCAAGCGCGGTACTAACATCAGCCACTGGCTCTCACAAAGCGAGCAACGTGGCGAGGCCCGCCGACTGCACATTCAGGAGGACGACTTTGCACGTCTGGAAGAGTTAGGATTCGACTTTGTACGTATCCCCATCGACGAGGTGCAGTTCTGGGATGAAGACGGCAAGCAACTGCCCGAGGCATGGGGATTGCTGAACAACGCCTTAGACTGGGCTAAGCAGCACAACCTGCGCGCAATTGTCGACCTGCACATTATCCGTTCGCACTACTTTAACGCAGTAAACGAGGGCGACAAGGCCGCCAACACCCTGTTTACATCCGAGGAGTCGCAGCAGGGACTCATCAACCTGTGGAAGCAGCTGTCCGACAGCCTGAAGAACCGCAGCACCGACTGGGTAGCCTACGAGTTCATGAACGAGCCTGTAGCACCCGAGCATGAGCAGTGGAACCAGCTGGTAGCCAAGGTACACAAGGCACTGCGCGAGTTGGAGCCACAGCGCACACTGGTTATCGGTTCGAACATGTGGCAGGGTCATGAAACTATGAAATATCTGAAGGTGCCCGAGGGCGATAAGAATATCATTCTGAGTTTCCACTACTACAACCCCATGATCCTGACGCATTACGGCGCATGGTGGACACCTCTGGGCAAGTACAAGGGTAAGGTAAACTACCCCGGCGTACTGGTATCGAAGGAGGATTACGAGGCTGCACCTGCCGACATCAAGGACCAGCTGAAGCCCTACACCGAGCAGGTATGGGACATTAACACCATCCGTGCACAGTTCAAGGATGCCATCGAGGCTGCTAAGAAATACGACCTGCAGCTCTTCTGCGGCGAGTGGGGCGTGTACGAGCCCGTTGACCGCGAGCTGGCCTACAACTGGACACGCGACATGCTGACCGTATTCGACGAGTATAACATCGCCTGGACCACCTGGTGCTACGATGCCGACTTCGGATTCTGGGACCAGCAGAGACATACATTTAAAGATCGCCCATTGGTTGAACTGCTGATGAGCGGAAAGAAATTAGGAGAATAAATGAAACATACAGCATTAGCTATTATGGCAGTGCTACTGCTAACGGCTTGCGGCGAGACGAAGACCCGAAAGGAAATCAATCGCCGCAAGGCCGCTTTGGTAGAGCACCAGGAAACAGAGTTAAAGAAAGCGCAGGACGAATTGTGGAAAACCGACAGCCTGCTGCAGTTGACTAACAAAGAGTTAGAAGCGATGACCAAGGAGGTAGAGGCGCACAAGCAGGCGCTGAAAGCCACCAAGGAAGAGCTGACAGCCCTGACCCAACTACGCGTAAAACGCGATTCCATTCGTACCCAGTACGAAGCCTTGGGACTAAAAATCAGATACATACACAAGAAGCAGAGTGAAAAATAGTAAAAAAACCACTATTCACTATTCACTATTCACTATTTTTTTGTACCTTTGCAGCCGATATGACGCAATTTGAAAAGACAAACGCTCAGTTTGAGCAGGCTTTGGCCGAATGCAGAGCCCTGTTCGAAAAGAAACTGCACGACTACAAGGCGTCGTGGCGCATCCTGCGTCCCACGGCGTTAACCGACCAGTTGTTCATCAAGGCCAAGCGCATCCGTTCGCTCGAGATTAAGAAAGAATCGCTTGTGGGCGAAGGTATACGTCCGGAGTTCGTGGCACTGATTAACTACGGTATCGTAGGACTTATCCAACTATCCAAGGGGTTTGCTGATACTGTAGACATCAGCAACGAGGAGGCTATGGCTCTTTACGACGAGCACGCCAAGGAGGCATTGGAACTGATGAAGCGTAAGAACCACGACTACGACGAGGCGTGGCGCGGCATGCGGGTTAGTAGCTATACCGACCTGATCCTGACAAAAATTGAACGTATCAAGGAAATCGAGAACTTGCAGGGCGAGACACTCGTAAGCGAGGGCATCGATGCCAATTATATGGATATCATTAACTACGCGGTCTTTGGAGTAATTAAACTCACGGAAGAAGGTGAGAAGGTGAAAAAGTGAGAAAGTGAGGAAAGCTGCTGTAAACATCTGTCGTATTGTACTGGCACTGACGTTTATCTTCTCAGGATTCGTTAAAGCCGTCGACCCACTGGGTACACAGTACAAGATACAGGATTACCTGGCAGCCGTAGGCATGGGGCGCATGGTGCCCGACTTCACCACACTGGCCACATCGGTACTGTTGGCAGCCACCGAGTTCTTCCTAGGCATCTGCCTGCTCTTCGCCATCAGGCGTCGAATCGTTTCAAAGCTGGTGTTAGCCATCATGGCTGTGATGACACCGTTGACACTCTGGCTGGCTCTGGCCAACCCCATCAGCGACTGCGGCTGTTTTGGCGATGCATTAGTGCTCACCAACTGGCAAACACTGTGGAAGAACGTGATACTGCTTGCTGCAGCCATCGTGGTATGGAAGTGGCCCTTGGAGCAGCCACGACTCATTAGCCGAACCAACCAGTGGATAGTAATGAACTACACCCTGGTGTTCATCCTGCTGTTCATCTCGGCCAAGAGTTTGTACACCCTACCCCAGTTCGACTTCCGTCCCTATCACATCGGAGCCGACATCCGCAAGGGCTGGCTCAAGATGATGGATGGCGAGGAATCGCCCTACCAGGAGCTATTCATAGAGCAGGTAAGCGATGGCGAAGACCTGACGGAACAGATACTCACCGACGAGGGGTACACCTTCCTGTTGGTAGCGCCGCACCTGGAACAGGCCGACGACTCGCGACTGGACGAGATAAACCAGATGTACGAATACAGTCTGGACAACGGCTACCCGTTCTACTGCCTCACGGCAAGCGGCGAGAAAGCCATCGAGAACTGGCGCGACCTGACAGGTGCCGAATACGCCTTCTGCCAAACCGACGATATCACGCTGAAGACGATGATTCGCTCGAACCCGGGATTGCTGCTGCTCAAGGACGGTAAGGTGATACGCAAGTGGAGCCACAACAACCTGCCCACCGAGGAGGAGTTAACCGCTAAGCTCGAAGACAGCGAGTTAGGCCAGCTGCCCACCGAGACCGTAACGAGTAAGATACTCTGGGTGCTGACGTGGTTTGTACTACCACTGATACTCCTCACGATAGCCGACCGCCTGTGGGCTTGGACCAAGTGGGTGAGAAAGAGGTGATGGGTGATTGAGAATAAGTTTTTAAAACATATTAAATTTTTAGAATTATGAGAAAGAAAATTGTAGCAGGAAACTGGAAGATGAACATGAATCTCCAGGACGGTATTGCTCTTGCAAAGGAGCTGAACGAGACTCTGAAGGCTGATAAGCCAAACTGTGGTGTAGTTATCTGCACTCCATTCATTCACTTGGCTTCTATCGCACAGTTCCTCGATCAGGACATCATTGGTCTGGGTGCTGAGAACTGCGCCGACAAGGAGAAGGGTGCTTTCACAGGTGAGGTTAGCGCCGAGATGGTAAAGAGCACAGGTGCTCAGTACGTTATTCTGGGTCACTCAGAGCGTCGTGAGTACTACAAGGAGACTCCCGAGATCCTGAAGGAGAAGGTACTTCTGGCTCAGAAGAACGATCTGAAGGTTATCTTCTGTATCGGTGAGAGCCTGGAGGAGCGCGAGGCTGGCAAGCAGAACGAGGTTGTTAAGGCCGAGCTCGAGGGTTCAGTATTCAACCTCTCAGAGGAGGACTTCCGCAAGATTGTTATCGCCTACGAGCCAATCTGGGCTATCGGTACCGGTAAGACCGCTACTGCTGAGCAGGCCGAGGAGATTCACGCTTACATCCGTTCAATCATTGCCGAGAAGTACGGTCAGGCTGTTGCCGACGATACTACTATCCTCTACGGTGGTAGCTGCAAGGCCAGCAACGCTCCTGAGCTGTTTGCTAAGCCCGACATCGATGGTGGTCTGATTGGTGGTGCTTCGCTGAAGGCTGCCGACTTCAAGGGTATTATCGACGCTTGGAAGAAGTAATCGCAGTGAAACGACTATTCATCATAATGACGCTTTGCATCGGCTGCATTCTTGTGGCCGATGCTCAGTCGTCGTTTACCCAGAGATTGCAGAAGAGCAATCAGGGCGAGGGACGTATTACTGTTACTCAGGATAAAGCCATCGACGAACTGGTGAACGGTCCGGCTACACAAACAACGACGGCCACCACACCGGTGCAACCGAAGAACACCCAGAAACAACAAACAGAGAAGAAAGAAAACAACACTGCTACAAACACTAATCAGGATAAAGATAAGAAAAACGAGCCTAAGGTACAGGCAGTAACCGAGCACCCCGACACGGTGAACCTCGATAATCCAGAGGAAATCCAGAAGAAGATTATGAAGGGTACGAAGGTTGCTGGCTACCGTGTACAGGTGTTTGCGGGAGGTAACTCACGCAACGACCGTATCAAGGCCGAAAGAGTAGGCAGCGAAATCAAGAGTTTATTCCCTGGTGTACCTGTCTATGTACATTTCTACTCGCCACGATGGATATGCCGCATGGGCAACTATCGCACCTACGAGGAAGCTCATGAGGTGCTGGAGCGTGTGAAACGCAACGGCTACCAGAGCGCTATCATCGTGAAGGGCAAAATTACCGTACAGTATCAATGAAGATAGAGATTAAGGAATACGACAACGAGAAATATCGCGAGGGTATCGAAGAACTGGCCGACCACTACGAGAAGATACTCGCCTTGCTGGGCGAGGACCCTACGCGTGAGGGATTGCAAAAGACCCCTATGCGTGTGGCCAAGGCTATGCAGGTGCTTACCAAGGGTTACACCATGGATGCCCACAAGATTCTTACCGACGCGCTGTTCAAGGAGGATTACAATCAGATGGTGATTGTGAAGGACATAGACTTCTTCTCGTTGTGCGAACACCACATGCTGCCATTCTACGGCAAGGTGCACGTGGCTTACATACCTAACGGCTACATCACAGGCCTTTCGAAGATAGCGCGCGTGGTTGACATCTTTGCCCACCGCCTGCAGGTTCAGGAGCGTATGACCCAGCAGATTAAGGACTGTATACAGGACACCCTGCACCCCTTAGGTGTGATGGTGGTGGTTGAGGCAAAGCACATGTGCATGCAGATGCGTGGTGTAGAGAAACAGAATAGCATTACTACTACGAGCGACTTCAGCGGAGCCTTCGATCAGGCTAAGACCCGCCAGGAGTTTATGAACCTCATACACAATAATCAAATCTAAAACAAAAGCGCTATGTATCAAGTCGACAACAACACCAATTACAGGACCAATGAGTCGTTTACCCAAGAGTTCACCCGCAGTTGTCTGGGACGCATTCTCATTCTCGGCGTGATTATTCTGGTGGGTATGGGCGTGGCCTATTTCACCGCCCCCCGCGAGGAAACCATGAACGAGGAGATGTTCGACAACCTCATGCAGTGCCTGGAGGAGAACGATGGTATCAAAGGCGATGTAGTCGACGACTATGTACATAACCTGATGTTTATCTTTACCACCGCCGATACGACGGTGATTCCCGAGGATGAACTCAAAATCTATCATAAGTACAACCGTTTGGTAAGCTATCGCCACACGTTCTACTCAACCTCTCACATCTACAACAACATGCACCCCGAGGGCACACGCGTTGGTGTTGGTGTGTTCGGCATCATCATTCCTACCGTATTCTACGAGGATATCCTGCTGGAGGTAGGCACCATTCACAAGGGCTACGAGCAGAAGCTGAACCAGGAGGTGATTAACCAGCCTCAGGACGACGACCTGGGCACGAACCCGAACATTACCGAGTTCCACTACAAGGGCGACGAGAATAACTAAGCCGCCCCCCACTACCGACTAATTTTTATCAATTATATGACAACCAAGACTTTACTGAGCATCGCGCTGATGCTCTGTGCTGCAACAAACATGCAGGCGCAGAACCGTGCCGACAACAAGCACGAGAACATTGTTACGAACATGATCGACAACCCCATGCTGTGGGCCGATGTACCCGATCCCGACATCATTCGTGTGGGCGATACCTTCTATCTGGTATCAACTACCATGCACCTGATGCCAGGCGCTCCCATCATGCAGTCGAAAGACCTGAAGAACTGGGAAACCGTGGGTTACATCTTCGATAAGCTCACCGACTCGCCCAAGTACGACCTCTCGGCTACCGAGGGTACCGTGTACGGTCGCGGACAGTGGGCCACATCGCTCAAGTATCACAAGGGAAAGTTCTACGCCCTGCTGGCTCCCAACGAGCACGGGGCCATGGGCGACACCTACATCTTTACTGCCGACCAGGCTGCAGGCCCCTGGAAGATTGTATCGCGCATGCGCCACTTCCACGACTGCTCGCTGTTCTTCGACGATGACGACCGCGTGTACGTGGTGTATGGCACTGGCGAGATGATGGAGCTCAAGCCCGACCTCTCGGACGTGATTGAGGGCACCCACCGCCAGATTTTCAAGCGCGAGGCCGATGAGACCGGACTGCTCGAAGGTTCGCGCATGATTAAGCACAACGGCAAGTACTATCTGCTCATGATATCGCACGTGTATGCCCCTGGCCGCCATCGCCGCGAGGTGTGCTATCGCGCCGACAACATACAAGGCCCTTACGAGAAGGCCACCATCCTGCAGTCGGAGTTTGGCGGATTCTCATACGAGGCACAGGGAACCATTGTTGATACACAGGATGGCGACTGGTACGGCGTGATTTTCCAGGACCGTGGCGGTGTGGGCCGTGTGCTCACCGTCATGCCCTGCCGCTGGATTGACGGCTGGCCCATGCTGGGCGACGAGGAAGGGCGCGTGCCCGACCGCGTTCGCGCACTGAAGAATGGCGAGCCCGAAGCCTCTATCGTCAAGGCCGACGACTTTGGCAGCAGCAAGTTAGGCTTGCACTGGCAGTGGAACCACAACCCCGTGGACCATGCCTGGAGCCTCACCGAGCGCCCAGGTTACCTGCGACTCAAGACCAGTCGCGTGGTGCCCAACCTCTACCTGGCACCTAACACCCTCACCCAGCGCATGGAAGGTCCTCAGTGCACAGGCGCCATCGTGATGGACCTCTCGAAGATGAAGGATGGCGACTGCGCCGGTCTCTCGGCCTTCAACAGCGACTCGGGCACACTCACCGTGAAGAAGAACGGTAAGAAGCTCACCCTTGAGATGAGCGAAACCAAGGTAACCCTGAGCGAACGCGAAAAAAAGGTAGAGAACGTTGAGGAGAAGGTTATTCAAACTGTAACACTGAAACAACCGAAACTCTGGCTCCGCATCGATGCCGACTTCCGTCCGCAATCAGCAGGCCACGGCATGATGCCAGGCACCGATACCGCTAAGTTCTACTACAGTTTGGATGGCCAGGAGTGGCACAAGATTGGTAGCGACTACCGCATGAACTTCGACTGGCGCCGATTCTTCATGGGCTCCAAGTTCGGCATCTTCAACTACGCCACCAAGAAAACAGGCGGCTACGTAGATATCGACGAGTTTACATACACCAAGCATCAACAATAATAACTATGAACAAGAAAACAGTAGCCATTCTTGCCTTGTTGGCACCAATAGCTATGTGGGCACAAGGTGTGAAGATTGAGTTCTTCACGCCTTCTGTCGTACATGTAGTAAAGTACCCCGGCCAGCCGGTAACACCCGAGAGCCGCGTGATTATCGCTAAGCCTCAGGAGGTAGCGCTCACACAGCGCGGCAACGTAACATCGAGCAGTCAGCTCAGCGTGAAGCTCGATGAGAAAACCGGTTGCCTCACGTTTATGACCGCCAAGGGACAGGTGTTGCTACGCGAGAAATCGCATACGTTTGCCCCACTCAACCAAACGTTCACACTCAACAAGGGCGAGGCCATCTACGGCTTGGGCACCATCCAGAACGGCAAGATGAACCGCCGTGGCGAACACAAGCGCATGGAGCAGTCGAACTTAGAGGATTTCCAGAACGTGCTGCAGAGTATCAAGGGCTGGGGCCTGTACTGGGACAACTACGCCCCTACCCAGTTCGACGATAACGAGCGCGGCATGTC
>Ga0265299_10004013_pt1 | contig 14086 bp, 13 predicted proteins | sample AusTroGonzalo_MG_4_FD_193485 | JGI IMG/M metagenome (GOLD analysis project Ga0265299, IMG submission 193485) | Bovine rumen microbial communities from tropical cattle in Woodstock, Queensland, Australia - Gonzalo_02 | ecosystem: Host-associated > Mammals > Digestive system > Stomach > Rumen ...
AAACGTCATAACAAAATTTTTCCAAACATTGCTAATTTCAGCATCGACACCCATTGAATCAATAACCTGATTTTTTTCATCGAAAAACAGAACCTCAAAATATGCCTTTATTGTCGCATCTTCTTCGAGTTCTGAATTTGTTCCGTAGAACGAATATGTGTATTTGCTGAGTTCTTCAACCTCTATTTGTTGGTCAAAAATCACAATACCGCCTTCGTCAAAGTCAAGTTTTTTGCTGGTGTCTCCGAACAAACTGACAGTTTCATCATCTTCTGCTGTTGCATTTCGAGCGGTGTTGGTATTGTAGTCGAAACAAAAAGCACCGTCAACAAAAAGGTTGTTGATTTCAACACGATTTCCAACAGTAGCCCACACCTTTTCTATTTTCTGAGCCTGTTGTGTGTCAAAAATTTGTTGGTTGAGTTCAGTGATTTGAGAACCAACACCAACACCGTTACCCATCGTTATATCCCCAAGAACCTGAATGTTTGTTACCTCAATGGATGATGGTGTTGCGCTGTCACCCAAAACACTACCGCCACCAATTTCTTTTTTCAGCGACTTTATTGCATTTTGAACAGCTTGAGCAACAACATTGAGTTGGTCGCCCGGCGTAATCGGGTACAGATTCTTTTTGGTTTTTACCTTTTCCTGAAGCTCGATTGTGACTTCAGGCAAAGGGGAGGTGTTGCTCATCTTATAACTATAAGACTGAACGTAGTAGTTGCGTGTAATGGTGTTGTAGATAAACGGCACTTTTGCTGATTCGTTTAACCACTTATCCATCAACGCATATTGCTGTTTGTAGTATATGGAAGAGAATCTGATAGAGAATGCCCACAATCTTTTGTTTTTGTCCTCCAAGCTATCGAGTAAAGCAAAATCCAATTTCTTTTCGGCAGCAATAACGTAAGCAAACGGAAGATTGATGTTCAGAATCACAAACGTATCGGATGTTGTCGGAACTATCGGTGTAGATGCAGTAGAATCAGGATAAACAACATCAGAATGTGTGGTGTTGTCTTTCTTCAACGCAATCCAAACCTCGTTCTGTTCAGTATCTTGCTGAATATCCTGCAATTGGTTTACAAGAACATCACCTGTTGTGATGTCGCGCTTTGGTGTTCCGGCTGCGTAAGTTACGCCGTTGATGGTTGTAGCTTCAGTAAACACCCCTACAGGGTTACGAGCATACCCATCTTTGCCGTATTTAACCAAAACATCAAACTCACATCCACCGCAAAGTCCGCTGGTCATACTGATTTTCATTGTTTGGCCGTCAACAGCGCAATCAAAAAGATTGAAGCCATAACCATCAGCAACAGCGGTTTTTGCCAACTTTACAAAGAAATACGGATGCAGGTACTTTTCACCGCTTGCATCAAGCTCGTTGTTGTCGTTTTGGTCAAAAGCGATATCCAAGAACTTGTCAATGCGTTTTGGTGAAATGTCGGTATTGGTAATGCCTTTTATAGTCGGCTTTATCTCATCGTGTTTTTCTATTGCTTCTTTTGCGCACGATTGTTTGTAGAGATTTTCAAAATCGTAGTATTCTTGACCATCAGATTTCAGGTACGTGTTGTTCAGAGCATTGAACCACGGGTCGCCTGCGTTTCGCCACCTCCACGGCAATAAGCTTTGTTGATTAGGCACAACATCAGTATCACGAGTGAAATAAATCAAGTCGTTTTCAACAGGCGTAACACCAGACAACAGCTTTATTCCGTAGTTTCTGAGCTGTGTTACATGACCATCTCCGTTGAAAGACCAGTCTGGATTGCTGTCTATGTAAGTTTGAACACAGCTGAAACGAGTGTCGTTCTTCAGGAAAGTAAGTGCTTCTGAATCAGACCAATACATATATGTCTCGTACCTTCTTGCGAATGTAAACAACAAACAGGTAGTTCCGTTAGGTATGCTGTCGATTTCAATTGGCATACGAGCTTCGTAACCTTCTGTTGTTTCTCCATCAGACCAAGTTGTTATTCCTGTTCCGATATTGTGTGTGTATGTTAAATCTAATACGTTTGCTGTTGTATTTTCATTGAATGCGTATGTAGATTCAGCAGCAGCTAAAAATTGTTCGTGTGTCAGGCTTTTCGCATCTACTTTCAAATACCCTTGAACATAATTCAAAAACAGTCCTTTCCAATCGTCTTTGAAAGACAGATTTTGAAAATCACCGTCTTTCAACCACACCCAAACGTATTTGAATTGAGTTTTTTGATTTGCGCCGTTATTGCCAAAGCCAGCAGGATTATATGCTTGAACGTGGTATTTTACAATAAAATCATCAAGTTCTTGAGGGACAACAACAAGTTGTGGAACACCATCAGCACCATCATGGAGCTCATTGATGTAGTTTGGGTTGATTGTAACAAATTGGTCAAAAGTGTAGGTTTTTTGTATCGGCATAAACTTAAAGAAGCTGCCGTTCGGTATTCCTTGATGCACTTCAGATGTAGGTTCGAGACCTGTCAACCTATATGGATTTGCTATTTTTGCGTAATTGACCATCAGCGAAGAACTGCGTTCATAAACTAAATCCAAGTTGTTCGGGTTTTTGTTCGGGTAGAAATACGGCAAATTGTCGCCAGAACCAACACCTGTAATTCGATTGATAATATCGTTGTTTTGGGTTTTCTGAATCGACAACAAGCTATTCAAAGCCCCGTATTGAAAAGTAGGCATCACCACACCTGCGGCACTCATCTGTGGCGCATTTGAAAAACCGATATGAATTGTGTAGCCGTCAAAGTAGTAAGGCACACCCCACGTTTCGTAAATCAAATCAAGAGCTGACTTCAGAGTGGTGTCGGATATGCTTATGTTTTGCCAAGGTTCTGCAACATTCTGATTTATATACTGTTGTGCTGCGGTGTCGATAACTACACTAAAACCGATACCCTGAGTGCCAAGACCACTGTAGGTGAGCGACTTGTTTAGCCTTGTTACAAACTCCTGCAAGTTGGCAAAAAACGTAAACTCAAGAAGCTGCGGTGTACCCGAAACATCTTCAGGGTCTATGGCGTTTGCAAAAAACACGTGTTCAAGGAGCAACCTCTCAGAGACCAACGATAAAGTGTGTTCATACCGTTGTTCTGCATTCGAGTACTTGCTTGCAGGGATTTTGTCTATGAAATAAAACACTTTGTTGAAATACACACAACATCTGTCAGTCCACAACTCATCCAAGCAAGTCCTGTGTTTGAATGTGGCTGAAATAGTAGGTGCATTACCCATCCTGCTTGCGCTATACGTAAAGTCATAGATTTCAGAAGCCATTCCTGTTGCGGGGAAATCAACATCGTATTCTACAATATATGAGCTTACAGAATCGAACTTATAGAAATTCGGTGTGGGTGTTGAAGTGTCAAGATAGTATTTGTCTGAGTCCCACGCAACCTGTACCCAAGTTGCGACACCACCTACGTCTTGAGCTTCATATAGGTGTTTGGATACAGAGTTGATATAATAATCACCAACATCAGGATTTGAAGGTGCTGGGTTTGTTATGCCCAACACCCTCATAATCAAATCAGAATCAGGGATTTTATATAGCTTAAGAACCTTATCCATAGTTACTCATTTTGGTTTTTGGGTTGAAAGTCCTCAACTTTTTGTGATTTGTCTTCTTCAAGACGTGCTTCGTTCTCAAGCTCTTTCTGACGTTGTTTTGCAAGACGTGCTTTTTCGTCAGGTCTGCTCAGGGTATTGACTTCTGCGCCCGTCTCTTTAGAAAGCACTTCTGCGCCCGTCAATGCTGTAATCATCTGATTGTATTCGTTGTCGTTACGAGGACGCCACACTCTGATTTCGGACTCGATTTCAGTCAATTCATATTCTGTTACAGCCATCGGGTTTTCGCCTGTAGCCACCATCTCCTTTGCCAACCCGTATTTGAACAACCTCATGGCTTTGTCAATGACATTCTGCCACTCTTTTGCGCCATCCATACCGTTTTCAATATCGAGGGACTGAGTAAGTTCAATAGCAACACCACTGATGTCACCGCTAAGACGAATGTCCTTCGGCAAAATAAAGGTGGCACTTGAACCTTTTTGTATGTTGTCCTCGATTTTATCAAGGGTTTGGATTATGTGTTCAGGAGAAGGCGGTGTCAGGTACTTGGCATCACCATTTCCGTCAATAGACGTGTCGTTGAGAATGATGTTGCCGGCGAGCTTTTTGCCTCGGTCGTCGTAGTTACCTTTGATATAAAGCACACCCCAACCGTGACGTTTTTCGATAGCCAAGAAAACGTTGTATATAACCTCGTATGTTTCCACCTCGCTTTGGATTTCGTTCCACGCCACATCACCGCGTTTGGTAATCAACGGAATCTCGTCAAACCCATGTTCTACAGGTTTGTGCCATTTCCAACCAACTTCTGTACCATCGCCACTCGTACCGCTTACATTGGAGTTAGTCCATCTGTAACGATATTTGTCGTCGTAGGTGTCGATATAACGAGTGCCCTCTACATCATACACAATTGTTTCAAGCAATCTGTCACCATTCGGGTCATTGTGAGGACACAGTACATATCCGTCTTTGTACGAAATCACACGGCATTTGATTTTCCCATATCGGTCAAAATAAAACAGAAGGCCAGCGTCACCAACAGACTTTTGGGTTTTTATCATATTACGAATACCGCCGTCGATATTCCTTTTGTTCCACATCTGTTTGATGCGCATAAAGTTGTTGGAAGTCTTTTCGTCAGGGTTTTCACTAATCAACGAATGCTGAATCTTGTTCCCTGTCAAATGAAGAACGTGTTTACGCACAATGATTTTCTGAAAAGGAACGGCAACGCGGCTGAACTTGATGTCAACCCACCCTCCGTCTTTAGTTTTCATCGTGATACTCGGCACATTTTCGTCAAACAGGACATCGTGCGAAGCAGGGTCGAGTTCTTTCAGGAATTGGTCTTGAGACACTGGAACAACTTTCAGAGTTGTTGGCTCTGCCTGCACAGTTTGGTTAATCAACAAATCCAATCCGAGAAATGACATATCTCTCGGCTCTTTCACACCGCGATAAAACGGTTTCTTCTGCATAAGCTTCTCAGGACTGCCAAGAAGCTCTTTCTTCAAATCTTCAAAATCTGGCATCTTCTCGAATTTAGGTTATTTTCTTTCTACTAAGTTATATTTCTTTTTCAGGTCGTCAATTGTTGGTACATATATCTCCCTCCCGCAACTGCATCGGTCGTTAAATTTAGGCTCGACAACAATCAGACTTTGTTGCGAGCGGTCAGTGACCTGAAATTTGTCGTTCAGCTTAACGCGGATATCGGCCATAATCCGAAGCGCGTCTTTGGCTTCTATAAGGCCGTCGTCCATTGCTCTTTGGGTTTGGTTGAGGAGCTTAATCATCTCCTTCTTGTTTTCGTCAAAAGACATTTTTGCTTCAGCAACACCAGTAAGTTCATCGGCTTTCATCGAGTACTTGAAGTAGTCCTTTAAGTACGATATTGACGGTGCGGTGTCGAATGCCGGCGTGAAGTTGGAGTTTTCGCCATAAACCAACTTGAAAGCAAGCTCTTTGTCCTCAAATTGCTCGCACAAAATCACGTAGCCAATGTCCCTGACCTTGACTTTGTAGCCTTTTGAATCGGCTTTGTCTATAATTTCTTTAAGTTTCGATTGTGTAATCATATTTAGCACCAAACTGTTTCGTCATTAACATCAACATAAATACCATCGTAATCCTCATCGGCTTTAGTGGCTTGCGAGGTGGCTGTGAGTTCTTCGCCATTGGAGAACCGCAGTACTGGCAGCATCCTCATCGCGCACGGGTCTAACAAGTCAGGCGATTTTTCTTTACCAAGGAGTTTACGCATCTCTCTTTTGGCAATCAACGCCTTTTTGCCGCCCAACGATTCCCTGAACATCACCACCGAACACTCTTCTTTGAACTCGTCTTTGATAGTGATTCGGTTGACTATTTTCTTGTGGCTGTAATTGCGCAACGCAACAGATTCAGAACACGACATCATACGTCGGTTTATCACACTAACAAGACGCTCGTAGCATTCGTCCTTCAGTTTTGCAACGTTCTTGCCATAAACACCCATAGGCGGGCGGTTTGAGACGTACATAACAGCAGAGGGTATATAGTCCTTAATATATACACCACCTGTGCCGTCAAATATAATATGGTCTTGGCGAATATCGTAACGGGCAGCCAAATCAAGAAGGTTCATAGCGTTTTGCTTTGGGGTACTTCTGCCAACAACCAATATATCTACTATATGGAAGCCATCCCAAACGATAGCCACAAAGTTGTCTGTTCCGTAATCTGCCAAGTCTGCGGTAATCCATCTGTCGCCGTTTACCTGAGGGTCGTTTTCAAAAACGTATTCGGCCATCGCCTGCGTTATGGGTGCATCCAAATCGCCTTTGGTGCTGATATTCCAATTACCCTCAAGAAGCTGCTCGGCAGTACGACCGCCTGTCATAGCCACAGCACCAGCATAGTCAGGATTATTGCCAAGCATAGCAATATTCTCCGACATTGAACCAAGATAAAAAGTAAACGACCTTATGAGGTTCTCCCACCCAAAGGTACTTTTCCCTTTGTTTAGCTTTTTGAGTTTTTTATCTATCTCGAATCGACACTGGTTATAAACCTCTTCTTTTGAGTTGCCCCATACAACATCATAAACGGTTTCACCGTTGATATAAAAATAACGAACAACTCCGTTTCTGTCTGCTCGAATAAAGCCATCGTCCCCGATGTACCAATCTAAGAATACTCTTAGCCAATGGTCTTTTTCGGGGTTTGTTGTCATAAGCACGTGGCCAGACCATTTCGATTTTCCTCTGTTACGAGATATGATTGTCGTAAATGTATCCCACGAATAACCTGTACCTTCATCAAAGACAATAAGGTCATACTGACGGCCTTTGAAACGCTGCATGATAGCGTCCTTCGATTGATTGGCAACGTGGGTGATGTCTATACGCGCACCGCTTGGCATATCAATATGCGGGTCGCCAGACTCCACAATTTTTATAGTATCACCATAAATTTCACGCCACGTATCAATGATACCGCCACCAGCCTTTGCATCTCCTAAATTGTTACGAAGATACAAAGCTCTGAAATTCGGGTCTAAAGATGGCTCTGCTGCTGCCAACACAGCAGCATAGCTCTTGCCACTCGAAAGGACACCACCCCCAATACACACATCTACGTTTGTTCTTACAAACATCTGTTGGAAGCCGGGTTGGGGTCGTATGATATTGGTATCAGCCACTTTTTTTTCGGATTTCAAATTTGCGGCAAAGATACAAAAAATATGACAAGGAGGAAAAAATTGTGGAAAAGTATCGGAATATGAAAAAATATATTATTTTTGCCGCGTTGAAAAAAATTCACAAAATTTAGTCTTATTATGAAATTCACGAAAGAACAAGCTGTTGAAAAAATCACGGCTGATTTTAAGTCCAAAGTTGAAAAAATCGACGATTGGAAAAGAACTATCGAGGAAAACGTAAATACCTTATGTGATTTACTCGGTGAAGAGAGCGAAATTGAGCTTGACGATTTTTCTAAAAAGTGTGTCAGCCTTTTGGAAACAAGCAAAGGCCACTTGAACAAAGTTGTTGCTGACACATCCCAAGATTTGAACAATCAAATCGAGGAGCTTAAGAAAAAAGTCAACCAAAAAGAACCCACCAAACCTAAGGAAAAACCTAAAAACGAGGAATTGGAAGCTCTCGTAAAAAAGGTAGAAGAACTTGAGGCTAAGCAAGCTACAGAGGCCAACGAGAAGATTGTTAAAAGCAAACGCTCTGAACTCGCAGCTGAACTCAAGAAAAGAGGTGTAAAAAACGAGAAATGGATTGAGGCCATGTTATCTGAAGCCGACATCAACGCTGAAACAGATGTTGACGCTAAGGCAAAAAGATTACTCGAAATCTACAACAAGTTTGCCTCTAATATTCCTGAAGAAGACCCAAACCCCAAAGTTCCGATTACCCCTTCTCGTGAAGAAGCTATTAAGAAGGCTATCGAAGATGCAGGGAAACTTGCTAAGAACGAAATTTAATGTCTAACCAAAAACCCTATTTATGAAACCCTACAAAGAAATTGGTGTATTCAGGGGTCGCACTTTGATTCAGAAACGCGGCAAAATCGGCGGTTCACGCAACGTGTTTGTGAAAATCCAAGGTGAGAAGAATGACTTGGTGTTCCCAACCTTCGGCGGTGTTATCCGTAACCCGTTCAAGGGCGACGCCAAGATGTTCGCCGGCGACTTGTGTTGGTTCAAGACCGACGCAAACGGCTCTAACCCCGACATTTACCTCCTGAAGGTATTTGAGGTTATTTCCGCATCGGGCACTACTCTGAATATCGAAAAGGATAACGGGTATCGTCATATCCCGTTTGTGAACGACGTGGTGATGGTTGCGCCGTCTATTGCAGGCGGTACTGGCACGGGCGTGAAAATCACGGCTGTCGAAGACGCTACTGTTACCATTGACGAAGTAGAACACGAAGTGTGGCAAATCACGACCTCTGCCAACATCAGCTCAGCTCTGAACAACGGCAAGGGTATCTTGGTCGAAGCCGCTGCTGTCGGAAGCAACAAGAAGATGCTTGTTGAGACCGTCAACGCCGTCATCGACAGCGACTGTGATTTCTTCGGCACACCGAAGATTGTGGCAAACACCAACCTGACTACTGCCAGCGGTACTGACACTGAGTTCGATGCCGTTCGTTATTTCTACACCCCTGCTCTTGGTGGTACTATGTACACCAAGAAAATGTCCCCGCTGCCTGATTGTATCAAGGCTCTCAACCGCTCGAACATCAACGGATGGTTCAGAGTTGATTGGTACGATATGCGCAATCTCCCCGACACCACTTATGTAAACGAGGCTATTGCCGAAGTCAACTCTGAAATTGGTGATGTTGACTCCAAAGTCGATAACCTTGCACCTCTTAGCGGTGCTGAAGACCCCACAACCGCAACCGTCGGTTATGTTGGCCAACTCTATATGCAAACCACCGACGGAGGTGTGTTTATGTGTACTGCCATAACCGGCACTGATGAGAAAACCTACACTTGGAAGGAAATCACCTTCGTATCATAAAGAAAGGATAAGTTATGAGTAAGTTTGAAAATTCGATTTATAAGAAACTTTGGGACAGCCAAGAGGGTAAGTTAATCTCCGTGCAGATTCTCCAAAACCCTGATTTGATTCATTCAAATCACACGTTCTGGAAACAGAAATTCCGCGTCGGCTCTCAGATTATCCAAGCTGACCCTAAAGGCAAGACCTCTTTCAAAGCCGAAATGAGACAAATCGAGAAATTCGGTATGATGGACTTGCGTGCGCCTCTCGGCGATTCTCAGACCGCTGAGTACGGTAACGCTGCTTTCTACACCGGCGTTGTTCCCGATTTCATCTCCAAGGGTTATGTCGAAACCGCGATGGAACGCGAATACAAAGAAGAGTTGTTTGAACAGTTCGGTGACGCTGAGCTTATCAGAGCTTTCGCCAACGACTTCCTGCAACCCGCTTTGGATTCCGCCAACCAAACGCTGTCTAACATGGCTGCTCAGATTATGAGCAAGGGCTACATTATCTACAACTTCGGTGACGGTATCAAAGCCCCGCTGTTGAAAGCCGACATCCCAACCGAGAACTTCCTGAAAGCCGGCACTAAGGCTTGGACAGCAGCTGACTGCAAGCTACTTGACCAAGTCCGCAAAATCTACAAGGATGTTCAGGAACATCTTGGTATGACCATCCCTATGCAGCTCGAAATCACGAGAAATATGTGGATTAACGTGTGGTTGAAGAACGCCCAAGTTCTTGAGCTCATCCGTTACTACGCTTCTCTGAACAACGTGCTGTTCCCTGAGGTGTTTGAGGCCGATACCGACATGGCTATGAACGCCATCGAGAAATCACCTTTGTCTCACGACCTGCCGAAAATCGTTATTGTTGAGGAAAGCCAAAACAACAACGGCACTACGGTTCACGGTTGGGACGATAACACCGCAGTTCTTCGTCCTCTCGGTTATGCAGGTGAGGTCATTCGTACCAATATCTTGGACGAGAAAATCTACAAGAAATACGGTTCTTCCGCGATTATCAGAAACTTCGCACCTGCTCTCAACGGTGTGGCGTTGCTGATGAATACGACTATCAACAACGGAAATCTGAAAGAGTGGCACTCTGACTTGATGATGAGTGCAATTCCTGCTCTTGACGAGTTCCTGTACCACTTTATTATCGACACCACCCAAACATCTGTAAATACTTTTTAACCAATGGCGGCTGATTTCAACATATATGAGTATATAGAAGGACTTTCTGGATTTGTCTTTGACAAAACCGTTATCAAGAGAATTGCCACCGAAAGGGAGGTTACGGAAATTGCTTCATACAGTGAGCTTACGGAGAAACAGCGTGATTTGCTTCTTGCAGACGTGCTTTTTACTGCTTATCGTTCACCGAATATGATGGCAAGCCACACCAACCAACACGGGGCTTATTCCAAGACCTTCGGTCACCAAATAGTGAACCGCGAAGCTCTTTATGGAATTTTCAGCCGCATATACAAAAAGTATGGTGAAGAAGAAAAATTGGTGTCGTTAGGCGGTGTTGTACGCTGGGTTGACGAATCATAATACCAATAATATGCACATAGACCGAAATCTTATAGAGGAGTACCCGTTTAGCGGGGTCTTTTACAAGACAGGAATTGACCGCACAAAGCCGCTTGAACAGCAGGTTGAGGAGGAGATTGCTGTGTTGGAAACCTGCTGCGATATTCAGGAGGCAAGCCATTCAAGACTTGGTGACTTTGCGAAAGCGGCGTACTCCGTCTATGTGCCTTTTGACAAGCAGACTCCTATTGCTGTCAACAGGGGTATGCGTTTCAGAGGCGACTTTTATGGGGTTTTGGTAGATGGCAAGGTTGTTGGTGTGTTTCCGTCACAACTCGGAGGTTTTGTAGCGTATATCGACGTTACCGACGTATAGTTCTTTGAAATGTGGGTAAGAAGTTCAGTATAAAAGATTTTGGGGATAAACTGATAGACTACACCCTGAAGAGGGCAAATCGTGCAATAAACGATTATGAATATCAGATTATGCTTTCGATGTCCGAAGTAGCGAGCTCTGTTGAAAACCAAAGACGACAAATGGACTCTTGGCAAAACAGGACTTGGAATTTGGTCAGCAGCTTCTATATTGTTCTTCTTTATGATGGTAAGATTGTTGGTGTGCAAACAGAAGGTGCTGTTATCAACACACCGAAAGGCAGGAAGAGCCCAAAGACCCGTAGCGGTTTTCGGGCTGCAAAGCTAAACCCGTCTTTTAGCTACACCTACACTCGAAAAGGCACAAACGAATGGCGTGGTGACGACAAAGAGCACTATCCTTTTTGGAATGCACGTGTTTATGCAAACTACGCGATTCAAAAAACAATTGCCCGTAACCGAAAAAAAGGTTATGTCATTATCTACGGCTTTGGTATGCCTTATTCTACATCACCTAAACCCTATAAATTACCGATGCGCGAGCGCACAGCAAGAGTTTTAAGCGCACTTGCCGATTTGCTTGTTAGTAATATGCCTGTTCTTAAAGGCGTTACTTACAAGCGTATTGACGGTGCTTTCAAAATTTGGAGATAATGAACGAAGCGAACGACAATTTCAATATCAGTAAGATAGAGAGCTACCTTTACAGTATTCTCAACGGCGTTGTCAGCGACCATACTTTCGTAGGTACGCTACCCGATACAATTGATGAAAAATGGGACGATATGTGCCTCATAGACTGCTCTAACACAGTTGTTGACGAGGACGCACGCGCCACAGGCATTGTCTTTGTGTCGATGTACGCACGACCGAATTTTGATGGTACTAAGAACGTCCCGAAGATGAGTTCTTTGGAGGTGAAGCTCAACGAGGTTATACGTTCTGCTTACGACAAAAACTACAGAATTTCCCGCGCAGGAACTTCAGCAGATTACGATTCAAACCGCAATTGGCATTACAATACCGCCCAACTTAATATCTTAATTTTTTAACAACCTAAAATCTTTAGAATATGTCAGTACAGATTTTGAAAAGCGATGTATTCCTTCACAAGGCTTCGCATTTGTATTTCACCCCTTGGGTGAAGAACGGTTCTGTTCTTGAGCCGGGTACTACGACCTACGACATCGTGGATATTCTCGCAGACACCATCGCCATTGAGCAGGGTGACCCCGAAACCGAGACCATTGATTGGGAATTTGGTGACAGCCCTCTGATGTCCACCTCCACAAAGGGTGAGCGTACTGTTGCTGCTTCCTGTATCGACTTGTCTGTTGACATCCTCAACTTCGTATTCGATTGGGAGCGCAAAACCTACACGTCTGGCAACGACACGCTTGACGCTATGGTGTTTGAGAAAGATGGTACGACCGAGTTGTACGCAACAATCGTTGTAACCTTCCACGGCGACAAAGCACCCGTTATCGTCTTGCCCAAGGTGTCGATGAACTCCAAGACAACTATCGGCACTTTGAAAACCAGCACCGCACAAGCAGATTTGTCGGGTGTTGCTCAGGCTGCCTACATCGAATACGGTAACAGCTCCAGTGGTCCTCTTGCCACCCCTGTTTACGGTACTACGGAGATGGCTGTTCTTTTGCCGATTTCAGGCGAGAAGATTTCCTGCGCTTTGTCTTCAGCACAAAGTGACGTTACTATCGGTACAATTAACCTTGCTGCTTCAACCAACGAAGTGTCTTTGGTCTAATAACCATTTGGTAAAGTTCTTAATTCGGAAAAAGGCGGAGTATTCTTCGCCTTTTTTTTGTATTTTTGCGGCATAAATTTTACCAAATGGAAATCAAGAAAGTAAAAAGCACGAAGAAACAGGAACTTGCGGAAAAGAAAGCAAAAGGTGTTCCTGATGTGAGCATAGACGACCAGCTTCGGTTGGCGCAGATTATGAACGACAGTCCAACAACGGTGTCGTTGAATGGCACTCGGTGGGAAATACGGGCGTTGAAGATGGGTACGCAGTACCTTATTGCAGAGCGGGTGTTGGAAATCACGAAAGCCGAAGAAGGCTCTGTTGGTGATATCATCTATCACTTTGCCAAATCCGTGCCTGCGGTGTTGGACGTAATCACTTTTGCGATGCTGAACTCCAAGCGCAGAATCTACAAGGACGGGTGTGTTGATTTGGGGTTTTCCGATGAGTTCTATGCAACACGACAGACACTTGAATGGGAGTGCGACTACACGAAGTTCGGTGAAATTTTACTTGTGGTACTATCGAAACTCGACATAAGTTTTTTTACGCAAAGTCTGGGTATGCTCGACATATTCAGACAGAGAACGACGAAGAAGAAGAGGGAGGCTCTAAAGACGACGAACGCACAGAAATAATATATGCCGTAAGCGAGGTTGGCGACATGATGGATTTCCTCAAAGCCTTCCCGTTTATGAGCGTCGAACAATACTTGTGGCAATATACTTGTCCGCAGATAGAGATAATGAGAGCCGACAACACGCACATCAGGCATCTCAGCGAGAAACAGATTAAGATGCGAAAAGCTGTGCATATTGGCGGTGAATATGGTTATGATACGGGTTCTATGACCACCGACTTGGGTACACCCGTGTTTGGTTAAAACAAAAAACAAAGAATATGGTTGACGGTGAAATTGATTTGACAGGATTAGCGGAACAAATTGAGCATATAAACAAAGAAATCAAAAACTTGAACAGCAACGTGTCAATTGCTGAAAAGAACGCTCAAGGTATTGGTGATGCTGATTTGACCAAAAAATTAAAAGGATTTAGTTCTGCAATTTCAGGAATAGAAAATTCTGTTTCTGGAATGAGAGATAGTATGAAAAGTGGTCAAAATGGAATAGTTGAATTTTTGAACAATTTAACTAAATTTCGTTCATCTCTCACTCAGGCAAAAGGATTTGGTACTCTCCCGGTAACAGGTTTAATACAAAGTCTTACAAAAATAGATGGCTTGTATCGTCAAGTCAACGAAACCTTTTCAAAAACGGCTGACACATCTAAAGAGAAAGCAGCAGGTAT
>Ga0265299_10004014_pt1 | contig 14085 bp, 7 predicted proteins | sample AusTroGonzalo_MG_4_FD_193485 | JGI IMG/M metagenome (GOLD analysis project Ga0265299, IMG submission 193485) | Bovine rumen microbial communities from tropical cattle in Woodstock, Queensland, Australia - Gonzalo_02 | ecosystem: Host-associated > Mammals > Digestive system > Stomach > Rumen ...
TAAGAACCATGGTGGTCATGGTTATCAAACCGACTATTTCATGATGTTCTTCGATATCGATGCTTACGAGCGTTTCCTCATGTCGAAGGAGGAGAAGGCCATCTACGACGAGGCTCACAAGCCAGCAAAGAAAGAGGCTGCTGCCGACAGCAAGGATAAGAAGCCTGCCGTTGAGCCATTGCAGCTCGACTTAGAGAATGCACACGACCGAATTGTACGCCTCACCGCCCACTCTACCCGTTTGGGCGACGCCTACCTTACTCCCAAGGGCGACACCCTGTACTACCAGGCTGCCTACGAGGATGGTTACGACCTGTGGAAATACGACCTGTTAGAGGATAAGAGCGAACTGGTGATTCGTGGTGTAGGCAGCAGCCGACTCACTACCGATAAGAAGCAGAAGTACCTGTTCCTTATGAATAAGGGCTCACTGCGCCGCATTGAGATGGCCAAGGGCAAGCGTACAGCCATCGACTTTGAGGCCGACTTCAACTACCGTCCTTTCGCCGAGCGTCAGTATTTGTTCGACCACATCTGGCGCCAGGTTGACGATAAGTTCTACCGTACCGACCTGCACGGTGTAGATTGGGCTGGCTATAAGAAGATTTACGAGAAATTCCTGCCGTACATCAACAACGAGTTCGACTTCCGCGATATGCTGGCCGAGATGTTGGGCGAGCTCAACGCCTCACATACAGGTGCCCGCTACCAGAACCCCGTACAGTTCCGCACGGCCTCACTCGGTTTGTTCTTCGACGACAGCTACAAAGGCGACGGTTTGAAGATTGCCGAGATTCCCAAGGGCTCACCACTGGCCATCCGTAACACCGGCGTAAAAGCTGGCGACATTATCGAGGCCATCGATGGCACGCCTATCAAGAAGGGCGACGATTTCTATCCCCTGCTGGCAGGTAAGACGGGCAAGTTAGTACGTCTCACCATTGGCGGCCGCCTGGTAAATGTCAAGGCTATCTCACTCACGGCCTTTAACGATATACTCTACGATCGTTGGGTAGAGCGCAACCGCAAACTGGTCGACAGTTTGTCGCACGGTCGCTTGGCCTACGTACATATCTCATCTATGAACGGTGCTAAGTTCCGCGAGCTTTACGAGGAGATTCTGAACGAGACCAACCGCGAGCGCGAAGCCGTTATCGTTGATGAGCGCCACAATGGTGGTGGTTATCTGCACGACGACCTGTGCCACCTGCTCAACGGCCGTCAGCACTCACACTTCATGGCCCACGGCAAGTACTTAGGTATTGAGCCTTCGGCCCAGTGGAACAAGCCTTCGTGCGTGGTTCTCTGCGAGGACGACTACAGTAACGCCTGCGGATTCCCCCGCCAGTATCAGGACATGAAGATTGGTAAGCTCATTGGTACACCTGTAGCCGGTACTTCTACCAGTGTTTGGTGGGAGACACTCATCAACGGCGTAGTATTCGGTATTCCACAGGTAGGTCGTATCGATGTGCGTGGCGACTATGGTGAGAACACCCCACTGATTCCTGATGTAGAGGTTTACAACAGCCCTGAGGATTACCTTACCGGTCACGACCGCCAGCTGGAGCGTGCCGTACAGGAAATGCTGAAAGAAGGCGCTGCCTTCAAGGAAAAGACCAAAAACGATTTTGGTGGACACAAGAAATAAGAGATAAGACAAACAAAAAAGCCTCGCCGATTGGCGGGGCTTTTTTTATGATTAGAGCATTTCCAAATGTCCTTTTAGTACTTGCAAATCATCGCGCAGCTCTATCAGCGTCTGCAAAGCATCGGCTTTCTTCTGCACGCCCTGTCGGTTCTTGGTCAACATCTCGCGTGCCGCTGCAATCTTAAATCCTCGCACTTTCACCAGATTATGTATCAGGCGGATCTGTTCCAGGTCCTTCTCCTGATACTGGCGAATCTTAGCCGTTCCCGAGGTCTTTGGCTTCAGAAACGGAAACTCCTGTTCCCAGTAACGCAATGTACTCTCGTTCAAGTCGAACATCTCGGCCACCTCCCTAATGGAGTAGTACATCTTTAGCCTCCTATTCAAATTCAGTGCCATATTAATAAGATTTACATGTACGCGAAATAATCGTTACAGGTTGGCCAGCTCCACCACCTTGTCAACGGCGGCGCTCAAGCCATCGGCGTTCTTACCACCGGCCTGGGCAAAGTGAGGCTGACCGCCACCACCACCCTGAATGAGCTTAGCGGCCTCGCGAACCATCTGACCGGCATTCAGTCCGTGGTCGCTCACCATATCATCGCTCATCATAATGCTCAGCTGTGGCTTATTGTCGGCATGTGTACCCAGTACGCAGAGCAGTGAGCCCTCAACAGCAGCGCGGATCTTAAAGGCCAGGTCCTTAGCGGCAGCGGGATTCATAGGCAATACGGCTGAAACAACCTTTACGCCATTCACCTCGCGAGCCTTCTCAACCAGCTGCTTAGCGGCGCGCTCAACAGCCTGAGCCTGGAAGCCCTCAATCTCCTTCTTCATCGAGTCGTGCTCCTCAATGTACTTGCGGATAACACCCTGCAAGTCCTTGGCATTATTGAAGAAAGCCTTCACTGCCTTCAATATATCTTCGGTCTGATACAGCAGCTCCTCGCACTCCTGACCGGTCTTGGCCTCGATACGACGGATACCTGCAGCTACAGAGCTCTCAGAAACAATCTTGAAGAAACCGATACGGCCGGTGCTTGAGGCGTGGATACCACCACAGAACTCGCAGCTTGGTCCGAAACGAACCACACGCACCTTATCGCCGTACTTCTCGCCGAACAGGGCGATAGCACCCAGCTTCTTAGCCTCATCGAAAGGCACGTCGCGATGCTCGTCGATATGGATGTCCTGACGAATCATGTCGTTAACCATACGCTCAACCTCACGCAGCTGCTCGTCGGTAACCTTCTCGAAGTGCGAGAAGTCGAAACGCAGGGTGTCGGGGCTTACAAACGAGCCCTTCTGCTCTACGTGGTCGCCCAGAATCTGCTTCAGGGCATAGTCCAACAAGTGTGTTGCGGTGTGGTTGGCAGCCGAAGCGTTACGCTTATCGGTATCTACGCAAGCCATGAACTGGGCTGCGGGATCCTTTGGCAACTGCTTCACGATATGTACGCTCTGACCGTTCTCACGCTTAGTGTCGATAATGTTGATGGTCTCGGCCTCGTTAACGAGTACACCGCAGTCACCAACCTGTCCACCCATCTCACCATAGAATGGAGTGTTATCGAGTACCAGCTCATAGAACTCGTTCTTCTTCTGGGTTACCTTACGGTAGCGGATGATATGGCACTCGTATTCGGTATAGTCATAACCAACGAACTGCTGTTCGCCCTGTGCCAGCTCTACCCAGTCGCTGTTCTCAACGGCAGCGGCGTTACGGGCACGGTCCTTCTGCTTCTGCATCTCAACGTTGAACTGCTCCTCGTTAACAGTAAAGCCGTTCTCACGACAAATCAGCTCAGTCAGGTCGAGAGGGAAACCGTAAGTATCGAACAAACGGAAAGCCTGAACACCATCCAGCTCGGTCTTACCCTCAGCCTTCAGGGCGCTCATAGCATCGTTCAGCATACCGATACCCTTTTCAAGTGTACGGAGGAACGACTCCTCTTCTTCCTTGATAACTTTGGTAATCAGCTGCTGCTGTGCCTTCAGCTCGGGGAAAGCCTCACCCATCTCAGCCACCAGTGTAGGCAGGAGCTTGTACAGGAAGCCATCCTTCTGTCCGAGGAAAGTATAGGCGTAACGCACGGCACGGCGCAGGATACGACGAATAACATAACCGGCCTTGGCATTTGAAGGCAGCTGACCGTCGGCAATCGAGAAGGCTACGGCACGCAGGTGGTCGGCGCAAACACGCATGGCCACGTTAATGTCGTCCTGCTCCTTGCTGATAGGACTAACAGTCTCTTCCTCGAAAGTATAGTATTTCAAACCGGTAATCTGCTGCTCGGCCTTGATAATGGGCTGGAACACATCGGTATCGTAGTTTGAGTGCTTGCCCTGCATCATGCGAACCAGGCGCTCAAAGCCCATACCGGTATCAATCACGTTCATGCTCAGCTTCTCCAGTGAGCCGTCGGCCTTGCGATTGAACTGCATGAACACAAGGTTCCAGATTTCAATCACCTGAGGATCGTCCTGGTTCACCAGCTCACGACCGCTCTTACCCGATGCAGCCTTCTGCTCAGGGGTACGGCTATCTACGTGAATCTCGGAGCAAGGACCACAGGGACCTGTATCGCCCATCTCCCAGAAGTTATCGTGCTTGTTACCGTTAATGATGTGATCCTCGGGTACGTGCTTAGCCCAGTACTTGGCAGCCTCGTCGTCGCGGGGGATGTTCTCCTCGGGCGAACCCTCGAACACTGTTACATAGAGATCCTCGGGATTCAGCTTCAGCACATCTACCAGGTACTCCCAAGCCATATCAATGGCGCCCTCCTTGAAGTAGTCGCCAAAGCTCCAGTTACCCAGCATCTCGAACATGGTGTGGTGATAGGTATCGTGACCAACCTCTTCCAGGTCGTTGTGTTTTCCTGATACACGCAGGCACTTCTGTGTATCCGCTCGACGGCGTGGCTCTGGGTCGCGAGTACCCAGGATAATATCTTTCCATTGGTTCATACCTGCGTTCGTAAACATCAGCGTGGGGTCGTCCTTAATCACCATGGGAGCTGATGGTACGATAGCGTGCTGCTTCGACTCGAAAAACTTCTTATAAGAGTCGCGAATCTCATTTGCTGTCATCATCTTATTTTTTCTATTTGACAATTTACTAATTCACTATTTGGGGTGCAAAGTTACACATTTTTTCGGAAAATCGCTTAAAATCAAGCGCCTTTTTTCTTGTCTTTCAAAAAAAAATTGTACCTTTGCACACAAACCGAAAACCCAGTAATAATAATGGACGACGAAATAAAAGAAATAAAAGAAGTACAAGAGTCGGAACAACACTCCGACTATAAACCAAGCAACCGCTTTGATGCCGCAGCGGTACACCATCTTAGCGGCATGTACCAGAACTGGTTTTTGGATTACGCCAGCTACGTAATCCTGGAGCGTGCCGTACCCCATCTGGGCGACGGACTGAAGCCTGTGCAGCGCCGTATTCTGCACTCCATGAAGCGTATGGACGACGGCCGCTACAACAAGGTGGCCAACATCGTAGGTCATACCATGCAGTTCCACCCCCACGGCGATGCCTCTATCGGCGACGCACTGGTACAGTTAGGTCAGAAAGACCTGCTCATCGACACACAGGGTAACTGGGGAAACATTCTCACGGGTTCATCGGCCGCAGCGCCACGTTATATCGAGGCACGCCTCTCGAAGTTCGCACTCGACACGGTGTTTAATCCCAAGACCACCGATTGGAAGATGTCGTACGACGGCCGTAACAAGGAGCCAATCACCCTACCCGTCAAATTCCCATTGCTGTTGGCACAGGGTGCCGAGGGTATCGCTGTAGGATTGAGTTCTAAAATCCTGCCACACAACTTCTGCGAAATCTGCGATGCTGCTATCAGCTATCTGCACCAGCAGCCATTCGCCCTCTACCCCGACTTCCCCACCAGCGGTAGCATAGACGTTTCGAAATACAACGACGGTCAGCGTGGCGGTGTTATCAAAGTACGCGCCAAGATCGAGAAGATTGACCAGAAGACACTGGTTATCCGCGAGATTCCGTTCTCAAAGACCTCCGAGACCCTGCAGGACTCTATTGTAAAGGCCATCGAGAAGGGCAAGATCAAGGCACGTAAGGTTGAAGACCTGACAGCTGCCGAGGTAGAGATTCAGGTACACCTGGCACCAGGAGTAAGCAGCGATAAGACCATCGATGCCCTCTATGCCTTTACCGACTGCGAGGTAAGCATCTCGCCCAACTGCTGTGTGATCGAAGACAATAAGCCACAGTTCCTTACCGTGAGCGATGTGCTGCGCCACTCGGTCGACCGCACCAAGGACCTCATCCGCCAGGAACTGGAAATACGCAAGAACGAGCTGTTAGAGCAGTTGCACTTCCAGAGTTTGGAGCGCATCTTCATCGAGGAGCGCATCTATAAAGACAAGAAATTTGAACAGGCACCAAACGTCGATGCCGTTTGCGAACATATCGACGACCGCTTAACGCCTTACTACCCACAGCTTATCCGCGAGGTAACCAAGGACGACATCCTGAAACTGCTTGAAATCAAGATGCAGCGCATCCTGAAGTTCAACAAGGACAAGGCCGACGAGCTCATGGCCCGACTGAAGGCCGAGATTGAGGAGATAGACCGCGACTTGGCTAATCTGGTAGAGGTAACAGCCAACTGGTTCCAGTTCCTTAAGGACAAGTACGGCAAGGAGCATCCACGCCTTACCGAGATACGCAATTTCGACACCATCGACTCGGCCAAGGTTGCCGAGGCCAACCAGAAACTGTACATCAACCGCAACGACGGATTTATTGGTACAGGACTGAAGAAAGACGAGTTCGTTTGTAACTGTTCTGACCTCGACGATGTCATTATTTTTTATAAAGACGGTAAGTACAAGATTGTACGCGTAGCCGAGAAGCTGTTTGTGGGTAAGAACATACTCTACGTGAACGTATTCAAGAAGAACGACCAGCGCACCATCTACAATGCGGTGTACCGCGATGGCCGTAAGGGTCCGTGCTATATCAAGCGTTTCAACGTTACCAGTATGACCCGCGACAAAGAGTACGACCTCACACAGGGCACCGACGGCAGCCGCGTAATGTACTTTACAGCCAACCCGAACGGCGAGGCCGAGGTTATCAAGGTAACACTCGACCCCTCGCAGAACATCAAACGCGTGTTCCTGGTTAAGGACTTCTCGGAGATTATGATCAAGGGCCGCGCCTCAAAGGGTAACCTGCTCACCAAATATCAGGTAACACGCATTGGTTTGAAGAGCCACGGCCACTCTACATTAGGCGGCCGCAAGGTATGGTTCGACCCCGATGTAAACCGCTTGAACTACGACGACCACGGTCAGATGCTGGGCGAGTTCTACGACGACGACCAGATTCTGGTTATCCTCAACAACGGCGACTACTATCTGAGCAACTTCGACTTGAACAACCACTACGAGCCCAACATCCTGCGCATTGAGAAATACGATGCCGACAAGATTTGGACCGCCGTGCTCTACGATGCCGACAATCAGGGCTATCCCTACATGAAGCGTTTCCAGATGGATGCCAGCAAGAAGAAGCAGAACTGGCTGTCGGAGAACCCCGCATCGCAGCTGCTGATGCTTACCGACACCCCATTCCCACGCCTGCTGGTAACCTACGGCGGTGCCGATGCTTTCCGTGGCAGCGAGGAGATCGATGCTGAGCAGTTTATTGCCGTAAAGGGCTACAAGGCCAAAGGCAAACGCCTTACCACCTACGCCATCGCCAGCATCGAAGAGCTGGAGCCCACCCGATTCCCCGAACCCGCCGAGCCTACCACTCCCGACGCCGACATCGACGAGGAGGACGACGTAGATCCTGATGCAGGCAAATCGGAGCAGCAGATACGCGACGAACTCACCGGTCAGCTAAACCTCTTCGATAATGAAGATTTTAAATAAAATAAATCCCCTCCTCTTGAGAGGAGGGGCCAGGGGTGGAGTGATAAAGCTCTTTTTCCTCTTATCCCCTGTCGCCGCAAAAGCCCAAACATCATCCCACTTAATTGGTCTCGGTCCCAGCAAAGTGCTCGACACTTACCTCACGCCCGAGAATTTCAGCGGCACAGGTTTCACCTATTTATATATAAAGGAGAACCAGGACACCACCCGCCGCTGGACCAATACCTACGAGCACGAGGTTGACATCTCGAACACCCACGACCGTAGTCATAACATTAACGACCTGGAGATTACCTACAATCTCTATTGGGCACGCTATTATAACTTCCGCCCCATAGCCAACGGACTAAAGCTGCAGGCCGGCGTGGCAGCCAACCTATGTACAGGCGCCATCTATAATATGACCAGCAGTAACAACCCGGCTCAGGCACGTGCGGCGCTTAACATCATGCCAAGCGCCACCGCTACCTACGGGTTCAACATCGGCCGCCAGCGCTTTACGGCACGCTACGAGTTCAACCTGCCGTTGGCAGGACTTATGTTCAGTCCTAACTACGGGCAGAGTTATTATGAAATTTTTTCACGTGGAAACTACGATCATAACATCGTACCCACCACATTCATCTCAGCCCCCACCTTCCGCCAGATGCTCTCTATCGACTGGCACTACAGCAAGAAATGGGCGCTACGACTGGGCTACTTAGGCAACTACCAGCAAGCCCGAGTCAACAATTTGAAAAACCATATTTATACACATCGTTTCCTCATTGGTATTACTCGAAAAATATGAATAGTACATTATCTATACACCCCACCCCTAACCCCTCCCCTCATAGGGGCGTGGAATACACGTGCAAAAGAACTCCCCTCCTCTCGAGGGGAGGGGTCAGGGGTGGGGTGATAATACTCTTCTTCCTAAGTCTATTTATCAGTTGCGTCAACGAAGTCGAGCACGAGAACACTCCGCAGGGTAACTTCGAAGCCTTGTGGCAGATTATAGACGAGCACTACTGTTTCTTTGACTACAAAGATATTGATTGGAACGACATATATAATATATATAAGGTACGCGTGAACAATAATATGAACCGCGAGCAGCTGTTCGAGGTACTTACCGACATGCTTTCGGAGCTGCGCGACGGTCACGTAAACCTCTATACCGCCTTCGATAACGGGCGCTACTGGAACTGGCACGAAGACTATCCCACCAACTTTAGCGACACCTTGCAACGCCGCTACTTAGGTACCGACTACCGCATTGCCGGCGGCTTGCGCTATAAGATTCTCGACGATAACATCGGCTATGTGTATTACGGCAGCTTTGCCAGTGGCATAGGCGAAGGGAATATCGACGAGGTAATCCAGCGCCTCATGCTCTGCCAAGGCATGATACTCGATATACGCAGTAATGGCGGCGGCAACCTCACCAATGCCGAGAAACTGGCCGCCCGATTCTGCAACGAGAAAACACTTGTGGGCTACATCCAGCATAAAACCGGCAAAGGGCATAACGATTTCTCGGCCCAGGAGCCACTGTACATTGAGCCCAGCAGCAACCTGCGCTGGCAAAAGCCCGTGGTGCTGCTTACCAACCGTGGGGTGTTTAGTGCCGCCAACGAGTTTACAACCTATATGAGGTGCATGCCACAGGTTACCATAGTGGGCGACCATACCGGTGGCGGCAGCGGCCTGCCCTTCACAGCCAGCCTGCCCAACGGCTGGACGGTTCGTTTCTCGGCCTGCCCCAGCTACGACCGCAACCACAACCAGATAGAGTTCGGTATCGACCCCGACTATAACGTAGCACTAACCGATGCCGACTTTCTGCGTGGTAAAGATACGATTATAGAATTTGCCCGCGAACTTATTAAGTGAAAAAAAACTCATAATCCTTGTTCAAACGAAAAAAAAGCATTACCTTTGCACCCGATTAGCTTCAAAGAAGCGAATTGACTAACGTCGATTAGCGCCTGTGGCGGAATTGGTAGACGCGCTAGACTTAGGATCTAGTGTTTACGACGTGCAGGTTCGAGTCCTGTCAGGCGCACATCATTTAAAATAACGTAAAAAGCAGCTATAAATGGAAAAAACTACCATAATACAGGTATTTAAGCAGAAATTTGCGGTTTTTTGAAAAAAAAACCAAATAATTCTTGCAAGTTTCAAATATATTTCCTACTTTTGTCAGCGATTTATATAAATTAACGTACGATTTTATTGTTTTATTTATTTGTTTAATTATAATTTTTAAGTTCAATGAAAAAGAAAATTATCAATGGTATTCTGATGGTAGCGCTGGTAGCTGCTACATCAACATCATTCGTTTCTTGTAAGGACACAAGCGAGGATGTAAAGACAGACTTGATGGCACAGGTAAATGCCGTTAAGGCTAACCTCGAGCCACGCGTAGAGCAGGCCCAGAAGGACATCGATGCACTCGAGGGCCGTATGACTACTGCTGAGAGCGACATCACTACTTTGAAGCAGGATGTTGCCGACATTAAGGAGGACATCGCTGAGCTCGACACTCGCGTTGGTGACCTCGAGGAGGCTACTGAGGATCTTCAGAAGCGTATGAACACTGTAGAGGATCGCATCAATGCTATCGTTGAGGCTCTCAAGAATATGGTTACAAGCGTAACTGTTAACGCTACCTCAACAAGCATCCTGCAGAACAGCAAGCTGTTCCCAGGTCTCAACCTGCAGTTCCTCGGTACTGCTATGGGTAAGGCTGAGGTTACAGGTAAGTTCCCTTCAACCACCACTATGAGCGGTCATGGTACAGCTCTTGAGGCTGCTGACTTCGCTGGTGTTGACCAGTACGATTTCGAGGCTGGTCAGATCCTGCCAAAGGCTGACGAGGAGACTGAGCTGGCTGACGCTGGTACAGTTTGGTTCACTCTGAACCCATCTAACGTTGACGCTAACAACCTGAAGTCTCTGAAGCTGGTTGACAGCCAGGGTAACGCAAGCTTCGTTAGCATCGACAAGAACAATGTTGAGAAGGACACTACAACTGTTCTCTCATGGGGTTACACACGTGCTGAGGAGTTCAAGCCCGTTCTGTGGAAGGCTCAGGCTGGTATCGAGCTCGAGGCTACTGACCTCGCTACTATCGCTCCTGCCGAGATTATCGACTATAAGGCTGTTGCTTCTGACGTTCGCGCTATTCTGAGCGAGATCAAGGCTGCTGCTGAGGATGCAAATCGCAGCAACTACGCCGACCTGGCTAAGACTACTACAAAGAGCGTTCTGAAGAGCTCTGCTCAGATTGTAGCTTCTCTGCTGCAGGCTAAGGTTCCTGCTCTGCCCGCACTGGCTCTCGAGGCTCAGTGGGAGGACACTGTAGGTGTACGTAGCGTACTGTCTGACTACTCTATCGCTGCTACAGCTTACAAGCCACTGTCATTCAGCTTCGGTAAGGACCTCATCGATGGCCGCACTGTTAGCTTCGACAAGCTGGACAACGTAGCTGCCCGCATCATCAACAAGGTTAAGAATAAGATTCCTACATTTGATAACATCGTAATTTCTGACGTAACTCTTGGTACAGTAAATGTATATGATGCAGGTAACAACCTGATTGGTACTGTTGACCTGTCAGGTACAGCAGCTCAGATCAACGGTGCTTTTGATATCACTGATCTGAACAACGCTATTCAGGATCTGATTAAGCTGTCTAAGGACGCTAAGAGCTACGCTGATCGTGCTATCACATTCGAGGAGCGCGTAAGCAACTTCCTGGAGCGTGAGCTGAACCGCGTTATCACAAAGATCTCTACCGATGGTCTGACACGCGTTCTTGAGCCAATCATCCTGTTCCAGGCTGGTGACTACAATGTAACACGTTTCTATGAGGGTGCAACTGTTCCTGCTGGTAAGATTACTCTCGTTCCTACCACTATGACAAACGAGGTACTGGCTCCTGCATTCAAGAAGTACGTTGCTGTTAAGAACAACACAACTGGTAAGTTCGCTGTTCAGGAGCTCGTAACAAAGGGTGCTAAGAACTTCGGTAAGATTGAGGCTAACCTCACTGCTGGCGACTACACTGTAATCTACAGCGCACTCGACTTCTATGGCAACCAGGTTTCTAAGAAGTACAACATCACAGTGAAGTAATTAACATTCGCGAATTAAAAAATTAGTAAACAGAATATGAAAATGAAGAAAACAATATTGTCTTGCCTGATGCTGTTGGCTGGTATTTCAGCAAATGCACAGGAGCAGAAGGGCACGACTGAATACGTCTTCGAGCCACACTGGTATGTACAGGTACAGCCTGTAGGCGTACAGTACACCCTGGGTGAGGTAGACTTCGGCGATCTGCTGTCATATAATGTACAGGCTGCTGTTGGCCGTCAGTTCTCAAAGCTGTGGGGTGCTCGCTTGGCTGTTAACGCTTGGCAGAGCAAGGCTGGTAGCAAGTTCGATATCGCCAACAAGGAAGTTAAGTGGAAGTGGAACTATGTAGCTCCTACAATCGACGCTACATTCAACCTCTCTAACGCTATTGCAGGTTTCAACCCCAACCGCGTATTCAACCTGAGCGCATTCGCTGGTCTCGGTCTGAACATCGGCTTCTCTAACAGCGAGGCTGCTGATGCTGACAAGGCTATCCGCGCTATGGGTACTGTAGTTGGTGCTAACGGTACTACTTACAGCACTAACCAGGGTCTGGATTATCTGTGGGACGGCACAAAGGTTCGCCTGATGGGTCAGTTCGGTCTGATCGCTGATTTCAAGATCAACGACAACTGGGCTATCAACCTCGAGGCAAGTGCTAACACACTGAACGATAAGTACAACTCAAAGAAGGCCAAGAACTGGGACTGGTACTTCAACGCTCTGCTGGGTGTTAAGTACAACTTCGGTAAGACCTACTCTACAAAGTTCATCCCTGCTCCAGAGCCAGAGATCCGCTACGTAGAGAAGATCGTAGAGAAGATTGTTGAGGTTCCTGCCGCTGCTCCAGAGCCAGAGGCTAAGGCTGGGCCACTCCGCCGCGATATCTTCTTCGCTATCGGTAAGACTATCATCCGCAAGAGCGAGCAGCAGAAGGTTAACGAGGTTGTTGAGTATCTGAATGCTAATCCTGAGGCTAAGGTTAACGTAACTGGTTACGCTGACGCTGGTACAGGTAACGATCGCATCAACGATCGCCTGGCTGCTGGTCGTGCCGACGTTGTTGTTAAGGCTCTCAAGAAGGCTGGCATCGCTGCAAGCCGCATCAGCTACGACAGCAAGGGTGCTCGTGTTCAGCCATTCGCTGACAACGACAGCAACCGTGTATCTATCGTAATCGCAGAGTAATCTACAGATTAAGATAATAAACAATGAGCCCAGTCCCATTTGGGGCTGGGCTTTTTCTTGAAAATATAAAAGGATAACCTGATGAAAAGAATTGTTCTAATCGCCCTTGTAAGCGTTCTTACAATGATACAGGCTACTGCACAGGTAGCCAACGGCTATTATCGTATCCAAAACAATGCAAGTAATCGCTACATCACCATTAGAGACAATGTGGTAGGTGAAGTAGATTATTCGAGCACCAACGCCGACCTAAGTAACATACAAACCTGGCGTGGCTTCGACTACGTAAAGAGCAATCCTGCCTCAGTTATCTATGTAGAGCAGGTTGGAACACAGTATAACCTGAAAGTTCAAGGCACCAGCATCTATGAGATAACAGGCAACAGAAGATATCTCGGCCTGCGTACTCAAAGCGACGGAACAAATATCATGTATGTAGAATACAACGGTATGGAATACCGTCTGTACGACATCATCAGTGATGAAGACAAAGGGAGCGTAACTCACAAAAAGAATGATACTGCATACCAATATTGGAAATTCATCCCCCTAGATACAGAAAATAACTATATTGGTTTGAAGCCCACCGTACAAGTAGGCGATAGCTACTATGGCACATTATATGCCAGCTATCCATTCAAAGTTGCTTCGAGCGGCATTACCGTTTATTATGTCGACGGCGTGAAGGATGGCGCATTCCAGCTGCAGGAAATCACCGACGAGGTGAAGCCTGCCTCTACCCCACTAGTATTCAAATGCAGCAGCGACGACCCGGCTCAGAACAAGATTACACCAGTTACCGACACTACCACGCCTCCTGATAACAATAAGATGGGTGGTACTTACTTTGCATGCACCATTAGTGGCCACAAAGTAAACGTAAGATACGACGCAAATACCATGCGTGTGTTAGGCAAAAACGAAGCTGGCGAATTAGCATTCGTCACAGCTACCAAAGCCGATCTCTATAGCAGCCACTATATCCCCCAAAACACCTGTTGGCTCAATGTTCCTAATGGCCTTACAGGCGACTTTAAGCTTGTTAGCCGCGAGGAATTTACCACAGGTATTCGCAACATCAACGCCGAAGGTACCAATGGCGACGCAAATGCGCCTATCTACACCCTCACCGGTACCCGCGCAAACACCAAATCTCTCCGCCCTGGCATCTATATCCAGAACGGAAAGAA
>Ga0265299_10004016_pt1 | contig 14083 bp, 18 predicted proteins | sample AusTroGonzalo_MG_4_FD_193485 | JGI IMG/M metagenome (GOLD analysis project Ga0265299, IMG submission 193485) | Bovine rumen microbial communities from tropical cattle in Woodstock, Queensland, Australia - Gonzalo_02 | ecosystem: Host-associated > Mammals > Digestive system > Stomach > Rumen ...
TACCAACACGGGATTCGTTAACACCAACGTCTTTAACGATTACCAACACGGGATTCGTTACGGGAAGTTCAAGTCGTGGGAGTTCGTGGAACGTGTAGCACAGGATCGGAACCGTGCACAGCACATCATTCCCACTGCGAAGTTCTCGATGCTGATGACACACCTGAACTACACCAACGGCGACGTCTGTGGAGACACCAGACTGAATATCCTCGGCGGGTGGTTCGACAAGTACTACACTTCCGACAGCAAGTTTGCGGAAGAGATTAAAACTTTTTCGAACTAACCGCGTTTTTACGCAAAGAAACATCGTATAATAACATGTGAAAGGTAGTGAGTATAAATCCTTTTCACCGTTGCCTCCTTGATCAAGGTTTGTTTATCCGGTGATCAACGGAAAACAACTGGAGGCACCGTTCGCCGCAAGTAGCCCTAGGGGGTGAAAGCGGGTTCGGTTAAAATACCGTGGAAAGAAAAACTCAGCGACAATTATTGATAACATTTGCTGGTCGGCTTGCGCAGGCTTGATCAGACCTGAGTCCCGTCGGTGAAAGTCCGGCGGCCTTTCTTTTTATGAAACTAAAATAATTTCGTTCTTACTGCGTTTTTCTTTGTCCGTATGTGATATAATACTAATAGAAAGATTGCGAAGGAGAAAAAGCAATGGCACTTGAACTTCAGTCATTTACCGTCGATATTCCGACCGAAGATCTTGGAAGCGAAGTACTCTATGAGGGCACGACTAAAAAGATCGAACTCAAGAAGTACTACAATCTCGACGGGCAGATACTGTGGGACAACAAGAAGTACGTCATTCAAAAAGAGACTCCGTTCCCTGTTCAGATCGTCTCTCATAAGATGCGGAGAGACTACGGCATTCCGAACTTGCTGTCGCAGGAAGAAGAGTACTGGCACGTCTTTGCCGGCGACGACAAAAAGGAAATCTCGAAAGAACTGGAAATTACTCGGTATCGTATTCTCAAAACCAAGATCGTTCTCGAAGGTTGTACTGGTTGCGGATAAAAGTTTTTCAATCCTACTGCGTTAATCTTCGACCAAACGTGATATAATATAATTACAAAAGAAAAAACAAAGGAGAGACAAAAGATGAAACACTACACGATCGGCTTCATGTATCGCGACGAGATGGGCAGTGACGACTGGCACAATCAGTCTTGCTCGCTCTACGAAGTGACGGCTGAGGCCGCTGTTCGGAAGTGCAAAGACTTGTACGGTCTCGGTCAGGACGGCTGCGAGTACAGGATCACCTCGGTCGTCGAGGGTTGACCCGCAGGGCTGACAGAGAAAGTATGGAGGTGATCAGTCTTCATCTAGCACATAGTATATATACATCTATAGTACGACGACGCTAATGTAAACGCGGACTGAAAGGGATGCACGAGTAAGTCCGCAAAGGAACCGGCCTGATGATCCGAAAGAGACGGATACGGCCGGTTTTCTTTTTTCCTACTGCGTTTTTATTGACTGAAATATGTTATAATATATTTAGAAACAAAAATGAAAAGGAGAAAATCCAAATGAAACTGATCACCGTAACCACTAAAGAACAGCTGAAGAAACTCTACGACGAATGGGCGATGACTTGGGAAGGTCTCTGCAGCGAGGACTTCGAGGTGGCACTCGAGCACTGCTGCAAAGACGGCAAAGACGGTACCGGTTATCTGACGACCGGCAAAGTGATGAACGAGCTCTGTCATCTGACCGGCAAGAATGCTTACAAAGACGATATCAACATCTTCTCGATTCCCAACTTCGAAGGTCTGGCGATTCAGTTCGGTGCTCGCTGGATGACGGACATCATCGACAACAATGCCCGCTTCCAGAATTACCATCCGTTTTCAAGAAAGTGAGGAGAGTACTAATGAAAACAAAAAGACTTGAAGTCGTTTCCAAAACCGTCTCGGCTACTCTCGGCGGAGGACAGACTGTTGAGATCAACGGTCACAACCACTACTTCGTCGACGACGGTCTTGAGGAGGACGAACGTATCCTGTGGGCAGTTGCCGGCGAACTTGGATTCGAGCCGAGCGAAGTCCTCAATATTACACCTGAGGAAGATGCGGATTGCCCGTACATATCTACCTAAAAGAAAGAGACCGGTCTAAACAACCGGTTTCTTTTTTTGCTAAATTAATATGAAATTAACCTGATTTCAAACTTAAGCCGAGGAGAGTTCAACAATGAAGCTTGGAATAACTAAACAATATGAAGTAGAGAAGCGAGTTTCGAAAGCGCTGGTCATTAACGATAAAGTTATTGATTTCCTTTTCGATAGAATTACCAACAACAAGTATGGTGCAAAGTATGTGGCACGCGCTGGCTTTATAGGATACAAGGAGATCACTAAAGACTGGATTAAGAAGATTGCCGATGCTGGGGATTGGGAGAAGGAACTAATCGTAGAACTTGCAAGCGATGAGGAGGACTTCCCGTTCTCCAGACACCACCCGAGTCCTTGGGATCATCGCTGGGAGGGTGATTACGATCCGGACGTGGTGAATGAGTGGAAGGTAAACACTTGGTGTCTGTGGGATTTCTTCCGGGTAAATCTGGGATTCAACTCCAATGATGAGGACAATCTCTACTACACCGTCCACCCGGAAGCATTCGACTGGGAGGAAGAACAAACGGAGTACGGTAACGAAAGACTTACTAGCACTAACCCGATGGTAAGCACTCGTCCTCTTTCGAAAACTACAGACGATAAAGAGCTATTACGTTCGATCCTACTGCGTTAATTAAAAAGAAAACATGGTATAATATAATTACGAAAATCAAGAAGGAGATCACAGGACATGTATATCAATCAAAAGATTCCTCTTCCCCATGCCGGCCGGTATGCTACCACCCATGAGGACATCCTGATCAACGCGATTAAGAATGCTAAACCGGCGTACAGCTGGGATGAAGACGACGACGAATCCGGCGTTCCCTTTGATGAGCGGCTGCGCGACGCTCTGGACAGCAACTACAAGGACTTGTCGGTTGACATTGACTTCGAGAACGTGATGCCTCCCGTTGGTGGCGATCTAAGCGACATCACCGAAGATTCGGTAGAGTACCTCGACGTTAACGGGAAGAAGGTTCCTTGCTTCTTTCTTGAAGTGGGAGGTGACTGGCAGGTACCTGCTGCGATCCTTCTCTACGCCGATCCGAAAGGTAAGGTCCGGTTGTACTTTCCGAAGCAGGGCAATCTGTTCAACCCGAAAAAGAAACGTGCGATCGAAGACGACGAAGAAGACTTGCCGGATATTAGACCGTACGTCGCCGACAAGTATCTCGATGAATATGACGACCCGAACTTCTCCCTGTATGTTGACGCCGAGATTGATTGGGATCTCGTCAAAGACGACTGCTGTGCTCGATTGATTCCGGTAGACTAATCAAGAACAACAAGACCGAGAGAAAAACTTTCGGTCTTTTTTATTCCCACCGCGTTTTCCGGCCCGGCAATGTGATATAATATATATAGAAAAATTGTGAAGGAGAAACTAAAAATGATTTTTCTTAACAAAGACGGTATGAACGAAGACCTGATGATCGCGGTCGTTCTGGAACAACTCAGAAAGAATGGTGCGAACATCGCCGAAGAGAATGATGGCTATGATTGTCCGGATAAGACTCCGGAAGAAATCGAGGAACTCAAAGCCGCCGCAAGAAAGATTGTGGACGGAAACTAACGCGATAAAGAACTACAAAAAAGGAAGTCTATAAAACTTCCTTTTTTCTTATTCCTACTGCGTTAATTAAACTAATTTCGTTGTATAATATAATTACAAGAATGAAAAACGAAAGGAACCAAAAACAATGACCAACAAACAGAAAGAACTTGTCAAAGAAATCACGACCGAATTCAAAGCGCTTCCGTTCAAGGAAAGAATGGATACGGTCGCCGACGGTACGATCGGCGTGGTCGACAGTTTCCTGCGCCACTATCCGGAAAGACAGGATGAAGTCGACGAAATCCTCGAACTGGATACCGACGCTTCGGTTAAGGTCGAAGATCAGTTCGCAGACGACTACGATCAGGAAGCGATCGACAAAGCGTATGACGAATGCGAAGACTGCTGGATCAACAAAGTCTGCGCGGCCGAACTGAACCTGTTTGCCGCCTACATGAACGACGCAGAAGGCGACGTCACGGAAGAAGAATGCGAAGAAGCCGGCGCTACGCTGAACGACTACATGGACTGGGTTCGCGACTCTTCCGGCTGCGGTCTGGAAGCCGAAGACGACGACATCTTCGAAGACTGAACAACCACGAACATAAGAAAGACCGGATAAAAAGTCCGGTCTTTTTTCTTTTAACTGCGTTAATCCCATAAGACTTATGGTATAATATAAATGTAAAAAAGAAAGGGAGAAGAATAGTATGATGATCGCTGTTATTTCTATCAGTATCTCGTTCGTACTTCTGATGACCCTCACCTTGCTTCTCGACCGATCTTGGCGCCGTCTTCTGAGGGCATGGGAAAAGAAACTCGGTGTCAACAATATCGAGGAAAAGTAAAAAACAAAAGGAGAAAGTACAATGAAACATCCTATCAACGACAACCACACCGAGCACTATCATTATCTAGAACGTCTGAGACAGTCCGGAATCGTCAACATGTTCGGCGCTCGCCCGTATCTGGAAAGCCTGTTTGGCCTTGACAAGAAAGAGGCCGGAGACATTCTCGCCGAGTGGATGGACAACTACGACGAGCTCTGCGACAAGTACGGTTGGCAATAAGGAGGAAGAACAACCATGAGTCTGTACAATATGGTGAACGGCTTTAACCCGGCATGCGTCTTTCTGATGCCTATGCTGGGCAGAAAGCAAGACGAGTATCCGAGATTCCGGGACTGCTTCGTGTCCGACGATGACGAGCGGATCGTGATCTACACCCGCGTCGGAGGACCGAACAGAAACAGCGGCTTCGAGGAGGAGAAACTTTACGAGGACCCGAACTTCGTAAAGACCTACGACGACGAGGACGACAACACCTACGGCTACTACGAGTTCAACGTCCCCGAGAAGTGGAAGAACGATTTTAAGTTGATTCTCGCCGGGGAGGTCGAGAAGGTATCGGACGAGTACGTGTCCTACGTGAGGGAGTTCTATCCCACTCTGGCAGAGCACGGTGTGATCGACAAAGCATTCAGGAGGGGTTGAAACAAATGGAGAAACCTGAACTGGACTCTTGCCCATTCTGCGGCGGAGAAGCGGCATTCGGAAACTCTTTCTGGGAGGGTGTATTCGTCTACTGCACGAATTGCGGGTGTCAGACCGATTACGCTACCGATGACAAGCAGTGTGTCGCTGAGCAAAGAGCGGCGGACATGTGGAACAGAAGAGTCTGAGACAAGAAAAAAAACAAAGAGACTGTACAATAGTGTGGTCTCTTTTCTAATCTTACTGCGTTTTTATTAAAAAAATTATGGTATAATAATTATAGAAAAATAAAAGAAGGAGAACAACAAATGACGCAAGAAGAATATCTCGAAAGAGTCAAGAAGGTATTTGGTATCCAAGTACTTTTGGAAGATCAAGCAAAACAACTCGTAGAGATCTACGACGATGTTAGAGAAGAGAGTTGGCAGGATGGCATCAACGCCGCGTGCGATGAGATGTACTAAAGGAGAATGGGCATGAGCGACACTACGTACGTCGTGACCGTCAGCAAGACGGTTAAGGGCAAGACCAAGAAAAAGATCCAGAAGTTCGAAACTGAAAAGAAGGCGAGAGTGTTCTACGAGAAAGAACGTCAGACTCTCCTACAAGAAGGAAAGTGGGGAGATGTTCTCGCAGATTCCGCTAACCTCCTCTGTCTCTCTTCCCCATACTCCAGTCCGGACTATGTGGGAGTAACAGTAGAACTATCTACCGAAGTCAACTTCGAGTACTACATAGAAGGACTGTTCTGCGCTATGATCGCCGGCGAGCCTGATAAAGTACGTAAGATTGTTAGGACGCTCTACCGTAGAGGTTATGACAAAGGTTGGGAGGAAGGACATTGGGACAGCTGATACCGATAAGGAATATGCCGGACGCTGACCGTTGTTTTCCACCGCTGTTCTGGGAAGACTACCTAAGAGCATTGACACTGGAAGAAAAGGAACAACTTAACCAACGGATTCAGCGGCGAATCAAGTATGATCGAAATCATATAGACCATGAAAAAGTTTAAAAACTTTTAAACTAACTGTGTTATTGTACCATTTTTTATGGTATAATATATATGTAAGTTCGATGAGAGATTCTCACCGATTCGTTTTCGAGGGCTTACAGAGTGCCCAGAAAGGAACTATCTATGAAACTGGATTACGGGTAGTTAATACCAGACTGTATCCATTTTGTAGTAACTAATGTTGTGATTACTCCTGCTACATAGACGATAAAGACAACCGACTACCACTACAGCAATCATCTTACGAGCAGAGTAAATAAAAACCTTCAACCGGTTCGGGACGATTTTGAGAGTAAGCGGTGCGGAGATCACCGCGGTCGTCAGCCGGTACCGCAAGCGAGCGGGAAGAGAAGAGACTATAAGGTCGGACCTAACGGAGTCGGCTGCGAATCACGAGTAACAGACCGGCGTAGATGTGTCTCCGAACCCTGAGCCTCGGGCGGAGTTTATATAGGTGAGGTTCTCCGCCGTTTGTATGGTCAGTACTAGTGTTCTGAGTTGGTGCAATTCCGACGCTGACCCAGCGGAAGTCGAGGAGACGTTCTTCGACTAGAAGCAAAAACAATGGTGGTTTCTTTGTGCTATCCTGTTCTTTTCCACCGACAAGTACAACAAGAACTTTGAGATGGCGGTCATAGTATTGTGAGCGCGGGGTACATCAACCGGTTAATAGATGGGCACTCCAGTTGGTAAACTGATAAAGTATCGACGGGTACTTTAGAGCTTCCATTCTTTTTGTCTATTAACTACGTATCATGCGAAATCGGGCGGGCTTGACACACCCCGGAAAAGGAAGCGCGGACACTGCTCCCGATGCTGAAGGTGTCTATACGTGGTTGTTTAGAAAGGGCGACGGTCGTCCTGAGAGGTAGCGAGTTCAAGTCTGCAGGCGCGTGGTTCGACTCTACAAGCCGCATGGTGCTAAACCTCTCGCTGTCCTATCTGTAGTGGGTCAACAGTTGACTTGACGGTGCAGGTAAACCGTACAAAGCGCGAAGACTAGCGGCGTATAGAGAGGTGATGTTCTATTCCTCTCAAAACTTATGGGGCTTCCAGTTGACCGTTCTGACGGCCGGACATGACCGTTCGTATCTGCAGGTACGGCGGGATTGTTGTTAAAGGGACGAGACAGAGGTGCAACTCCTCTGGGCCTCACCAGTATTAAGCGGTTTCCCTGTTGATGAATGTGGGCTTTGACTAATGTTTGCTTGTAGCAGAATTGTTGCGATTACCAATTCAGCAAGTGTGGTTATCCACAGCATTAAGTCCGCAACGGGTTTACAGTAATCAAAGGAGGGAAACAAATAAACAAACAAGGGGCGGCGCGAACACCGTACACCACCGCTTAGTTCTTTCTTCCTAATCATATGTACAAGTAGCTCAACTTGAAAGAGCGCGTCGGGGCGAGTCCTAAATAAGGCTGACTACGGACAGACCCAACAGAAGAATGTTTGCAGCCACAAAGGTCTTTGTTGAAGGTTTGAATCCTTCCTTGTACACCATTCGGAGGAGTAGTATCGGGGCGACGCGCGACAGGTTCAATTCCTGTGATCCTCCCGGCTGACCGATTCTGAGCCGTTAATCAGAGGATTCTTTTTGAAGGACTTTCGGATGAGCGAAACCTTCCGGTAGGCAAACCGTACCGGTCTCGAAGTCATGAGCGGGACCGGTTAAAGCTTCCGTAATATGGGTCAGTAGTTTAACTGGACAAACGCTCCGGCGGGAGTGATGTATGGGTTCGAATCCCACCTGATCTAAAACCAAGCGGCAATGGTATATGGATGCCGACAAAGCGTTATGACAATAGAACGCATAGAGAGGTGATATGTCTATTCCTCTCAATCCCGGGAAAAACCTAAACGACCCATGGAACATAAAGGTCGAAATAAAAGTCTGCGCAGTTGTTCCCTTTCGCAGGCACAGTCAGAGTTTACAGCGAGGCGAGTACTTGCGGAGGTTCTCTGACTTATTCGTTTATAAGGAGTAATACATGATGAAACCATACGACGTAGGATTGATCTGCGGGAGATTCCAGACGTTCCATAAAGGACATGAGAAGCTGGTGGATACCGGACTTCTTCTTTGCGATAGACTGTTGATACTGATCGGCAGCGCGCAAGAATGTGGGACCGAACGTAATCCTCTAAACATCAACACCAGAACGAAGATGCTTCGGGCGATCTACGGAGACGACAGAGATATTATGATTTACGGGCTTCCGGATCTTACTAACGAATCCGACATCAGACCGGAGTGGGGACGCTTTCTTCTGGAGAACGCAGACAGATATATTTATAAGAATCCGGACGTAATGATCTATGGGAACGACGAAAGCAGAAGCGCTTGGTTCGATAAGAAGGATCTGAAGTATACCACCGAACTTATCGTTAACCGGAACGAACTCCCTATCTCCGCCACAGAAGTCCGGAAGTATATGGTGATGGACGATCGTAAGGCGTGGATGGAATGCGTTAATCCTAAACTCCATAAGATGTACGACGAGATCCGCAGCGAACTAATGACCGTCCCGTACTATCGGGAGATGGAAAAAGAGCTCCGGAAATAATTTCAAAAAACTTTTAATTAACCGTGTTAATTCACAATAGAAATATTGTATAATTAAAATGCTGGTGCCACGAAGCAATCGGCATAGGGTCAAACCGAGTATGAGATTGGTCGATGTCCGTTGGATAGTGCACATCGCAACGGCATATGGTAGCTGTGGTAAATGGAACGAGAATAAACAGCCAGTACGCATAACTTAAAAACTTCCTGCCTTCTACAAACGTCCTGTCTTTCGTGTAGTGATGTTTCCCGTAAACGGACGTAGGGAGACTAGAGAAGCAGGGACCCGGAGTACGCTAGTCGACGAGCGAATACGATGATGGCTATCTACGAAAGTAGATCGAGAAGAGTTTTTATAAGTGAAGTTCTCTTCATTTTTATATGGGTCAGTTGATGGAAACTGCAAACATAGCGGGGGTTAGTCGATACGTTCGACACTCCGCGGGAGAAGACCGAACTAATACAGGCCTCCTTACAGGTGTAAACCCTGTACTACCCACCAGACCGGTTTCTTTTACTGTTAGTCTTTCGGTCCGCCAAATAAGAAAAGCAGTTGACAAGGTTTCGGGCAACTTTAATACTTCGGTGAACTAGTAAGTATTAAATAGAGATTCGGGAAAAGACCGAACGGCCTCGGTTGGCAAACCGTAGCGGTGTACAACGCTCAAAGCTTCCTTTCTTTATATGAGGATGTGGCGGAAAAGGTAGACGCGCATCAAGACTCTTTCCGATCGGTATAAACGCTTTACGGTCGGATTGAAAGCGGACTAGTGTGAGCAAGGTTTTAGTCTTGGCTAGGTTGCTCGGTGTAAGGTGTAATTCCTTACTGTCCTCACATTATAGGTCAATACAACAATGGCTAACGGCAGTTTTGTATCTTATGATACATCGACGGGTCGGGATCGGCATAGAAAGGCCGATAGGTAGTACGGCGGTAGGTAAGAAATCCGCAATGGGAAAGGCTAGTCGGGAAAACCGAATGATACCCTATGAGGCCCTGGTAATTCAGGCGGTGAGGGGACTCCAAGTGGCAGGTAACGACTGCAGGACGCCTCGCGTAAAGAAACCGTGAAACTCGGTCATAGCTACCACATTGTTGACTTGATACAATTTTCCCCAGCGCGCATTCCCAAGTGCGTCCGTCGAGGTCTGGAGCAACGACGGAAAAAATAAGGTCCCCAGAATGTCGTCGGATCAGCACAGCCGGCCGGAAGAGAGCGAAAGTGTTGTGGGTCGTTGGTTAACTTGGGTGTCGAAAGACGGTTTAACGACGGTAAGGACAAGAAGAAGGAATTAACCTTCTTGGAGCAGTAGCGATACTGCACGGGTGTAAATTCGCAGAATCCCGAAAAACCCTCACTAGGGCACAGGCTTGCCCGCATCAATGCCTCGAACCTCGAATGTTTACGTGCCTTCAATGAGCCAATATGAGGGGCTGCTAGTTGCTCGGCTACCTAAGAGTGAGCGACAGTTGTTGGTTTGATTTATGGTGACTTTCCGTCGACTATACGAACCGGACCGATGCACCGGATAATGGAAATGGAACCGTACTTTATATGGGCGGATAGTTTAAAACAGTCAGAACGCCGAAAAGACCTACGTGTCTCGGAAGTACGGTGAAAAGCCGTAATGCCCACAAGTATCCCCACGGTCAGGTACGCCTTCGGGTGAAATGATAGAGTCCCGTAAAGTACTGGAAGAATAGAGGAGTATGGGAAATGCTCGGTGTGATCTATCTTCCGGACAATATGATTGTAATATAATAAGGGCATGATGTCCGCCGATCGAAATTATGAGAAGTAGGTCGGGAAGCGCGGTCTCGCGACTTACACACGAAGCGCGATCATGTAAAGAGGCCGTAAGAATAAGTCTTTCGGAAAATTAAATATCTCCCAGGTTAGGAGTGGTTATTAAGGGACCGGGTTAACTAAGCTCTGAAATATGACGACCGGTGTGTAAGGAGATATTTAATAAGTATGGAAGATTTTTTCTTTTTAACTGCGTTTTTATATGTGGTATTGTTGTATAATTATTATAGAATAAATTAAGGAGATCGTTATACCATGAACATGTCCGAGTATATGGCCGTCAAAGATTATTCTTATGACGAGTACTGCCAGTACCTGAATAAGAAGTATGGGCCGGTTCGGAACACGTATGGTAAGAAAGGCTGTACGCGTCCGGAAGACGGTCTTTTTGTTCATCATGTTCGTGAGGACCAGATTGCCAGTCTCAGTAACAACAAGATCAGAAAGGCAAACGATCCGATTCTCCAAGAGCCGCAGAATCTGGTATACTGCAACTATCTGGAACATCTCCTGCTTCATATTAAGATCGGGGAGCTTACTGCCTGTGGGAGAAACCTCGGGCTGGTAGGTCCTTTTGTATATATCATTCCGGCACTTCGTGTATTCTTCGAGAACGGCCATAAGAATCCGAAAGTCAATCCGAAGTATTTTGAAGTCGTCGCTAATGATGGGGATGTCTTTGAAGAACTCCTTATCCGATACAATCAGCTGATCGAAGACATTGATCTTCTTCTGGACCACAATCAAACACTCTACGTGGAGATGGTTCGCATGCTGGAGGAGAAGAAGAAAGCATGTGTGGTTCTCGGTACCGGTCTGGGTAAGACTACCACTGCACTTCAATACGTGTGGAAACACGGGTGTAAGGCATTGGTGGTCGGTCCTAATAATCTGATCAAGAGCGGGTGGGACAGGTATCGGGAGTGGGTTCATACAATGACCTACGCTTCGTTTGCTAAGAGCTTTTCTCTGATCGACTACTCCAAGTTCGGTATCGTTATCCTTGATGAGACCCATCATGTTGGTTATGATGATGAGAAAGACCTCGGGGCGAAAGTCTGGAGTCAGGGGATTCAGTATCTGTTTGAACACGACATTCCTGTCCTCGGGCTTACCGCTACGCCGGAACGTACGGATGGAATCAATATCGGAGAAACTGTCTTTAAGGATTGTGTGTGTCAGGGGCTTTCTATCGAGGAGGCAATCGAACAAGGAATCGTACATCCCTTCTCCTACATTACTTCCATCTATGATCCAGAAGGCCTGGCAGAAGAATACAAAGGTCGTGGAGATAAGGAGCTGATCGGACAGCTAGACCTTGCTCTGAACAATCTTCCTACGGTGAAAACAACTCTTCTTCAGTATCGTCCGGCAACGGATAAGATCAAGGGCATTGTCTTTATCGCTGAGATCGGAGATAAGGACGAAGCGATAAAGATCATGAAGGATGCTTATCCTCATATGGAATTCCGGGCTATCGATTCCAGTATGCCTGATGACGAGGTCATTGAGAATCGGGAGTGGTTTGAGAAAGCCGAAGAGGGCTGGTTGGTCGCTATCAACATGATCTCCGAAGGTGCCCACTACCCGCACGTAAACACTTTGGTCATGTTCAGACATACTACTTCCTATCTCGTTTACACCCAGCAGATCGGTCGTATTATTACTCTTACGAAAGATGAAGATCCGAACGCCGTAGTATTCGACTTTGTTAATAACGTAGAAAGCGTCGAGTATAATGACCGGAAGATCAAGTCTAAAAAGACTATGAATATCAAAAAGGTTTTTTCTGCGATTAAACTTGCGGCAGCTAAGTCTCCTCAGGTTATCGTTAAGGACGAAACCAGAGACATTGTAGACTGTATCCGGAAGATTAAAAAATATGAAAGTGTTTCTTGGGAAGACTGGGAGATCGACATTATCCGTACGTATTACCCCACCGAAGGAGCAGAAGGCTGCCAGAGACGTATTGATGAATACTGGGAGAGTCTACATCCGGGAGCGCTTACTACTCTTATACATCATAGAAGTCTATCAACAATTACTTGTTATGCAAATAGACAACTAAACTTGTATTGCAAAGGAATGCCATGGTCTATTGCAGAGGATGCCATAATAAAAGAGCACTATCCGCATGAGGGTATTGATGCTGTTTTAACGCTGCTGCCTAATAGAACAAAGCCTTCTATTCAAGCAAGGATTCATAAATTAGGCATTAAATCTGCCACAGGCTGGTGGACAGAGGAAGAAGATGAACTCATAAAAAAATACTATGCACAGGAAAAAGTAGAGTGTTATAAGAGGTTGCCCGGCAAAACTAAAAAGGCTGTATATAATCGAGCCCAATTTTTAGGGTTATCGACTAAAATTACTCGTCAGGAAGTTTGGTGTGCAGAGCTAAACCAGAGCTTTGCTTCAGTAGCGCAGGCAGAAAAAATAGGTGGCTCTGGTATTTTTGCTTGTCTTCAAAAAGATTTAGAAAGTATTGCTGGCGGGTATCATTGGGCGTACACTACAGATGCTGCCAGAGTAGAGCTACTTAAAAAATATATTGGACAGCCTAAATTTGGGCTATATCCAATTGTATGCAGAGAGCTAAATAAACAGTTTGATAATTATCGAGTAGCAGCAAAAGAACTAAACATTGCTCCAGCTTTAATAAAGGCTGCCTTACAAGAATCCTGGCGAACAGCAGGAGGCTATCATTTTGTCTATAGTAATATGTTAGATACTGCTATAGAAGCAAAGCCGATTAAAAATGCAAAAAAAGTTATCTGCATAGAAACAGGCAAAACGTATGACACAGTTCATCAAGCTATGGAAGAAACTGGCTGTGGTAATATTTCAGCTTGCTGTAAAGACCATTCAAAAACTTCACATGGTTATCATTGGGAATATGTAGAGGAGTAATTAAATGAAATTTGGTTTAGGCCCTTTTTATATTGATTTTACAGTACAAGATTTAAAAGACATTTATAAACTAGTTAGACAAGGACTAGACGACATTAAAGCTAAACAAATATATCAGCAAGAAGATGAATATACAATTGCGGTTATTGACGATCGTTACAGACAGACTGGCTATATCGTAGACTATGGCCGAGTACGTTGTTCTTTTAAACAACTAAGAGAGGACTTCGATCTTATGTCAAATATTGACCTACATTTACTTATGCCTACCCCAATGTTATCTGAGATGTTTGTCGGGGAAATAAAAGATAGATTAATAGAATCACATGGTTATTTGTCTGGCTATGAATCAGATACACCTGATTTAAAAGATTTTGATATTGTATTAAATTTCAAATAATAGTTATTTTTAATACGTTTCTAGTGTATAATAAATATGTAATAAATCAAAAGGAGTACAAAAATGAAGAACACTAAGAAAGTCGTTTCCGCAATCCTGGTCGCAGTATTCGTACTGATGGCCGCAATGTCCGTCCTCGCAATGAGCGGGTGCGATTTCGAGACCTCAACAAGCAGTCAAGAAAAGGAAGTCAAGAACACCTACAGTGC
>Ga0265299_10004022_pt1 | contig 14074 bp, 10 predicted proteins | sample AusTroGonzalo_MG_4_FD_193485 | JGI IMG/M metagenome (GOLD analysis project Ga0265299, IMG submission 193485) | Bovine rumen microbial communities from tropical cattle in Woodstock, Queensland, Australia - Gonzalo_02 | ecosystem: Host-associated > Mammals > Digestive system > Stomach > Rumen ...
TTCTTGAGCAGGTCGTCGACTTCGGCGTTCTCGGGCGTGTCGCTGTAGATCTTGTTGCGGTTGATGTTGGTCAGTTGGATGAAGTCCTTCCAATAGCCTTCCACGTTGACGGTGAGGTTGTCGAGGATGTCAAACTCGGCACCGCCCACAACGTGCGCAGCCTTTTGCAGGTAGCTGTTGATGGGCTTGCCGTTGTAGGTGGCCGGCAGGTTGTCGATGCCGGAGAGGAAGCCGTAGAAGAGGTTCACCACGTCGCGGTCACTGGTGGCGGCCACGAAGTTCTGCGAATACAAACCGGCGGCGGCCTTCAGGCGGAAGTTGTCGGTGACGTTGTATTTCAGGGCGAGACGCGGCTCGGGCGAGAAGTCGGGCAGCGAGGCGTACCATTGCAAACGGATGCTCGGCTCGAGCAACAACTTGCCCAACACAGCCTTGTATTTCACGTAGGCGCCGATTTCAGTAGAGTTCACCTTTTGCGAAATCTTGTTGTGTCCATAAAGACTGTAGGTCGTGTAATCGGTTGTGTAACCCAAAATCTCCACGCCGTATTTCATCGTGTTCTTGCCGAGGAAATAGCTGAAGTCGAAGCCCATGTTGAAGCCGTTGATTTTGCTATAGCGCTCGGGGCTGTTCTCCTCCACCATGCGCGAGTTGTAGCTCGAATAGGCGATGTTACCTTCAATCATCACCGGCGACTTGCCTGGGATGATGAGGAAGTTGGTACCGCCGCCGAACGAGTTCCAGCCGAAGTCGGACAGCGCCATGTAGTTGTTTACCTGGTCGTTGAACGAGAAACCGAAGAGGTTCACTTTACTACCGTTGGGGGCATTTAGCGAAATCTTGCCGTAGATGTCTTGGAAGTTGAAGGGCAAGCCATTCTCCGAGGCATAGCTGTAGAGGAACTTACTGGTCTGTTCGAGGTAGGAGTTCTTGGCGGAGAGGATGAAGGAGACCGAGGCCTCGTCGGGGGTCTTGGCCTTCTTTATGGGGCCTTCGAGCATGATTTTGGCACCGAAGCAGCTGGCGCCAATCTTGCCCGAGAAGCGTTTCTTGTTGCCGTCACGGGTCGAGATGTCCATGATGGACGAGATGCGGCCGCTGTATTCGGCGCCGAAACCGCCCGTGAACACGTCGGCGTTACGGATGATATCGGTGTCGAACACCGAAAACAGACCGATGGAATGGAAGGGGTTGTAGACCACCATGCCGTCCAAAATCACCTTGTTCTGTATGGGCGAGCCGCCACGGATGTAGAGCTGTCCGCCTTGGTCGCCGGTGAAGATGACACCTGGAACCACTTGCAGGTATTGTGCGAAGTCGGCCTGACCGCCCACGCTCGGAATCTTCGTGATGGTCTTGGGCGTCACCGTGATGACCGAGGTCTTGGTCTCGGTACGCGACTCGATTTTGTCGGCCGTAATCGTCACGGTCTCAAGCTTCTGTGCGGTTTCCTTCAAATAATATTTCTTATTGAGAATTGTCCCCTTCGACAGGTTGATGGCCTCCGAGATGGTGTCGTAGCCCACCGTGGTGATGTACAGGACATAATGTCCGTCGGGGATGCGGTTGATGTTGAAATAGCCGTTCTCGTTGGTGGAGCCGCCGTATGTGGTGCCTTTCAGGTACACGTTGGTGAACATCATCGGCTCACCCGTGGATTCCTCATAGACAAAGCCTTTCACACTGTTGTCTTGCGCGAAGGCAGCCGTAGCTCCCAGAAAAAACAATACCGCAAAAAGCAGTCTCGATAGATGAAATTTGTTCATAGTATGTCAATCAAATTTGTTCTCTTCTAAAAAAATGCAAAGAAAACAAATTATCTTGAATTGTCGAAGAAAAAAGACTCAAAATGACAAAAAAAAGTCCCAAAGGCCAATATGGAAGGCCAAATGGGACTTGTATAAAGCGGACAAAATCCGTCAGAAGACATTGAAAAAGCGGTCGTCAATCTCATCCCACCAGCCGCGCAACACACCCGTGCCGCACCAGTTGGAAACACGATCGACTCGCTTCTCAGCCTCATGCTGGTAGAGCAGCACCCCGACGGCCAAGGCAATCACCAAGAACACCGCCTTCAGCCAATCCTTGACGGGAAGAATTAGTATGCCAATGAAAATGAGCAACATGGGCCACAAGCGCCACACGATGCGCCAGCTGAGGTAAATCACATCCAACGAAGCCAACAATGACACCACTCCGATGAACAGGATGAAGATGCCGAGGATTAAATTTCTGCTTTTCATGACTTTTTGTCTTTAAGTGGAACTATCAACAAAAGGCCGAGGCCAATCAGCACAATCGGCCAAAATGTCCGCCATGTGAAACGCGGAACCAGGTTGCCCAACAGGAAGCAGCAGCCCGCGAGGATGAGGATCAGGCCAGCGGTCATACTGCTTTTGCGGCTTGTCGTCTCCGGTAGCGCCTGACCGTCTTCCGTCACGATGTAGGATGGGGCTTCATCTGGCCTCCCTTCGGGCATCACAATCCAAAGGATGATGTAGAGCCAGAAGCCCGCGCTGAACGCCATAAAGGCAAGCACAAACAGCACCCTGGCGATGACCGCATCGATGCCGAAATAGTTGGCCAATCCGGCGCACACGCCACCCAGCACCTTGTGCTGCATGTCTCTCTCAAGTCTTTTCATGTTTTCCATTTTTCAATTTTTTTTGTGTGTCGAACCAAGGTTCCCGTACAAAAATAATGCCGTTCTTGCGAACGGCATTACGATTCTTCCATCGATGGGATGAAAAAGGTTGGTTTACTTCCTCACGACGAACTTTTCCGTTGTCACGGCACGGCCGTTGACCATCATGGTGCAGAAATAGATGCCGTCCTGAAGGTCGGAGACGGAGAGGCTCAGTTGGCCGCTGTTGGCGCTCAGCTCCTCACGAAGCACTTCCTGGCCCAGCAGGTTGTAGACCACGGCGGTCAGGTTGCCCTCGATGGCGTAGTTGAACTTCACCACGGAAGAGGCAGGATTCGGATAGGCCTGGCTCATCACAGGGCTCGAGATTTCGTTGACGCCCACGCCCGACTTGTGGAACTTGACGACGATGCTGATGCGCTCCTCAGGATAACGCTCGTCATAGGCGTAGTAGCGCATGATGCCCGCGCCGAAGATCGGCTCTTCAAACATCATGTGGAACGAGAGGTCATCGGTGTTGAGGCTGTTGGCCAGCACGGGGACGGGAGACGGGCTGACGTATGTGTCAGGGCCGAAGCACATGCCCCAGCAGAACCAGTTCATCGTGCCTTCCAAAGGCTCCACCACTTCCTTCTCGACGATGACATTCTGGTCAGCCGAGGTGAGGTTGCGGATTTGCATGTGCTGGATGTACTCGCCAATTTCGTATTCATCGTTGGTGCAAACGATGGTTTCGCCTTCCGAAAAGACGGTGCCATTCCACTCGAATTGCAGCGTTTGTGCTGAAACACAACCGATTACAGCTAAAAGAATGAGGGTAAAAATAGATTTTTTGACCATAATTTGAGATTTTAAATTACTGATACTTTTGTTTTCAAACTGCAAAAATGCAAAACTTTTTCCAATCTCGCTACAAAAAATGCACCAATTTTGAAAAAATGCCTAATTTTGTGCAAAATTCATTCAAAATCTACTCTTATGAAACGTTTATCCTTTGTTTTGGCATCGCTCCTGATGCTTTTTGTCCTGAAAGTCAACGCACAAAACGAGCGTGTCTTGCTGTTTGAGTGCTTCACCAACACAAGTTGCGGCCCTTGCGCCCAACAAAATCCTGCCCTTGACGCGCTCATCGAGGCGAACAGCGAACATGTGGCCGCCATCAAGTACCACATGAGCTGGCCCGGCAGCAACGACCCGATGTATCTGCACAACACCGTCGACAACAACGCCCGCAAGGGTGTCTACAACATCAACGCGGTGCCCCACACCGTCGTCGACGGCATCCGTTTCTCCAACGTGCCCAGCTCACTCAACCAAAACATGGTCAACCAATGGCTTAACATCGAGTCACCATTCGAGATGCGTCTCGGTTACGAAGTCGACCAGGCCGCCAACACCATCACCGTCCACGTGATGGGTCGGGCTTCCACCGCCATCGAGGGCACCGTGAAGCTCTATGTGGGTGTCATTGAGAAGGCAATCCACTTCAACTCTGCCCCAGGCACCAACGGCGAGCGCGACTTCTACAGCGTGATGAAGAAACTGCTACCCACGGCGTCAGGCACCCACATCGGGAGCGTGGCCGCCGGCGACTATTTCGCCTACACCTTCACCTGGGAATTGGCCAACATCTACGACATGAGCCAATTGGATGCCATCGCCTGGTTACAGAACCAAAACACGAAAGAGGTCTACCAAGCCTGCAAGTCGAGCCAAAGCATCGAGCCTTTCTATACCAATGAAGCCGCTTTGAGCGACATCAGCAACGTCAAAAGCGTCAATTGCAGCGGCGAAGCCCAACCCAAGGTCGTGCTGACCAACTTCGGCAGCAACGCCTTGACATCCGCCGAGATGGAGATTTCCGTCAACGGCGAGCCCCTAAAAACCGTGACCTGGAACGGCAACTTGAGCACCTTCGCTTCGGAGACCATCGATTTGGGTGACATCAGTTTCGCGGTCGAGACCAGCAACGCTTTGGAAGTGCGCCTCACAAGCGTCAACGGCGGCATCGACGAAGCGTCGATGAACAACTTGGCCTCCCTCAACATCGAAGGCGCACCCGAAACCATCGGCAAAGTCCTGAAACTCAGCATCCGCACCGACAACAACCCGCAGGAGACCACTTGGCAGGTGACCAACCTTGCTACAGGACAAGTCGTGCTCTCAGGAGGCCCATACGAGACGGCCAACACGATGTACAACGAAACCCTTGACATCACCGAAGACGGCTGCTACGACTTCACTATCTTCGACGCAGGCGGCGACGGCCTCACCGACGGGCAAGGACTTTACGGCCTGAAAGCAGGCGGTGCCACCCTCTTCTCGGGCGGACAATTTGGCAGTAGCGAGAGCAACGAGTTCTCCTACGAGGTGTATGTAAGCGCCGAAGAAAACACTGTCGAAGCCGCATGCATCTTCCCCAACCCCACTTCTGGCATCATCAACATCGTTAGCGAAGGCCGACAAAACGTCACCATATATAATATGACAGGTCAGCGCGTCTTCGATGGCCAGTGCGACGGACAGCTCCAAATTGACATGAAGCGTTTCGGTGCAGGCGTTTATGCCATTCAGGTGGGAAGCGAGACACAAAGAGTCGTAGTAAAGTGATGCTCCAATACCATCATTTCGAGCAACTTGACTCCACTAATGCTTATCTGCAGCGCCAGCAATCGGAGTGCGACATCCGCAATTGGGTGGTCAGCACCGATGAGCAAACGGCAGGCAAAGGCATGGGCAACAACGGCTGGGAAAGTGAGGTTGGAAAGAACCTCACTTTCTCTTTGGCCGTAGACATGGGTTTTCTTCCCGCCGAGCGGCAGTTTCTCTTGTCCGAAGCCGTGGCCTTGGGGCTTTATGAGGCTCTGTACCCGTCTGTTCCCAAAGAAAAACTCCGCATCAAATGGCCCAATGACCTCTATTTTGAAAACAGAAAACTCGCCGGCATCCTTATCAACAGCACCATCAAAGCCGATATGATGGACGTTTCCATCATCGGCATCGGGTTGAACGTCAACCAAATGCAATTCCAAGACTGGCCAACACACCCGATTTCTCTGCAACAAATCACGGGAAAGGAATACGCCTTGCAGCCACTGATGGAGCAGGTCGTCGAGAGCATATATAATAAGGTGGAAATTCTGAAGTCCTCCCCCACTGCCATTGAGGAGGAGTATCTGCAACGGTTGTATCGCTACCGCACTTGGGCGAATTACGAAGTGAACGGGAAGGTTTTGCGGCTGTTGATGACAGGAATTGACCCATTCGGACGGCTGATGCTTGTCGATGAACTTCAAGCCTTACATATATTTGACGTAAAAGAGATAAAGTTTGTACTGTGACGGCCAAGTTAGAATATTGACTCTATAGTTTTATCTACAATCTCGCTAAAATAAGGCTCCTTGATAAATCCAAGTCTTCGTATGATTGCCGTTTCAACATCTGCTGCGAGCAACTGACACTTGACGAAACTCGGTTTCTGCAATTTGAAAGAAAGCATTTCATCTGAGAGTTGATAGGCATAATCACGACTATAGGCGAAGTCTTTTGACGAAATCATTACGAGATATACAAATCCCTCGTTGACTTGAAGTTCGTCATTTGATACAATTATTGCAGGATGCACTTTAAAACCTTCGCCAGGAATGGGAAACTCTATTTCCACTATGTCTTTCTGATGGTACTTCATGGCTTATAAATGACGGGCAAATGCTTTCGTCGCCATGATTTTGGATGCATATAAAAACTCTTCCACTTCTTTGCGATGTTCCTGCATATCCTCAGTTTCAGTTGCAGGAGTATCCAATTCTGAATCCATTTTTAGGAACAGACCTGTAGCTAACAATGCAGCCAACTTTCGTCTTGCCAAAGCATTGTTCTGGTCGTATGACAGTGTTACGGTACACATAATGATGCCTTCTGATTTTTCTGCAAAAATACACATTTTCCTGAAAAATCCACTTCTTTTCCCTTGCACAAAAGAAAAAATCTCTATTTTTGCTCCAACAAACACAAAGTCTAACCAAACGAATTGAAATGAACAAAGCGCATTAAGCGCAAATATATATTACATAAACCATAGCGTTTGCTATTTATTCGACACTGCTTCAGAAATCTGCAAATTTCAAAATATAGTGTCAATAACGAATAAGTCAGCAAACGTCCGTGTTTTACGCGGACGTTGACTTATCAATTGACACAGGCATTGCAGAGCCTCTGAAGCGTGGATAAGAAAATGTCCGCGCTTTTTACGTTCTGATGAATCTGTTTCCGATAAGTAGCCACGCAAAACATAAAACAGACAAGAATACAAACAATCAAAATCAAATCGCTATGAATAAATGTATAAAAATGATGGCAATCAGCTTGTTGCTGATAATTGTCATGCCGATGGCGAAATTATCGGCGCAAGTCTCTGTTTGGGATGGAACGCATGAACCTTGGACACATGGCACAGGAACGGAAGCTGACCCGTTCTTGATTGAAAACGCGCAGCAATTGGCTTACCTTGCCTATCGTGTGAATAATGGTTTGGATGCTGGTGGAGGGCATGTTTCCAACCACGATTTGCATTACAAACTGATGGTTGATATTGACCTTAATGGCAGTGAAGATTTCCAATGGACTCCGATTGGATATTGGAATTCCGATACGGATTATCAATGCTTTGGTGGGCATTTTGACGGGAATAATCACATAGTGTCAGGATTGTATATCAATAGCTCGGCAAACAGAGTTGGGCTCTATGGATATACCGATGGCGTAAATATTAAGAATTTCAATTTGAGTGGAGATTTTATAAAAGGAAATCATGTAGGAGGAATTATCGGATATGCCCAAGGTACAACTATGATTACTAAATGCAGCAGTAATATTAGTAGTGTTCTCACCATTTCCTATTATGCAGGCGGAATAGTAGGTTGTTCATACGGTACACTTACCGTGATTGATTGTCACAATAATGGTAATGTGACTGCCGGCACAAGTAATGTTGTTTATTCATATTCAGGTGGTATATCTGGGTATGCAGATATGGCCATTATTAACAACTGCTATAATACTGGAAATATGTCAGCAACAAGTGGTAGTAATAATTTCTGTTATTCGTATTCGGGTGGAATAACGGGAAAGGCAGACGTGGCATCCATCACTAATTCCTATAACACGGGTGATGTATTGGCATCATGTCATTGTAATTATACTCGATGTGCCTATTCTGGTGGTATTGTTGGAAGTGCCAACATAGCAACTATCACAAATTGTTACAATATAGGATGTGTGTCTTCTATTGGTTCCACTCAACAATGCTGCGGGGGCATAATAGGGGAAAACAACGGTTCGGTAAATAATTGTTATTATCTCAACACCTGCGGTGGCAGCAACACTTACGGCGGACAACACATGTCAGCAGATGCTATGCAATCAGCAGAATTTGTCTCCATTCTCAATGCTGGTTCATTGACCTACAAAAAAGACAATCCACCTTATGTAAACCAAGGCTATCCCATTTTCAGCGGTTTCAACATTGAAACACAACCTGCCTCGGATATTGAACTTACATCTGCGGCATTGAACGGCAGTTACACTTCTGGCATCTTCAATATCACATCCCAAGGCTTTGAATACAAGAAGACAACTGATCAAAACTATACAGCGGTGACTTGTACTGTTGGACAAACACCGTATTCTTATGAATTAAGCGATTTGGAAAGTGGAGTAACATACCAGTATCGAGCTTTTGTTGGTGCCAACGAAGGAACGGCATACGGGGAATTGGTGGAATTTACTACAACAACAGTCAACACCCATCAGATTCATGTTGCTGTTTATGATTTTGGAAGTGGGCCAGGAATTATAATGCCGAGCGGAAACATTAATGTGACTGATGGAGAAGACTTAACAATAGAGATCTCTCCAATTGAGCAGAGTGTACTTGACTCAGTACGAGTAGATGGTGTGAACATTGGAGTTGTTAACACTTATACGTTCCACAATGTTACTGAAGACCATAATATCTATGCGTACTTCTCCTTGATTTCTGCACCAGATTATGAGCCTTGGGATGGTATGGCTATTAGAGAGCCTTTCCATTACAACAATTACTACTACATTTGTAGCCCAACAGAGTTGGCTTGGGTTGCACAGCAAACCAATAATAGTACTCTATTGTTGGATAAAGTAATCTGCCTCATGAATAATATTGATTTAGGCGGACAAATTTGGACACCTATTGGAACTTCATCTCATCCATTTCGAAGCACTTTTAACGGACATGGTAAAAGCATCTATAATCTCTATTGCAACAATACAGGGGATGATAACATTGGATTATTTGGGTACGCTGAAGATGCACAAATTGTGTTTACTCAAGTGCGCAATGCAAATGTTGAAGGGAAAACAAATGTTGGTGGATTAATCGGATACTCGAAAAACACACGGCTATATTGTTGTAATATCACAGGTCAAATCCATGGCAAAAACAACGTCGGCGGATTAATAGGAACACTCGATAACATAGATTATTTAAAACAGAATTATGGCTGTTATGCAAGTGCAATTATTGAAGCAGTTGAGAATGCTGGTGGATTATTTGGAATAGTACATGGCAACAGCACATATTCTTGCTTTATTAAAAATAGTTTCTCTACTGGAATTGTTCGTTCCCAAAACATATCGGGAGGTCTGATTGGCACTATTGATATCTCAAATAGCGAAAACGCCATTGATATCGCAGATTGTTATTCCAATGCAACAGTTATCGGTTTAAAATGCGGAGGGTTGATAGGTTGTCGCACGTGTTCAGGTAACAATTATTTGGGAGAACTCATTATTCACGATTCTTATGTCAGCGGAAGTGTAAAAAGCGGCTTCGGATTTATAGGAATAGATAACAATATAACAGCATCCATTGCAACATGCTCCAATTGCTTCTTCGATTCGCAATCAACGGGATGTGGTGATAATGGGGTCATAGGTATATCGCCAAAAACAACCAACGAAATGACTACAAATATTGGTTTTGGTATGACTAGTACAAATTGGGTATATAATAGCGGCCTCTATCCACAATTAAACATAGGGGATTTTAGTCCAGGTTGGTTTGAAGGATTACCAGAAATGGCACAACTTTCCGTTTCCCCAATCTTCCTTCAAAATAATGAGAATTCATCGGCAGTCCATTCCAATTTCCGAGTCTCTACAGCGAATGGGGTCATTTGGTCGTCAAGTAATCTGAATGTCATAGCGATAAACGGCTCCTATGCTAGTGTCAATCCAACAATTAACGAAACTGTTACACTTACTGCCACTTTGAATGGCATTTCCAAACAAGTCAATGTAACGGTGGCAGATCCCAACACTTTCCTCATCTATGGACCCAGTGATTTGCGCTTCATAGCCGAGCAATGCAATGCGGGCGAAACCTTCGAAGGCAAATGCATCAAACTGATGAATGACATCGTTTTGCCCGAGAATGTCCCCAACAATATGATTTCCATAGGTTCTTATCCCAACCGTCCCTTCAAAGGAACTTTTGATGGCAACGAGAAACTTATCTACAACCTCTATATTGACCAACCCAATACGCCTTATCAAGGATTCTTTGGCTATACATTGAACGCCAACCTTTACAATGTGGGCTTGGTCAATATTACCGCAAGTGGGCGAAACTATACGGGCGGCATGGTGGCATATGCCGCAAATACCTATATGCGCGATTGCTATGTCAATGGAGGCACCTTATTTGCTTTAAGTTATTGCGGAGGTTTGGTGGGTTATCAGGAACAAGGCACCAACTCCATTATTTCAGGTTGCTACAATACTTGCGAAGTAACAGGCAACAACTATGTAGGTGGCTTGATAGGCTTTAGCAACTATAGCACGGTGCGCAATAGTTATGTGGCAGGAAGAGTCGCTGCCCAAGGTGAGCCAGTCGGTGCTATCATTGGCGGCGCAAATGAAGTGCTGATGTACTACTGTTATTTCAGTACAGAACTCACGGGACAGACCAATGCCATCGGCGAGAACAATTTCAAGGACGGCGGCGAAGGTCTCACCAACGCGCAGATGCGTGACCCGCAATTCGTTAACACCTTGAACCAGAATCTGGTGACACCTGTTTGGATGGCTGATTACGCAGCCCATATCAACAACGGTTTCCCCATCATCAAATGGCAACGACCAGGCACTGGCGTCGAAGAACACGATGCCACCAAGAATTATGTTTCCCTCTACCCAAATCCAGCCAACGACTTCGTCACCATCCAATCAGACGATTCAAACGTTTCATTAAGGCATGTGGAAGTCTATGATGTTATGGGGCGAAAAGTGATGTCGGAGATATTGGACGGACAAAGTCAAGTGTTCAGCATCGCCAAGCTGCTTTCTGGAGTCTATCACGTCCGCGTTCAAACCGACAATGGATGTTGTATCCATTTAAAACTGCTTGTTCAATAACCCTTAATCTGTATTGTCATGAGTAAACATTATTTGTCATTATTAGCATTTGCCACGTTATTGTGCATGATGCTTTTCGGTGCATCCTCTTGCAAGAAAGATGATACGCCCGATCCAAATAAAGCGGATTTCTTCATAGATGTTGATTTTCTGCCCGAAAGCGAAACCAACGGCGAAGTGGCACCTCGTCTTGTGGTCAACTTCAACGATGAGGCGGCGATGATTGAGTTTCGGCGACCAGCCGACAATTCTACTGCAATGGAAACCGTGCTCTTGCTTTGCCCTGACCACGAAGCCATGATGCTGTGCGGCAACGACAGCCTGATGGTTTGTGCCGCATACGATATGGAAACCTATACTCCCTCGCATGACGTGCTTATTGTGACACCAATGGATGAGAGTTCACTGCTACTAACCAAAGGTTTTATGGACTGGAACACAAATACATTGACAACAGGCGACAAGATGGTTCTCCCTGTTGATGATAATTCCAAAAACCAAGGAAACAGAGGCGACATCAACAGTGAAATCAGATCGTTCTTCTTTAATAAGTTTGTTAAACCACTTGCAGAAAGGTTTGACAAGGTAGAAAGTTTTTGTGGTGTTTTCGGACTTCAGGGGGGAATTGCGTTTTCCTATATAAAGACTACCATAACAACCGGGCTTACCACCATTTTGTATGCTGATGATCCAGAGGGATTATTTGACGCTACGGAATACTCTGTTACAAGTTGGACTGGCTCGGTGGTCCAAGATGGCATACTGAATTTGCTTCCAGAAAAGTACAGCGAGGTAGCATCCAGGGTTCTCTCCTTGTTGAGTTGGCATGATGATGGTGGCCATGGGAAGGTCAACGATTATGTTGGAGAGGCATCGGATGGTTTTTCTTACACCGACTTCTGGGGTCAATCGAGTAATGCAGCAGAATCGGCAGGAGTAATTGCTATACATGCTCCAGCGTATCATGTAAACTTGGAAGTGTCAAATGTTACTGAAAACTCTGTATTTTTAAAGGGGCATTTCCAATACACTTCCAGCATGACACCAGTAGAGATGGGCTATATTATCAAGGTAAGCGGAGGACCTGAACATATAGAGCATGACATGTATTTCGATGGGATAACCGTATCAGGTCTGCAAAAAGCCACCAAATATACGGCATTCGCATACGTGAAAAATGCTTTTGGCAACAGGGTGTTAAGTCCAGGAGTAACCTTCTGGACACTTGGTTTTGAGGCCTTCCCAAATTCGCTCACCTTCCCTGCCGAAGGCGACACAAAAAGCGTGGCATTGTCTTATTCCGAAGGCGACATCTCGGGGTGGGACATCACGAGCAAACCTTCATGGTGCACTATCACCAAAGACGGCGATAAGATGTTTACCGTGAAAGTTAACGCATCGACAGAAGCTCGTAGCGGTGCCATCACCATTAAAGCCCACTCCAATGCACTTGGCAATCTGACAAAAAACATCGAAGTGACACAGATTGGTACAAATAGTTGGGATGGCACTTCTTGGGTGTTTACAGGCTTGATAACAACCAACAATTTTGAGGGCCATACAACATCACAAGAAATGACATTGATTCTTATGGTGAATAGCGTTTCTAATAAAGACATTACGTTCAGTTGGGCGCAAGCACTTTCCGCTGCTGCTAACAATGGTTACAGTGACAATTATGTAATAAACGGGAACGGAAACCTGGTTTATTCTGCTACCGCAGGATACTCAGGCGAATGGGGCAGTAACAACATCACTAGTCAAGTCACTTTTGTTCGAACAGGTCCGACTACGGCGACTGCAGATTTACATTATCGAGAATCCTTTAGCAATTATTATATAACAATGTCTGGAACATTGCAAGGAACTTTAGTCAACGCCAAAGAGATTAGGAATTACGAAATTACCACCCATCTCAAAATCCCTATCTTGGATAGCAAAGCACAAAAAAACAACTGATTTTGCATAATAGGACAAACCGCAAACGGCGTGGCTGCAAAGAAGGTTTCCGTAACGCGATAAATTTGTAGAGACGTTTCAGGAAACATCTCTACAGACAAACAGAACAGAAAAAGCCGACTTTTGTCGGCTTTTCTATTTATTCATGATTTGTGTCAGATTTGCTTCCTTAATTCCACCTATCACTCCATGCCTGCTGGTCCTTGCGCCATTCCTTCAGCGACTGGAGGTCTTCCTCGGAAACATAAGCCTCTTCCACAGCCTTGTGAATCAGCGTCTCGTAGTTCGACAAAGTGACCAACTGGCAGTTCTTCGCTTCGAAGTTCTGCTTGGCGAGCTCCATCTGGTATGTGAAAATGGCCACCATGCCCTTCACCTCGGCACCCACCTCGCGCAAGGCATCGACCGCCATCAGGCTCGACTTGCCCGTGGAAACCAAATCCTCGACGACCACCACCGACTGCCCTGCACTGATGACGCCCTCTATCTGGTTCTGCATCCCATGTGACTTCTTCTCGGAGCGGACATATACGAACGGCAAACCCATCTCCTGCGCCACCAACGCGCCTTGGGCAATGCCGCCTGTGGCCACGCCTGCAATCACTTCGGGCATACCAAAATTCTGCACAATTTTCTCCACAAACTGCTGACGAATGAACGTGCGCACGGCAGGATAGGAAAGGGTGATGCGGTTGTCGCAATAAATGGGGCTTTTGAGGCCTGAAGCCCATGTAAAAGGCGCCTTGGGGCTGAGTTTCACGGCCTTAATCTGAAGCAGATGCTGTGCCAAGGTCAATGCTGAATCGTCGTATTTCATGGCGGTTGGGGTTTTTAGAAGTATAAATTTGTATTTTTGTCGTCCGAAACCATTCAAAACTGGCTACAAATGTACAAGATTTTTCATGAAAACAAAGCATTGATTTTTCCAAAAATTGATGTTGATGCATTAAATTTCGACGCAACGCCCCAAGAATCTGACAGATACGATGCCGAACTTTTGTGCGAATTTTTTTCCGA
>Ga0265299_10004023_pt1 | contig 14073 bp, 26 predicted proteins | sample AusTroGonzalo_MG_4_FD_193485 | JGI IMG/M metagenome (GOLD analysis project Ga0265299, IMG submission 193485) | Bovine rumen microbial communities from tropical cattle in Woodstock, Queensland, Australia - Gonzalo_02 | ecosystem: Host-associated > Mammals > Digestive system > Stomach > Rumen ...
AGGCAGCCGGAGGCAGCCGGAGGCAGCCGGAGGCAGCAGGAGGCAGCCGGAGGCAGCAGGAGGCAGCAGCAGGCAGCCGGAGGCAGCAGGAGGCAGCCGGAGGCAGCCGGAGGCAGCAGGAGGCAGCAGCAGGCAGCCGGAGGCATCAGGAGGCAGCCGGAGGCAGCCGGAGGCATCAGGAGGCAGCAGGAGGCAGCAGGAGGCATCCGGAGGCAGCCGGAGGCATCCGGAGGCAGCCGGAGGCAGCCGGAGGCAGCCGGAGGCAGCAGGAGGCAGCCGGAGGCAGCAGGAGGCAGCAGCAGGCAGCCGGAGGCAGCAGGAGGCAGCCGGAGGCAGCCGGAGGCAGCAGGAGGCAGCCGGAAACCTGGACACCATAACACGATATCAAAGAAAGGAAGGTTGTCACAATGACACTGAATGAAGCAATTGAAATCTACCTGACGGAATCCGAAAAGGAAAAGGCGTCCAAAAAAGCGGCGGAAGCTGCGAAGGCCTTTATCAAGGCGACGGCGGGCGACCTGGACGAAATCACGACGGACGTCTGGAAAGTCTACCTGAAGCGCTCTGAATCTTTCCGGCTGGATACGGTCGCGCTGTACAAAGACTTCCCGGATATCAAAGAAACCTACGGGAAGACGTCCGTATCCTGCTCTCTGGATATTCACCCGGTCGCCGGAGCAATCCAAAAAACAGCCTAACCACGGCAGGCGGGCCGTGATTTGCTCCGGCCCGCTAACGGCCCCGGACATTATCGACAGGAGGCAATACCATGACATTCATTGACACCTATGACGACCGGGAATATTCACTTCTGGACATGGCCCGCGACTACCGGACATTCAGGAACGAAGACCCGGTAAATCATGCCGAAACATTCACGGCTGAATTATTCGAAATCATCATGGCGTCCGTCAACGGACGCAACGACCTGGACGTCATCGGCCCGACGCCGTCGGAAGTATCACGTATCTGTAATTCGCTACGTATGAAGATTGAAAGGAAGGTGTAACCCATGAAGCAATTGATCACTGCGGCCCGTATCCGCTCCGTCTTGACGGGAGTCGTTACGGAAAAGGACGCGGCGGATATCCTCCGCCAGCACCGTATCCGGTACGGGTACAGCACGGAAGGCGGATTCCTGCATATCAGGATTCCGGCCCGCTCCGGAATCATCCGGATTTTCCGCTCCGCTTCCCGTTCCGCTCCGCTCGTCGTCGTTTCCGGTTCCGCTCCGGTTCCGTTCCGCTCCGGCTCCAGCTCCGGTTCCGGTTCCGTTCCGGCTCCGTTCCGTTCCGTTCCCGTTCCCGTTCCCGTTCCCGTTCCCGTTCCCGTTTCCGCTCCGTCTACCGTTCCCGGTCCCCGTCTCTGGCCCGCATACTATTGATAGGAGGATTAAACACCATGAGTATCTACGAAAGCAAACCGGATGCCTGGAAGGTCACCCATACCGAAGAATTCGAACGTTATATGAAGGCGCTGTGTCGCCTCGCGTCGGAATACGTTTCCCGTATCCGCGTACAGTTTGCGGAAAAGGCGTACGACATGTACCAAAATGAAACCGTCCGCGCCGTCGTCCTAGCCTACGGGGACGAAGCGGAAAAACTGGACGCTGACCGTAATTGGTCATTCCGGCACGTAATGGAATACGGCGCGACTTCCCCAGAATTCCTGAACGATACCTGTTTGAATAACGCACGCCACTACGCCGCTACCATCAAAATGCTGTTTGACATCGATTGATGCACCGGACACCGGCACACGACACCCGGCCCGCTCCGGATGTCGTAGCCGGTACCCGATACCGGAGAAAGAAGGTATGAACATGAGAAATCACCTGCCGGAATCCGTCCTCCGCTCCGTCGCGGAATCCATCGCGTCCCGTGTCACGTTCCGGATGTACATCAATGGGAACAGTCACGACGTTATGAAAAAGAGCACCGCATCCGTCCGCTCCGCCATCTACCCGGTCGCCTACGGTGCGCTCCTGGGCCTGAATTACGGCGAAGAAGGCCGGTCATCCGCTCCGGCTGAACGTGCGATACTGACGTCCTCAGAATTCACGTTGATGCACCTGTTGCCGGACGTGAACACGTACGACACTATCTATAATCCGCTCCGCGCCGCACTGGAATTATGGCGGCTGTCCTCCGGCGGTTCCCGTTCCAGCCTGTCGGATTATGCGGAACGTTACGCCGCGAAGCACTACCCGGACATGATCAGCGCATTCTGTGCCGCTCAGGAGGTGAAATAACATGTACCGTTCCTATGACCTGCACACCATCGAAGACCTGATTTCCCGCTGTGCCGATAATGACTATAAAATCGTTCAGGTGGAAGAAGGCACGCTGGGCCTGGGGCATCTGTTGCTCGTCGCTCCCGCTCCCGGTTTCTGGAGCTTTGAAATCTATGAGGAAGCACGGAATCAGTGGTCATCATGGCATAAACTTCGCCGGTTTACCCGCATCAGTAAGCGCGTACAGGCCCTGGCCGACGCCGTCGATTAATAAGAGGAGGAACTAACATGATCCCGATTATCTTCGTAAACTGCGACCGTCACCCGTTCCTGGACTGGTTTATCAGCGGCTATAAGCTCGACGAGACCCGTACCCGCGACATGCTCCATACGCTGGCAGGACACCGCGTCCTGCTGGCGGAAACGAGCCGGAAGCATCCGCCAATCGTCCGCGCCTCCGCCGTCATCGGTTCCGCGCGGGAAGTCCGTAGCCTCCGCGAGTGGAACATACTCCGCTCCCGGCACCGCATCCCGGAAGGCAGTCCGTACGACTGGACGCCGGAAACAAAAGTCAAGTATCTGTACCCGATCACCGGCGTCGTCGCCTGTCACCCGTTCACGCCTCCGGAAGACGTCCGTCATGGCCGCGTCTGGATGGAATATCACCCGGTATAATTTTCCGCTTTACAAGTAACACGATATGTGATAAGATATTATCACAGAACGAAGTTGCTGAACCACTGAAGGAGGTTACCGACATGAACACGATCCCGTTCCGCCCGACAGCATACCAGCTTCCGCGCGGACAGTACTACACCGTCTATCGATCCCTGGCAGACCGTCCGCACCTGCTCATTGCAGGCGCAACCGGTTCCGGTAAGTCCGTCGTGATTAACGGCATCATTACAACCCTGATCATGACGGCATCCCCGTTCCGCTGTCAGTTTGTGCTGGTGGATCCCAAACGGGTAGAACTCGCGCAGTACAGGCCGCTTCCGCACGTTGCCCGCTACGCCTCCGAACCCGGTGACATGATCGCCGCGCTGGAATGGGCGCTGACGGAAACGGACAGACGTTTCCGCCTGATGCAGGCCGCTGGCGTCAGGGAGTATGACGGGCCGGATATGTACGTGATCATCGACGAACTCGCTGACCTGATGACCACGAACAAAAAAGCCGCGCTCCCGTTGCTCCAGCGCCTGGCACAAATCGGACGGGCCGCGCGTGTCCATCTCATTGCCGCATCGCAGAACGTGCTGGCTGTCACCATTCCGACCGTTTTGAAATGTAACTTCTCTACCGTGCTGGGCCTCCGCACTGCTACACGCGCACAGTCCCGGTACCTTGTGGACGCGGAAGGCTGCGAAGTGCTCCCTGACCCGAAGAAGGAAGGCATCGGCTACGGATACCTCCGCGACGGCGCTGACCTGACGAAACAGACCCTGTACAAGTACGACGACAGTATCCTGACCGCGCTGGTAAACTGGTGGACATCCTCCGCCTGCATCGCATCATGAAAGGAAGGAACAACATGATCACCGCTTATGATTTCGTCATCGACGACTGGAGAGACGCAAGCTGGTACGAAGAACAGACGCCCGGAACCGTCGAAGAACTCGCGCCATACTGGAATGAATTCCTTCAGGATTGCCGTTCCTGGGGCCGGGAAATACCGGAAGACCTGACGCTGGAAACATACGTAACCATCTGGAACGAATTATGTGAAAGGAGATCTTAACCATGACTATCTACGATTTCATCCATGCGCATCCGGACAATCACATCCGGATTATCCGGTACATTCCCGCTCCGGACATCCTGGACGAGCATGGAAACCTGACCTGCGGCGGAGAAGGCACCAGCACTGTCGTATTCGACAGCACGACCGGAGAAGGAGACCTGTCCTTCGACCTGCTGCCGAAAGAGGTCATTAACGACCCGGAAGAAGACCTGAGCGACAACGACCTGACCGATCCGGATTGTGTCTACGAACTGGAGTACATTCCGGACGAATACTGGTACTGATCCCGGCACACGGGGCCTCCGCCGGAGACCTCGTAGCCGGTACCAGACCGGAGAAAGAGAGGAATCATTCATGATTAAGGACTTTACCGTCAACTACGATACCGACCGTGGTTATGACTATGACGAAACCTTCCGCACCCTCCGCGAGGCTATGCGCCGCTACAACAAGCTGACCGGACTTCCGTACAAAGACCTGACCTGCGACGACACCGAACGCGGCACACTGACCCTGCTGACCAGCACCGGCACCAATAACCTGGCACGCTACGGATTCCTTCCGTGCGACTATAACTAATTCTATTGCAACGGCACCGACCGGCTGCGTATCAGCCGTAGAAAGGAACATCTCATGAATAACGCACTGGACATTGCCATGAACCGCATGCTTACAATCACCCTGAACGCGGACAACTACCTGATCAAGTGGGCCGGAGATGCCCTGGCATATTACATCAACTCAGGACGTGCGCCTACGCCATGGGTAAAAGCCTTTTCCCGGGCCAACACGCGCGACCTGCTGGAATACATGGCCGCAGGAAAAGACCACAGCGACAAGGCCATGATCCACCGCGCCGATACCTACATCCGGAAACATCACCGGATCATCTGACAATGAAAGGAGTACTCATCATGAAACTGTACTACAAAAGCTTCACCGGCTGCACCGCATCCGTCCGGCAGACCCGCTCCGGCTCAATCGTTCTGACTGCACGCAATCCGTACGGCAAACTGTTCCACAAGAAGGAATACTCTTCGCTCCGTGGTGCCATGATCGCCCTGGGCCGCATCGGCGACGACTGGACGCCAGCCAACACACATCGGTAGTCCGTTGCCATTATACCGGCAACGTGCTATAATCAATTATATTTTTGAGGAGGATACCACTATGCTGTACCGCGTGAAACCTGAATACGCAGACCTCTGGGGAGCCGACATCACACCGGAAACCATCATCAGCGATTCCGACCTGGAATCCATCACCCGTGGCTGGGAAAAGACACCTGCTGACGTCATGGATCAGCTCATTCCGGTCGATGACAGGCACATCGAATTCGTCACCTACATCATCAAACACTCCGAAAGTTTCCCGTTCACGGATGAGATCACGCTGGACTCCGCCGAGCTGCTCCTGGAAAACGCACTGCCTGAAATCGTTCCGGCAGGCCTGACTGCTCCGGAAGTTGTCGCGATCTGGAACCAGCTTGTCCACGACGAATCCGTCATGAGCGAATAATCCGCTCCGCACGGTCCGCCCGGGATCATCCTGGGCGGACTTTTTTATATCAATTTATCTCAATATACCATTTTTGACATGTTGTATACATATGTCAAAGACGCTCGTCTGTGACAGTGCTTTTTAAAACTATCTTTTTGCTTTGTTTCGTTCCGTTTTTTGCCAAATTTTGTTTCATTCGCCATGTCATTTTCTACTTGCCAAAATGGGGTGCGTTTTGATATAATATTACGTAAGGAGGTGACCTTATTTGGTTATCGGTTATGCTCGTGTTTCCACTCAGGATCAGAACCTGGACCGTCAGCTTGATGCATTGAACAGGGCAGGGTGCGAAAGAATCTTTAATGAAAAAATGACAGGAACTCATTCCGCCCGTCCGGAACTGCAAATGATGCTGATGACATTACGCGCCGGTGACACTCTTGTCGTTGAATCATTCTCCCGGCTCAGTCGTTCCACCAAAGACCTTCTTGAAATGGTCGAACGTCTTTCCAACCTTGGTGTTCATCTCGTTTCCCTTAAAGAAGACCTGGACACAAAGACAGCAACCGGCAAAATGATGCTAACCGTCATGTCAGCACTTTCCCAGTTCGAACGCGACTTAATTGCTGAACGAACAAAGGAAGGACTGAAAGCAGCCCGTGCCCGTGGGCGTTCCGGCGGACGTCCCCGTCTCGGTTCTGACCGGGATAAACAGCAGGCCCTGGCAATGTATCGTGCCAACGTCATGACCAACACGGAGATTGCGCAGAAATTCAACGTCTCGTTGTCCACGCTGAATCGCTGGATTCGTTCCGCCAAAGAGCAGGGTTAACCGCCCCGCTCTTTTTTTTTCGTTCCGTCCTCCCCTTCTCATTCCGGATCAGCCGTCCCGCATCCATTCCGGTCGGTCATCCCTGGCGGTTTCAGACAAGAGAGCAACCCGTCACGTCGTAGGATATATATTATTATTTTTGTTATAAGGAATAATATATAACTCGTTCTGTTTCAATAAAAAACAGGCACAGAATTCGTTCCGTGCCCGTTCCGTGATCATTCTTCGTCCTCTTCCGGAACCGCCTCTATGAGTCGTTTACGCGCTTCGTCTGCGTTCATATCCTGAAGCGGATTGTTCGGCGTCACAACCACGTCGGTTTGGTCTTTATAGTTATGATTATTCTTGAGCAGGAAGATCGCTGCAACCGGATTTATTTTTCCGTCAGCCATAGTTTGAGTCAATAGCTGGTTCATAATGTTATAGCCTTTTTTAATGGCGTTGCGCGATGCCTCGGGTATATTCGTTTCCACCCCTTCTCTCCATCGCCATAATGTAGTCCGATTTGTATTGAAAGCGAGGGCCATAGATTCGACAGTCGGTTTCATGTCGTGCTCGATCATGTACTTAAGGCAATCCATTACGCGCTGTTCGACCTGGGCGGGATCGTGCATATTGACCGGACCCATGTTAGCGAGTTCGACGGCATTTGTGATCATGCGTGACATATCGCCAGCCTGGTATTGTGGCGTAAGTGCATCCGTTCTATCCGGACGTTTCCGTTTATATTTAACGACATCGGTTATCTGTTCATCGGACAGGTTCGTTCCGTTACTCATAGTGTTTCTCCTTTCCAAGCATGTACTGGTGGTATAGTTGTTCAGTATACAGGTGTGTAGCTGGATAGTGGGTATCGACCCAGAGTTCGAAGCCGTGGACGACTGCGCGGATGCAGAAGTGTCGATCCTCACCCCACAGGACTTTACGGATATTAGGGATATAGGAATAATTCACGCCTGCTTCAAGCACTTTACGTTTCACGAGGGTGCAAGCTCCGGTCATACCGCACTGATAGAGGCCGGGGTTATGCCATTCCGGGAGCATACCCGAACCCTGGTCGTACATCCATGCATTGCACCAAGTATGGACGTCTTTAGAGGTAGACCAGAATATTTCTGACACGATATCCTTATCTGCGGCGATGAGTGTGCGGAGTGTTTCCGGATGGAGGACGATATCGGTATCGACTGAGAACCAAAAATCAAAATGATTCATGAGTGCGTAGTCGATAGTAAGGTTACGAAGCTGACCGACGGTTTGCATATTAGAGTTTGTCCAGATGTGATCGTTATGAGTTTTTGTATACTGTTCGTCGGTATCGCGAACGATGTAGTGATCGGACGGACGAAGGTGCGTGATGAGTTCGGGGCAGTTGTTTACGACATAGAAGGTAGAGACTTCGTAGCCGTCGGGGACGATGAGGTTATCGACGCTTTCGCGGTACTCATCGAAGACTTTCGGGTCCTGACGGGCGGGAGCGGTTATAAGGACGCGTTTCATCAGATTTCACCTCGTTCATGCTGATCGGACAGGGAACCTGGGCGCATGTAGTTGTAATAATACAGCGCCTGACCTGTCCAGAGACCGTACGGTTTTTTCTTGGATAATGCGTTCAGGAAGTGCGTATCGGACGAGTACCGGGCGTCATCGAAACGTGTGTCGGCGATGAATGAACGTTTCCAGCAGTGACCGGCACACATAGGGAGGAGAACACCGGCTGGTTTGCTGACGTATCCTTTAGTGCGCCAGATCACGGCGAAGTTAACCATATCGCAGTCAGTCGTTCCGATGGCTTTATTGATTAATTCGAACACGAACTCATGCAGCCACCAGTCATCGTCGTCAAGGAAGAGGATGTAATCGCCCTGGGCGATATCGAGACCTGCGTTACGGGCGAGACCGTCCCGGCGGACGTTAACGTCAATAACTTTCGCTCCGTATGATTCCGCAATCTGGTGGGTGTTGTCGGTGCAGGAATCACAGATGACAATGACTTCATAGTCGGTGAAGGACTGTGAATAGCAGGAATCAAGCGCTTTTGCGATCCGTTCCGCTCCGTTGTGTGACGGGATAATGATACTAAATCTCATCGGAATCATTCTCCTTTCGTTCAAGGAATCCGACCTCTTCCATGACGGTACGATTGGCGCGGCGGATCACCATCCAGATAACCTTGACGGGGATATTGTGCTTCAGAGAATAATCTTCTACGGCGTAGATATCATCGCCCCAGCGGGAAGTGAAGTAGTACTGAAGGATATCCTGGTCGGTCTTGACAAAGCGTGTCAAGTAAACGTGGTGGCATACGGCGTATATGCGCTGATCCGGGGCGGAGAGTTTTTCCCATTTGAACCCGTCGCGTTCCATGGCGAAGTAGGTGCGCCACATGTGTGTTGCGGTACCGCGCCACCATTCAACCGATTTCATTCCTTATCACCTCCGCCCGATAAAAAGAATTCACCAAAGGATTTTCCTGATTCGGCCCACATACGTACCCCGTCTTGTACTTTCTCCGCCAGTGTATCATCCATCCGGAACGGGAAGTCATGTGCGTGATCAGGAAGCGGTTCATCTTCCGTCATGATTGCCACACGTTCGTCGAGTTCTTCCAGCCGGTCGGCTGATTCGATAATGGTTTTGATTCTGTCCCGGGTCAGCATACCGCCGGAGTCAGCCATCAGACGCAGACGGTGAATCAGTGCGGTCGTGTGCGTAGGTTGTCCGAGTTTATTGCTCAAGTATTATCACCTCCCGGCCTGCGATACATGTGTTCAGTAAAGACAATGTTTCCGACATGTCCGCACTGAATAGTGCTGTCGCAGTACATTCGGATACCTGTTTGTTTAGCACGGTAACAGAAGGAAAGATCCTCTCCGGCCCACGGGTACGGGGAAAAGGCAGGGCCAAACTTGTCCCATACGGTTTTGAGTAATGACACGCTGGTCAGTACGCATCCGAAACCGCAGCCTTCCACGGGGAACAGTGCGTTTTGCGGGTAGTCGGTGTACTCATGAATGCGACGGATGATATGTCCGTCTTCATCCTGGGCAGGACTGTTCAGTTCGTCGTAAATCACGGGTAATGTCGGAATCGTACGCTTAAAGTACAGTCCTGTGATCATATCGTATCCTGCGCTGGCGTGATTGATCAGTTTGGTTAACGTGTCAGGTGGTACGACCATGTCAGAGTCCATCCAGAATACGTAGTCAAAGTTCTGTTCGATTGCGTGCAGACTGAGAAGGTTCCGTGCGTCATAGACGAGTGAGTTCTTTTTAAAACATACACGGGTACCTTCCGGTTTGTGCAGATCGAGGATTGATTCCGTGAAATCGACAGGCACAGAACTCATGCATGGGACAGCGATCATGATTTTCATGGTAAATTCACCTCTTTTCAAGTCTTTGGTATACGGTGGTATACGGTGGTGTTCTGACACCGTATACCGCTACGATCGTTTATTTTCAACGGTTTGAAGCATGCGGTATACGGAGTATACGGTGTATACGGTGGTATTTCACTCTTACGCGCGCGTAACGCGTAAGTGAATACCGGATTTTTTACACATACACACACGCGTATATATAAGTGTGTGTGTTTTGACCGTATACACCGTATACCGGCCCTGGAACCGTTGATCCATAAGGCTTAGAGGCGGTATACGGTCGAAAAAAACACCGTATACCACCGTATACCGGAGGATTAGAACGGCATGTCTTCCGGCGCTTCGACGACCGCATACTGGTACGCCTCCTGTTCTGTCTGTTCTTCTTCAGGCAATTTCAAAACAACATGCGGTACAGGTTTGCCGTTAATTCTGACCTGCCATGTCAATTTATTATTCTTGTTTCCTGCGCCATAATACCTATACTTCAGAATATCCTTACGCTTTGCCCAGTCAAGGAATGCGCCCGGGGAATAACTGTTGTTCTTCAGGATATTGTCGAACACGGTCTTGTTAATATAAATGTATCCATCTTCATACTTGCCCCAGACTTCGCCGTTATTCTGATCCTGGGCATCGAACCGGCGCGGATTTGCAGCGCAGTAACCCATCAGCCACTGATAGCACCGGAAGTTGACGTCTGTTTCTGACCGGCTGGCGAGATACGGCTTCAGGTCTTCGAATGTCAGGGCCTTGTTATCCTTGAAGATGGCCTTCGTGGCGAGTATGTCTGCCACGAGGAGCAGTGTGGCGGAAACGACCTGTTTATCCTGGACGTCTTCCTTGATCATCTCGGAATAAATCTTCCGGTACAGCGCCTTGAGTGCGTTGACGGTTCCTTCCTTCTGAAGCGACGCAATAAACTTCGGCCCGATAAAACCGTAATTTTCCTTTAGTGCGTTAGCAACATCACGGGCATTGCGGAACAGCGGGATTCCGCCATAGTTCACATCAATCGTACGTGCCACAGCGCCGCCGCCGGAGTTGCTCTGTATAATGGGCATTTCTCCGGTCGTGATGATACTGCTGGCCCATCTTTTCTGAACTTGGAGTCCGCCTTCTTTGGCACCGCGTCCCTTACTGGCTCCCTCTGTCAGCATGTAGATGATATCGTCAAATGTTTTCCGGTCGGAGATCACCTGAAGCTCGTCAAACAGGATCGGAATATTGCAGCAGAATGCGGCGTATAATTCCATACTGACCTTGGTGCCGGAGAAGGTCTTAACATACCTTCCGACTTCTGGATTTCCCCATACAGAAGCCGCCAGCATTAGACCAACGGTTTTACCACATCCAGCTTCACCCCAGAAATGCACGAAGAACGGCAGACATCCGAGTATCTGCACCAGCGGAGCGGCGAATGACGCAGCCAGTGCGATCCTGGCCGGAACAGACTCACCGTTGCGGACGTCGTTTGCAATCTGCATCCAGATGGATTCGTCACCGGTGGGTTTGAGTTCTTCATACATCCGCTGAAGTTCAGGACTTTCGCCGTCGTATGTAATGTCGTTGACATACGGCATAAACTTGCCTTCTGTGATCCATCCCATGTGCGATACGGCCTTTTGCATCGGCAGGTCGTCGTAGTTTTTACTTTCCAGCAGGCTCATATATCGTACGACTTCCTTGGCGTTTTCGCTGTTGACGGCAATGTCCTGTCTGGCGAGTCCGATAATCTTTTGAGCCGATGCAAGCTGTTCCCGCTGGACCGTGATGTATTTCCATGAGTCTTTCCTGCCACGGCAGAACCCGATTTCAAGCTTGGCATCCAGCGTTTCGATATTGGTTACACGCTTTACCGGCATCAGCGGATGTGATATAACCTCAACCTCCATGCCATATTCATTTACACGGGTTACTTTATCTGTGCATGTATACGTCCCGCAGCGAAGCGTGACCGGCTGGCCTTCGAACATGGTATCCTGACCGGCGTCGTCCACCTGGGCGTCATTTCTCTGGGCGGACAGGTAAGCCTTCCATGCAGTCATGAATCCCTTGAAACCAATGCTGACGGCGTAGTCGCGCATCTTCTGGATCATGATCTGTTGCAGGAATTTGTTGTCACGATTGTCGTACAATTCCTTATACGGACGGTCTGTATAGAAGTCCTGAAGTTCATACTGGCCGATTAACGGGACGGCCTGTTGCTCACTCAAGACGGAATCACCTCCCGCTGAACAATATAAAGACCGCCTATGTTGTCAGCATATGCGGTCGGATGTTTCGTCATGGACGTTCCCCCTTATTAAAGGTCTTAAGTATGATTTGTATTAATGATAACACGATTGGCGTTTTATTTCAACAAACAAATTAAGCGTCTTCTGTCGCGCAGATTTGAATCTCAACACTTCTCGGTCCGTTGTTCAGCTGAACCCGCCGACCGGAAATATCAAAGCAATCCAGATGGTCACCGGCGCGGATATATGTCTGAGATACGTACGCTTCCATAGGCTTGCCGTTGTTCATGCCCGGGACAATGATCTTCAGATTCATCCCTGGTAACAGTTCCAGCGCATCAGCGTGGATTGTTTCCGGTTCTTTGCCTGCGATAACATCATTCCAGTCCAGATGGACTTTTGCTTTGTTTGTTGGACAGAATCCGGTGCACTCGCCGTCTTTCATATGGTAGTGGCATTTGGCAACGTCGTCTTTATATAGGCACTTGTAACACTGTTCTGTAACAGGTGCACTAAGTGGAACCTTTTCCATTCGCCAGAACAGAGGACAGGAATCGCTGCCGACAGGATATTCAAACTCGCATTGTTTGCTGACTCCTTTGTAATGCTTGCACTCAAGGCACAGACACTTGTTTGCCAAATTCATTCTTTTGTTTCCTCCGTTTCCTTGTTATACATCTGTTGGATCAGATTCATGATATCAGGAGCCTGACCGTTTTCAGCGATGCACTTATTCACGTAGTCTGTCAATTCAGTATTGATCAGGTTAATTTTCTCCGGCGGAGTATAGTCAATTGACGACGTATACATAGTATACGGATATTTCTTTTGATGGCGTTTATCCCATTCTTTCTGGTGCAGTTCTTCTGCTGTTGTTTCATGCTCATACAGATACTGTGCCAGCGTATCCTGGGTAATCTTATTCAGCATGCCGCTGCTTTTCCCATAGCGGATAATGCTCTTACGCAGTTTGATATTGGAAAGATCAACAGTGAATTTAAACGCATACGGCCACTGCTTATCAATCCTTGGTTTTACCTGCGTGTTATGCGCTTCGATTGATATCATTTCTTTATGCAGATAATCATACTGTACGAGAACATATGACTTATTCATCTGCACATCGACTTTGTCCATGTCGAACACTTCCACATCACGATCAGGATCCAGCAATGCATACGCCCTGGCCTTTTCCATGCTGCTGAATACATTTTCAATGTGATAATCAGAATAATCCCCGGCAGTAACGATATATACTTTCATTTGTCTTCTCCCCATTCAATTCCAAATCCGTTGTGGTATGCCGGTTGCCCGTCATGCGGTCTGCTCTCGCCTTCCTTGCAGAAGAAGTCATCACCCGGCGGATACATATCGGCAAACTCCCGGAACGGACAGTTGTCATACTCGCGTTTCCAGCACTCAGCGCACGTTACCAGCGGATGGCTTTCAACAAGCACACTGGTTTTTTCCGTCCGGAATAGTTGCAGCACCTGGCCAAACGGCATCTTTGCCATGCTTACTCCTCCTTCACATTCTTTGGACAGTCTTCCGGCCTTTCAACAAAGAACGAATGCGGAACACGCCTGTCCCGAATATTGTAACTGTTTCGCGGACAGTCGATGCGTTCGCAGTGTTCCGGACAAAATGAAATGTCATCGCACCATAGACCAATAATGTCGATCGCGCTTTGCTTGTTCATATTGCGCCCCTTATTCAAACAAAATTGTCATAAATCCATTACAATCTGTCCCGGCAATGGTTCATCGTCTATTTTCTTTGCTATGATTCTTGTTACTATTCTTGTTTCGTCTTCTGGAAAAGGCTTGTCAATCAGACCACAGGCGGTATATCCGCATCGCCAGTCCGTTGCTTCGCTGTTGCTGTCCCCGTATACAAGGCATTTGTGATAAGTTCTGTCAAATACCTTTCTTCGAAAGTGAGGGCAATTCTCGCACCGACCGGAGCCGTATCCGTAATACTTGTGCATAGCATCAATTTTTCTGACGGTCATTCACTTCACCGACCTTCCCATTTAATGCGTTTTCCGCACTCATGGCAGTAATTCATTGACTCTGTGATTAAATGCCCACATTTCCCACACGCATAAACTGGATGCCCGAATGCATTCATCCTTATCGCCTTTGGTTC
>Ga0265299_10004024_pt1 | contig 14069 bp, 15 predicted proteins | sample AusTroGonzalo_MG_4_FD_193485 | JGI IMG/M metagenome (GOLD analysis project Ga0265299, IMG submission 193485) | Bovine rumen microbial communities from tropical cattle in Woodstock, Queensland, Australia - Gonzalo_02 | ecosystem: Host-associated > Mammals > Digestive system > Stomach > Rumen ...
GCCGAGAGGTGCTCTCATACAGACCGTGGAGACCACGTGTCCCGTGTGCGGCCTTCCGCAGCTCAAGATCATCAGAAGGGGCAACCCGCCGTCCGTGCAGTGCATCGATCCGAAGTGCACGAGCAACATCGCGATGAACGACCTCGGTCTGTGCCCCACATGTAACAACGGGCACATCAGGGTGATGTTCTCGAAGGCAGGCAGGAGGTTCGCAGGATGCTCATCGTGGCCGAACTGCACTCAGACCTACCCTCTCAGGCCCAGGGGGACCATACAGCCTCTCGGTAAGCCCTGTGCAATATGCAGCGCACCCATGATCAAGGTGGGAAGCATCGAGGAGTGCATCAACCCGGACTGTCCCGGAAAGAAGAAGGCCGTCCGCACGGCCAAGGCCGCTCCCAAGAAGAAAGAGACGTCCGAATGATCGGTCGGGAAATCAAATCTGTTTTTGATTCCGAGTGCTCCGATATATGAATCTATCTTGGCAGTTGTATCCAATATTTAATCGGTCAATGCAAGGTTAAAATACAGTAACACGAAAACAAAATTAGTGTTACCGTCTAACTTTCTTAGAATTATCAGTTTTCCTCATGGATGAGGCCGCTGTAGAGGTTGTTGAGATACTCGATCTCATCCGAGATCCTTGCATTGCGGCATGCAGTGCATTGAAGCTCTTTTCCCAACGCGAGCTTGAGTTGCATCTCAGAACGATCGAGTTTAACGATACGGCCGCACTTGCAGTAGACACACATCTCACCGATCAGTGAGAGATTGTCCAGCGTTCTGCTGAACCGTGTACGCGGCACATAGCTTACGCTATTTGTAACGTTATCTTCGATCATATTTCAGTCCCCCGACCTGCAGCGATTAGCCGGAATCTACAAGTGAGATTCTTACTATTCCTGCATCATGGTTAACTGCGGATGTCCAATATAAACCCTACACTAACTTTCTTAGAGTCACTCATTTTCGGTCCAAAATATTGGATAGATTGGATACAATTTATTCAGTTAAATTTATATATTAATAAAATCGGATTTTAACGGAAAATGGTACTATAAATACCTGCTTTTCTGGCAACGAAATTCGAATTTCCGCCACGTTTTTCTCAGTGTCTAGCCTGATTGAGGAGTTCGTTGCGGATGTCCCATAATCTTTGCGAGAGATCGACATAATAGTGGTGAGGATTGGAGAAACGCTTCACCTCGTCCCAGAGGGTATCCATCTCCTCGGCGCAGTGCCTGCGGATCTCGTCCAATGACGGAAGTTCATAGATGAGCTCCCCGTTCTCGATGACCTTGACCATAAGCTCTTTGGCCTTGAATCCTTTGAGTGTCTTCCTCTTCCACGTGGCCTGAGGGTCGAAAAGTTCCAAGGGCTGCGATTCATCGATAACCTCGTCATAGACGCATATCTGATCGGCAACGGCCTTACCGTTGCGGTCATAGATCCTGTATATCTTCTTGAATCCAGGGGTGGTGATCTTCTCCACGTTCTCGGATATCTTGATCTTCGGGATTATCCTGCCATCCTCTTCGATGGCGGCTAGTTTGAACACCCCGTTGAACACAGGGTCGCTGTGGGAGGTTATGAGATTGTCACCTACGCCGAAGGCATCGATAACCGCGCCCTGGTCGAGAAGGTCTCTTATCAGCCACTCGTCGAGCGCATTCGAAACGACGATCTTGCAGTCCTTCAATCCTGCTTCGTCGAGCATCTGCCTTGCCTTCTTTGTCAGGAAGGAAAGATCCCCGGAATCGAGGCGGATGGCGCACTTTGTGATGCCTTTGGGCAGCAGGACCTCCTTGAAGGCCCTGATGGCGTTGGGGATACCGCTGTTGAGAGTATCATAGGTGTCCACCAGCAGGGATGCGTTATTGGGATATGTCTCGCAGTATGCTTTGAACGCCTCGTATTCCGAATCGAACATCATCACCCATGCGTGGGCCATCGTACCGCTCGCGGGCACGCCGTACCATTTGTCGCTTACGGTACATGCGGTACCGCCGCATCCGGCGATATACGCCGCTCTGGCGCCCAATATAGCTGCGTCGGTTCCCTGGGCCCTTCTGGAGCCGAACTCCATCACGGTCCTGCCCATGGCAGCTCTGACGACACGGCTCGCCTTGGTGGCGATGAGAGTCTGGTGGTTAAGCGTCAGCAATGCGAAGGTCTCGAGGATCTGCGCTTCCGCTACGGGAGCTCTGATGGTGACGAGAGGCTCGCTGGGGAACACGGGCGTCCCTTCCGGGATGGCCCATACATCGCCCGAGAATCTGAAGTCCTTGAGATAGTTCAGGAACTTCTCTCCGAATGTGTTCTTGGAGCGCAGGAACTCTATGTCGCTGTCCGTGAAGCGAAGATTCACTATGTAATCCACGAGCTGCTCCAGGCCCGCGACCACTGCGAATCCGCCGTGGTCGGGAATGGTCCTGAAGAATATGTCGAAGTAGACTACACGGTCCTCTATGCCCTTCTCGACGTACCCGTTGCACATCGTGTACTCGTAGTAGTCGCACAGCAGAGGGATGTTCCTGGCGTATTCCATGGTAATCCTCAGAGGTGGAACTTCTTGATTCCGGGGAATACCGCTTTGGAACCGAGGTCCTCCTCGATCCTGAGGAGACGGTTGTACTTGGCGGTCCTCTCTCCCCTGGCGGGCGCTCCGGTCTTGATCTCGCCGGATCCCCATCCTACGGACAGGTCCGCGATGGTGGTGTCCTCGGACTCTCCGGACCTGTGGGACACGACGACGTTGTATCCGTGGTCGAAGCTCATCTGGGCCGCCTCGCCGGACTCGGTGATGGTTCCGATCTGGTTGACCTTCAGGAGCAATGCATTCGCGGCACCCGCATCGATTCCTCTGGCGAGACGCTTGGAGTTGGTGACGAACAGGTCGTCTCCGACTATCTGCACGTGCTTGCCGACCTTCTTTGTGAGTTCGGCTGTGGTCTCGAAGTCGTCCTCGAAGAACGGGTCCTCGATGCTGATGAGCGGGTGGTCCTTGGTGAGCTGTACGTAGTGGTCTGCGAGCTCGCCTGCTGAGAGCTTCATGCCGTCGACGTCGTAGACGCCGTCGGAGTAGAATTCCGATGATGCTGCATCGACGGCGAGGAAAACATCCTTTCCGGGCGAGTATCCTGCGTCGGAGACCGCCGAGACTATTGTCGAAAGGGCCTCGTCGACAGTGTCGAGAGGGGGAGCGAATCCTCCCTCGTCGCCGATGTTGATCGCTCCTACACCGTACTTCTTCTTGAGGATGGATTTGAGATGCATGTAAACTTCGGATGACATCTGGAGACAGTCGGAGAACGACTTGGCGCCTGCAGGGATGATCATACATTCCTGTATCTTCAGGTTGCCGCCTGCATGCTTCCCTCCGTTGATGATGTTGAGCATGGGCACGGGAAGTGTTACGTGGTCCTTTCCGATGTGCTCGTAGACAGGGATGTTATTGCACATGGCACCCGCCCTTGCGACTGCGAGGGATACTGCGACTGTGGCGTTTCCTCCGAGCTTGGTCTTGTTCTCGGTACCGTCCAGCTCGATCATCGCCTTGTCGATGCCCTCCTGGTCGGTGGGGTCCATTCCGGTGATCCTCTTGGCGATGGGTCCGCGGACGTTCTCGACCGCTTTCAGTACTCCCTTGCCTCCGTATCTGTCGCCTCCGTCGCGGAGCTCATGGGCCTCCCATGAACCGGTGGATGCTCCCGAAGGTGCGATCGCGCTGATCCTGTGCCCGCCGACGGTCACCTCGGCCTCGACTGTGGGATTTCCCCTGGAATCCAGAACCTCTCTTGCCCAAACTTTCTCAATCTGCATATTATCTCCTCAATTACTGTACTCGGACATGTCCCCGAGCAAAATGTTGCGATCCTTCATAGTGAGTATCGATTGGTCCACCGATACCAGGAAAGACACCGGCCTGTCAGAATCCCTGTTCTTTATGAGCTGGTGTATGAACAGCAGGCTGTTGTTCAGCCCGTTGCTGTCGATCATGTCTGTGAAATTGTCTATCAGGACTATGGGGTTGTCGTGCTGGCGCACGTATTCCTTGATGGTCACCATGAGCGTTCCCATCGCCTTGATGTCGATGGTCCTGCCCCTTCCGCTTCCAGACAGGGTGATGATCTCGGCCGTCTCGACACCTGAGATCTGCTTGACCGCTTTGGCGTTCTCTGACGAGATTATCAGGAAGGAGTAGTCCTTGGCGTCGAAGATCTTGATGAACTCGTAGATCTTCTTCGGCTCCTTCTCGAAGAACACATAGGACCTTCCGAAGAGCGGACTGTCGCTCGCGATGTATTCCGCAACGACTGCAGCATCGTCCACGGCGATATGCTCCTCCTTCTTCTCCTTCTTCTTGCCGAACAGGCTTCCGAAGACGCTCTTCTTGTTGCCTTCCTTCGCCAGTCTCTCCTCTTCCTTCTTGGCCATCAGCTGGTTGAGGGCCGCTGTGATATCGGACGATTTGAAAGGCTTGTTGACGGTGGCCTTGATGTGCGGGTTGTCCTGAGGCGTCTCGTCGTTGACACCCTTGACCAGGATTGCGCTGATGTCCAGGTTGCCGTCGATCTCATGCGCGCGGGTCAGGATCTGCAGTCCGTCCTCATCGTTCACGAACGCATCGAGCAGAATGGCGTCCGGCTTGAACTCCAGAATCTCCTTGACGGCATCGCCTATGGATCCGGCGATCTTCACGATATGGCCGTTCTCTATGAGAATATCCTTCAGGATCTCCTGTATTGCAACGTTGTCGTCGACGACTAGGACCTTCATCCTTACAACTCCGACATGGGTACGGATTCAGGGTATATCACATTCACGATAGGTGGCCGGCCGGGATATATCGATAGCTAAAGCTGAAACGATAGGTATCCGGCCATGTGGCCGTAAAAATCAATATGAAACAGTAATCACTGTTTCCTGCTCTCTTTGGCTTTGGGCCTGAGGTTGCTGTATCCGCATTTCCTGCACTTCGTCGCCTTAACAGGGTTGGTGGCGTAGCAGTTCATGCATACAGTCTTGTCAAGGAGCCTGTGCTCAGCCTCTTTGAAACGTGCCATTCGAATTCCTCTGAGTTCCCAATTAAGCATGTTATATAAAAGGAATGCGGACTGGATAAGCAGTGTTTCAGTCGAGCAGAGCACGCTGCTGCCTGTAGTCCAGAATGGGGTCGTGGCCGTGTCCCGGGAGCTCGTGGATGAGGTTCTCGGGTTTTATCGCCTCGACGATCTCCCTGCAGCGGGGATCCGTGTAGGGCAGATGCTGGTCCAGGGTGGTGATGTGCTTGTAGCAGCTGCTGATGAAATCCCCGATCGGGCCGCCCTCGTAGCGCTTCTCCTCGAAAGTCGTCCTGTATTCGGAGGATGCGCTGTAATGGAAGTGCATGGCGGAGATGGCATCCTTGGTGTCCTGACTGTAGCCGTCGATAATCCTCAGCACGGCATCGATCCCGTCCTGCTCGGTGTAGATGTCTGGCAGAGTATTCATGAGATGGCCTGTGTCCAGGCAGATGCCCCAGTTCTCGAACTCGATCTTCTTCTCCAGGAGCTGGAAGTCCGAGTTGTCGAGCATCCTGAGTCCGGGCCACCAGAGGTTCTCGAAGACTAGCTTGAACGGCGGTTCTCCGCCCTTCATGCCTGCGATGGCGGTGTTCATCATCTCGGCGAATTTGCACAGGATGTCCCTGCAGTCGCCTGAGTATTTCCTCAGATGGAGCTCCGTCAGGCTGACGTTGCTGGCATGGACGACCCCGTGGAGAGGTTCCAATGCTGCCGCGTACTCTATCATCGAGCGGATCGTGGAGACTACCTCGTCGCGGTCGCGGCCGTACATGTAGTATTTCGCATAATAGTCCGACATCTCGTAGGCCCTCCCTTCCCAGGGGGCGAGCCAGTCGGTGGTGTAGGGCAGGTGGACGGTCTTCGTGACATCCTTGAGAGAAGGGTCTGCCGGTTCATGCGATGTGAGAATCTCTAGACCGTCGCATCTGATGTCCTTGAATAGGGATGGCAGGTCGGCTGCAAGGTCCTCTGTCTTCTGATACACCGAGTAGCTGAACAGATGATTCATCAGAACAGGTCCAGTGCAGCAGAGACTGCTGCGACCACGGCGGACTGTTTGGTGGTTCCTCCGCCTATGATCAGGGCATCGTCTTCTTTCATACTGTACTCTTCGCGGATCTTCTTGGCGACGTCCGGTCTCTCTGCGTCCAGGTCCCAATCCGGAGGTATGCAGAGCTTTCCGCCCCTGTAGACGATGGTGGTGCATCCCTCAGCGCCTACCTTGATACCTGCGTCCCTCTGCTCCATTCCGTTGTTGACCTTGTCCGCTACACCCTTGACGATGACTCCCTGCTGCTGGCTTCCGATGACCGAGCCCTCCAGATAGATATCCACGGGCTGGATGGGAATCTGCTCAAGGAAAGTCTGACCAGCTTTGGTGATCATGATTCCGGTCTGTTTGATGGAGATGTACTCCCATTCCTGCAGGGTATCGAGGATCCTGCGCATGCTTCCCTCTCCGATTCCGACCTCGTCAGCGAGTCTTTTGCGTCCGATGCGTTTACCGTCCGATAAAAGATACATTGTCCAATAGACGTTGGCATCATTAAATCTGAACATTGGTCCGAATTGGGGAGCATCGATAATCTTCAAGAGTTTTTCACCATCTCGTTGGATGGGTGACTCAGTATATAAACAATGTTGGAAACTATTACCGAGGCGGTTTAAATTCGAACAATGTGTCTGGGTAGATACCCATTTGATTATACATCCATCTCTCTAACTCATCCTACTTGACGATTGGTAAGGAAAACTATATCTACAACATCCGTTACCGGGATTATACCCTACGGGGGTTCGGTGTAATTTTCGGAGAAAAATTGGACCGGGCGGTTGCCCGGTAAGTGATTTTGAGGGATCAGAAGGTCTTGACCTTGCCTTCGATGATCATGTTGGAGACCTTGTCGACGTTGTCGAGCCACTCGAATGCGATGGACTCGGCCTCGGACTGCCAGGTCTTGAACTTCTTGTGCTTCTCGGCATCGGGGAGGACGATCTGCACGGAGCAGTTCAGAGGCTGCGATACAGGCTTTCCGATCTGCGAGAGGATCCTGACCCTGATCTCGGCCTCGTCGGTGACCTTCTTTGCGACGTCTTCGGCGATGAGCTTGGACATGACGTTATAGATCTTTCCGATGTGTGTGATGGGGTTCTTTCCGGATGTCGCCTCCATGGACATGGGCCTGTAGGGGGTGATGAGTCCGTTGCACCTGTTACCCCTTCCGACTGAACCGTCGTCTCCCATCTCCTGTGAGAGTCCGGTACAGGTGAGGTAGTAGATTCCCTTCTTGTAGTTGTCACCTGTGTTGATGTCGAGCTTGAACTTGATATCCTCTTTTCCGATGATCTTCATGGCGTTGTCGGTGACGAGGTCGTACATCTGCTCGATGGCGGACTTGTAGTGGTCTGCGTCGGGGATGTACTTGTCGACCATTGCGCATGCGATGGTCATTGTGACGGTATCGTCGATCCTGGAGCACATAACCTTGACATCCTGTCCGGTCTCGGGGAGCTTCTTCTTCATTGCTCCGTTGATGTACTGCTCGGTCTTGAGTGTGAGCTGGTCGGTGATGGAGTACGGTGCGTATCCGACTCCGAACGATGTGTCGTTGGCGAGGACTCCGGATGTCTTGTAGACTCCGGTGAGGTCGTCGGATCCCATTCCGATCTTCGCATCGAGGATGACCTCGGAGTCGACATCGAGGTTGGGGAAAGTCTTGGCGAGGTACTTCCTGGCCGCTGCGAGTGCAGTGGGCTTGCAGGGGAGGTCCTTGATGAGCTTTCCGTCGTTGATGAATGTGGTAGCGCGTCCCACAAGGAGCATGTAAACGGGGTCGATGATGTGTCCGCCGCCGAAGGCAGGTTTCGCGTTTCCGGCTGCGAGCTGTGTCTCATCCGTGTTGTGGTGGAGAACGTGGCCGACCTCTTTGATGTACATCTTACAGAGGGCCCTGGAAACCTCCTCACCGAGAGCGTCTGCGACGGAGTCAGGGTGTCCGATTCCTTTCCTCTCGACAATCTCTACTTTCTTAAGGGGGGCGGGGATCTCGTTGAGACCCTCTACATAAATGTTCTTCTTGGACTTTGATGCCATAGATGACCGAATATTTCCATATTTATATATGTTATTCATCAAAATATTCATATAAGAATATTTATTTCGTTTGATACATGCAGTTCCCTCCGGCTTCGGATATACGTAAGATAAGGCTCAGCATGGATGTGACCCAATCCCAGCTAGCGGCCAGCTCGGGCATCAGCCAGAGCACCATCGCGAAGATAGAGCGCGGCAAGATATCGGCCAGCTACGAGACGGTGGTGACGCTGTTCGAGACATTGGATGCTATGAAGAACGAGATCGGAAGGGGCATGACCGCCATGGACGTGTGCTCGAAGAACGTGGTTTATGTGGACAGCAATGCCAAGATAAGCGTGGCATCCTGTCTGATGAGGGAGGAAGGATACTCTCAGCTTCCGGTCTTCTCGCAGGGATTCCCCGTTGGCAGCATCTCGGAAAGGGACATATTCGGGACCATCAGCAGCGGAATGCCTCTGGAGGAGGTGAACATGCTTCCCGTGTCCAAGGTTATGGGCGAGTCATTCCCGGTCGTGGCCGACACCACTCCCGTGGCGACCGTCGCCATGATGATGAACAGCTGCAACGCAATCCTCGTCTCGAAGGAAGGGAAGATCATCGGCATGATAACGAACGCAGATATGCTGAAGCTTATCTGAAAAAGTCATTTAATGCGGAGGGAGACGTTCTCTCCTCTGACCTCGTACAGCTGCATGTCCTCTGCGGCGAGGGTGTTCTCGAAAACTGTTCTCGCCTCGGCCACTACATCGTTAAGATCGTCGTAGCGTTGGCTTACATGGGTCAGTATGAGGCATGATGCCCTGCATTCCTTCGCTGTCTCCGCCGCCTGCAGGGCGGTGGAATGGAAATGCTCCTTGGCAAGTTCGGAATCCGATGACATGTATGTGCTCTCGTGGATCAGAACGGAAACGCCTTTGGAACCTTCAGCGACTGATTCTGCTTTCACAGTGTCGCCAGTGTACGATATCGACGAGCCTTTGATGGTCGGGCCCAGGACCTGTTCCGGTCTCACCCCGTTCACGGTCTCGCCGTTCTTCAGGCGGGACATGTCCGGACCGTCCTAAACGCCCAGGCTCAGGGCCTTCTCCCTGTCCAACTTCCCGGGGCGGTCCTTCTCGTTGATCCTGTATCCGACCGAGGCCATGTTATGTTCCGTCCTGTAGACGGATACGGTCATGTCCCTGACCGCGAAGGATTCCCCTCCTGAGACCTCTATAATCTCCATCGGGTAGATGGTCTCCCCCTGGGTGACGGTCATGAAGGCATCGATGCAGTCCCTGATACCTGGTGGGCCGTAGATTGTAACGGGTTCCTTTCTGCCTGTAAGGCTCATCGTCTGAAGAAGCCCGGGCAGGCCGAAAACATGATCTCCGTGGAGATGGGTGATAAGGATGGCCCTGATCTTCATGAAGGAGAAGGGCGAGATCATGATCTGTCTCTGGGATCCCTCCCCGCAGTCCATGAGAATTATGTCGGAACCGTTCCTCACAGCTATGCAGGAGGTCGCTTTGTCCCTGGAGGGGACGCTGGCCCCTGTGCCGAGGAAGAGCAGTTCCAACATGTTACCTTTCAGAAATCAGTCGTAGATAGAACCGATCTCTCTGTCGGTCTTCGTCTGCTTCTTGTACTCCTTGTAGTGCTCCTTGCAGAGGTGCACCTGACGGAGATCGTCGCTCTTGAGGACGAGCTGCGATTTTGAGACCTGTTTTATGTTGAATGATCTCTCTGCGTCATTCTCGCATCCGGCTACGTCGCATTTGGCAGCGACAGTGTTGTGTTTTGCTAATGACATAGTTACCGTATCGTCAGACTCCGCTATATAATCAGCGTTTCTGGATGCAGAGATGGCGTTCGTTTCCGTCAAGAAAAAAGTCATGGCCGGCGGCCTTTTTCAGATCGCCGGTCATATAGAGGTTTATTCAGTCCTGGTGGATTTTCACCAGATATGTGTTGTAATACTCGAATCCCCGGTCGATGACCTTTCCTTCGGCCTTCAACAGATAGCCGTTGTACACATAGGACTTGTAGTCCACGTATTCCATGCTGCCGGAGGTCCCGGTGAAGGTGTAAATTTTGACATCGACGCCTCCGAACTTACCGTCTTCGACCGTAGCACCCTTATAGTCCTCGGGGTGGTACTTGGGGACGTTGTCCAGGTAGTTCTCCACGGCTCTGGTATTGAGATCCCATCCGGAGTTGCTGAAGACCTCAGTCACTATCTGGTCCTTGGTCGTGTAGATTGATAATGTGTTCTCATCCGCTTTTTCTGTGACGTAATGCTCCTTTATAGTCCCCTCAACGTTGTACACAACGCCATCGGCATAGGTTATTCTGAGGTCGTACGTGAAGAGGGTATCCCATCTATCCCTGGTGCCTGTGATGTCGTAGACGTCTCCATCCTTTACTACGGTGACGCCTTCAGGGAGATCCTCCGAGGTATAATCGAAGATCGAAGTTCCCGGGAGGAAGAAGCTCAAGGAGTGGATCAACTCTATGTTCTTCATATTGATGGTCAGTTTGGAGTACGCCTTTCCGTCTTCGACGCGCTCTACCGTCCTTACATTATGGGTCTTTCCGTTATTCTCTACAGTCTCGAACTCGATAGTTAAGCCGGCCTTTACGTTGTCGGCGGAGTCGAGGAGCGTGTAGTCGCATTTACCGCCTTCCTTCTGCATGGCGTAGATCAGGCCGCCGAGAATGGCGATTATGGCGACGACACCGACGATTACGAGTATCTTCTTGTCCATGGTTACAGATTGGAAATTTTTCTATTAAATGCAGTCGCAGTCAGACACTACGGCTGGTGTGTCTGTGATGGACTAAGATAATGTTTTATTGCCTTGACCAAACGCCTGCCGATTCAAACTATATCGGGATTGCACCCAGTGGCGACACCAGAGGTGATGAGAGGGGATGTTTTTTCATCAGTGAGCTGTATGCTGTACCATGGACAACAGGAAGATCCTTGCCGTGCTATGCGTAGCCGGAATAGCTTTGGTGGCCGCAGTGGTGATCATCAACCCGTTCGGGCAGACGTCCCGCGACGTCTCCTTCACCATATTGCATACCAACGACAGCCACTGCCACTACAACGACGACGGATCGGCAGGATTCCCTACGCTGACATACCTCAGAGACACCTATTCCTCCGACGATGCGCTGTTCATCATTGACGCAGGAGATTTCCTGCAGGGCAACTCATACGGGATCATGACCTTAGGGAAAGGTTCTGTAGAGGTCATGAATACGGTCGGATATGATCTCACGATACCGGGTAACCATGAGTTCGATTACGGCCTGGATGAGTACATGAAGAGGTCCCACGAGCTGAATTTCCCCACAATATGCGCCAATCTGGTGTACAAGGACACCAAAGAGAGCGTATTCCCGGAGTACATGGTGCTGGAGAAGTGCGGAATCAAGGTTGGTTTCTTCGGACTCCTAACAACATCCGTTGAGATTTCGACCATAGCAGGCAGCATGGGAAACACAGAAACGACAGATCCAGCTGCCGCCGCCGAGAGGATGGTGAAGGTGCTGAAGAAAGAAGGTGTTGACTGTATCGTTGCAGTGGGGCATCTGGGGGTGGACGATCCGAATTATATGACCTCGGATCAGCTCTGCAACCGCGTTTCGGGAATCGATATCTTCATCGACGGACACAGCCATACCGAAATGGAAGACGGTAAGGTATGCGACGGAAGCATAGAATTGCTTCCCAGCGACACAGTCATAGCCAGCACCGGCTGTAACATGAAGAATGTAGGCGTGATCAAGTACGATAACGGGAGCATTTCAGCCAAGCTTTACCGCGAGAAGGCCGATAACAAGGATGAGACCTATCAGACCATAAAGCGTGTGGAGGCCGATGTCGACGAGCGTCTGAGCGAGTATGTCGGTAAGACTGAGATATTCCTGAACGGCGAACGCGATGCGGTCAGGAACGAGGAGACTAATCTCGGCGATTTCATGACCGATGCGGTACTCAGGTCTACCGATTCCACTATCTGTGTGCTGAACGGCGGCTTATTCCGTACTTCCCTGGAGCCGGGAGATATAAGGCTGAAGGAGGTCTATGATGTTCTCCCATTCCTGAACTTTGTCTGCACGGTGGATGCTCCGGGTTCAGCGATATGGGATATGATGGATTTCTCCCTGTCCTTGATGGGGCATAGCAACGGGGGATACCTGCAGTTCTCCGGCATGACGGTTACCTACGATCCCCAAGCGGATGAATCACATAGGGTTGTTTCCATCAAAGTGGACGGGAAGGAGATAGACAAGGAGGCGACCTACAAAGTCGTGACCATAGATTTCATCGTCAAAGGCGGGGACGGCAACACCTACCTGTCACCCTATCCGTGTCGGACTGTGGGTGTGATAGAACCGATGGTCGCCAACTATATCGAATCCTTGGGCACGATCACGGAAGACGATATCAAAGGGGGCAGATTGATCCCGGTCTGAAGCCATTCAGACAATATCAATCTTATATTCGTCATACATTGTGAGAACCATGACCATCGTATCCCCGTCTATGCTCTCGGCCGACTTCTCGAAGCTGGGAGACGAATTGGTCCGCGTAGAGAAAGCAGGTGCAGACTGGGCTCATCTGGACGTCATGGACGGCGAATTCGTCCCCAACATCACGTTCGGACCGCCTGTGATCAAGGCCATTAGGAAGTGTTCGGACATAGTATTTGATGCACATCTGATGATCGATGACCCTATACGCTACATAGACTTCTTCGCGGATGCGGGATGCGATATGATAACGGTCCACTGTGAGGCCCGCGGCGATATTCACGGTGCGATAGCGAAGATCAAGGCAAGAGGACTCAAGGCAGGCATATCGGTCAACCCCGAGACAGACGTGACCGAACTGGAGGAGTTCCTTCCAGAGGTGGACCTTGTCCTGATCATGACCGTCCATCCGGGATTCGGCGGACAGTCGTTCATATCCGAATGCGTACCGAAGATCTCATGGGTGAAGGAATGGGCCATCAAGAACGGCAGAGATATACTGGTATCTGTGGACGGAGGCATAAACGGGGAGACCTCCAAGATCTGCGTGGAAGCAGGCGTGGACGTCCTCGTAGCCGGCTCATATCTGTTCAAGATGGACGACATGTCGCCGACAATCAAGCTCTGGCAGGGGTACTGACATGGGAGTAAACCTATCACCCATAGTCGAGGCCAGGGAGATCGAGCTGGAGGAGCTCCGCGGCAAGACCATCGCCATCGATGCCTACAACACCATATTCCAATTCTTATCAATAATCAGACAGCCCGACGGCAAGCCTCTCATGGATGCTGAAGGCAGGGTGACATCGCACCTGTCGGGAATCCTGTACCGTACCGCCAATCTCATCGAGGCAGGCATAGAGCCGTCATTCGTCTTCGACGGAAAGCCCAACGAGCTTAAGGCCGGGACGATCGAGGAGAGGATCGCTCGCAGGGAGAAGGCTAAACGCGAGTACGAGGAGGCGCTGGCCGAAGGGGATCTGAAGAAAGCGTTCTCCAAGGCTCAGCAGACCGCCCGGATGACCCCGGAGATCCTGGAGACGTCCAAACAGCTCATCCGTCTTATGGGCCTTCCTGTCATCCAGGCGCCCAGCGACGGAGAGGCGCAGGCGGCATACATGTGCGGCAAGGGCGATGTATATGCCGCAGCATCGCAGGATTTCGATTCGATACTGTTCGGCGCACCGCTCCTGGTGAGGAATCTTACCATATCGGGAAGGCGCAAGGTCCCGGGCAAGCAGCTTTACAGGGACGTCAAGACGGAGATGATAGACTCGGAGCAGATGCTCCAGTCCCTCGGTGTCACCAGGGAGCAGCTCGTCGACGTGTGCATGATGATCGGTACCGATTTCAACACAGGTATCAATGGCATCGGTCCCAAG
>Ga0265299_10004027_pt1 | contig 14062 bp, 6 predicted proteins | sample AusTroGonzalo_MG_4_FD_193485 | JGI IMG/M metagenome (GOLD analysis project Ga0265299, IMG submission 193485) | Bovine rumen microbial communities from tropical cattle in Woodstock, Queensland, Australia - Gonzalo_02 | ecosystem: Host-associated > Mammals > Digestive system > Stomach > Rumen ...
TATTAAAGCCTGATGAGGTAGATGTCGCGGTCATTGCTGGTATGGGTGGCCACGAAATAGCAAAAATATTGGGAGATAAATCACGTAAAGATGGAATAAAACACTTTGTATTGCAACCAATGCAAAAATCTGTCGACTTGCGTAGGTGGTTGGCGGCTAATTCATATGTGATAGAAAATGATGAATGTGTTGAAGAATCAGGTAAGTTCTATGATGTATTGAAGGTCAAAAAGGGTATATTTAGAAAAAGATTGAAATACAATGTGGCAATGTTTGGAAAAACAAATTTAGAAATGAAACCTTTCACAGTAGATTTTGTAAACAGGTTAAATTATGAAGAGCGTAAATATACTCAAATATTGAGTAATAACGCGCTGGCGGATGAAAGGGATAAGGATTTAAAGAAATATTTAAAAGCGATCAAAAAGCTTTTGAAAAAATATAGATAAAGGAAGTAATAATAATGCAAAAATTGAAAGAGTATCAAAAACTAGATATGGAGAAGAGGAGAATTGAACAAGAGATACTGGATTCTTCGGATCGAAAGAATGCAAAGGAAATGCAAAATAAACTCAAGGAATATCAGGCTAATATATTTGATTTGGAAAAGAAAGCAGATAATGTAACCCATAGATATGAGGAGTTGGTAAAAGCACTAGACAAATTTGCTAAAGATATAAAGGTGGAAGCAGGAAATGTGGGACAGGTTAAAGAGGAGAGTCTGGACAATGAAGTCAATTCAATAAAAAGAGTAAAAGATAGTCTGATAAAGATTGAGAAGGAGATTGCTGCACTGCAGAAGGTGGCTACTCAAATTACTAATGATAACGCATTCATTATGAAAAACGCCGTTATTGCTAATAAGAATTTGGCAGTGTACAAGGAGAGGTACAATGCTACCAAGCAATCTCATGAGCCTGAAATTAATGAGTTGGCATCTAAGATGGCAAAGTTGGAAGGTGGTATTGATAAGACTCTTTTTGCAAAATATAAAGTGATACGAGAAACAAAGCCTTTGCCTGTATTTGTACCATTGAAAGATAATAGATGTTCGGGTTGTCGTATGGAGATGCCTATAGTAAGCATTAATAATCTAAAACAAAAGGGTTATATTGAGTGTGAAAATTGTGGCAGAATCATATATTTTGACGAAAAATAGGCTGCAAAAAGCGCATTGTAATTATAAATATTTAAAAAACTATTGACTTTTTTTTTGTTTGTGATATAATACAGAGGACGATAATAGAAAAGTTGTTAAGGAGTATAATATATGGCAATCGAAACAAAACCAATTAACTATACTAGTGTAACCCCAGATAATTATAGAGTTTTAGATGTATTAAAGTCTAAAGGTTCTTTTATCAAGAATAAGCAGAGAGCTGCCAACATCAAGTTTATTAGTTGGAAGAACGTTGGGGAAAGACACAGATTCGGATATGTTATGGCGTGCATATTCTCATTCGGTATTGTGGCTGCAATAAAGAAGCACAAGATTAAGAAGTGGAAGAGACGTCAGGCATACTATGATAGCAAAATAGATATGAATAATGAATTACGTGCTATGGCAGGTGACTACCTAGACCGTAGAAGACAAGGTCGCACTTCTCGTAAAGAGGATAAATGGTTTAAGAAGATCTTGAAGAAATATGGCGATGAGGTATTAGAGTTGTCTGCACCAGAAGTAGACGTGGATTCTATAAAGGCCGGTGTTGCAGTAAACGCATTGGATCTGATGAAGAAGAGTGAGACTGATGAATGGTTGGGTAATAATGAAACCATTGAATCAGGAAATGGTGTTACTTATGATGCTGACCATAAGATATATGTCGGTAGAAAGAAGTCTGAACATCAAAATGGTCAGATGGTGAATGCAAAGTCTAAAAAAGCAATGTACGAGTATGATCACATGTATGTTGATACACAGAATCCTAATCCAGATGGCACTTACAATGATTATGTTGATGTTAACTTTAGTGCTCCTATCAATGTTACAGTTGGCGGAACGCCAGACCAATACAATTGTGTAAGACTAAAGCTAGACTTAGATGGTAAGATTAACCTAAGTGATCCTGCAAATAGAGGTATCCTGGATATCCCTGGTATAATGAAAGAAGTAATCAAGAAGTATCCAGAGACAGTATTGACATTGCCAGGAGATGCATTTAAGTATGTTAACGGCAGTGTTACAAAAGATGGTAGTGGCAAGTTTACTATTGGATCAACTGCGAGCTCAGAAACAAAGGAGATAATAAGAGCATTCCTAGAAGGTCTAGATGCAAAACGTGGTAACAACTTGGTTCCTGGTAGTGATGGTACAATTAAAACGGCAGAGGCTTATAGAGCAGATATGCGTAAACAATTTAAGACTTTCTTCGAAAGTGAAGTAATTGACACTAGAAGAGATTGGAGCGGCGCAACAGTTACTTTCTAATATATAGCAGTTAAGTATAAAATTAAAGAGATGCGATAAAGCATCTCTTTTTTGTGCTACTTAATATTTGCTTTCTTATATTTTTCGTATTGTGCATACTGATATATTATGAATAGTAATCCGATAATCCCAATTATGGGATAAAAAATATTTACTATGTTATTGAAGCCAATATAACTAAACAGTGTGGTGCATGCAAAGCATAGTATGAGATTGAGATTACTTGATGGGATAAAGATTTTTGTTTTTTGACTCAATGCATAAAATGATGACAAAAACGTTGTAAAAATACTTAATAACAGGGTAATAATATATATAAAATAAAATAGGTCTGATATGTTGTGTGCAGCGTCGAGCATTGGCATTGTACTATAATTTGCCACGGAAATGGTGGCCATAACCATGACGATGAGTAGAAATAATATGCTGCTAGATAATATAGTGATACATAATTTTTCTCGTGTGTAATGGGTGTGATTTCCCAGAGATTGCACTAGTGGATATATGGAAAAACTATTCATTGACACATATATGATTGGCAAGGTGATGGAGCCTATAGTTAAATTATCAGACGCAATATCTAATTTATAGGGCGAATTTAATACGCAATTTAATAGTATGACTAAGACGATAACTATACATAATATCGAACTTATACGAGTCCATTTCATGAGATCCATGTTTAGTACAATATAAGCGCTTATAATAGAAAGTATAGTAATTATTGGAAATCCTGGGTATATTATCTTTGATATTACGTTTATGCCAGAAATCATGGTGGAAGATAGTATAAAAAATATTATTATTTCTGCAAGATTAAGCGCAGTATTGTGAGTATGAACTTGATTGTGTTTCATGTTAATGTAAATAAATAATCCAAACAAAATACTGATAAAAAACGCAAAATGTATTGATAAAATGTTAAAATTAATAAAAAAACGTGCAATTTCTGCACCAGACGCAAACCCCGCACCGATAAATGCACTGATTATAGTGAGAGTTGCTTGCATAATGTTCGTCGTTTTTTTCATAATAAAACATATGCTACTTTGGGGTAAAAAATTATAACTATGTGAGAAGATGATGGTGCGAAATTTTGGATACAAACAGTGTATCCTATTATCTGGAAGAAAAGTTTAAAATGCCCTAAAAATGTTTTACTTTTATCTTATTTGTTGCTATAATATTATTAATTAGAATTTTGTTGATTGCATTAGTTTTTTGGGGGATGTTATGGCAAAGTCAAAGAGACCATTGATTTGGGTTATTGTGGTAATTGCAGTGTGTGTGATAGTGGCAGGCGGATTGACTGCTTATTTTTTGTTGAGAAAAAAACCACAGGAAGACAATGGTGAATATACTGAAATCGAGCAAGCTTTTGCCAACAAATTTGCTGTTGATGAAACATTGCGTGAAGATGATGAAGATATCATATCCGGTGCGTTGTCTCAGGAATATTTGAGCGAAATTGGTCTGTTTGAAATTGTAGATATAAAAAATAAATTTGGCGAATATCTAGTGGCAGATGTCAAAGAATCTGCTACTTCAGAAGAAAAATTAGCGGTTATAAAGTACAATAATGGTGAATCTGGCGAACTGGAATTATCGTTGATAAATATAGACTTTACAAATGGATTGGAAGATTTTACCATTCACAATATTGCTGATGGTATGATAGTGTATTCATCTACAGAATCTTCAGGATTAGAACACGATTTAACTCTATATAGTATCGCTATTATCGATGCTGCCGCATCTACTGCTAGTGTAAAAGTGACTGGAATTGATTATTACTACAAAGAAATTGTGAATAATTACGTCATTTTTGCCAGAGTCAGTGGTTCATTCTGGATATTTAAGATGTTCTATTTTAATGGAACAGATTTGGTCAATGTGGCAATTCATGACCAGTACTGCTATAGTTTCAAGTTGACTGAAGACATGTTGCTGGTAAATTGTAAGGAATACAATCGTATTTACCAATTACATGACGGTGTTGCTGTCACTTTAAAAACTTTTGCAAATACTCTTACGGAAGTGAGTGGCGAGTATTATCATATGTCGTTCGGTGGTAAGTATTACAATGTAGACGAATTGTACAATGTGAAGCATATAGTCGGAAAATATTTCTTGGTTGAGCAGCAGAAGACGTTTTCACATCAGAGCGTTGGTACAGTTACTAAGAAATACCATGGTCTAGATGTGTATTGCAAATTATCCTATGCAATATTTAATGCAGAGCGTGGTGAATTACAAAATTCACTAAGCACAGACAATTACGAGATATATACGGTGAATGATAGTGGAATTGATGGCGTGGGTATGCTTGTTCAGCAAACGCCATATGAAGGTCAGTATGAGTCCAGTCACAATAACAAAATACTATACTTTGATGAAGCATTTAATAAGGTGATGGAATATGATGCTGCGTATGGCATGATTACTACCTATCGTGATAAAAAATTCGTTACAGCAGTGAATATGGGTTCTAGAAATATTAGTTATGTCATCGATATAGATGGCAACTTGTTGCAATCATCCGCAGATACTTATACATTTACTGGTCTAAACGAGATAGATGGCTGCATCGAAGTTGAGGACAATGAATCATTTCATTATGGGGTAATTGATGCAGATGGTAATGTAATAATTCCATTGGAGTATAGCAAAATTTTCCCAATTAATTCGCATATTCAGACAGTGGCTACTCAGTTAGATGCTAGACTGGTAGATGGTTTGACAGAGATGTACTATGTTCAATATAGGTTTGACCATGCGGACAAGGTAGTGATAGAGAACTACACTGATGAGTTTGATGATTGGCTGGCTTATGGGTTGGGTGTGTATTTTACAAAAGTAGATGATGTGTATTCTTTGTACGATTATAGTGGAACATTGATTGATACGGATATTACCAGCGTTGTATTTTATAAAAACGACAATAAAGTATTCCTTACGTATTGTTATAAGCAGGCTGGTGGACACAAGATGGTCAAATTCACTTCATTTAATTCTCTAGTAAAAAATTGGCCACATCAACTGAGCAGATACATAGATATGGAGATCTATCTGGGTGGAGAGGCCACTTCTTATGGTATTGAAAAGACTAGTTTAGTTTTGCCAGATAGTGATCGTAATTATGAGTTAAAAGATTTACAGAAAGGTGCTGATGGATACTATAGTTGTGACTTAACGGTCGATTATTTAGATAAAAGTGGCACTGTCTGGTATTATTATAATTTCGTAGACGGAGATGTCAAAGTTAAAGTTATATTTACGTTAACAGTGATGGGTGGCGTACTTACGCATAATGCAGGAGCCTCTCTTGACTTTAATGACACCCAGTATGGTTATAAAATAAAATGTTATACAAAAGATTGGCAGCCTAAAGACGGGAATGGCAATAATATTCAAGCAGGTGATAATACAATTACTGACGGTTACTCAGTAAAATTCAAAGTTACTTGGTCTAATGCCATTATGGTTTGCGTTGACAGTACTTCTAACATGTTAGAGGTCAGAAATTACAGCCAAGTATATCAAAACGGCGAATTAGATTTAACATTAGGTTCTAGTGATTTGCACACGAATGATATTGATAAGTGTTTCTTTGGTGGATACACGTATTTTGATTTTATTAAAGAAGATGACAAATGGAATAGAAATGCGGATATAACAGATTATTTTGCTCCAGACACGACTCTTTACAAAAATTCCACATTAACTATAGTAGTTCAGTCATTGTGGGTAAAAAAGGCATTTTCTTATAATGCATTCAGAATAAAAAATACTACGCCATATTGGTACAGTATAGCAGCAAAAATAAGTGGCAGTTATAAAGGGGAATTTGAGGAATATATAGTGCCAGCTACATGGAATCAAGCAGGCAAAGCGGTAGTTGGTGATGCTAGTGTATCTAGCACTATAACGAGTGGTGATGATGATTTTACATACGCTGGGACGATTATAGATCCTCGAGAAGATGATTGGACACAACCAAATGGTGCTTATCAAAAATATGGTTCTCTATTGGGCGGTAAAAATAATCCATATCTTATAACGCCACTCCCATATGACAGTGTAAAAAATTTGCCATATGATAATGACACCAGTGCGACGTACAATTTCTTTGCTTTTTATACCAATACAAAAGGTGATGAGGTAACAATTGGGTATTCGTTTAATGGCACGAATTTGACTGGTGCAGATACATGTAAGATATCTGGTCAGTATTATAGTCTAAACGAATCAGAAATGGTCGATTATAGTAGTACTTATAATGCGGCAGATGCTGAGACTAAATGGGAAATATCTGATCAAAAATTTGGTGAATCATGGGAACTGAGTATAGAAATAAATGATGAGAGTAATTGCGTAATCAGCGACCTTACATTTACTATAACCAGTACTTCAAATTGGGAGAGTTATTGTGAAATATATGTAGATGATGGTTATAGTGCGCCAAAAATTGTGAAAACTAAAGGTGCAATAACTATACCTGGTGGAGTGAGAAAAATGGATCTGCGTATCGTAAATATCAATGCAGATGCTATTAAGGTTGCCATTTCTGTGTTAAAAGAGCAGTGCCGTGCAACATTAAATACCACTTTGGATCTTTTATTGTCCGATTCGATGTATACTAGTTTCTCTCTGCCTATTAATAATTCTCCTGGAAACAGTGTTTGGTTTACTAAAAATGAAGATACAGGGGCCACTGTATACAATAAATTAAATTTAGCTCGCTACATCAATAGTGGTGACCCATATTATGTTGTCAGTGGTTTTTACTATGTTGAAAATTCCAAAATTGGTAATGCGTCATTTACGCGTCATGCTTTGGACTTAAACGCGACGACAATTTTGAATGAATCAATACAAATTTTTCCAATATTGGAGAGCCGACAGTATAATATTAATTTTAAAAACAGTAGCACTTATAGTACGGAAAAAACTTTTACAGCGTATGCAGGCGAGACATTAGTATACAATCATCAATCTATGAGTTTTTATATTGCAGATGCTTTCGATGTTGTAGAATACAAGGTGAGTTTGATACCTTATACGTTCATATCTAATACAACTTCATTGGGCAAAATGGAACTAATAAGCGTTTTTGACCTAGATTATAATGCAACGCGTGCAGTAACAGGCTTTACATACAATGGTAATAGCCTAAACAGCACGTCGTATTCCGTCTTTAATCAATTCGATTTTTATATAAATCGAGAGAATATAACTGCAAACAGTCGTGATGTTAATTTCTATTATTGTGATTTTGACACAAATACATATGAACGGTATGCTCCTGCTGGTTATTCATTGGATATAGATAGTAATGGCTACACTCCGACTCCACTAGAAAGCACATTTGCAAGTTATCCTAGTGATGTATATATGGCAGGGTGGCTGATATTGCCAAAAGGGGCGCTCGAAACTCAAGCAAGACAAGATGAATCTGTGCATGAGACGGTGAGAAGACTGTATTATGATGGAACGGGTACATTCGCAAAATACTTATACCATCAGACACGATGTAATCTAAAAAAAATGGATGTATACGCCGTATACCTAGAAAATACATTCATATACAAAGAGGGAAATATTCTACGTTTAAGTAAGCCTCCTATTTATTTGGTGGATGGCACCGCGGTTGAATTTGATTACTCTGCGGATGCATTTACAAGCTCTTATTTAACAATGCAATACAAGTTTGTAAAAAAATCAGAATTTGATGCGGCATTTTTGGCTGACGAGTCGATTTTCCATGCCTATGCTGCTGTTACAAAGTATGATATAGACCAGTCTGGAGAGTGTTATAAGTTGGCAGTGATTGTATATAACAATAGCCAAGTCCTAGATGTCGCAATTGAATTGGACGATGGCGGAGATTGGAAAGTATATTATTAGTATCAAGAGGAGATGCATATGAAGAGATATTTTTTTGTGGTGCTATTATTAGTCCTAGCAGTGGGAGTAGCAGTGACTTTTTTGGTGCTGAATTATAGTAGGGTAAATTATTCTACTATCACAGCATCAGTAATTGGAGAAGGCGGAGAAATAACAGGTCCTGGAGAACTGCATTATGAAGATGGTGGTAGTGCTAGATACATTATCACATCTTATCAAGGTTATCATATAAAAGAAGTAAAGAAGAATGACGAAGTCATCTTATCCGAAAAAGATTTTAGGTCAAATTATTCACTTGTATTGACTAATATTCATGGTGTAAATACATTGACAGTAGAATTTGCAGAGGATTTGACTGTTAGTACCAATAATATAGGAGTAAATGGTAGTGTTACATACTGTGATTCTACAGACTTAAATCGTGTAAAGAAACCATTTGCGTATGTGGGACAAGACGTAGAAATCGTGATTAGTCCTAATATTAGAGATGTTAATCATAGTGAGTATTTCCCTGTCAGTTACATCGTTATCAATAATAGGCAATACAGCGTACAAGAGTTGCGTAAAGGTATTAGCGCGCTAGGGTACAGATTGTCTCAAAGTAATGCACATGGAGAAATGGTATTGACTTTGCGTAATGTCCAAAACAATATGGTAGTAGAGGCGGCATTTGGTATTGATGTCACATTTGCTTATGGAACGAATGGAGCCTATACCACTAATGATGTAATGGGCGGTATAAGCGATTTAAGTGTTGATGCATATGAAAATGTTGTAAATAAAGCCACCAATAATGCACCTACAGGTAAGGTATTCAAAGGATGGTCGTGCAGATTGTATGATACTTCTAAAGATACTGGCGTAAATTTTGGTACTACATTTATCACATATGATAGCATTGTAAGAATAAGCAATGTTTTAGGGCGTAATGTGTATTTTACTGCTGTATATGAAAATGAATAAGAATATATTTGTATTTAAAAATGGGCAGAAAAACTGCCCATTTCTCATATTAGATTATTGATATGTACTATTGAAAATGTTTGTAAAAAAATTTCTAAAATGTTACAATATAAATGAGAGGAACTTATAATGAAAAATGTTCGCAGGATTTTTAAGATGATATTCACATTGTGTATGATTGTGGGTATTGGTGGAGTTGTTTTTTATTTTTGGAAAGTTAATCCTGGGGCATTGGATTTTCTAAGGCCAGCCTATACAATTTCCTTTGATACTGGTACTGAGGGCGTATTGGAAGATATTACGATATTATCTGGGAAAACTATTTCATTACCTACATTATCTCGTGAAGGTTATACCTTTGATGGGTGGTATGATGGAGATAAGAAATGGGAAGAGAATACCAAGACTACCAAGAGCACTACACTAAAGGCTAAGTGGATTCCCAATAAATATAAGATTACGTTTGTGGTAGATGGCGAAGAGTATGAAATAATGTGTGACTATGACAGCATGCCAGAATTTTCTAATGGTACACCAGAAAAAGATCCGACAGCGACTAAGAGTTATGAATTTCATGGATGGTATCCGTCGCTCTCATTGGTGCAGGGAGAGGCTAGATATGACGCAATATTTATAGAGGTGGATCGCAAATTTGATGTGTTACCTGTGGCCAATTTTGAAGATGCGTGTATATTTTATTGTGCAGATAAGGTGGTATATGGCGGAGATGTAACAATAACTGTGGTGGCTAATGTAGGGTATCAATTTTTTGGTTGGTACATGGATGATACCCCATATGGATTGGATCCTACAAATACGACAGTGACCATCACCAATGTCATCTCAGATGTGCATATAGAGGCGAGATTTACATTGACTGCGCCACCAGTAAGTTATGGTTTCTACAATAGTAAGGCAAAATTTGATGCCGCTCGTACTACCAAGACTATTCAAATTAATTCTGAAACAGAACTGGTACTATGGCTCGAATATGTTGAGTTTTATGACATACATGATGATGAGGACATAACAATCAATTTTGGTTCTGGATATGAAGTGTTATTCGCTACCATGGAGGATATGAAAGTGTACATTGGGACGATTTGTGACAAATGTAAATTCCCAAGTGGGCCAGACATTGGCTTTAAATCATATCAACAATATGGTCAATATATCCTAAGTAGCGTGTATACCACTAACAATGCGCTTGATGCGTTGTATGATGCAGATTCATCTTATACTGGCACACTAGAACAATATGAATATGGCCTTTTGAATGTATCCAGCGACCGAACTAATGAATTTGATAATTTCCCATATATGGCAAGAAATAAGACAATAGCGGTGGAGACCAGTAATCAGTTAGTTTACGCCTTAGAGAGTGGGTTAAAGCCAGTGGTAGAAGTAGGCTCTGTTGCAGAAACGATATTAAATAAAGCAAAAGGGATATTGAGAAAAATATGTGATGATGATATGACCAATTTTCAGAAGATTCGTGCTATATATGAATGGTTGATTCTTAATGTCCAATATGATCATACAGCAGCAAACACATTATCTATTTTTAAGAATTGGCAGAGTTATGATTCATGGTATGCAGATGGAGTATTTAACAAGCACAAAGCTGTTTGTGATGGTATTTCAAAGGCGTTATTGATATTAGCGAGAATTGAGGAAATACCTTGCGTGAGAGTTTCTGGAACCATGAAGTCTAATGATGTAGGCCACGCTTGGAATAAGGTATATATCGGTGGATATTGGTGGGGAATTGATGCTACACATGGAGATTTGGCTGTGGATAATTCTTATGAGGTTTTGACATATACCAGTTTCTTATTTACAGATGCATATAAAGCGGTGACTTGTGATTTTGCTGTAGAAGCGGATATGGAAACGCCGGAAGAGTCGCGAAATGTATATGCCGATTTTGATTATACCGGATTTGATTTGTATATCGAAGACTATATAGAATTGGGATTATTTGAAGCGTATTTAGAGTCTTATGCTACCACGTTAAATTATTATGAGGGAAATACAGATGATACACATTTTACTATTGAGGTGGCTGTGGTAAATGATGATATTGCTAATGCCTTAAAAGCGTATATAACAACTAGATATGGAGTGAATTGGTATATAGGTAATAGTGTAGCATCTATGCAGATATACGCATTTGTGTTGCCTAAATCATAAAAAGGAGATGTAAATTTACATCTCCTTTTTCACATGTTATATGATAGCATAAATTTCATCAAAATCCAATTCTTATTTCTTCTTTTTTATTTTTTTATTTCAAAAATAATCCGAAAAAAAGAAGAAAGAAAAGTGAAAAACTAAAAAATAAGAATACCAAACAAAAAAATCCGTCCCAAAAAACTGGTTCGGATTGTTTTTGTTTGGTGCCGAAGGCGGGACTTGGAGCCGAGCGTAGCGAACGCCCTCACGCGAGCCTCAGTAGATTACTAAATGGATAGCGAGCGTGAGTACCTGTGAAAGTCCCGAAACAAAAATAAAGCCCCAACTTGGTTGGGGGGGGGTAAGGTGGTGCCGAAGGCGGGACTTGGAGCCGAGCGCAGCGAACGCCCTCACGCGAGCCTCAGTAGATTACTAAATGGATAGCGAGCGTGAGTACCTGTGAAAGTCCCGAAACAAAAATAAAACCCCAACTTGGTTGGGGGGTAATGTGGTGCCGAAGGCGGGACTTGAACCCGCATGTAGTTTCCCACACTCGATTTTGAGTCGAGCGCGTCTGCCATTCCGCCACTTCGGCATAAGATGAATATTAAAATTTTGCACTCAAATAGGTAATAAGTGAATGGCTCGGCTCCTTTTGATAAAAAGCGCGTCTGCCATTCCGCCACTTCGGCATTGGGTAGTATCAAAAGCAATAGTAGTTTAGCATAAAAATATATAAAAAGCAATTGTTTTAGCAAAAATAATTTAAATCTTATGCATTTTTTGGTATGTTAGTGCAACTAATATATATAGGATGGGATTGTCTAACTTTATTTAGAGTATACTAAATAATATTACAAATTTTGAATAAACAAATTATTAAAAGTAGGGTTTTTTGTTTGCTATATTTTATGAAAAGTTGTATCATTATAACGTAGATAAAATTACTAGTATTATAATAAAATTTTTAGGGGGAGTTGTATGAAAAAAAGGCTATTAGCATTTGCGGTTATTATGTTGTCTGGTATGCTAGTGCTGCTTGCTGGTTGTGAACCCGCATCCATCAAAGCGATTGAAGTCACTGGTGTAAAGACAGAATTTGCATGGGGAGAAGAATTCTCGGTAGGTGAAGATGCCAAGGTTGTCGCTATCAAGTCTGATAATACCAAACTGGAATTGACAGAAGATGATTTTGAGGTAGATTCATCTGAGTATAATAAGGAGGTTGCTGGTGCGTATACAATCGTAGTACGATACAAAGAAGAGAAAACAGTCAAAGTATCGTATACTGTCACTGTAAAACCACGTGAAGTTGCTAGCATAGCAATGGATACAGATCCACAAAACCTTCCAAAAACAGACTACTATGTCGGTGATGAATTGTCGAAGACCAGTGGTGGTATAGTTGTCACATATATTGATGGTGGCACGGAAACATTATATTTCAACAACAATTCAGAAATAGACATTATTGGTTTTGATTCTAGCCACAGTGCTGATGAATTGGTTTTGACTGTCAGATATGGTGGTAAGGAAATTACTTTCTCAGTGGCAGTGTCAGCAGTTGTTCCTGCTAGCATTAGCGTTGAGCGTGGAGAGATTCGCACATATTTAGTAGGTGCGGACGTTTTTGATGTGTCATATATTGACGTTACAGTTACTAAGAACAATGGTAATAAGCAAGTAATTAAGGCAAATGATGCTAGATTTGCAGTGACTCCATGGAATGAGGTTGCTCCTGCTGTATTACAGCGTAGCGGTGAGGAAACATATGAAGTAAGAAGAGTAACTATTACACTAGTAGGCACAGATTTGTCTGATTATTTTGATGTGCGTGTAAAATATCCTGTTAGCCTCGTAAAGACTGGAGCTAACGCAGGAAATTATTGGGCGCAAAATGTAGAAACTGCATTAGACGAGGAAGATGTTTCTAGCGTCAATGTCTTGTCTAACACCGTGATAAATAATAACACATCTGTAAATTCAGGTGTTACGTTGACAGTCAACACGGATGCTACATTAGCAGTTGCTTCTGAGAAGTTGTTAAATTTAAATGATGGTAGTACACTGGTTTGCAATGGCGGTGTTATATCTTACAACAATGTCTATAAATCATTGAATGCCACTATCACTCCTAATAATAATGTGCCAAGCGGCGTAATAATACCGGTGCGAGATGAGGCTGAGTTGGCAACAGCGTGTGGTCAAGTGGCTGGGCATGAAGGTATCTGGTTTATTAGAATTGCTCAAAATATGACATTAGATGAAGATATTGACGAGGCTCAGTTCTTATATGAAAATAGTGATAACCAATTAGTAGAGAAGAATATAGTACGCGCTAGTGGCGTAGATGTATCCACTACTGTTACCTCCGCAGAAAATCTTGCTAAGATGGCAGGTCTTTCTTTCGTAAATAATATTATGTTAGATGGTGATGCTACAGTTGGTTCCGCCTCTGTAGACTTTGTAGTTGGTCAAGGTGTAACATTAACTATCCTGGAAGGGAACACATTGACCATCAATGGAGAATTAGTAAATAATGGTAGTATTGTAAATATAGGTACCATTCATAAATATGGAGCACAT
>Ga0265299_10004029_pt1 | contig 14060 bp, 13 predicted proteins | sample AusTroGonzalo_MG_4_FD_193485 | JGI IMG/M metagenome (GOLD analysis project Ga0265299, IMG submission 193485) | Bovine rumen microbial communities from tropical cattle in Woodstock, Queensland, Australia - Gonzalo_02 | ecosystem: Host-associated > Mammals > Digestive system > Stomach > Rumen ...
GTTGCAACAAATACTAGGCTTCCTATACAAGCATTTCTGGAAAATCTTTATACTATTAGCTTTGTTCCTTTCGTCAGACGGTATATCGAAGTTTATGCTGCCAATATCGTTCCTGGCTATATTTTATCCGATATTGAATAAGAAATACAGGCGGTATGTATTGGCCGGACTTTTGATTACACTTATATTTGGCTATGATGGGCGAGCCGATATCATAAAATCATTGTTTTGTGTGGGAGTCGGATTGTTTTCACTACGGTATGATACTGCAAAATATGCACGTAGGTATTATTGGGTTTTGTATATCCTGCCATTTTTGTTGTTCATCCTCGCAGCCAATGGAACGTTCAATATATTTACTATAGGCGAGAGCATGAGTGTGAATGGCGGAGAGACAGGCCGAATCACAATGGCGGATTCTCGAACAGCTTTATATGAAGATGTGATTGAAACAAACGTGCAGCGTGGGACTATCCTATTTGGGGGAACTCCTGCACGAGGTTATTTCTCCAGATGGATGGTAGAAGTGGGGGATAATTCAGATATCCTCGGTGATATCCACTACGGTGAGCGAGGCGGAACAGAAAGTAGTGTGCTGAACGTTTTCTTACATTTCGGAATAGTAGGTTTGCTCATATACATGATGGTATTCTGGCGCGCAAGTTATATGGCGATTTTCATGTCAAATAATGTCTATATTCCGATAGTGGGATTGTGTGTCGCATTTCGTTTTCTAATAGGCTGGATAGAGGATTTTGACCGTTTTGACTTGAATATGTTTATGCTATGGATGATGATAGGGATGTGTTACTCTCCCTATTTCCGTGAGATGTCAGATGATGATTTTTGTGAATGGTTTGATAATGTAATGGTATAAAATTATGGGAACAAGTAAGACAAGATCATTAGCAGCATTGCTTACCGTGCATAACCGGCGGGAGAAAACATTGGAGTGCCTTACGTGTTTGTATGCTCAAGTTCTCCCTGATGATGTACATTTGGATGTATATATGGTTGATGATGGATGTACGGACGGAACGGCGCAAGCCGTGAAGAAGTTATATCCTCAGGTAAACATCATTACAGGGGATGGGAATCTATTTTGGAATAGAGGTATGTGGACAGCATGGGATACTGCTGCAAAAAAAAATGAGTATGATTTTTATCTATGGCTAAACGATGATACGTTTCTTTTAGAGAATGCCGTCATTCAATTGCTAGAACTTAGTATTGCGAATGAAGATGAGGCGATTTCTGTCGGAGCTACAAAAGTCTCGAAAAGTGATAAATTAACCTACGGAGGGCATACTCCAAATAATGGTCCCATATGTGATGGTCAATCGCATGAGATAACATTTTTTAATGGCAATATCGTTCTGGTGCCCCGAAATGTTTTTGCCGTTTTAGGGAATTTAGATTATTATTATCGACATAGTGGTGGGGATTATGATTATGCGTTACGTGCGCAAAAGGCAGGAATCAAAATGTATCAATGTGGCAACGTGCTTGGTATATGCGACGAGCACGAGCATATAGATACTTGGTGTAATCCGGCTGTTCCCTTCTGTAAGCGTTTGAAAGCTATGCACCAACCGACAGGAATGCATCCCAGAGAGTGGTTCCATTATGAGAAACAAATTAACGTTGTAAAGGCTATGATTCACGTTATGACATTATATCTGCGTTGTGCTTTCCCGACAATTTGGGAGAAAAGAAAAGTGAATAATCAATAACTATCAAAAATGATAATTATATGGTAAGAATAGTAATAGCAGATATGTGTTCGTTATGTGACGGGCAGCAATCTACCGGACATTATTTTGCCGTAGCTCAAAATTATGTGGATATGTTTGAGAACTCAGCCGATGTGAGAGTGGCCGGAGGACCTGTTTATTACCAAAAGTTTTCTGCAAATATCATAAAATTGCCATATAATCATGTTGCGGGAGAAACTAAGTGGCGGGAGAAGTGGCATGAGTTGATGAATTGTCGTACATTATGCAAAAGCGTGAGACGCGAGGATGTCCTTATTATGCAATCTGTTGCATTGGTGACAGCTTTTATAGGAATACTATTGTTTATGCATAAAACATGCAGATTATATTTTGTACAATACAATACGGATTGTATCAATTCTCCTATAAAAAGGTTATTGTGGAAAATGGTGAGCCCTAAAGTGCATGGAATAATAGGGACACTGGATACGGTTGTGCAAGCTTATGGTAAACCTTCAATAGTTATTCCTGATTATGTATACACTTGCAAGCAGCAGATAAGTTACTTAACCTACGATGAACGCAAATATGATGTGTGTATGTTAGGGAATATATATCGGGATAAAGGGACTTTGGAGGCATTGCAGTATCTTGTTGGGAAAGGATTGAAAATTATAGTGGCAGGAAAAGTCGGGGAGCCGGATCTTGAGGATCAGATTAAAACAATAGCTCAATCAGATTCAAAGGTGGATTTGCGCATTGGTTATCTCCCGGTTAATGAGTACCATGAGATTTTAGGGAATAGCAAATACTGCATGCTTAATTATAGGGGACGTTATAATGATCACACAAGCGGTGTAGTGTACGATGCTTTGTTCCATAGAACCCCTGTGCTTGCAACAGATACGGCATCAACAAGAATGGTGAAAGACTACGGATTGGGAGTTACCTTTTCCAACATCAACGACATGAGTTATTCAAAGATAAGAGATATTGCTTCGTACGCAGATTACCAGAAAAATATAGATGCTTATTTGAATCAACAAACTGCAATAGTAGAGCAGTTGTATGATTTTCTAAGTAACAGCTGATGATGACCGCAAAAGAGAATTTGAAGAAATGTTTATCAATGTTGAGTAGCATGAAAGATATATTGATATTGTTGTACACGATTTTTTTTCGCGTGCTGCGAATTGCAGACAACTCCATGCGGATCGTAAACTCAAAACTCTTATTTGTGAAACCCGATATGAGTGCCAATAACCATTTGATAATGGAGCATGCGGTGGTTAAAAGAACAGCAATAAATGTACATGGCGAGCATAACAAAATTATAATAAAAGGAAGCATAGGAACGTCAGAAATTCGTGTGTCAGGCCAAAATAATATTGTAGAGATTGCCAGAGATTGTGGGATTGACCATTCTGTCATAGTGGTAAAAGGGGTGAATTGTAAGGTCGTGATTGGGGATAAGACATCAGTCGGATCAATGTATGCGGTTTGTATGGGAAAAAACAATTATATCTCAATCGGTGAAGATTGCTTACTATCAACTGATATAGATATTTGGGCAACAGATAGTCACCCGATATACAATGAAAAAGGAGAAATCTGCAATCCGTCGAAACCCATTAAGATTGGCAATCATGTGTGGATTGGGAAGTGTGCGAAGATATTAAAGGGCGTTTCTGTTGCAGACAATGCAATAGTCGGGATGAATGCTATGGTGACCAGAGATGTGCCTGCAAATTCTATTGTAGTCGGCGATAAAGGTCGAATTGTAAAGACGGGAATCAATTGGGGAAAGACGTTCGTTAGTGAATGAGTGAATTATAGAAGGATTGTCGTGTGTTCACATTTCCGATTGGCAGGAATAAATGGATGAGCTGAGAAAATGAAGCGTAAGGTACTGATGTTTCACCCCATTCTTGCACCCTATCGAATTGATATGGTGAATGAATTAAGTGCCCATTATGACTTTACCGTTTGCTTGCTCGCCAATAATCTTCAAGGTCAAAAGTTCAACATTGCCCAGTTATATAAGGAGCGATTAGCCATTGAACCAGAGTTCTTGCTCGAAAAGAAATATAACGGCAAACCGAATATCCCACGAGCCATCATAGATTCCTTGAACACGCATAAGCCGGATGTCGTATTGGTTAGTGAATATAACTTGTATGTTTGGGTTGTATTATTATATCGTATGATTCATAAGGCTAAGTTCAAGATAATAAGTCTTGTGGATGATTGCATCGATATGTTGGAGCACACCAATTCTGTATTTGTATGGCATGCTCTCTCGCGAAAGATAACCGTGCCCTATTTGGATCAAGTGATTGTCGTAGACCATCGTGCTGCTGATTGGTATCAGCGCAAGTATGGTAAAGGAGCGTTTTTCCCATTGGTGAGCGATGACCTTATCTACCGAGACCGGTTACAGAGAGTCCTTCCGATAAGTGAAGAATATGTCCGGCGGTTTCATTTGCAGGGAAAGAAAGTGCTTCTGTTTGTTGGGCGTCTCTCTGCCGAAAAAAATTTACCAACCGCTATCATAGCCTTTCTAAAGGTAAAAAGAGAAGACGAAGTGTTTGTTGTTGTCGGCGATGGCCCTGAGCGTGAGGCTCTAAAGTTGAGGTATGGCAATAGCGAAAATGTAATGTTCGTTGGCAGGTATGAATCTGATGAATTATATGCATGGTATAATGTTGGCCAAGTATTAATCTTGCCAAGTACCAGAGAAACATTTGGAGCGGTAACCAACGAAGCTTTAATGGCCGGTTGCCGCGTCTTGCTAAGTGATGTTGCAGGAAGTGGATGCTTGATAGAGGATGGAAAAAATGGCGATTTTATCTCCCCAATTGATTGTGACGGTATGAGTAAAAAAATCACACAAGCATTATCATTTCTATCCCCAGTACAATTACCATTGAGGGTTAGACCTAATCGGATGCCTCAATCATATCAAGACTATGTGACAAACTTGGTACAAACCATCCAAATCGTTTAACTATAGTATTTAGTATAATCAAACCACTACAATATGACAAGAGTATCCATCATGCTTCCGGATTACAATGGGGGCGAACTGGTGCGGCGCTCAATTGAGAGTGTGTTAGCACAAACATACACGGATTATGTATTTTACTTGATTGATAATGGGTCAACCAAAGACAACACACGTGAGATCTTACATTCCTATACCGATGAGCGGATTGTTCATGTGGATGTGGATGTAAACAATGGTACGTCGAGTGCATATAATGCCGTGCTTAACCGTATTACTACGCCATGGGTGGCTGTTATCCATGCTGATGATATGTGGTATCCGACCAAATTGGAGAGACAGATGGCATTTCTTGAACAGCATCCAGATTATTGCATACTGGGCACATGGTATGATTATGTGGATATCAATGATAAGGTAATCGGCACCTCGAAAGAGCCTCTGACAACATGGGAGAATGTGGAGTCCCGATACAAAGCAGAAAAAATGGTAGTGTTTTGCCATCCGTCTGTGGTATTCAGTCATGACGTAGCTCTTGCTGTAGGAGGTTTTCATGAAGAGTTCTGGCCGACTGATGATGCTGATATGTGGCAACGAATGCTTGAAACTGGAGGAAAAGCATGCATATATCCGGAAGTACTGACCATGTACCGCATTCACAATTCTTCCACCACATTTACTCGTATGGCAGAAAGTAATGCCAAGCGCAGATATACAGAATATTGTATGCATTTGCGTAGAAGTGGCAAGCCGGAAATTTCATTTGAGAAATATATGCAATTGCAGAAAAAACGTCCGATAGCGGTGCGATTTTCTGAAAAATACAAAGATTATGCATTTTATCATTACAAAAGAACAGTGGCAGCAATAGCCGCAAAAAAGCGAAGCTCATATCTGTTACATGGCGTAATATGTGCCATCTTGAATCCACGTATGGTATATGATGCATTACGAAAAAAATCTATGAAATAATTTTGCCATAAGTTATGCGCCCACTACATATCATAATGCCCATGGCGGGTGAGGGGAGTCGGTTCTTGAAAGAAGGCTGGGTGACTCCAAAGCCGTTGATCCAATTGCATGGTGTTCCGTTGTTCAAGCGTGCAATAGGAAGCGTACATGCCGACGGCATACAGATGAAATATTCGTTTGTCGTCCGCCAAAACCACATAGATGATTATGGCATCGACAAAGGCATATGGGCATTCCTCCCAGAAGCAAAGATATTTTCCGTGCCGAAAACAACTCGCGGAGCGGTGGAAACATGTCTGATGGCAGAGAGCGCTATTGATGATAACGATGCGGTTGTCGTGATGGATTGTGATTTGGAATTTAGAAGCAGGCGTTTCATCGAGTTGATCAAGGCGGCGTTATCTCAATCCCAAGTTGAGGCAGAAGGTGGCGCATTGGTGTCATTTGAGAGCGATAGTCCCAAGTATAGTTATGCTGAGGTAGATGAGAACAATGTGGTATTGCGTACGGCAGAAAAAGAGGTGATAAGTAACCATGCATTATGCGGCGCGTATTTCTTCGGCTCCGGCAGACGGTTCAAAGAAGTGGCTCATCAGTTGATGAACGAACAGAACTTTGCAAAGCCGGAGTATTATGTGTCGTTACTGTATAATTATCTGATTGCAGCAGGAGAGAAAGTGTATTTGGCTTCGATGGAGGAATATTATTCGTACGGCACACCGGAAGAGTTGAAACGGTATTTGTAAGATGGCGGAGATAAAAGCAATCATATCGGATTTTGACGGGACGTTGGTAGATACGTTCGAAGCAAACTTTCTTGCGTATGAGCAAGCGTTTGCGGAGATTGGTTATACGCTGACGCGTGAGATATATCGTGCATGCTTTGGTTTGCGGTATGATAAGTTCATCGAGAAGATTGGCTTGGAGAAGAATGACGATACACGCAAGGTAAGAGACTTGAAGGCGCAGTATTATCCGCGGTATTTTGTGCATCTGAAAGTCAATAAGACGTTAGTTGAGTTTATCCGAGCGTTTCATGCAGATGGTGGTAAAACGGCAATTGCTTCGACAGCGAGACGCGAGAACCTGATGGCTGCGTTGAAATGTATCAAAGCAGATGATTTGTTTGATGTGATTTTGTGCGGAGAGATGGTGGAGAGAGGCAAACCCAATCCGGAGATTTATCTGAAGGCATTGGAACTGCTACAAGTTGACGCGAAAGAAGCATTGTGTTTTGAAGATACAGAAATCGGTATTGAAGCGGCAAAAGCTGCGGGATTACCGGTAATGAAAATAGATAGGAGTTTTTATGAAGATTGAGGTGATTGGAAATAGCGGATGCAAGGTCGAGGTGGTTCGTGAAGACACGAAGTTGTTTGTGTTGAAGTCCACCGAAGATCCGAAGTATCTGGGGCGTCTGGCATTGCAAGCCGAGAAGCAGAAAGCAGCTTCGAATATGCGCGTGCCGAATATCATCGTGCCAAAAGTGTATGAGATTAGCAAGTCCGATGCCAAGACTGAGGTTCGGATGGACTATGTGTATTCCCAGAACTATATCGACTACTTCGAGAATGCCGGAGTGCATGAGATTGATGCGTTTGTGGAAGCAATGATTGCTTTTGTGGAACAAGAGATCAAACAATCGCCAATAACGGAATGTCCCAACGATGTGCTGATGGCTAAGTTCGTGGAAGTAACATGTAATGTTGCAAGGCGTGCTGATTATTGCGACGAACTGAATGAGACGATGAAAAAAGCATGCACGAAGATAACGAATGCGGGAGCACTTCGCATTCCGTTGGGAGTTTGCCATGGAGATTTGACATTCTCGAATGTGCTGTTCTGTGGGCAGCAGTATTGTTTGATTGATTTTTTGGATTCGTTTATCGAGACTCCTCTGCAAGATATTGTCAAGCTGCGTCAAGATTCGCAGTACCTTTGGTCGTGCTTGATGTATCAGCAGCCGTATGACGCGTTGCGGCTGAAGTTAATTTCAGAGTATGTGGATGAACGGTTGGATAAGCATTTTAGTCAGTACGATTGGTATAAGGAGCATTATGAAGTATTGCAGTTGATGAATATGATGCGCATTTTACCGTATGCAAAGGAAGAAAAGGTAGTGAAGTATCTAAAACAAGTGATTAAAACTTTGGTTTAATCGTATGAAACAATGTAGTCTTATAGTACCCATCGCGGCAGATAAACCGGAATATGAATCTCATATCCCGTTTGTATTCCGAATGGATGACAGCGGCACGATGTATTGCCTAAAAGCGATATTAGGACTTGAATTATCGATGTTCGATAATATATACATAACCATCTTACAAAAGCATGCCATACAATATGGTGTGGCAGGGATGTTGCAACTTCAAATCGGACGACTCCAACTGAAGAACGTTCATATTTGTATTTTGGAGAACCCTACTCGCAATCAAGCGGAAACAATCTATCAAACGATACTACAGGAATGCATCAATGGTGCGATTTATATCAAAGATTCCGATGGCTATTTCAAGAGTGAGATTGTTGTGCAGAATGGTGTAGCTGTTTGTCCGATTGAGAAACTGCCGGTGCTCAATCCGCAGAACAAGAGTTATGTAAACGTAGATAACTTGTTCTACATCACGAATATTATAGAGAAAAGGGTTGTCAGTCACTTGATTAATGCCGGAGGGTATTGTTTTGAGAATGCAGAACAGTTTTGTAACTACTTTGAACGTTTAGTCAAAAAGAATGAAAAGCTTTATCTTTCTCACATCGTCTATGCGATGTTGTTAGATAAAATTGATTTCCGTCCGACAATAGTGGAGGACTTTGAGGATTGGGGCGATAATGCTCTTATTAACGTTCGTAAAAAATAGAAATTATGAAGATATTGATTACAGGTGCAGCGGGATTTATAGGCTCGCAATTGGCACACAAATTATGGCAAAAAGGAGAAGATGTTGTGATGATTGACAATTTCTCCTATGGTAAAGAAGATAATCTGATTTTCGAAGATGTGAATTTCTCGGATGTGATTATCCGAATGGATATCCGTGATAGGGCAGCTATCAAGGAGTTGTTCCGCGAGAGTCATTTCGACTATGTGTACAATATCGCGGGAATAGCACCATTGCCGGATTGCCAGACGAATCCATGTGAGGCAATTGATGTGAACTTAACGGGATTAGTGAATATCCTGGAATGCGCTCGAGAAACAGGAGTACGTAAGGTTATTCAAGCATCGACCAATGCAATGTATGAGAACGAGACGGAGTTCCCGACACGCGAGGATAATTTCAAGCAGCCAACATTGATTTATCCGAACACCAAGTACTGCGCAGAGCGTTTTGCGGAGTCGTTCAGCAAAACTTATGGTATGAATGTGACTTGTTTGCGTTTTGCCAATGTATATGGTCCGCATATTGATTGCTTACGCAAACAACCACCGTTTGTGGCATATATGATTCGTGAATTGTATTATGACAGAGTGCCTGTATTCCACTCTAACGGAGAACAGAGACGTGATTATATCTATGTAGATGACTTGATTGATTTGGCAATTCGTGTACAGGAATCAGAAGGATTTGATTGTGTCAATGTATCATCGTGTCAAAATTATTCTGTGAATGAGATGTATGCTATTGCGCAGAAGATTATGGGTAAGGATATCAAGGCGGAGTATGCCAGTGACGCACATTATTGGGAAAAGTATCCAGCTTTGTATGAAGGAGCATATCCTATAAAGGAAAGCATCCTGACACATGAGATTAATAAGTATTCATTATGTGACAATACATTGGCAAAAGAAAAATACGGCTGGGAACCGAAGGTGGATATTGAAGAAGGATTGAAAAGAGTAATCGAGGCAGAAGTTAAAATGTTGGAAGGCTTGAATAAGTAGAACAAGATTAGTTAAGTATGCGCAATAGATTTCTATATACGTTTCTTCCACGATTAGAACACGCCGACATTCGATACGCTATAGTTCGTGGCTGGGATGATATTCCTAATTCTATGTTGGGCGGAGATTGCGATATGTGGATAGACGAAACGCAATATGGTCACTTGAAACAAATTCTTCGTCAAACATTGGCAGATACAGGGGGAGTTGTCGTGTCGTATATGGAAGGGTATAAAGCACCGAAGTATATCCTATTAGGTCCAGATTGGGGATTGCAACTGGATTTGGGCTTCACTGTTGTGCATTACAAATGCTATAATTATTATTCGGATGAACTTGTACAAAAGCATGTTATGACCTATAATGGTTGTCATGTTGTTTCAACGGAAGCGGATGCTTATATGGCATTCATCAAGGAGGTATTATATAATGGTTATAGTCAAAAGGAGAAATATGTCATCCGTATGCGTGAGGTGCTAAAAAAATCTACGCAAGAACAGATCCATGAAAACTTGAATGTCTATTCTGATAGCACCATCCGTATGTTTCAAGAGCAGGCATTGGATGAGAAGAGAACCAACTATCTTGAACTGCGCAAAGCGATGTGCAAGGATATACTTCCTTCAATCAATTTCCGTAATATGTGGTATCAGTTGAGAAAGGTGAAGCGTGTATTCCGTCATCCCGGATATGTAATCGCAGTCTTAGGCACAGATGGAAGCGGTAAAAGTGCCATTATAGATGCCGTCACTCCATGGCTTGATGAAGGTTTTCACCATAATGTGAAATACAAACATCTTCGCCCTGGCTTATTGCCGGACATAGCAGTACTACTCGGCAAACGGAAAGAAAGCGATTGCCATCCTACCGTTGTTTCAAACCCGCATGTTGCCAAGCCTTCAGGATTTATAGGATCTCTTGCGAGACTTATGTATTATTTGATGGATTATTCTATAGGCTATTTTAAACTAGTCTGGAAGGGAATAGCATTGCATTATAATGTTTTTATCTTTGACAGGTACTATTACGATTACTATATTGATCAGCGTCGTTCGTTGATGAATCTCCCTAAATGGATTATTCGGTTGGGTGAAATCTTTGTGTCAAAGCCGGACATTGTCTTTTGTCTTGGTGGAGACCCTGAAAAGATTTATGCCCGTAAGCCGGAGACATCGCTTGAAGAGGTTTCTCGCCAAACAGATGAACTCAAGCGTTTTGCTGCCCGTCGCAAGAATGCCGTATGGATTGATACCACTCAACCAATAGAGAACAGCATCCGCGATGCCAAGGCGGCAATCCTGAATATGATGTCAACGCGGTTTAAGAATGTATTGTAAACTTGTATGAAAGTTCTCGTCAGTTGTTATGCCTGCTCGCCCTATAGGGGCAGCGAACCCGGGATGGGGTGGAACTTTGTGCATTGTCTTGCACCGATACACGAGTTGCACATTATCACCGAGAGCAAGTACAAGGCGGATTTGGATCGCTATTTCTCGGAGCATCCCGATGAGGAGCATCTATATCACTTCTACTTTTTACCGCGTAAGCGGTATGATGTGTTACGCAAGATATGGCCGCCATCCTATTATTGGTTCTATCGCTTATGGCAAAGGAAGGTGCTTGCTTTTGCCAAAGAATTGGATGCAAAGGAGAACTTCGATGTAGTACATGCATTGAATATGGCAGGTTATCGTGAGCCTGGATTTCTATACAAATTATGCAAACCGCTTGTGTGGGGACCTGTAGGTGGATTTCAGTTATCACCATGGTGCTTGCTTCCGAGTATGGGGATATATGGGATGCTTTATTATGGCTCGCGCAATCTAATTAACTTGTGGCAGATGCAGGTGAAACGAACACCTCGCCAAATGGCACGCACGGCAGATGCCATCATTGCGGCTACGCAGGATAATCATGATGCTATTGAACGGTTGTGGCATAAGGACTCAATTATTATGCCAGAAGCAGGACTAACAACAAACCGTTCTGCTGTAACGGTTGTGAAACGCGATGGAAAACTGAAACTTTGTTGGTCAGGACAACATACGCCGGCTAAAACGTTGAATATATTACTTGATGCATTGGCGATGACGCGCAATAAGCAAAACGTGGAATTGCATGTGATTGGGCATGGAAGAAGTACACGCCGTTGGCAGAAACAGACAGAATCACTGCATCTCGACAATATAGTATGGCATGGGTGGGTCGAGCGAACAAAAGCGTGGAAAATAATGAATCAATGCCATGTGTTTTGTATCACCAGTGTGGCGGACTTAACCTCAACCGTCTTGTTGGAAGCATTGTCATTTGGCATGCCTGTCATTACGTTTGACTTGTTTGGCTTTAGTAATGTGTTGACGGATGAATGTGGTATAAAGATTCCTGTGCAATCTAAACGTCAAGTTGTTCATGACATGGCAGCGGCAATTGACAAACTTGCAGAAGATGAATCGCTGCGTATGCGTATGGCGCAAACCGCACTCAATAGAGCTCAAGACTTTACGTGGGAAGGTAAAGCCCGACAAATATCCCAATTATACACGCACGCTATTAATGCACACAAACAATGAGATACTATCGTTTTTCAACATTCACGACATCGTACTATTTCCCCGAGATAGATGCCGATACACAATTCTTATATGGCTTGTATAGTGCGTATGGCAACAAGCTTTCACGATGGTATTGGCGCAAGTTCCAGCAATCGCGGTTTGTTCGTTCTATGACTTCGGTCAAAGAAGAGAACTTGCCTTTCCCATACGCCAAAATCAGAGAATTGGTAGATAACGATGCATTGCTTTCATATAATATGGGCTCGCCCGGCGATGCGCAAAAAATAAGTCTTTTAGGGTATGTGCCGGCAACTCAACAACAGTTTTTCGCCAAGTTCTCGCAAAAGCCGGAAGCAATGCGGTTAAGCAAGCATGAGATAGAGGTGCTAACTCTCTTGCAAGACACGCAACTCGTTCCTCGATTGTTTGATAGCAAGATCGAAAATGACTTTGTATATTTGCAGACCGAATATGTTCAAGGTCATCGTCCCTATGATACCATGCTTAATAATCAGGTTGTGGATTATTTAATCAAGTTGTCATCATACCATTATCCGAATGAGGAAAAAACGGATGAGGCAGGCATGCGTACCTGCTTGTCACATGGCGACTTCTGCCCGTGGAACATGCTTGTGCAACCGGATGACTCATTGCGCATGATTGATTGGGAGATGGCTCATGAGCGAATAGTAGGATATGATATTTTTACGTGGTTGCTGAATGTAGCCGGACTTGTGACAGGAAAGATACCATTGTACCATATAATTGAGAAAAATCGCAAGAATATAATGCGCTACTTTAATGCCATGCAGATAAGTGATTATACACCATATTTGCGTAGTTTTGTAGAACAGCAGATGGTGATTCAGCAACGGAATAACAAAAAACATTTGTTTGCGAGGTATCAAGAACTATATGAACAATTGTAATATGTCTGATAACAAGCCGAAGATATTATTTTGTATGCATATGCCGCCGCCAGTGCATGGCGCAGCTATGGTGGGAAAATATATACATGACTCGTTATTGATAAAAGGAACGTTTGATTGTAAATATATCAATATCGCAACAGCAAGCAATATAGATGATATAGGACGTGTAGGCATAAAGAAAATAACACGTTTTATCTCTAAACTTCGAATTATCAAAAAATCGATAAGTGCTTTTTGTCCAGATTTGATATATGTTACACCCGCGGCAAACGTACCGGCTTTTTACAAGGATTATATTATTGTGCAATTGCTAAAGCGATGGCGTTGTAAAGTAGTGTTGCATTATCACAATAAAGGTATCGCGCAAATTGGTTCAAAATGGTACAATAATTTATTGTGCAAGCGTTTCTTTAGTGACGTTCAAGTTATTCTATTATCAGATTTGCTTTATTCGGACATAGCAAAGTTTGTTCCACATGATAGAGTGTTGATATGTCCTAATGGAATACCGGATATTGATAAGCCGATAAAACATGATTCGCAAGAAAAAGTCCAGGTGCTTTTTCTTAGTAATTTAATTCGGTCCAAAGGCATTTTGACGTTGCTAGATGCCATAGCACTCTTAAAGACGAAAGAAATACATTGTGTAATAGCCGGCGCTCCTGGAGATATTTCAGTGGAGCAGTTGCGGTTTGAGGTTCAGAGTAGGGGCATACAGCATAAGGTTAGTTATGTGGGGCGTGTTAATGAGGAACAGAAATTAAATCTCTTTGAGGAGTCTGATATATTTGTTCATCCAACAGAAAACGATTGTTTCCCGTTAGTGATATTAGAGGCAATGCGAAGTGAAATCCCTTGTGTCTCCACGACAGAGGGGGCGATATCTGATATCGTAGTCAATGGCGAGACGGGTTGGATCGTAGAGAAACACAACGCTATAGCATTGGCAGAAAAGATACAATGGCTGATTGAGCATCCGCAAGAATGTCGCCAAAT
>Ga0265299_10004032_pt1 | contig 14050 bp, 19 predicted proteins | sample AusTroGonzalo_MG_4_FD_193485 | JGI IMG/M metagenome (GOLD analysis project Ga0265299, IMG submission 193485) | Bovine rumen microbial communities from tropical cattle in Woodstock, Queensland, Australia - Gonzalo_02 | ecosystem: Host-associated > Mammals > Digestive system > Stomach > Rumen ...
TTCTACCTCTTCGGGTGTAAGTTCAGGAATATATTCCTCATAGTCTTTACTACAGCTAATAGCAATAAGACTAATACAAATAATAATTAAGTTTTTCATAATCTAAACCATTACAGGACTTCCTTTATAGCCCCATTCAATAAATTTAACAATAGCAATAGCTGTGGCTTTACGAGCACTACTAGAGCAAATAGTTATCGGATTAGTAAGTTTATCCGATTTGCGTGATGAATTGAAGAAGTAAATCATAACTTATTTGTTTTTAGTTTTACAAAGTTTAATACTAGATACAACGGTGTCACAATATTTGTAGACACTACAACCTTCACATTTAAAACGCTTATCAGTCATAGTCGTAAAGTTTTAAATCTTGTGTATATTGTTTAATTATAGTCCCAGCTATGAAGTTAATAATACTTTACCTAATGGCTTTGATTCGTATCATTAAAATCATAGCTGAGATTATAACGTTTACTCACTAAACAGATAATAAGATGTTATCTCTTGTTTTAACTCAGGGTCATATTGACAACCGTTGTCTTCACACATTTCGTCATACAATTCTTGATTGAAATCACTTACCTTTTTCATAATACATTTGTTTTTAAGTTAATATTAAAGTTAATTGTTGTGGACTAGATAGGGTTCGAACCTATGACCTTCACATTATGAGTGTGCTACTCTAACCAACTGAGCTACAAGTCCTGATAACTCCCCCGTAGAGAAGAATGTGATTAATCTACATTCTCTTTATAGGGGAGCTTATATTATTAATCGTAAAGATATTCTTCAGTGATAGATATTCTTGTTTCTATTTTGCCATCATAATAGCCATCCCAAGAAATATCACAACGATAAAGTTCTTTGCTGTCAATGTTTTCCTGCTCAGTATATTCAAGATTGTCTTCATCTTTAGAATCTTCGATAAATTCTTTGGCGCAATTCTTAGCAGAGTGAAGATACTTATAAAGTCTTGAACATTGTTCAACATACTTGTCATTAACTTTGTTGAAGCGAGTGTATTTGTAAATAATCATAGTCGTAATGTTGTTATTGAAGTTGTGTAAATAGATGAGATTCATTTCGTAGAAATTAATCGAATAATAGCTAAGATTATCTAGTCTGGTTGGACTTATGAGATAAGATAGCTAATAAAGATTAAGATGTTGGAAATGATGAGGAAAAGGGTGAAAAGATAGATGCTGAAAAAGGTGAAATTGAGATTTAGAGTTAATCAGCAAATGATGAGAGGAAAGTGGACGTATTAATTGAGGAAGTGTAAATGGAGTTAATTACGAAGTAATTAAAATCGACTGAAAGGAGATAGTGCTCCAGATTCTACTATTCAAACATTTAACTAAACTAGTGCTACAAGACTTATCCGTAATAATGGCAAGGCTAATTTTACTCCACTTGTCGATGTGCTGTATCACTCAGGTTGATTTTAGCACATTCAACAGCTGTAAATAACCCAACTATTGCAAACATAGTCTCAAATAACTTGCAAGTTACAAGTCCACAAGTTGCTTTGTCTTCGTTCCACATGAGTACTAATAATAGTATTGTACTACAGAACGATGTTACTGCTAAATTTAACTTAATCAGTTTCATAATTTATTATTTTTAAGTTGTTTTTGACGCTTGATTCATTAGCTAATTGAAAAGAAGGCTTATAAGTAAAGTTGGCAGTGTTTGGACCAACAAAATTTGATAAGCTGTAATATTAGCCGAATTTGATAAGCTGTAACATTAGTGAGTAATATTATATCGGCTTTTTGCGGTTGATTTTTGGGGTGTTGGCTAAATAGTATTGGCGAAAGGGCTTTTAACCCTTTCGCCGTAACTATTTGTAATGTAATTACCAACCAAAAATGGCCTTGCGTGTCGTGGTTTCTGTCATCTCTGCGCGTTTCTGTACCTTAAACGCCTGTTCCTCGTTGGAAATTTTCTCAAGCTCCTTTTCGATGGGCTTCACAAACATTGGGTTAATATTCGTCTCAATGCTCTCGAAAATGGACTTGTACAAATCCATAGTATATGTATCACTTGAATTTTCTCTCTGCTCTCCTTTCTTCTTGAATATACGCTGAACTTTGACGTTAGCACCGCGCAAAACAAGTGAAACAAGTGTACTGGGAATATTACTGCCCATGAGATAAGCGTCTGCAAGCGCGAATTCGTCCACTAACGGAACTAACTGCCTACTAACTTCTGCTGCTGCAAGACTAAATTTGTTAGTTGTGATTTCTTCTTTGGTCTTGAAGTCGAAACTAACAAATTCCTTGTCAAGTTCAAACGAAATACGCTCGTCTCCGTTGTCCACTACACGAGTAACTTTCTTGATTGTTCCCTCGATTGTGTAATTTTCATAATTCTTTGCCATAGTTGTAAAAGTTTTTAAGTTAATAATTTGTTTGTTTGTTGCTTTGCTTTGGTTGTCTTTTTACTCGAAACAACTATCACCTTGTCTTTCAATTTCAACTTTGCGCAGCAAAATTTGATTTGCTGTAACATTAGTAAATTGATTTGCTGTAACACTAGTGAGAAACGAAGCATGGGGGGGGGTGTCAAGTTGAGTTAAAAGCGGAGGGGTGTCTTGAGCAAGTACTTCCCCTTCACACCTATACACTTCATTTTCCCCATTTTCTCCTTCACTCACTTCAACCTAATTTACACTACCACTACCTAATTTACCTCATCTCAACCTACTTCACTCAACTCAACTTCACCAACTATTATCTTTTTCATCACCTCTATTTATTTAACTCTTTCAAAATCTTAGCTTAACCTAATTTCAAATCAAAAAGAAAATCAACACTAGCTTTAACCTTTCATTCGTAAAGTTTTTCAAACTTTACTCATAGCTGCGCGTAATACTATAATCTTTCATATACTTCATAATTTTAAGTTACAACAATAAGAAAAGAGGCACTTTCACAAGCACCTCTTAAACCTTTTCTACCAATAACTTAAAACTACAAAAGAATTACAAGATTCGCATCTAAAATTCTAACTGTTTAATTAACTAAAACGCAAACCGTATGAAAAACTAAAACCTTTTACCATACACTAATAATATTAAATACACAAACCTAAAAACTATTACCAATACTATAAATAACAACAATATGAAGAGTATTATTAAAAGTTTAATTTATATTTTTATAATTACTAATATTAAGAGATAAATTAAATTTAATTTTAATATTAATATTATTAATTTAATTATTAATTTATTTATTATTTTAATTTTAATTATTAATAATATAAATATTATATCCCTAAATTAACTCTCCCCTATTGCCAGCAAAATTATCAAATTCCTGCGGAATTAGCAACTTTTTTAAGATTATTTAAGAAAATATTTATTTTGATTACAATTATACTATTAAAGCTACTAAAGATGATACTATTAATCATAGTGTTGATGTTAATTGTTAAAATATGTTATTTAATAAAAGTTAATATTAAATTATTTGTGTACCTGCAAAATAATGTTTATCTTTGCCTTTAGAAGTACTTGGAACATCAATTTTCTTGTATTTTTAAAGAACTTACACTTAGATGATAATAATACAAATGACTTTGGTCATATTATTAATTTAAACATTAATCAAAATGAAAACATTAATCACAAATGGAAAACTTGGAAGATTTGTAGTAAAACTTCCAGAGCGTCTTGAAGAAATAGGAAATGACTATTTCAAGATGTGTACTGATTTTATTCATCCTGCTAAGGACTATGCTGTTGTAGCAATAGTCTATAAGGATTCTTTAAATCTAATTCTTACTAGTGCTAAGAAGAGACAGCCGACACAACTCGCAATTATTCCTATATTTATTAAATCAGGTGAAACCAATTCTGACTTTATTAATAGTCTTAGTCTTGGTGATAAAATTGTAGTTGCTGCCAGTGACCTTTCTATCGGCCACCACATTAACTCACCTTATAATAAAATCACTCCTGACAATATTATTCGTTTAGCAGAAGGCGATGTTGAAGTTACAAAGCAAAGTCTTGCTATGAATAATCCTGTGTGTTTTATTGAATTTAAACTTGTACCTGTTAGTGCAATTCATGCTAAGTTAGATAAAACTAATAATAACTTTACTAATCCTTTTGTTTGCAAAGCAGATATAGTTGGTGATGCCTAAGGTAATTCTTCTCTACGGGGGAGCTTACTAGCTATCCACTCTAATAGCTCCCCTGTAGAAGAAATTGATGAAGATATGACAGATACTTATAAATTCCCTGGTGGCAAAGATGTTACTATTGTTCGTAAACAAGACATCATAGAATGTATCAATGATAATATTGTTGATAAAGAAGTTGCATTAACTATTATTCAGCAATGTGAAACTGATGCTGCCACATTTCTTCGTCAAGGTCGTTGGGTTGGTATTCCTTTTATAGGTAGTATTAGAGCCAATCAGATTAGAAAACTTGAAAAGAGTAAAGAACAACAAGAACTTATAGAAGCTGCTTATAACACGGTATCTAAAGAACAATATATTATATTTAGAAAAAGTCTTGCTCATAATAATGAAAAAAGATTAAAGGCTCAAAGATATTATAATTATGTTCTTGCAAGTGCTGTTGCTAAAAATAGAAACTTGTTTAAGAAGATGTGTAAAGAGCGAGGTGAAGCATTTACTCGTATTCATTTCTTTCTAAATCATAGTATTGTTGCAGTTAGTAATGAATTAGACTATGAATTAAATGGCGAAGATAGTAACAATAGATAGTATGTTAGTTGTTGATGACAGTGGTATGCCTGTGCCTCCTACTGTTAGACAACTGCTTGATAGAGACATTAGAACTTTATATTCTAGAGATAAATCGCCTGACAAAAAGCAATACATTGCTGAGGCTATAGTTATTTATCAACTAGGTGACCCAAAATCTCCTGCCAGACAATCTGGACTTAGTGAAGCTGAAGCTCTGAGATATGCTATTGAACAAGCTGGACTTCCAAAAGATTATATTCCTGATACGTTAGTTCTTAGATTAATAAAAAGATATTATGATGAGAATATTACAGAAGCAGGTCGTGTTGTAGAAAACTTATTGCAGACAATACACAACATTAATCTTGGAATTGGTCAAATAAATAGATATTTGAATGAGAAACTTGCAAGTCCTCTTGATGGAGATTCTATAGGAATTATTCTTAGTCTTGTTGAGAATGTTAAGAAACAAGCTGGGGATATTCCTTCAACTCTTAAAAAACTAGAGGAAGCTAAACAGAACTTAATGTACGAACAAGAAACTGAACTTTCTCGTGGTGGTAATGCTGTTCTGAGTTCTATGGATGCTGAAGATAATTAAACTATGGATAATAGATATGCACAAGACTTTCTGTATTTTGATGAAGGTCCTCATAAATATACAGATACTTTTGGAAATGAATATAGGAGTGTAACTACTCTTATAGGAGACTATTATCCTCATTTCGATGCTGACTATTGGGCTCATAAAAAAGCTAGAGAACAAGGTAAATCTGAGAAAGCTATTCGTGCTGAATGGGATAGAATTAGAGACGAAGCTTGTGCTCGTGGAACTGCAACTCATAATGGATTAGAAGATGCAATTAAAGAAGTTTCTAAATTTAAGAACGCTATTCGCTATCTTAACGATATTAACTCTGGTCGCGTTGTCACTATTGCCGATATTCCAGCTCTTATACCAAAGGCATTGGACATAGAGGAATTTAAAAAAGCTACTGATTATAAATATGAAGAAATATATAGAGTATTTGACTTCTATGTTAGTAAAGGGTATATTATATACTCTGAAATTGGTGCTTTCCTTATTGATTATCTTATTAGCGGTACTATTGATATTTTTTGTTATAGGCCCAGTGATTTTGTTATTCTTGATTGGAAAACTAATAGAGATGGCCTTAAATTCGAGTCTGGCTACTATAAAAAAGATAAATCTACGGTTCCAAATCAACTAACAGATGAATGGGTTAAAAAACGTGAGATGATGCTTCCTCCTTTAAATCATCTTGAGAATTGTAATGGTGAACATTATACTATGCAACTTTCTCTTTATGCTTTAATGGCTGAAGTAATTCTTGACATTCCTTGTCATGGATTAGGTCTTTGTCATATAGGAAGTCCTTGGATTAAAAATGCTTATGGACAGCCTTATAGAGATAAAGAAGGTTATCATGTTGACCCTAATGGCGAAGAAACTGTTAATTGGTTTAGAATTAACTATCGTAAAAGAGAAGCTCAAGCTCTTCTTCAAGATAGGCTTTATAAACTTAGAGCAGATAATAAAACAAGTAATCAACAATTAAGTTTATTTTAATTATGAAATATATTACAACATTTGAAGTATCAAAAGAATGTCTTAATCCTGACCTAATAGTTTATTATGACATAGATGAATATGTTAAAAACTTAGAAGTTGGAATGAATATTGAATTTATTGCTAATGTTATAAAACCTTCTTCTAGTTATAAAGAAACAATGCAGAACTGTAAAGTAATTGGTAGAATTGTTTATATTACTAACGGTATTATGAAACACTTTGAAACTAGAGAGCCTCTAATTAGACAAAAAATTATAGTTTATGTAACAGATTTAAACACTATTCACGAGGCAGAAGTTAAATTAGCTAATGCAATAGAGGAACTAAATAAAAAGAAAAATGATTAAAACAGCTCTTTACAGTAAAGTCAAAGATTATGACTTTGAAAAGCTATTTAAAAAGAAAGGTTATGCTTTCTTTACTAGAGGTGAATATAATTTAAATATTATAGGTGTTCGTGCTAGTGGACGTGTTATTACAAATAGATTTGATGATTTATTAGTTCTTATATACAAGACTCCTTGTGATATGTGGACTAGACAAATATATCAAATTACTACAGACCCTGGTAGATATTACATGCTTAATCCTACTAATCGTAAAGGAACTGCAATACTTGTTCCAGGCCAATATAGAGGAGTATATAAAATAGATAAACATCGTGGAAAGTATGACGCGCTTTGTCAGAAGAATAAGCCTGTTAAAGTTTATAGAGACGATAACAAAGATGAAATCTACGATTGGAATCCTGCAACATTAGATGAAGGCTTGTTTGGAATTAATATTCATAAAGCAGGTAAATTAAGTTCTAGAGTTGATACTTGGTCTGCTGGTTGTCAAGTCTTTGCTACTGATGATGAATTTAAACGTTTTATGACTTATTGTAAGAAACAAAGAGATTTGTATGGTAATAGTTTTACTTATACACTTCTAAATGAGGAGGAATTAGTATGACAGATGATGAAAATATTAAAATATTAGATAAGTTTACTGAATGGGTTATCTTATTCTTTTTAGGTATTATTATAGGTGCTATTACAACTAACTATTGTGTTGGTAAGCAGAATAGCACCCCCGTAGAAAGAATTGAGGTGATTGATTCATTGACTAAAGTTAATGATAGTATTAAGATTAAAGTCGAACAGTTAGATAGTATCAAAGATGCAAAAGTTATTGAGGTTAGTACTCTTGACAACGATAGTACTCTTAAGTTATTCTACAAGCTGGTGTCAGAATGAAAATGATACAATTCCTTCTACGGGGGAGCTTACTGTTTATCCTGACTCTGTACTTATTGCTTTTGATGACCTTCGTAAAGCTAACGCGAAGATGGTCGAACTTAAGTATGAGAAAGAGATTAATGATTCACTCCGTTCAATTATTAAAAATGATGGCATCATTATGCGAGAATATAGGAGTAATATTGATGCTATTAAGGAACAAGTTTCACAAGTTAAAAGACAACGTAATATTGCAGCTGGGGGAGGAATACTCGCCACGTTATCCTTGGTTATACTTGCAATATTAAAATAATTATGGAACCTACTGTTGAGAAGTATATTCAAGACTATCCTTTTCTTCAATATATAAACGAGGATAAGAGTCGTTATAAGCACGCAAAAGATTGCGGCTATGATGACCCTGACGATTTATTTCTTATAGGTGATAGTGGAGGTTTTCTTCTTAATATCCAGCCTGGAGATAAATTTGTTACTACTCGGTTATTTACTGAAGCTGCTGATTTCTATAGGAAAAATAAATGTTATACTTACTTCAAAATAGATAGTATTCCTCATAGACAATTTCGTAAAAGAGAAGAATATCGTAGAAAACATGGTTATACTGCTCCTTGTTTAATGCGTAATGGCGTGATTCAAAATGTACGTATCACTGGTGGTATGTATAATTATTTGAATTATACTATGATGGAGCAACTTGATACTAGTACAGCTAAAAGTACAAGAAATGCTTCTACTGGTAAAAAGAAATATGATTTTCCTAAATTTATAGATGCACAATTTTGGACTTGGCATATAAAAGAATTTGCTAAACGTAATGGTTTTCATCTTATAATAGATAAGACTAGACGTGGAGGTTTTTCTTATATTGAAGCTTCAGATAGTGCTAATAGTATAAATTTAAATAGTAGGAAAGTAATAATTCATGTTGCTGCTGATAAAAAATATTTAACTGCTACTGGTGGTTTAACTGATTTTACAATAAATAATTTAAGATTTTTTGAAACTAAGACTCCTTTTGTAAGAGGTCTTTTATCAACAAACAATGAAAACTTTAAATTAGGATTTAAACTTCCTAATGGTACTGTATCTCCAAAGTCATGGAATAGCGCACTATTTAGTGTGTCTGCTATGAATAATCCAGATTGTGCTATTGGTAAAGACGCAATGGATGTAAAGACTGAAGAGTTGTCCACTATGGAAAACTTTGATGATTTTATGTCTGTTACTGAACCTGCAATGAGAACAGGTGCTTATGTTACTGGTACACTTACTTGTTGGGGAACAGCTACTTCTGGTAATATGCAAACTTTTGAGCAGAATTTTTATTCTCCTCAAAGTTTTCATTTTATGCCTTTTGAAAATGTTTGGGATAAAGATTCTCGTAATGAAGTTTGTGGATATTTCAAGCCTTATGCTTGGGGTCTTCAAGGTCAAATAGGAGACTTATATGCAATGGACGATGATGGAAATTCTAATCTTGAAGTCGCTCTACGCATTTCATTTATTGAAAGAGAAAATAAAAAGAAAACTGCTAAAACTTTTGCTGACTATATTAACTATTTAGGTCAGTATGCTAACATGCCATCTGAATCTTTCAGTTCTACTACAGAAAATCTTTTCAGTAGTGAAAAACTTATGGCTTGGGAAGAACGTCTTAGAACTGATAATAGCTTTAAGATTTATGTAGATGGTATGGTAATTGAGAATCCTAAAGATACTAGAGAAGTTATTTTTAGAACTAATGCTAGAATAGAAGCTGAAGGAGGTAAACACAATCAAGATTATTACGATTGGATAGAAGGTGTTCCTCGTAAAGGACATGAACATCCTCATGGTTGTGTTCGTAAATGGTTTAATCCTATTAAAGTTCAATATATGAACAAGGAAGGACAACTTGTTTATGGAACTCCTCCTGGCATTTATTCTATTAGTTATGACCCTGTTGGTGTCAATAAAGAAAATAAACTTATTACTAATAAACATTCTCATAACAGTATCAAGGTATGGATGGAACCTTGTCAATATAACGGATTCAAATCTGCTTTAGTTGCTGCTTATTATGGTCGTCCTGAGAAACTAGAACAAGCTGATTGGATTTGTTATCTTCTGGCGAGACTTTATAATTGTATTGGAACTGTTGCTGTTGAAATTAACCGAGGTGAAACTGTAAGTAACTTTAGTAAATGGAAAGCACTAAAGTATCTTATGAAAGACCCAGTTCAGATTTGGGATACTTCTCTTAAAGGTGCTGTTGCTTCTACTTATGGTGTTAATATGGGCGATGGTCCAAAGAAATTAGAAGGTCTTCGATTACTCAAAGAAATGCTTTATTCTGTTATTGGTAAAGATGAGCATGGAGAGGATGTTTATTTTTTTCAAACAATATATGATTATCAATCTATTCTTGAACTTAAAAAGTGGAATGCTATAGGTAACTTTGACCGTGTATCTGAGATGATTATGCGTGCTTTACGTTGGAGATTACAAGATGTTGAAGCTGCTAAAGAACTTGCACATAGAAGAAAAGTTAAAGAACAAGGTGATAATATTTGGAAAAGAGATTGGTATTAAATATAATATATGGAGATATTCAGTGATAAAAGTTTTCCAAAGCAGAGAGTACCTGCTAGTGAAAAAGCTAAAGCTGAATGGTATGCTAATAGTATAGATTATATCATTTCAGCAGGTCTTAGCTATAATGACCGTAAAGATACTGAAACTAAATTAGCTATTCTTCACGGTGATATTCCTAATGAGTTTTATAAAAAGACTCTTAATCCTTATAATAGCAATAACGAGAAATATACTCGTTTTCCTGCTACTATGAGGAATCTTGACATTATGTCAGACGTACTTAGACGTTATGTTTCTGAATATTTTAAAGGTATTCATGAATTTATAGTAGGTGCTAGCAATCCTGACATAGTTCTTAAAAAGAATGCTAAACTTCGTGAGGAGATTGGTATTATGGCTGCTCAAGCTTTTAAGCAAGAGTTTGAGAGAAGACTTCAAGAACTTCAAGCACAAGCTCAGCAGCAAGGTACACCTCCTGACCAAGTTAATATTCAAGAGGCTATGCCAGACCCTGAGGAATTTATTAATAAATTTAATGAAAAGTATATTGATGATGAAAGTAAACAAGGTCAGGAACTTCTTAATTATATAAGAAGTATTACTGCTGATACTATGATTTATCTTCAGGCTTTCTTTGAATATGTTTCTCTTGGTGAATGTTATACTTATACTGACATTAGAGGAGAAGCTATAATTAAAGAAGCAGTTCCTACTTTAGAAGCATTTCCTATTCCTAATAATCAATTCTTTGTAGAAGACCATGATATGTTTGCTAGACGTATGCTTCTATCTTATAGTCAGATAATGGATATGTTTGATGATTATCTCACAGAAAAAGATAGAGAATACTTGCAAAATTATTATAGTGGTGCTGAACATGGAGGTAGAACACAGCTTCTTTATAGTAAATATTTTGAAGCTTATCCTGATGTTTGTGAAAAGTTTACTGATAAAGAACGTGAACTATTTAAGAAACAGCCTATAAGCCTTCAAGCCGAAAATAATAATCTTTGGGAAGTTTGGCATGTTGTTTGGAAAGGAGAAGCTCGTAGAGGTATTCTTACTTACATTAATGAAGCAGGTTTTGAATCTAGAAGAATTGTAGAAGAGGATTATAAATTTGATACGCAAGCTGGAGATTTAGCTATTGAGTGGGCATACGAGCCTCAGGTTTATGAAGGCTATCGTATTGGTTCTAGAACTTATGGAATCTATCCTATTAAATCTAGACCTGTAGCTTATCAGCGTAATGGTAAACTACCTTATAATGGAATTATGGAAGTACTTCCTTTTATGGGGCAGTTTAGCATTGTCAAAATTATAACTCCTTATCAAATCATGCGTAATATTTTCTCTTATCATAGAGAAATGGTTATTGCTAAAAATAAAATGTTAATTCTCCTTCTTCCTGAAAGTCTTGTATCATCTGATAGTGAAGATAGAGTTTATAGAATGGCTGCTGATGGTACTCTTCTTGTTGATGACAGTGAAGATACTAATAGTCAGAAGATGGCTCAGATAAGACTTCTTAATGCTAATATGGGAGATTATATCAAACAAATTAGTGAACTGATGTTTGATACTAAACAAGAAGCCTGGGATGAAGTTGATATGAATGCTCAACGTTATGGTGATATTGCTCAATCTGCTGGTGCTGCTACTACACAAGAAGCTGTTGCTAGGAGTTCTATGGGTACTGTTATTATAACAGAGATATTTGACCAAATGCGTCGTAGAGATTATCAACGTGACTTAGATTTCTGTAAACTTGCTTTTATTGATGGACTTAATGTAGCATATTTTGATGCTGATGGAAATCGTCATTATTTAAGTTTAGATGTCAATAGTTATATTTATTCTGATTATGGAGTAGTTGTTAAGAACGATGCTAAAGAAAAAGATAAAATCGAACAACTCCGTCAATGGGCGTTTAGTGCTGCTCAGAATGGCGACCTTGACATGGCTCTTGCTGCTATTACTGGTGACAATGTATCACAAATCAAAGCTACAATTCAAAAGTTTAATCAGATTAAACAGCAGCATGAAGAAGAGATGAAACAAGTTGATGCTCAGCTTAAAGAAGAAGAAATTCAAAATAAACTTCGTGAGATTGAAGCTAAAGGTCAACAAGACAAAGAACTTGAAGAACTTAAATTCCAACATGAAATGGCTCTTAAATATGTTGATGTTGATATGTCTATGTTGGGTAGTACTGGTGGTGATGAAGCAGAACAAGCTAAGAATAGATTAGCAGCAGTTGCTGAAGATAATCGTGCTAGAATTGAACAACAAAAGATTGATTTACAACGTCAGCAAATGCAGTCTGATTTATATAATGCAGCTGCTGATAGAGCTGTTAAGATGGAAGACATTAAGTCTAAAGAAAGAATTGCTAAAACTAATAAGAATAAATACGATAAGTAATAAATAATAAATAAATAATAAATAATTATGAGTAAGCCTAAAAGAACTTTACAAAACGCTGGATTTGATGAGTATGCAGATAGCGTTAGAACAGCACAATATCTTGATAGTATAAGACAAGCACGTTTTAATGACTATAAAAATATTATTGTGCAAGAAAGAAGAGATGAAGTAAATCGTAATAAGCAAGATGCTAAAAAATATGGTCCATTTGCTATATTTCCTATTATGTATAGAGGTGCTAAAGATATTTTCTCTGGTCCATCTTATAATAGAGAACGTGCTATAAAGGAAGCTGTTAATGCAGAGGCTGAGTATAACAAATTTATAAAAGGCAAAAATAAGAAATAAATATGATAAGTAACTTAAAAGATAAGTTAAAGGCTTTTATTAAAGCTAAACATATTGATATTAGTGAAGAATCTATAAATAAAATGTTTGATAAATATGACAAAGCCTAAAAGAAAAATAAGTCTTGAAGATGTTAGAAAAATTCCTGGTGGACTTGTTATGGCTCAAGCATTAAATCCTAAGAATAGATATATAGGTGGAACTCCAGAGCAAAGTAGAAATCAGTATTGGAGACAAGACCCTGAAATGTATATTATTACAGATAGTATTGCAAACGAATATAATCTTAACGGAGATTTACTTAGAGCAAGATTAAATGCTGAAGGTTTTACAGATGCTAGAATAGATGCTATAAATAGTTATATTAAAGCTGGTTTATCTCCTCAAGAATTAAATTCTGTATTAGATAGAAATACAGGAGAAGGATACGCAAATAGAGAACAAGCTCCAATATATTCTACAAAATATTACGGACTTGATGATATGGGCGATTATCTAGATAAAGGAAGAGCTAGTCTTATAAATGAGCGCTGGGGAGACTGGTATGTTACTAATGAGCATGGAAGACAAACTCACGCTGCTGCTGGTAATACTGTAAAAGATAATATAGGTCTTATGGCTTCTGGTCTTAGAATGTTTAGAGATAAGGCTAAACAAGATTTTCCTAATACTTCCGAATCTGATTTAGATAGGTATGCAGCTGCTTATTATAATAGAGGTGCTGCTGGTGGAAAACAGTGGGTTAAGAATGGAGCTAAAGGATATAATATTAAAAGAAGTTTAAAAGAAGCTGGAGGTTCTATTCATATTAAACCTTCTAAACATGGAACTTTTACAGCTGCAGCTTCTAGACATGGTATGGGCGTTCAAGCTTTTGCAAGCAGAGTTTTAGCTAATAAAGAGAATTATTCTCCTGCAATGGTTAAGAAAGCTAACTTTGCTAGGAACGCAAGTAAATGGCATTAATACTTGGTGCATTCCCAAGTTACTCGGTGTCCTGGTGGTGATAATGATACTATCCAGGACACTTTATTTTATTCTACATTTTGAAATTCATTTTGAGAAGGTCGATTATTATTGCTTATTAATTAATCATAAGGCATTGCTACTTATAACAAAAACGATTGTAGATAGTAAA
>Ga0265299_10004036_pt1 | contig 14041 bp, 8 predicted proteins | sample AusTroGonzalo_MG_4_FD_193485 | JGI IMG/M metagenome (GOLD analysis project Ga0265299, IMG submission 193485) | Bovine rumen microbial communities from tropical cattle in Woodstock, Queensland, Australia - Gonzalo_02 | ecosystem: Host-associated > Mammals > Digestive system > Stomach > Rumen ...
TCCTTGCGGCTTTCGCGTTTCTTGACACCGATAACAGCTGAACCGCTGAGTTCACCCACCTGGGCCAAAGGACCATAGCGGTTGTGCGTTGCGTGTTCTTCCTTGGGGCCAAACACGATGTAACGCTTCAAGTCTCCGTTGTTCCATTGCGATGTCGATTGCGACGGTATGTGCATCACTGCAGGGAGCATGCCCGGACCGTTGCCTCCGAATTCCGTTTGCAAGTCTTCACGAATCGTAGAAGAAATACGGTCTTCTTCAAGCTGCGAGTCGCCATAATGGATCACATGGACTACGCTGGAATCCTCCTTGGCCTGCAAGAGGCTCTGGAAGAACCTGTCAAACCACGTGAGGTCGTCGTTAGGCAAGTCAAAGCGCGTACGACCTTCCCTAAAGAAGTCCTCGTAGTACTTGAGCGAATCCGAATAAGCCGCAAATTGCTTTGCTTTTGTCTCTTCCATCATCTGGCGGATAGCCTCTTCTGGATCGACCTGCTCGACTTTGACTTCTTTTCCGGTGGAGTCTGTCGTTGTCTCGGCCTTCTCAAAAACTTGCGAAAGCTTTGGGTAGCGGAGTGTTGTATCGCCGATTTTGATTCCGTCTTCAGGGTAGGCAAGAGCCATCACCCCAAGCACGAGGAACAACGAAAGAATACTGAGTAATGTTTTAAACGGAGTCATGAATATTATCCTGAGCTCAGGATGCTTGTGTCATCCTGAGCAATGTCGAAGGATCTATGCTTTCAGCTGTTCAACGATCGCGGCCACGTCGCCCACATGCATTGTGCCGTCGCGGAGATCCTTGAATTCGAACTGTCCTTCGGCTGCCTTATCGCCATCCACATAGACGACGATAGATGCCCCTTGGTAGTTCGCCTGTTCCAGCTGCTTGCCCATCTTCATGGTTGCAAGCGGGTGAGAAACAGAGTTGCCGTTTGCGCGGAAGACCTGGGCCGTTTCAAAAATCTTCTTCATGTCGTTCGTGAAGCTTGCGATGTAGAAGTCCACATGCTGCTTCGGGCTCGGCAAAAGTCCACGTTCGCGGAGAAGGTCGGCCAAGACGACGTCGCCCATGCCAAAGCCAACGCCCGGGATGCGGTCGCCACCGAGCTTTTCGGTGAGGCTGTCATAACGTCCGCCACCTGCGATGGCGCGCATGGATTTACCCTTGTCGAACACTTCGAACACGATACCCGTGTAGTAGGCGAGGCCACGCACAATCGAAAGGTCGAGGTTCACGCATTCGCTGAAACCTGCGGCGGCAAGCGTTGCGAACAAGTCTTCAATTTCCTTGAGGGCTGCGGTTGCGTTTTCGCTCTTCACGGCGGCGCGCACTTCTTCAATCGACTTGCAGCTCATGAAATCGTCGAGTTGCTTGATCTGTGCTTCGGAGAGGCCTGCTTCGGTAAGTGCCTTGGCGAAAGCTTCCGGACCGATTTTCAAGCGACGGTCGAGCACTGGGTAAACGAGCGCCGGATTCGGGGCGCCGATTTCTTCGAGGTAGGTGGCGAGGAGCTTACGGCTCGAAACGCCAATTGCAAAGTCGGAGTCCTTGAGGCCGAACTTGCGGAGCATCGTGGCGATGGAAGCGAGCAAGTCTGCTTCGGCGTAGATGCTTTCGGTACCGATAATGTCCATGTTCAGCTGGAAGAATTCGCGGAGACGGCCCTTCTGTGCCTTTTCGTAACGGAACAGGCGCGGCATGGAGAACCACTTGAACGGCTTCTTGAGTTCGCGTGCCTTTTGGATCACGAGGCGTGCGAGCGTCGGCGTCATTTCTGGGCGGAGTGCAATTTCGCGGTCGCCCTTGTCCTTAAAGTTATAGAGCTGGCTTACGATTTCTTCGCCGGACTTGCCGGTGTAAAGTTCCAGATGTTCAAACATCGGGCCTTCGTATTCTTCGTAGGCGAAGCTTTCGGCGACTTTGCGCCATGTGTCAAAAATATAATTCTGGATGCGTTCAGCTTCCGGATAAAAATCGCGTGTGCCCTTAGGCAGTTGAGGAATTGCAATACTCATAGTGAGCTCAAATATAACAATTAGAACTTAGAGCTTAGAACTAAGAACTTAGAAAATGAGCTGTTCTGCGAGTATCCTTAAATTGTCATCTCTATCAATCGTTATCGGTTGCGGCGAGTTCCGTGATGCATTTGCGGAATTCATTGACGTCTTTCGTCATCGTTACTAGACCGTTGAGGTAGAGCGAGTCGTTGAAATCGCGATTCTTGTCGTAGCCGAGCAGACCTTCCGATGATAGACCGCTGCAGTTTTCTTTTGTGATAGAGACTTGATTTTCTTGGAGGGTACACACTTTGTCGCCGGAGCTCACTTGGAATGCGGCGGAGTAGTCTAGGGAATCCCTCTCGATTTTTGTAACCTCGAACTTGATGGTCTTACCGTTCAGCTTGAATGTCTTTGCGAGTTTGGATGTTTCCAGAACTTCGATTCCATGGCTCTTTTCGTATTCCTTTATGTCGGATTCCTGCTCGGGTATGAACAAAGTATACAATGTTGTGAATCCGATGAAGTTGACATCCCCCTCAAGATGTACGTAAAGGTCCGTTATGAATTGGGTGTTCATGTAATCATCGTACGTGAAATAGGCGGGCATATAAACCCGTTCTTCTTTGAACTTGTTTTCGGAAATGGTCAGGACCGTTTTATAATACTGTTCCTTAAATTTGCGGTCTTCGTCGGAGATACAATTCCACTCTTTGATATAGCTGCATTCAATGTTATTCCATTCGCCATAAATGTTGTCCGTGGAACCTCCGATGTAATAGAGCGGGTCGGACCAACCGTAATAATAGACGGCAAGTGTGTCGCCACGGATTTCGTAGCGGGTGGAGTCCTCTTCTGGATTGGTGTCGAAAAAGAATTCGTTCCAGTTGAAAGAACCCTTGTATAGAACGCAGTATCCCGTGGTATGGGCCTTAATGCTTGTAGTTATGATGTGGTTTTCTTTGTCGACCTTCACCTGGTGGTAATTTTTGCTTTCGGATGTGTCTGGTGAAGTGATTTTGCTCTCGTCGGAACAGCCAAAGAACGTGAATGCGAATATTCCACTGCAAATCAGAAATTTTTTCATTGGTTGGAGCTCCTTCTCTCTCAGTTTGCCCGTAAATATACTTTTTTTGGGGGTGGAGCCTCTCAAATAAATAATATGTAACATTGGTCTATATTGCCGGTTTTACATTTCTTTTGCTATATTTGGTACGTAAAATTTTAAATACCTTAAAAGGAAGGTTAATCATGGCTAGAAAGAAGATTGCACTCGTTGGTGCTGGTCAAATTGGTGGTACAATGGCTCTCGTGCTTGCACAGAAGAATCTCGGCGACGTCGTCCTTATCGACATCCCGATGACTCAGGGCATGCCGAAGGGTAAGGCTCTCGATATTATGGAAGGCCGTTCCGTCATCAATTCGTCCGTTGATCTTCAGGGTTCTACTGATTATTCCGCTATTAAGGGTGCTGACGTCGTTATCGTTACCGCTGGTTTCCCGCGTATGCCGGGCATGAGCCGTGACGACCTCCTCGACAAGAACTGCGGCGTTATCAAGACTGTTGCTGAAGCTATCAAGGAAAATGCTCCGGATGCATTCGTGATTGTTATTACGAACCCGCTCGACGCCATGGTCTACAACATGCAGAAGCAGTCTGGCCTCCCGGCTAACAAGGTGATCGGTATGGCTGGCGTGCTCGACTCTGCTCGTCTCGCTTGCTTCGTCGCTGACGAACTCGGCGTTTCCGTCGAAGACGTCAAGGCTCTCGTTATGGGTGGCCACGGCGACACGATGGTTTCCATCATGGAATGCGTCTCTGTCGGCGGTATCCCGGTTTCTCAGCTCATGAGCAAGGAAAAGTTTGCCGAACTCGCAAAGCGTACCGCAGGTGCTGGTGGCGAAATCGTGAACCTCCTCGGTCGCGGTTCTGCTTTCTACAGCCCGGCAACTTCTGCTATCCACATGGCTGAAGCTTACCTCCTCGACAAGAAGAGCGTGTTCTCTTGCGCTGCTAAGCTCAATGGCGAATACGGCGTGAACGGCCTCTACTGCGGCGTGCCGGTTGTCGTTGGTGCAAACGGTGTCGAAAAGATTCTCGAAGTCAAGATGAGCGCCGAAGAAAAGGCTGCTTTCGACAAGTCTGTCGAAGCTTGCAAGAAGAACGCTGAATGGGTTGACGCACATACCTAACCGTTCGCGCTAGAATAAGGATGAAAAACTCCTTAGGCGCTCACTCTCGCAAAAAAGCCCTCGGTTAACACCCGAGGGCTTTTTGCTCACACGTGATCAGACCGGAACGGCTAGAAATAAGATTGAACTTACTCAACAGCCGTTCCTCTCGCCAACACGACCCGTTGATACGGGTCGCTTATGGCTCACACGTCAGACCGCTCGGGGCTAAGTACTGGAGAAAAACTCCGTCGGGCCCTCGCTCTCGCAACCACGCTCCGTTGATACGGAGCGTTTTTTTTGTATGAAATTGCTCGAAAATGCCAAATTATGCTACCAAAGCGAGTAAAGTAATGTGCTTAGTAGCATGATTTTGGAATAAATTAAGCAAAATTCCTGGCAAATCAAGAAGTTTGGGTGGAAAAATGCTACCAAATTTTAGTTATTACTTGATTTAGTAGCATAGCGAACTTGACTTTTTTTGATTTTATTACATATAAAGTTAAAATTATGCTACTAAAGCAGGCCTTCTGGTGTGTTTAGTGGCATTTTTTAGCTAAAAATCACTTCAGCACAATCCTGCGCGCGAGATGAACTCCTTTCCCCGTCACGCGGACCATATAAATTCCGGCATTGAGGTGGGTGAGGTTGAGCGTTGAAGCGGCTCCATCGATTGCTGCGTGCGCGACGACTTGCCCGAGGCTGTTCATGACTTCGGCGGTTGCGGTAGACTTGATGCCCGTAAAGCCGAGCGTGCGACCGTTGAGAATCGCCTTGGGCGCTGACACCGTGCGAACAAATTTGATTCCTACTTCGGAACTTGGGATGCCGCATTTTTCAGGACAGGTTCCATCTTTGGGGCCGACTGCACAGATATTGAAATTGTAGCGGCCCGGGTCTGCTTGAAGCTTGAATTTGACGGCTACGAGTTGCTTGGCTGCGGTCTCGCCATCAATTTTTACGGAACCATCGTACCAGGAGGGCTGCTTGAAGTCGGACCAGCTGACGACTACCTTGTTGCCGTGATTTGTATTTCCTTTTAAAATGTCGGGAGCTTTTGCGGCGGGGAGTGTAACCGACGGATTTGCGTAATTGATGGTTGAATCTATTACAGGACCGAGACCTAGTTCGAGTTTCAAGTCTGCATCAGAAGAATAGGTGACGCATAGTCCTCCCCATGTTGAAGCGTCGCCTGCTAAGGGAGTGGGGTCTGTAGAGGATTTTTCACCGACGATATTGAATCCAAAACCTATATAAGGGCTTGAGGTCATTGATCCTTTGGCGAGGTCCGCTGTTCCACAAAAACCACCGCATTCAACGATCATATTTTCTGCGGAGCAATATATAAAGGGTGGATCTATTGTAAAAGGGCAAATAAATGCGGACTCGCCGCCATCGTTGTCGTCTCGATAATCAAACCAGTAACCGCTTGTTTCGGTTTCGTTCCCAAGTCCTGTTTGAATGTTTTCTGTTATGTTGTCGTCTGCACAATTCCAAGTGACAAACTGCCCTGCGGCAAATGTCGTTGATGAAGCTGCCCAAAGAGCGATGGCTAAAGCGTTTTTCTTGTTCATGAGATTACCTTACCACAATCCTGTTTGTGAAATTAACGGCTTTACCCGTAACGTGGATCATGTAAATTCCAGCGTCAAGGTGGGCGAGGTTGAGAGTCGAGGCGGTACCTTCGATTGCTCCGCGCGCGACGACTTGCCCGAGACTGTTTAAGACTTTGGCGGTGGCGGTTGACTTGATGCCCGTAAAGTTGAGGGTACGGCCTTTGAGAATGGCTTTGGCGGCTACTGCCCCGCGAACGTTTTGGATGCCTTGCTCGGAGTTGGATGGCGTGCATTTTTCCGGGCACGTTCCGTTTTGCGGACCAATGGCGCAAATCTTGAAATCGTAGCTACCCGGATCGGCTTGTAGTTTGAATGAAATGATGGAAAGCTGTTTTGAGGCTGTTTCTCCGTCTATGAAGGGGGAACTTAAGTGCGATGGAATTTGTTTGAAGTCTGACCATGCAACTCTCACCAAGTTGCTTGTCTTGGAGGCTGGAAGCGTGGCGGACGGATAGGAAAGCGCTAGGGCTGGTTCTGCATCGGGACCTTCTCCGTCTAATATCCAGCCATTCGGGTCGCTGATCGGACCTGGACCTAGTTGTAGTAGTAAATCGACATCTGAAGTGTATGTAATGCAGAGCCCGTTCCATGCAGAAGCGTCGCCTGCAGCAAGGGTGTGGTCTGTGTCGGATGTTTCTCCCACGACGGAAAAGCCAAATCCTACGAACGGTTTTTCGATTGCGGATCCTCCTTTGAGAACCGCGGTTCCGCAAAAGCCGTTGCATTCCTCAATGACTGGATCAAAAGCGTAATAAGGTGGGTCCATCGCGGCTGCCCACATAACATTAGAGCCGTCACCGTCGTTTTTGTCGGTGTAAAAGAACCAGTAGCCGAATGTTTCGGTCCAGTTGCCTAGTCCGGTTTGAATTTGCGGATTTCCGTTAGCTCCGTTCCAGGTGACAAACGATTCTGCGGCAAAGGCGGATGATAAGGCGATTGATACGGCAAAAAACGCTGTTGCTATTTTGGTCCGTTCTTTTTCCTGGTTCATATAAATCCTCCTGTACTAAGTAATATAGATTTAATACCTCGATTTCAGATGAAATAATTTGATAAATGTGTGTGAATTGTAAACTGTGGACTTTTAATTCTAAAAATGATGTAAAAAATGACGAACGGTTGTATTCAAATAATTAACGGCCGATTACTATTGACTAATAACCGATAATTAAAAAATATGTGGACTTTTAATAATTAAAAGTATATATTTGCATTATCTAGGCTTGTTAAGAGTGTGGATGTATGGGAGATGTAGATGGAAACGAAGGGTTTTAAGCCTATTTCTGTGCTGTCGCGTGCCGTAAGGAACGTGGCTTGTGGCGCTATTTTGGGGGCCGGGCTCGGTTCGGCTGCCTTTGCGGCGAATCCTCTCACGACTGATTTTTATTCTGCTGATGCGGCAGCTCTCGTGCATAACGACTCGCTATTCATTTTTGCGGGTCACGACGAGCAGGGACCTCAGGGCAATAACAATAAGGCGTTCATCATGAACGACTGGCACGTGCTCGTAACCGACGACATGGAACATTACCACGATTACGGTGCGGTTTTGAGCGTCAAGACGTTCAAATGGGCGAATGCGAGCGCTTTTGCGGGCCATTGCGAATACCGGAATGGAAAATTTTACTGGTACGTGGCCGTTCATCATGGGACCATCAAGGAAAACGGTAGTGAAGGTTTTGCGATTGGTGTTGCCGTGGCGGATCATCCGTCTGGACCGTGGAAGGACGCGATTGGCCAGGCGCTCATCACCGACAATACGCCGAATGACGTGAAACTCAATATTGACCCCGCGATTTTCTACGACGGGGACGATATTTGGATGTATTGGGGCTCGTGGAATGCGGGCCGCCGTGTAAAACTCAAAGAAAACATGATTGAACTTGCGGGTACGCCCGAAGATATCAAGATCAAGGACTTCTTTGAAGCACCGTGGATGCATTACTTCCGCGGAAATTACTACTTCAGTTACGCTTCGGGATACCCTTCGACGACGAACTATTCCATGGCGTCTTCGATTAACGGACCGTGGACGCAAAAAGGCGTCATCAACGACAAGATGGACAATTCCGAAACGAACCATCAGGCGATTTTCAAGTACTTGGGCCACTGGTATTTCATGTACCATGGCGCAAATTCTCCGGGCGGCTGGACGTATCGCCGTTCCGTGAACATCGACTACCTCTATTACGACCGCGACGGCAATATCCAGAAAATCAAGCACACCAGTGGTGTGGACCCGGTCGACAATGCGCTTGTCGAAGCGGGCGGTTACCGCATGGTCGTTTCTCATAGCAATTTGGCGCTTGAAGATAGCGACGGCATCGTGGTGCAGCAGGCTGCGGACGAAGAAAACGAATCGCAGCTCTGGGTGCTTGAACGCAGTGAAAAAGCGCGTTACTACACCTTGCAGAACTTCAAGACGAAGCAGTATTATTGTCCGTCTAAGACGCTCTTGGATACTGTTTCGACAAAGTCGACGCCTTGTGAAATCCGCATCGAAAATGCTTCGAAGGAAAAGGGCTACTTCTTGTTTGCGGATTATGATAGCGATTACTTGGCAGACGTGCTGAACATTTCGAAAGACGTTGGAATGCCGCTGATCACGTGGGTGCGCACGGGAACGGACAACCAAAAGATTAAGCTTGTGAAGGCGGAATTGCCGGCGGTTGAGTCACCGAAGGATTCCATTCCGAATGATTCGATTCCGTCGGATTCTGGAAATGGTGGCACGACGGGTTTGGAAATGGCGCGCCTTTCTGCGGGGGTTTTGCCTGCTCGTTTTGCGGCTTACGATGGAGCTGCCCGCGTGATTCGTCTGGCGAAAACGGTAGATTGGGCGGTTCTCGATTTGAACGGCGTTGTTGTCCGTCGCGGTTATGGTCAAGAAATTAATGCGAAGAATATGCGACCGGGCGCCTACCTTGTCCGCTCTGGCACGTTAAACGCAAAGGTCATGGTAAGGTAATGGTGGCGCATGCAGTGACTGTCATCCCGTACTTGTTACGGGATCACCTTTCCCGCGGGCGGTATCCGGTGCATTTTATAAGGAGTTTGGTATGAAGATTTTGAATAAAGTTTTATCGGCGGTGAATCTCGCGACTCTAGCGACGATTGGCGCCTTTGGTGTTTCTGCGGCAACGGCAGCCGATTGGTACGCCAAGGATAATTTGCAGCCGGGTCACGACCCGAGTATGGTGCGCTTTGAGGACGGTTACGCCCTCATGAGCACGAATAACAATTTGCAACTTTGGACTTCCGAAGATGCTTATACTTGGAAAGATCACAAGTCTACGGTGAGCGCGATTCCGCAGTGGGCTTTCCAGTATGCACCGGGTACCGAAGGCATCTGGGCTCCGGATCTTTACTACATGAACGGTGAATTCCGTGCGTACTACTGCGTGTCCGTTTTCGGCAAGCGTTCGTCGGCGATTGGCTATACGGCAACGACTTCGATTGTGCCGGGCACGACAGGCTATGGCTGGAAGGACCACGGCCACGTGATTCACACGGTTACTAGCGACAAGTACAATGCGATTGATGCAGACGTTGTTCGTGATGCCGAAGGCAATTACTGGATGGCCTTCGGCTCGTTCGGTCTTGGAATCCAGCTGATTAAACTTGACGGCAAAACGGGCTACCAAGCTAGTGACAACAAGACGATTTACAACATTGCTCGCCGTACAAGCAAGGCGAGCGAAGGTGCCGAAGAAGGCCCGAGCTTGATTGAACATGGCGGCAAATACTTCCTCTTTACCGCTTGGGATAAATGCTGCCAGCAAGGTGCAAACATTGAACAGACAACGTATAAAACCGCTTATGGCCGTGCTGATGCTGTAACGGGTCCATACAAAGACCGTGCCGGATATGATATGGCAAATGGCGGTGGTACGATTTTGCTGGAACGTTACGGACGTTATGTCGGTCCGGGCGGCGGCGAAGCCTTCCAAGACTTGAACCGCGTGCGTTTTGTGCATCACTATTACGACCTCAATGGCGACAAGTATAATCACATCCATATTCGCGATGTCGTCTTTACGGACGACAACTGGGTTGAAATGGGCCAACCGTTCCTCGGACGTTATTTGAGTGCTGAAGTCGAGCACGGAGCTTTGACGCGTGCCGTTTCGGGCGACCTTGCGATTACCCGCAGCAATACGGCTTCGAACGGCGAATATCTCGCTTACATCAACACGGCAGGTTCCAAGATTCGTTTGCCGATGAACATCATGCAGGCGGGCGATTACTTGCTGCGTTACCGTTATGCCAACGGTGGCGAAGGCGATGCAACGCACAAAGTTACCATTAACGGTAAATCTCAAACGGTGACGCTCCCGCCGACAGGTTCTTGGGGCACGTTCCCAGAAAAGTCTATCGTGATGATTCCGGCAACGCTCAAACGCGGCGGTAACTTCATTGATATTGAACCGCAACCGAACGGATTCTTCTCGGAACTCGACCGCATCGACTTTTTGCGCGTGATTCGCGATACGATTCCAGCCAATGGCTTTGACAACGGCATTCGAGTGCGCCTTACCGACAAAGATGAGCTTGCGATTAAGAACGGCGGTTACGCTATTTTCGAAAACGTCGTGACGGATTCTATCAAGAGCGAAAACGTTTCTGTTCAAGTGAAAAATGCAACGTCCGGAACGCTTTACATTCGCGATGGCAAGAAGGACGGAACCGTTCTCGCGGAATGCTCCTTGGATGATGCTGCTTCTGCTGAAAACGGCTGGTCCGAAGTTTCTTGCTCAAAGCTCAAGAGCAAAAGCGGAATCAAGGACTTTTACCTGACGGCATCCGACGTTTCGGGTGAAGTTCTCGTCGGAAACATCATGTTCAAGTCTAGCGCAGTTTCGTCTAGCTCTGTCGCTGAAGTTTCGTCGAGTTCTGCCGTCGAAGCTGAATCGAGCAGCACGGGCACGACGATTTTGTTAGAAAAACCGCGACTGGCGAAATTTAACGTTACAAAACTTCATGATGGTTACCGCGTGCAATTTGCAGAATTCGGCAACCATCGCGCATACCTCTTGAATCCCATGGGACAAGTCGTTTCGGCGAAAAATGTGAACGGCACCGAAGTGGAATTCCGCAATTTGCCGAAAGGCCGTTACATCGTCAAGGTAAAGTAAATTTGTTTTAAAATTTATATATTAAAAGATGTTGGGTGTTGGTAAGGAGTACTATGGTTTGTCGTCGTAAAATAGGATTTTCGGCGGGTGGTGCTTTGGCGCTGACCGCTACTTTGTGCGTGCCGTCTGCTTTTGCTGCGGATTGGTACGCTAAGGAACATCGCTGGGCTGGGCATGATCCCGATATCATCCGTTACGAAGATGGCTACGCGCTTGCGACGACGGACAACCACATGCTCATGCAGTTTTCTGAGGATGCGCTGAATTGGAAAAACGGCGAGCCTGCGATGCCGGAATTTTCAAAGTGGCTCTACACCTACGCTCCGAACATGATCGACATTTGGGCTCCCGATATCCATTACATCGGTGGCGAGTACCGCATGTATTATTGCGGTTCCGAAATGGGTATCCGTTCTTCGGGAATGGGATTCATGGCGAGCAAGGAAATTGACCCGACAAAGCCTGGCTACGGCTGGACAGATATGGGCGAAGTTATCCATACGGTCAAGAGCGATTCTTACAACGCCATTGATGCCGCTGTGCTCAAGGACCTTGACGGAAAAGTCTGGATGGCGTTTGGCTCGTGGGGCACGGGCATTCACATTTTGGAACTTGACGAATCGACAGGTAAGGTCAAGAACGGCGCAAAAATGAAGAACATCGCGAACCGCGGTGGCGCTGGTGTCGAGGGCGCAAGCCTCATCGAACACAATGGCAAGTATTTCCTCTTTACCGCCTGGGACAACTGCTGCAAGAAAGGCGCAGACCTCGAAAACAATTCTTACAAGACGACCGTCGGACGTTCCAACCGCATCGATGGCGGTTATGTTGACCGTAGTGGCAAGGCTTTGCTCGATGGGGGAGGAACGATTCTCCTCAACCGTTACGGTCGCTATTACGGGCCTGCAGGTGGCGAAGCTTTCGAAGACATCAATCGTCAACGCTTTGTAAACCATTACTACGACAAAAACGATGGCGGAAACTCTTACATCCAAGTGCGCGATATCGTTTGGACCGAAGACAACTGGCCCGAAATGGGTCAACCTTTCCTCGGACGTTATCTCAGCGCCGAAGCGGAACACGGCATCCTCACGCACGTCGACATCTCTAGCAGTTCCAAGGCTTCGAACGGAGAATTCTGCGCCTACATCAACTACGACGACAGCAAGATTCGCTTGCCGATGATTATCCCGCAGGCGGGCGATTACCTTATTCGTTACCGTTACGACAACAACTGGACCGAAGACGGCGCTAACGGCAGTTCGCATTTCGTGGACGTCAACGGCAAAACGCGCGAAGTCGAACTCCCGCTGACGGGCGCTTGGAGCGAATTCCCGGAAAAGTCCGTCGTGTACATCCCAACAAAGCTCAAGCGCGGCTCGAACTTTATCGAAATCACGAAGGGCAAGCATTATGCGGAACTCGACCGTCTCGACTTCTTGCGCATCATCCGCGATACGATTCCTGCGAACGGCTTTGACAACGGCATCCGCGTGCGTCTGACGGACAAGGATGAACTCGCGATTAAAGATGGCGGCTACGCACTCTTCGAAAACGTGATTACGGATTCTATCGTCGATGTTGGCGTGAACGTTCAGCTGAAGAACTGCTCTGGCGGCACGTTGAGCCTGCGCGACAGCTCCAAGACTGGAACTGAAATTTCGAAGTGTTCCGTCCCTTCAACGTGCGGTGGCGAAGCTTGGGTGGATGTCGCTTGTACGAACCTCCCGAAGCTGACGGGGGTCAAGGATTTTTACCTGACGGCCTCGGGCGTCTCGGATGAACTCCTGGTCGGGAACATCAAGTTTGCAAAAGCTAAGGATACTTCTTCTACTTCGATAAAACCGTCCGTTTTGTCCAAAGATTTCTTGATGGTCTATGATCGCGAAAACAGAATCGTTCGTCTTTCTGCGGATTCGCCGTGGACTCTCTTTGATATGAACGGGGTGGCGCTCAAGAACGGATTTGGTCGAGATATTCGTTTGTCCAATCTCCGCAATGGGGCGTATTTGGTTCGTTCCGGCACCCGTACTTTACGACTTCTGCTAGACCGCTAGAACCGTTCACAACCCCTTTAAATTGCTGAAAAACTCCAGTTATGCACGGAAAAAACGCTTTTTCCGTGTGTTTTTTTGCACATTTGTTCTTTTATTTTAAGTTTATCGTGTTCTTTTCGTAAACTTTTGAATAGAAAAAGATATATTTGCTTGTAAAGAAAATTTACCAAATGGAGTTGTTATGAATAATTTGAACCTTATAAAGTGGTGCGCTGTAGCAGGTGTTCTTGTATCCTTAAATGCCTGCTCGAATACGATTGCAACAGACGATTATCAAGAAGCTCCTGAATCGTCCTCTTCTACAACAAATTCCTGCAAGTCGCTGGGTGAAACTCTCGCGGCCCCCACAAACTTTAATGTAAATAGGGACAACGATACGACGTGGACCCTTTCTTGGGATTACACGCGCAATGACAGTCGCCCCGAAGAAAGTTTCCAAATCGAATCTCTTAATATGGATTCGAAGGATCCGACATGGAAAAAAGAAGGCACGACAAGAGCTGACGTGACTTTGTATAAGCTCAAGGGTAAGAGCAAGGTGGGCAAGTATTACCGTGTTTATGCGGTGGATGAATGTGGAAATTCTAAAGCCAGTAACCGCTTGCAGATCAATTCTAATGGATCGACCGAAGTCGAAGTGGTGACGACTAGTGAAACCGTTAAACTTGCGGCACCGACCAATTTTGCAGTGACCGATACGCTTGGCACGAACCGTTGGCTCCTTTCCTGGAGCTATTCCGGTGATAATGATGGTTATGTCTTGCAGCGCTTTATTGACAAGTCCAGCAAGTGGGAACAATTCTTGAAGGTTTCTGACCCAACCGCATTGGAAACGGTTGTCGATACGAATGCGGCTGGTAAGTACGTCCGTATTGCAGCTACGTATAAAGGTTCAGTTTCGACGTATTCTTCAAAGATTAAGATTCCGAATGCCGTGTCGACTTCGACGGGTTCTAGTTCTACTTCGAGCGGAACCAAGAGTAACTGCTCGGGAACGCTTGCTGCACCGACGAATCTTGCTGCAACGCGAATTGCTCCGAGCGTTTGGCGTCTTTCTTGGG